>BNJU01001099.1_pt1 | contig 44917 bp, 70 predicted proteins | sample 8539281 | NCBI WGS metagenome assembly BNJU01 (sample SAMD00202456, study PRJDB9452) | human saliva metagenome | isolation source: human saliva | place: Japan
CTGTTATCATACTATAATACTTTTTGCACACAGGAAACAAGGTAAAATAATGAGTAAACATAAAGGTCGAATAAAAACACCAGAACCAGCCCTTGGTGCCACCCCTATGAATCAAAAAGAAATAATTGAAAAATCCTTATCAGAGAAAGCTTCTCCTATGTAGATGACGCCTTATCCACTGATAAAACCTCTAAAACCCCTGCGTATTTTGGAAATATACGATAAATTTACAAAGGGCATCCGGTGAATAAGGCTGCGCTGGCCCGGAAGTACCATGTGGACGAACGCTCTATCCAAAAGGATATTGATGAAATCCGCATTTTCTTATCAGAAGTATTGGCGGATGGTAAGGAAGAGGAATGCAAAGATTCTCTATAGCAAGGCGGAAAAATGCTTCAGAATGGAGAAAAATAAGTCTTCCAAGATGAGCAACAGCCAAATTCTTGCAGTGTCTAAGATTATTTTGAATCTCTGCATTTCCGGAGAAGGAAGTCAATGAGATTTTGCAGAAAATGGTGGATTCTTGTGTTCCTACTGAAAGTATGAAGCTTGTACAGGAACTTATTGGTAATGAGCGTTATCATTATGTGGGGATACAGAAGGAAAGTCTTCAGGATAAGCTATGGGAAATCGGCTTGGCTATTCATGAAAAGAACTTGCTGTCCATTGACTACTGCAAGGGAAGTGGCAAAGAGATAAAAATTAAAAGAGTAGTAGCGCTTAGTATCCATCTTGTTTTTCGGAATATTAGTTCTACCTTAATGCCTTTATTATGGAAAAACGAAGAGGGGCGTTATCAGCGAAAGTATGACTTCCCTGCTATTTTCCGTCTGGATAGGATTGAAAATTATAAAAAACGAAAAGAAAGCTTTTTTGAATGGGGCAGTGAGCGCTTTGAAGAGGGGGAATTCCGTAAACGAGTACAGTTTATGTATGGTGGAGATTTGCAACGAGTGCTCATCAAATTTTACGGAGAAAAATCCGGAGCCTATCACGGATCGCTTACCAACTGCGGCCATTGTGGAGCAGGGACCAGACTATTTCATTATCAAGGCAGAGGTCTACGGAAAGGGGATTCTCATGTGGCTCTTAAGTCAGGGGAAGAAGGTTGAGCTGCTAAGCCCGGAAAGTCTTCGCTTGAAATGAAAGAAAGTATTGAAGAGATGCTAAAGCTCTATCAAGAGTAGCGTTTTTATCATAAGTAGTTTTTTATATCATTAAAAAAAGCATAATATTTTTCAAAGGAGGAATTAACAATGTCTCTATTACCGGACTGGAGGATTTGCCCCCATTGTCATAAGAAATACAGCTTTTAACCCCGATGTGGGAAAGTTTAATTGCTCACATTGCGGTCATCCTGCTCTGGGAGATAAAGGCGGATATCTCCTAAAGATTCAGGATCCTTTGGAAAGGAGAGAATTCTCTGTTTGGGGGAAAGAAAAAGTAAATCTAAGAACCATCATCCAATTGTTTTAGTAAATTTAAAACATTGGGAGATGGTTCTTTTTCTTCCTGTAAAATATTATTTATTTTAAAGCATTTTTCCATTGAACATCATTAAATCCTTTTTAGCCTTATTAATCCCCTTTTACTCCCGATAAAAATTTTTAGAAAGAATTAGAAAGAAAATGTAGAATGACAGTATTTGTCCTCCTTAAAAGCTAAAATCAATTTATCTTCCCTAGGAAGAGTAGATTTATACCTCGCTTTTAGGTTCGGAAGAAATTGTCTATCAGGGATAGGTGGTACTTCGGGACCGATATTGAAAGAAGTTTTGCAAGGAGAATGTTTATAAGGAGAATGAGTATGGAAAAAGTTATTGTTTGGAGATTGGGAAGATTGCCTGAATCCTGTAGAGGAGCTTTTGGATGGGCTGCAATCTGCGATGGAGGAGTTCTGCGAGAATTTATCGGAATTCAGAGATACGATAGGAGAGGGATTATCCTATATGGAAGAGAATTGGGAGGATGAGCTGGAAACAATTTCCGGAAACTTTTTGAACGACATGGATAGAGCTAAGGAAGAACTTTCAGAAGGGATAGAAGAGTTCCTGGAGGATTTGGGCCGGGAATTAAAGGATATAGGGGAGCAGATAGGGGGATGGAATAGGTCAGCTCCCAAGAATCATTAGCGAAAAAGGGAGACTGGGGAAAAATGCTAAAGAGCTTCAAGGCTTTTCCTTGCAGAAAGACCGTTTGTCCAATCGATACAGAATTATGGACAGCGCTTCTGTGTAGAAAGCGATTGGCAGTAAAGAGGCCATGGAAGCAAGGCTGGAAAGGCTTGCTAAGGGACATTTTCTGGAGGTAGGAGATGTGATAGGCGTGCATAGACCCGGTTATGAGCATTATGGGATTTATATTGGAAATGAAAGAGTGATTCACTATGCCGGAGAAGGCAGCGATTTCTTAGGACCGATTTCTATTCATGAGGCGAGTTTTTCAGAGTTTATGAAGGACGGAGGTGAGTTTTTTTATCTGCATTTTCAGGAAAAGCTGCCGATAAAGATTTATCGTTCCGAGAAGCTATATTCTGGGGATAGACTTCCCTTTGCCAACACCAAGGAGTACCGGATTTTTTCTCTGGAAGAAACGGTGAGAAGAGCTAGAGAAAGGGTGGGAGAGAAAGAGTATAACCTGATCTTCAAAAATTGTGAGCATTTTGCGCTTTGGTGTAAAACCGGTGTGGAGGAGTCTACCTAGGTAATCCGTGGTACCATGCAGTGTCTCGCCTTTGGGCTGAGCTGCGTGCTTCCGATTTTGCCCTTTGACCTTTCGGAACAGTAGAAAGGAGGTTCTCATGGATCTATTTTTTGAATATTCTTTACTGGCTCTCGGTCTTTTCTTTTTGGGGCTTATCGGCTTTTGGAAGGGGATAGAAAATACGAAGAAAATACGAGGACTTTTCTATGAAAGCCGTAATCCTAAGGAATCCTTTCTTTTCCGCTATTTTGGGCGAATTTTTGCTTGGATTTTTCTGGGAGGCTTTGCAGGATATAGCTTCTTCTTTATGGCCTTACGTTTTCATCTTCGGAATCATGAGCTAATCGTGAAGACTTCCCATCCTATTTCTTCCAACTTTGCATTTACCGGAAAAATGCTTGGCGCGCTGGGAAATACTCTTGCCCGGGGCAGTGCAGCAGGCATTATGATTTCACTAAGCCTTTTCTTGTTTATGATGGCTTTAACTTTTGGTAGTAGCGGAAGGTTCTTTGCGTGGATGAGTAGGCTTTGTTTGCAGGAACACTGCAGCACTACCTAAGGAACTTCACCAGTTAAATACAAAAAATAGGGGCCGTAAAAAATCAAAATAATTAAATAGATTTTCGGCAATATAGGTCTAAATGAGGGGTAGTCTGAGCCCGTCCGGTACTTGCGAAAAACAAGAGAATCGAAGTTTTTTTCGCTTAGTATCCGTAAGGACAGACTTTTCATCAGAAAAAGTCGTCCTGTTACAGACCAACTTCCGAAGGAATTTGCTTTGCGAAGCAAAGTGAGCAGTGGTTAACAAAACCACTGCTCAGTCAGGGGATATGCTATATGGGTGCAAATGTGTTTATGAGACCGGGAAGTTAAAGCATCTCGAACTACCAATATTTTACTCTACTTTGGATAAAATCTTGGCATGATATTTGAGAGATTTTAGGGGATAGCCGAAATAAGATTTTGACTCGACCGGTGGTAGAATACATAGAACTCAACTGCCGGTTCCTGTCATTTTTGGCGGTTTCCTGTAAGCTTGTGCCGTGAAAGGAGGTGTCCGATATGGATCAAATCAAAATCGGAAAATTTATAGCAGCTTGCAGAAAGGAAGAGGGCATGACACAGGCGGAGCTTGCGGAAAAGCTTGGTATCAGTGACCGGGCGGTATCCAAATGGGAAAACGGAAAGTCTATGCCGGATTCCGGAATCATGCTGGAGCTTTGTGGATTTCTGAAAATCAACGTAAACGAACTCCTGTCGGGCGAAAGAATCATGGCAGAATTATATAGTAAACAATTAGAAGAGAATCTTCTCGCAATGAGACGAGAAGTGGAGGAAAGGGACAGAAGAGCCCTTAAGCTGGAATATTGGATGGGATTCTCGGCAGTGCTCTCCGGATCGGTCTTAATCCTTTTGGCATCCTTCCTGGTGATGCCTTTCTGGCTGAGAATGGTACTCTCCGCCTTTGCCCTTATGATGATTTTACTGGTAAGCTTTATCGCGGTTGGCATTGAACAGAAAGCCGGGTACTATGAATGCGAGTGCTGTCATCATCGCTATGTGCCTTCCTACGGTAAGGTCATTCTATCCATGCACAAGGGTCAGGCAAGATATATGAAATGCCCGGTTTGCGGAAAACGAAGCTGGCAGAAAAAGGTATTTGGAGGAGAATAAAATCTTGTGCATTTTTATAAAAATGCCGTTAACGGCAAAAATAGGAAATGGGGATGCTTTTATTAATCTAATTCATGAAAAGTATCACGCGTAAAGTCCAAGATACTTTTTTTAATGGTATTAACTCGAAAAAAATAAAGGTGGAATTCCACCGGAATTTTTTTCGAGTTTGTTTTCATAGGAAACAGTACGGGGGAAGCGGAGATATCTTATTAATTGAGAATAGAGTAAAGATTTTTGTCAGTTGATACAAAAGAAAAAGAGAGCATTGTCAATATTTTTTTCCATCGTTATGATAGAAGGCGATGGAAGAAATTTCATCAATTGTGTACACAGCAAAGATAAAAACGCAACGCATACAGAGAAGTATGCCAGAGCTAGAGGTAGCCCGGCCGTCACAGAATCTTGTGGTAAGTAACCTTCCCTCCGGGTTGTCCATTCTTTGTTCATAAAGTAATTTTTGGAGGGACAAATATGGACAAGATGACTTGTCAAATGACAGTGCTTTTTTTGAAGGCGTTTTTTTGGGTGGGCGTTTTTGAGAAAACAGAGGAAATCGCCCTATCCGTTGCGAAGGTGACTTTCGGTGCAGAGCCCAAGGACTTGGAGGTACGTGATTTTATCTTAAAGCATTTTTTTATGAGCTGAAATTCAGTCCGGAAGTCAAAAACGCAAGTCAAGGAAAGAAAAACAGAATCCGAAAAAGAGCACAAAGAGAGGTCAAAAAAACAATTGCAGCGTGCTGGCATCGGGACGAAGTCGCAACAGGCGTTCAGTTTACAGCATGAAGAGAGCAAACAAAAGCGTAAAGAAAAAAGCAGAGAACAAAAACGTATCGAAGAAGAACGGCAATTTATGCTGAAGCAAGCGAAGAAAAAAGAAAAACACAGAGGCAGATAATGAAAAAGAGCGAGGAATAGCATGGCCGCTTTAAAACTAAGCCTTATACAAAAAAATATAAGCCGGAAAAAAATATATACCTATGTGTACAGTACAGGCTTTCTTTCAGGGGAAAGAGCTCTAACGCAGGGTGCTGAAACGATAGAGGAGGAAAATGCCTTTTTTCTCATGCGTGTCCGGAGCAAGGTGCGAGGGCTCTCCTCTTAACAAGAAAGGAAGAAGCCCCGGGATCCCTACTCTGTTCTAGTGCTGTCTAAGGACGGTATGCAAGAAATAGAGCTTGGAGAGGACTTTCGGACCGGGAAAACGATCCGATGCTTTTTCCTTTGAGGACAGCTTCGGGCTAATCAAAGCCAAGAAAGAAATTGTTTATTTTACCGGAGATTTTTCTTCGCCGGAAATCATCCGATTAAGAATGGCCTCTTGCCCTTTAGCAAAGTGCTGCCGGACAATGCAAGAGAGCGGTATTTTCAGACGGTTTCGGACGGCAGATTGATTCCTGTCTGCTTTTGAAAAGGACGTTTATTACGGTCTGTCCCTGATGTTTTTGCCCTTTTAGACTTTGACCCTGTAAAAAAAGAAGCCAAGTGGAAATGCTGGAAATAGAGAAAACTGCCTTTTATCCACCATGATGACAGGACGAAGGATGCTCCGAAAATCGACAGTTTAAAAATAGCGGAAGAGGAACTCTACGCCTATACTTCGGGAGAAAGCACAGGCTCAGTGAACAAATGGGGAATGGACTATTATGCTTTGGCAAAAATCTCCTCCGAGGGCAATGTAAAAGAAAAGCTCTTTGAGTCGGAACAGCTGAAAGCAGGCGGAAAAAAGTCCGGGGTGAACGGAATTTTCACCCATTCGGATTATCTGATTCTCACACCGCTTTTTAAGAATGACGAATGGAAGGGAAAGCAAAAGCTCTTTTCCATTAGTACGCGAGAATATTTGGATATTTCTATGCCAAGAGGCATGACAAAGCATAGTTTACACAATATTTGCGGAGAGCTTTGTCTCACCGCTCTGTATGATAGAGGACTGAAAGAAATCGGGCTTTGCAAGATAGAAGGGATAGAGTAGAGAGAATAAAATCCAAAAAGGAAGAGTCTTTATGTAGGATTGGTCTGAAAATGGGGGATCTAAACTCGCCCTATATTCAGACCTGTCCTGCATAGAAAAGCCTATTGATTTTTATTCCCCCTTCTCCTTCTTCCTATATGCTTCCCATGCTTTTTTGTAAAAGATCCGCATGGACTCCCGACAATCATCCGGAGAAAGAATCACTGCCTCTTTTCCGAAGCGATGGAAATATTCTTCCAACTGTGTTTTTGGCCAGTTAAAATAAAGAGTATTTTCTTCTTTTTTTAATACATCCGGCCTGTTTTTAGTAATGAAATGAAACTTTTGCAGGCCCTTTTCCGTTAAGCGGACTTCGGCTTCAATTCCTTTGGATGTGGATTGAGGACTTCTTCCGGCAATTTCCTGGAGCTCCAGTTTTCGGCTTTCATTCGGAATGAATTTATCGGAAGAGCTATATAAGGCACGAATTCTTGAAATACGGAAGGATCTGGGTATGCTTAGGGTTTCGTTGTCTAAGCAAAGAAGATAATTACACTGCTCCTCTTTGGATGCGGCAATACAATAAGGTTGAACCGTAAAAATAACGTTTGGAGCGGAAGTGGAAGTAAAACGGATAATACTATTTTTTCGAATGGCAGTGTTTAACTCCTCAAAGATATCTTGAAAGAGAAATTCTCTCACGGTCTTTTCTGGAAATAGATAGGTAGGAGCTGAAAAAGTCATTAAGATACTGGGAGAGAAACCCGAGAGAGCATATTATTTTTCAATAGAATGCATAATCGTCCAAAGAGCGTCCGCTGACCGTTAAGGTGATGGCAGCGTTTCGCTCACTCTTGAATTCCGTATTTCGCATATAGCTGTTCATGATTTTATCCGCGATGGCATCGGCGTCTTCACGGGAAATAGAGGAAAATGCACTGAGGTCGGACAAAAATAGTATCGAGGAGCCTTTCCTTTGTTTCACGATATTCATCAAAATATTGAGCAAAAGCTCCTTTAAAAATCCATTCAGATTCACCGAGCCGTCCTTCTTATAAAAATCAAAGAGCTCCGCATCATTCAAAAGGCGTAATCGCATCTCTTCCGGAATATATATTTTTGTACTTCTCTGTCATAATTCCCACCTTCTTAAAAAGAAAAATCTCCGAATTAAATCCCCCATAATGGACTTGTTTATTATCATAATAATAACGAAAATATAGTACTTATACAATAAATTAGGGGTTGAAAAATATTTATATTCCTCAGCTTTTTATCTCCTGAAAAACGATATATCATAAAGGCACGAAAGACACATACAGCAAGCAAATATGTTTGAATTAGATCAAATGCGGGCGATTAGTCCGGTGTGTCTTGTATAGCTTAGGATTATTCCCTAAGCAAAGTAAAACAGTCGGAAAGATACCTACAGCAAAAAATGTCATGGCGATATTTGGCTGAGATAGCCGGCGTGGGGCTCAAGTCCCGGCGCTTCCGGGGGTGCAACTCCCCCTGCTGGAAGGGGCGAATACCCCTTACCTTACAAAGTATCTTGTGGCTGTTTCTTTTTAAAAGGAGGTAGGAGCAATGTTTTTAGAAGACTTAAGAAAAAGAAGAGAATCTGACATATACGGAGAATGGCGCTCTTACCAACAGGAGCACAAACTCTTACTGTCTGGATCTTTTGCCACCATTGGTGCTTTGCGAAATGCTGAGGACAGTGAAATCATTTCCCGATTTATCAAGGCCTATACGGAAGACAGGAATTTAGCGATGAAGATTCTTTTCTTCGCAAGAGACATACGAGGTGGCCTTGGGGAGAGAAGAGTGTTTCGGTCTATATGGAAGTGGTTATCAGCCCATGAATCGGACTCTGCTCGGAAGAATATTACAAATGTTCCGGAGTACGGAAGATTTGATGACCTTCTTTCTCTTCTGGACGGGCCTTGCGAAAAGGATATGCTTAGCTTCATAAAAGAGCAGTTGGATAAAGATCTTGCTGCCCTGAAAACCGGAGAGAGTGTTTCTTTATTGGCCAAATGGCTTCCTTCCGTGAATACCAGTAATAAAGATAGCGTTAAAACTGCCAAGAAACTTGCAAAAGCTTTAGGATTTAGCGCTGCGGAGTATCGTAAAGTCCTTGTTTCACTGCGAGCAGAAATAAAGTTGATGGAGAATTATCTTCGGGAGAAGGATTACTCCTTTTCCTATGAGAAGCAGCCCTCTAAAGCTTTGTATAAGTATAGACTGGCTTTTCTTAGAAATGACAGGGAGAGATACTATGCCTTTTTAGAAAAGGCAGAAACGAATCCCTCCGTGATGAATACGGGAACCTTGACGCCCTATGATATCGCAGCATCCATTATTCATAAAAATATAGTGGAAAAAGGAAATCACGGAAGAAGAACGCCGTTCGATGGACGTCACCTGGAAGGCATTTCCCGACTATACAGGGGCGGAAAATGCTCTGGCCATAGTGGATATATCCGCATCCATGTTCGATAACTGGGGCTCCGAGTATATGCCTGCGGCAGTGGCACAGTCTTTGGGGATTTATTTTTGCAGAGCACAACAAGGGATGTTTCCATAATCATTTTATTACCTTTTCTGAAAATCCGAGATTGGTGAAAGTCGAGGGCGGGATATTGTGGATAAGATTAGATACTGCATGAGCTTGAATGAATATGCCAATACGGATTTGCAGAAAGTTTTTGATTTGCTTTTGAAGACAGCATTGAAGAATCATGCGAAGCAGGAGGAAATCCCGGAAAAACTCTATATTATATCGGATATGGAGTTCGATGGCTGTGTGGAAAATGCAGAAATAACGAATTTTGAGTGCGCAAAAAAAGAAGTTTGCAAAAGTATGGCTATAGGCTTCCGCAAATTGTTTTTTTGGAATGTAAACAGCATAAATCAGCAGCAGCCTGTCACGAAAAAAATGAGCAGGAGTAGCTCTAGTATCCGGTGCTTCTCCGCAGATCTTTTCCATGCTGTCCGAGGGGATTCTGGATCCCTATTCCTTTATGCTGGAAACCCTTTCTGCAAAGCGCTATGAAAGGATTTGTGCGTAGAGAGGGGAAAATATGTTTAAAATAGAAGGAAAGGTCAATGCGGCAGTTTGTTTTGCATCAGTGGTGGAGGACTGCGCCATTCAGCAACAAAAAAGAATGTGTGACTACGACTTCACAGCCGGGAGTCAAATTCGCATTATGCCGGATGTGCATGCCGGGAAAGGCTGCACGATTGGAACGACGATGACGGTTCACGACAAAGTCGTTCCGAATATTGGGGCGTAGATATTGGCTGCGGAATGTATACGATTAATTTGGGAAAGATAGAAATCAACTTAGAAAGACTGGATGAGGCTGCGCACTTTATTCCGTCCGGAATGAGCGTATGGGATAGAGAACGGGAAGGGTTTGATTTAGAGGCATTTCACTGTTACGGGCAGCTTAATAATCCAAATCGTCTTCGGAAAAGTCTGGGAACTCTTGGAGGAGGAAATCATTTTATCGAAGTGGATATTGCGAAAGACGGAACGAAATATCTTGTTATTCATAGCGGAAGTCGAAATCTCGGGAAGCAGGTAGCGGAACTGTATCAAAACATCGCGATTATGCAACATAAGGGGGTGTCGGATATACCGGAGGACTTATGCTATCTAAGTGAGGAGGCTTTTCAGGACTATCTTCATGACGTAGAACTCTGCCAGCATTTTGCAAAAAGAAATCGGGAGATGATGGCGAAGATTATTTTTGCAAAATGCAATCTAAGTGGAATGGATGCTTTTCACACCATACATAATTATATTGATTCGGGAGAAATGATTCTTCGAAAAGGAGCGATAGCAGCACATGCAGGAGAAAGAGTTCTCATACCTATCAATATGAGAGATGGAAGCATTCTTGCACTTGGAAAGGGAAATCCGGAATGGAATTATTCTGCACCGCATGGGGCAGGACGGGTTATGTCCAGAACTAAGGCGCAAAAGGAACTCAGCATGGAAGAATACCGGGAAAGCATGAAGGGAATATACTCGAGCTCTATAAACCAAGCGACTTTGGATGAGGCGCCCATGGCCTATAAGTCTTTGGAAGATATTCTGCATGTTTTGGGAGATACAGTGGATATTATCGAGGTGCTGGAAACCGATATATAATTTTAAAGCGTCTGAATAAAAAGGATTTGTGCGTAGAGAAGATGAAAAAAGCGGAAAGTGCTGAGAGTACAGCATTTTCCGCTTTTTTTATGTGGCCATTTTCTCTTTCCCTTGACAATGAAAGACTTTGAACTATATAGTAAGCGGAATAAGTGAAAGGAGTAGTAACTATGGCAAATTACAATATCAATACAATCTGTGTGCAGGGCGGGTATGAGCCGAAAAAAATGGAGAGCCCAGAGTGGTTCCCATCGTGCAGTCCACGACCTTTTAAATACGAAACTTCTGAGCAAATGGGGAATCTTTTTCGACTTAAAGGAGTCAGGGCTATTTCTATTCCAGACTGTCGAACCCCACGAACGACGCGGTGGCCAATAAGATTTGCCAGTTGGAAGGCGGCGAGCGGGAATTTGACTTCCTCCGGGCAGGCGGCGAATTTCTATGCTATCTTTAATATTGCCGCGGCGGGAGATCACGTGATTGCCTCTTCCGCAACATACGGCGGAACCTACAATTTAATCGCAAAGACCATGAAGAATATGGGCATTGACGCTACCTTTGTAGACCCGGACATTTCTGTAGAAGACTTGGAGACAAAAATTCCGTCCCAACACAAAAGGCGGTTTTTGGAGAAACTTTAGCGAATCCCTCTTTAAAGATTTTTGGACATTGAAAAGTTTGCGAAGGCAGCGCATAAGCACGGTGTGCCGTTAATCGTGATAATACCTTCCCGACGCCCATTTTCTGTAGACCCTTCGAGTGGGGAGCGGATATCGTGACACACTCCACCACAAAATATATGAACGGCTCCGCCAACTCTGTTGGCGGTGCAGTAGTCGATTCCGGAAATTTTGACTGGACAAAATATAGTGAGAAATTCCCGGGTCTCACCACTCCGGATGAAACCTATCATGGAACGGTTTACACGGAGAGCTTCGTAAGGCTGCCTACATTGTGAAAAATGACGACCAATCTCATGCGGGACCTAGGCTCCATTCCTTCTCCGCAGAATTCCTTCTACCTTGGTGTTGGACTGGAAACTTTGCACTTAAGAATGGAAAGACATTATGAAAATGCCTTGGCTTTAGCAAAGCATTTGGAAAAAGCACCCTGAAGGTATCCTGGGTTTCCTTCTCCGACTGGAAAAGGACAGCCAGCATGAATTGGCTAAAAATATCTGCCAAAGGGCTCCTGCGGTGTTATTTCTTTCGGCGTAGTTGGAGGAAGAGAGGCGGCTGTTAGTTTATGGATTCTCTGAAGCTCGCGGCTATCGTTACCCACGTTGCGGATGCCAGAACCTGTGTACTGCACCCTGCATCCACCACTCACAGACAGATGAATGATGAAGAGCTTCTGGCAGCAGGTGTATCGCCCTGACCTTATCAGAATGTCTGTAGGCATTGAAGATGTGCAGGATATTATTGCCGATGTGATCAGGGCATTGAGAAGTAAAATAGAACTTTAGCCCTAAAAACTTATGCGAGTATATTTATTTTGAAAAGGACTTACTATAGTTGATGAATTTTTATCTATAGTAAGTTCTTTGTTATAACAAGCATAGAAATCCTATTAGCCAAAAATGAAAAATATTATTGAAAATGGCTAATAGAATAGATATGATAAGGACATACCGGAAAGGAGGAAGGTTATGAAGTTAATATACCGAGAGCTCTATATGAATAAAATTATTCATGCTATGGGAACCCCGGATATCAAAAGTCATTACAGGCGTTCGAAGATCCGGAAAAATCCAAATTGTTGGAAGCATTTAGTGACTATATTAAAAATATTTCTACAGCTAATATTATTTTTGTCAATTTCAATTTGCCTGAGTATGAATCCTTCTTAGCTATAAAAGCATTGTATGAATTTATCCATTCACAATATAAGGAGAATGCACACAACTTTGTTTTTCATTGATGAAGTGCAGATGTGTGCAGGCTTTGAAAAAGCAATCAATGGGCTACATGCCTCGGAAAAATTCGATATTTATATCACCGGATCAAATGCTTTTTTATTAAGCTCTGATCTTGCAACTTTATTTACAGGAAGAACTTTTTGAAGTAAAAAATCTACCCATTCTCCTTTAAGGAATATATGAATTATTTTTCCTTCTCAAAAATAAAGATAAAGGCTTTCTGCATATCTGAAAAAGGAGGAATGGCGGGGTCTTATTTGTATCAAGAGCAGGAAGCAAAATATAATTACATCGAGGATGTTTTTGACACATTGATTATCAGAGATATTCGACAAAAGTACAAAATTAGAAATATGCAACTGATGAACAGAATTGTGGATTTTTGATGGATAATATCTCAAATCTATCTTCTGCAAGAAATATTACCAATGTCTTGGGAAGTATGAATGAAAAAGTACATCATACAACGGTCGGATCATGTATATAGACTATCTATGTAATGCTTTTTGCATTTTACAAGATTAGAAAGATACGACATTAGAGGAAAAAGTATTTTTCCAGTAATGATAAATATTACCTAAGTGATCGTACTTTTTCGTTATGCAAAACTGGGAACAAGAAATATGGATTATGGAAGGATTATGGAAAACATAGTTGCCATTGAACTTCTTCGTAGAGGCTATGAGGTATATGTCGGCGTGTTGTATCAAAAGGAAATCGATTTTGTTGCCATAAAGCGGGATGAAAAATTATATATTCAAGTATCAGATAATATTTCAGAGGAAAAACTTTGGCACGAGAAGTTTTTCCGTTGCTTCAGGTTAAGGATGCATATCCAAAGATTTTAATAGCAAGGACGAGAAATGAGGAGTATCAGTATGAGGGAATAAAAATTATGGATATTTCTGATTGGCTGTTAGGCTGAGACAAAGCTGACATGTAGCACAAACTAAAGGCTATAAATTAATTTTAGTAATATAAGTTGAAAAGGAAGAAATAAGAAAGGAGAATCATCTATTTTCTCAAAGTTCTATTTGACCAAGAGGACGAATCAACAGTAGGAAAAATCGGATGGAGAAACAACTATGAAAATCATCGAAAAATAAGAGAATCTTTGCCTTTGACGGTAAAAATGAATGTGTTGCAGAAGTAGTGGACGGAGAAACCGTCCTTTTCCGTACTCACGACTGCTTTGATAACCAGCTTAGTGAAGAGGGAACATGCATCGGAGCGTTGAACTGGGATCGTATCAATCCCGCTACCGGGCCTGTCTATGTAGAGAATGCAAAAAGCAGGAGATGTCCTCAAGGTGGAAATCCTGGAAATTACGCTGGATAAGCAGGGGTGATGTGCGCCCTTCCGGAGAATGGTGTTCTGGGCTCTTTGAGTGAAAGAAGAATCCGTAAAACGGATTCAGGTGGAAGACGGCAAGGTTCATTTTAACGACAAACTTGTCTTTGATGTTACGCCTATGATTGGAGTGATTGGTGTGGCGCCGAAAATGGTTCTATCAACTGTGGTACACCGGGCTGCCATGGCGGAAACATGGACAATAAGCGCGTTAAAGTTGGGGCAAGTCTTTATTTTCCCGTATTCCATGACGGTGCTCTTTTCTCCTTGGGTGATGTGCACGCGGCGATGGGAGACGGAGAAGTGATGGTCAGCGGTGTGGAAATTTCCGCAGATGTGAAGGTGCGACTGTCCGTGATTAAGGGAATCCGCATTGAGACTCCTATGCTGGAAAATGAAGAGCTCTGCGGCGTAATCTATTCTCATGAAGAGATAGAAAAAGCGGTTTTTCATGCGGTACGCATCATGAATGAGAGAGTGCAGGAGAATCTGGGGCTTTTCCTTCAATGAAGCAGTATGCTTCTTAGTGCGGTGGAGACCTACGCTTTTGTCAGGTGGTGATCCGGAAAAGAACCGTGATGATGTGCGTGCGAAGAAGATTATGAAGAGCTTATTTTAATTTAATCTATCCTTCACTAGTCTCTGCAGAAGGGGATATTTTTTTCTCCATAAACCAGGGATTTTTCTTAATCCATCCATAATTTAAAGGGGCTCAGGGTGTACCAGCGGAAAGTCAATAGGGAGGAGCCGTTTTCGAGGAGAACGCTTTGCCCTCTACAGCATAGGAGTAAAGCAGTTCCTTTAAGGAAGCTTTGCTCCTTTTTATCGTAGTGGGAAATGGCATACTTCCCAATTAAAATTCGAAGCTCAATCTTGGGGAGCAGCGCCACAATTTCATCGTGATATTTACGCATAAAGCTCCGGGTGGGAGATCACCGCCCTTTCCTTTTCCGGGATAATAAAGGTCCATGGGAACAATGGCAATGGACTTGCCATAAAAGATTTCTTCAGGAATCCCCATCCACTCCATCAGCCTTTTTTTCCGGAAAGGTCATGAAAAGGGAATGCCGGATTCTCACCTTTCTTCCCAGGGCCTGCCCGACTAAAAGAATTTTCGCCTCTTTATGAAACTGAAAAATAGGCGGAATTCCCCGTTCGGTATAGCTTTGATTTTCCGGTAAATCTTCTATTTCTGCGATGATTTGCTGTAAGGCGGAATTTTGTTCGTTCATATTTTTTGTAGTCCTTTTTCAAAAATATCATCTAAAAATACAAAGAATAACACCTTTCAGCATAGGGAAGAAAGCAATAGATTCCTTTTCATTCATAACGAGTATCGTACGCAAAGCGTGCGATATCTCGTTTTGTTGTGCGCCTAGCGGCGCACGTTTCTAACGGGTTAAAGTCCCGAATCCGCCCGGTAGTGGGAAGGATATAGCCGAAGGCAAGGGTGTCGAGGGTGACCTCGAATCTGAAGGAAGCTGGATATGAGGAAGATACTAACTCATGGGCAAATCTGCGGTCTGACGAACAGAAATCTCATATGAGGTTATGCATGAGGATAAAACTGCGACACAAGCTAAAGTCCAATAACTACACGGAATCATGCATGATAGATGAGGCAGATATATGGAGAGGAAGAAACGTGTGGTACCTAGGGAGGTCTGTGTGATATGCCTCGAGAGAGGTAACCATTGCTAGAGCAATGCTGAACACACAGAAGTCAGCAGAGGTCATAGTAGTCGAGAGACAAAGGACCGAATCAGTAGGAGTCTCAAGTACTGACTGAGGATAGGAATGACTGGTTATGGCAGAAAACATTGAAAACAATGGCTGTTCGCAAAGAGATAGTGCGGAACATGAAGGGTATGTGAAAGCGCGTAGGTCATTCAATCTGATATGGAAAGAAAGAGACAGTGCACAGCCGAAGCGCTTAGAAGCGATACTGCATAAAGATAACTTTAACAGAGCGTATAAGAGAGTGAAGGCAAACAAGGAGCACCTGGAATTGATGGAATGACCATCGAAGAGGCACTTCCTTATCTTCAGGAACATCAACAGGAGTTAACTAACCGTATCCATCGTGGAAAGTATACTCCGTCTCCAGTAAGACGAGTTGAGATTCCTAAACCGGATGGTGGTGTGCGAAAGCTTGGCATACCAACGGTGATAGACCGCACACTTCAACAGGCGATAACACAGCAGTTAGTGCCAATCTATGAACCACTTTTTGCAGACGGCAGTTACGGCTACCGCCCAAACAGAGACGCAAAAGGAGCAATACTTAAGGTTAAGGAGTACGCTGAACTGGGCTACACATATGCGGTAGTTCTAGACTTATCGAAATATTCCGATACAATCAACCACGAGATTCTTATCAACCTTCTGAGGAAAAATGTAAAAGATGAACGTGTGGTGCAACTTATCAAGAGGTATCTGAAAAGTGGCGTAATGGAAAATGGAGTGAGTTACCGAAACAGAGGAAGGGTCGCCACAAGGAGGGAATCTATCCCCTTTGCTTGCGAATATCTACCTCAATGAGTTCGACCGGGAGTTTTTGAAAAGAGGTGTCCCATGCATAAGGTATGCAGATGACATAGTCCTTCTTGCGAAAAAGCAGGAGGCATCAGAGAGACTCTTAGAGAGCAGTACGAGGGTATCTTGAGGAGAAACTGAAAGAGCTTTCTTCCCGTAAGCTCTGTCAGTCAATCAAGCCGAGCCTTGAAAGAATCAAGGTATACGCAAGAGGGTGGCTTAACTACTATGGAATAGCAAGTATGAAGAGCAACATGAATGAGGTCAACGGATGGCTCTATCACAGAATACGTATGTGTATATGGAAACAATGGAAATGTGTGCGAACCAGATAGCGAAAACCAGAGGGTCATGGGAGTTCCTCAAGACCTAGGGTGGAAAACGGCAAACAGCAGACGAGGCTGCTGGTTTACAACACATACAGTTGTCATGAACATGGCAATGACAAAAGAAAGACTGATAAACAGTGGCTTTTTACGATTTAACCACAGCATATCAGTCTGTGCACATCAACTATTGAAAGCGCTGTATACGAGAACCGTACGTACAGTGCTGTGAGAGGACGGCGGTTAGTCACCGCCTCCTACTCGATTAGAGGGTTTAATTGAGAGATAAATAAGCCCTCCGATTCTTCGGAGGGCTTATCAAAAGTAAAACTCATATATTGCAGCGATGCAGGGCAGGGCTTTATGCCGCTATACAAAAGAGAAAAGATAACTGATGACTTACACGAAATAAGTGGCTTTTCGCACAGACTATCAATTTCATTACTAAAGAACCTCCTTGACATATCTTCTCCCTTAATTATATACTATCTATTAGTTAGTTTAGACTAATCAACGTCAAGCTTGAAATTTATACTGAAAAAGGAGAAGAGAAGAAATTGAAAAAGACATTATTATTTTTACTACTCGGAATTATACTATTAATAAGTTGTGGGAAAACAGGAAGTCAGGGAGAAACAATGACTTCTAAGAAAGATGAAGGCTCTAAAAGTACCATGATTTCCGGTGCGATGGGAGGTTCAGAAAGACTGACTCCCCAAATGACAAAGAAAAAGTAACAGTTACTACTTCATTTTTATATGATATGGTGAAATCAGCTTGCAGGCGATATGGTAGATAAAGAGCTTATATACCAGCAGGAGAAGATCACATCTTTATGTGGCAAAGCCGGAGGATTTAAGGAAGATTGCCGAGGCTGATTTGGTGCTTTTTCACGGACTTCACTTTGAGGGGAAGATGCAGGAGGTACTTGAAAAGAAGGGATATGCAGTAGCATCCACATTTTCAGAGGACAAGATTGGCAAGATGGAGGAAGATGGGGCTGCAATTATAGATCGCATTTTTGGTTTGATATAGATCTTTACAAGGAAGCTACTGAAAATGCAGGGAGCAAAAGCTTTCAGAGCTTTTGCCAGATAAAAAGATGAAATAGAAAAATACCAAAAGCTTATGTAGAAAAGCTTACGGCTCTTGATGAAGAAAACAAAAAAGCACTGGATAATCTACCTGAGGGTGGGAAGTACTTGATTACTCCACACGATGCCTTTAATTATTTTTCAAGAAGATACGGTATTGAAGTTGTAGCTCCTCAAGGGGTTAGCACAGATTCAGAGGTCGCAAATAAAGATATAGATAAGACTGTTGACTTTATTGTGAAGCATAAGGTGAAAAGCTATTTTTGCAGAATCTACCACAGACCCGGCAAGGATGGAGAAGCTTAAAAGAGGCTTGCAGGGCTAAGGGGCTTTGATGTAAAGGTTGTAAGTGGTGAGGAAATGAGCTGTTTTTCCGACTCGCTTGCACCCGAGGGGCAAAGTGGTGATACTTACATAGATATGTATAAACACAATATAAAGTTAATCACTGAAAAACTTAAAGTAAGAAGGAGGGGTAGGCATGGAAGAGGTGATTGTAAAAGGTAGAGATTTGACCATAGCCTACCACGACAAGCCTGTACTCTAGGGATTGCGACATAGATATAATGGCAGGTTCGGTTACAGCCATAATAGGGCCTAATGGAGCAGGGAAATCGACCTTAATAAAAGGGATATTAGGGGCTTCAAAAACACTTGCAGGAGAGATTTTGATTATGGGTGAGCCTATTAAAAAGGTTCAGAAGAAAATAGCCTATATTCCACAGACTTCTGAGGTAAACTGGGACTTTCCAACCACCGTTATGGATGTTGTGCTAATGGGCAGATATGTACACCTTGGCTGGTTTAGGCATCCCGGGTGGGAGGATAGGGAAAAACAGAGGCTGCTCTTAAAAAGGATAGGCATGTATGAGTTTAAGAATAGGCAGATATCCAAGCTTTCAGGAGGGCAGAGACAGAGGGTATTTATAGCAAGACTGATAGCACAGGAGGCAGAGATTTATTTATGGATGAGCCTCTTGCTGGCATAGATAAGGTTACGGAGAAGGTAATAATTGATTTTATAAAAAGAAGAGCAAAAAGGGAAAACTGCTGTGATAGTCCATCACGACCTTGCCACAATAAGGGAATATTTTGATCGTGTGGTTATAATCAACAAAAAGGTAGTGGCTGAAGGCAGGAGTAAGTGGAGGCATTCACAAACGAAAATTTAGAAAAGGCGATGATGAAAAATGTTTTAACATCGATATACTTACAAAGCTATACGTTTATCATAGTTGGAAGCGGTACATTTTTGCTTGCGGCTATAGCAGGGCTGTGGGGCTGTATTACAGTGTTAAGGGACAGTCGCTGATGGGGATGCCATTAGTCATGCCGCATTTCCGGGGATAGTCCTATCATTTATAGTTATTTATGCAAAGAGAACCTAGTGCACTTTAACTCTGGGGGCGGTAGTATCAGGTACTACTGCCTTCATTCTTATTCAAGTTATAAAAGAAATTCAAAGCTAAAGCTGGACGCGATACTTGCAGTAGTTTTATCTTCATGGGTTGGCATGGTACTAAAAAGCCATATTCAGGGCAACAGTACTTATAAAGACGCTGCTCAGTCAGGGCTTTCAAGCTATATCTTCGGACAGGCTGCTTACATTATGAAGGATGATGTAAAAGCTTATAGATATGTTGGCATACCTATGTTAGTTTTTACTGATTTTGTTTTACAAAGAAATAAAAAGTATTCTTATTTGATGAAATATATGCAAGCACAATTGGAATAAAGACGGTTTTACTCTATGGAATAATTCTTGTAATGACTATGGGAATAATAGCGACAGGATTGAAACTGGTAGGAGCTATCCTTATTTCATCTTTTACTTATAATACCCGCAATTACTGCTCTTCAATGGAGTGATAAATTTGGTTGGGTACTTATAATAGCAGGCGTGGTTGGTGGAGTTTCTGCACTTATCGGCACTTATATATCAACCGCTTATGAGGGGATGAGCACAGGAGCAAACTATTATCCCTCATAATGGGAAGTCTTGCAATTATTTCTCTTGTGATAGGACCATGGGATGATAAAGAATCTTAGGATGAGAGGCAGGGGTGAAATGATGGATTCACTAATGTCATATTTTGCCATATCCTACGAGATCTCTTTTTGTGCTAGTAGCGACTGCCATGGCTTGTGCTATTTTTGAGGCCCGTTTTTGGTGATAAAGGAAGCTTTTCAATGGTTTCAGATGCCATTTCATTCGGTTTTACTGGGAATAGTTATCGCATTTTTTCATAGTAAAAGATGTGGGTTCGCCATTTTCTAATAGCAGGAGCGGCATTGTTTGGGGTAATTACTGTCTTTGTCGTGGAGTTTCTTTCAGGGACAGGACTTGTTAAAAATGATGATGCAGTGGGAATAGTTTTTCCGATGTTTTTGCTCTTGCAGTTGTTTTAATCACTAAATTTGCAAGAAATGTACATCTGGATACTGACGTAGTGCTAATGGGAGAGGTCATAGTGCACCATTAAATAGGGTAGAGTTTATTGGAATGAGCCTGCCTAAGGGCTCTGGTTCAAATGGGGATATTATTGTTGATAAACCTGCTCTTTGTTATTATCTTTTTAAGGAACTTAAGATAACTACTTTTGATGAGGGATTCATGCAAAGCTTGCAGGATTTTTCCTCGGTAGCCCTGTTTTATGTATTGATGACACTTTCATCATTTACAGCAGTTACAGCTTTTGATGCTGTGGGGGCTATTTTGGTGGTTTCGTTTTTGATTACTCCGGGGGCAGCCTATCTTATGAGAAAGATCTTGAGTGATGATAGCCATTTCAGTTGGCTATGCAGTTATCAATTCTATTATAGGCTATGTGTTTTCGCTTCTTATGAATGTATCTATGTCTGGAATGACAGCTGCAGCCGCAGGAGTTACATTTTTACTTACCTTTTTGTTTAATAGAGAAGGGCTGATTACTGCTATATTTATAAGATTACAGAGAAAAAAGTGAGTTAAAACTAGGACTTTTCCTCAACCATATAGGTAATCATTCAGGCAAAAAGGAGGAAAAGTGAGGAACTGGGATTAGGCTCAATCAAGAACCATCTCAAATGGAAGCAGGCCGAGGTTGATAAAAATAGCAGGAAGACTTATAAAAAGGGTTTATAAGGATAGATATAGATAAGAATATTTATGATTTGACCGAGAGAGGCAGAGAGAAGTTTGTGGAGATTGAGGAACAAAAGCCCTCGGCTGTGAGGTGAGAGGATTTAATTGAGAGATAGATAAAGCCCTCCGAATTATCGGAGGGCTCTTCAGAGTGCGCCTAGCAGCGCACCTTTCCTAACGGGTTAAAGTCCCTGAATCCGCCCGGTGGTGGGAAGGATATAGCCGAAAGCAAGGGTGTCGAGGGTGACCTCGCATCTGAAGGAAGCTGGATATGAGGAAGATACTAACTCATGGGCAAATCTGCGGTCTGACGAACAGAAATCTCATGAGGTTATGCATGAGGATAAGACTGCCAAACAAGATAAAGTCCGATAACTACACGGATCATGCATGATAAATGAGGCAGATAGATGGAGAGGAAGAAACGTGTGGTACCTAGGGAGGTCTGTGTGATATGCCTCGAAAAGAGGTAACCATTGTCCAAAAGCAATGCTGAACACACAGAAGTCAGCAGAGGTCATAGTAGTCGAGAGACAAAGGACCGAATCAGTAGGAGTCTCAAGTATGACTGAGATAGGAGGAATGACTGGTTATGGCAGAAAACATTGAAAACAATGGCTGTTCGCAAAGAGATAGTGCGGAACATGAAGGGTATGTGGAAAGCGCGTAGGTCATTCAATCTGATATGGAAAGAAAGAGACAGTGCACAGCCGAAGCGCTTAGAAGCGATACTGCATAAAGATAACTTTAACAGAGCGTATAAGAGAGTGAAGGCAAACAAGGGAGCACCTGGAGTTGATGGAATGACTATCGAAGAGGCACTTCCTTATCTTAAGGAACACCAACAAGAGTTAACAACACGTATCTATCGTGGAAAGTATACTCCGTCTCCAGTAAGACGAGTTGAGATTCCTAAACCGGATGGTGGTGTGCGAAAGCTAGCATACCAACGGTGATAGACCGCACACTTCAACAGGCGATAACACAGCAGTTAGTGCCAATCTATGAACCACTTTTTGCAGACGGCAGTTACGGCTACCGCCCAAACAGAGACGCAAAAGGAGCAATACTTAAGGTTAAGGAGTACGCTGAACTGGGCTACACATATGCGGTAGTTCTAGACTTATCGAAATATTTCGATACAATCAACCACGAGATTCTTATCAACCTTCTGAGGAAAAATGTAAAAGATGAACGTGTGGTGCAACTTATCAAGAGGTATCTGAAAAGTGGCGTAATGGAAAATGGAGTGGTTATTGAAACAGAGGAAGGGTCGCTACAAGGAGGGAATATATCCCTTTGCATTGCGAATATCTACCTCAATGAGTTCGACCGGGAGTTCTTGAAACGAGGTGTCCCATGCATAAGATATGCAGATGATATAGAGTACTTCTTGCGAAAAGCAAAAGGGCATCGGAGAGACTCTTGAGAGCAGTACGAGGTATCTTGAGGAGAAACTGAAAGAGCTTTCTTCCCGTAAGTGCTGTCAGTCAATCAAGCCGAGCCTTGAAAGAATCAAGGTATATGCAAGAGGATGGCTTAACTACTATGGAATTGCAAGCATGAAGAATAACATGAACGACATTAACGGATGGCTCTATCACAGAATACGTATGTGTATATGGAAACAATGGAAGCGTGTGAGAACTAGATACCGAAATCTTAAGGTAATGGGAGTTCCCAAAGACCTGGCATGGAAAGCGGCAAACAGCAGACGAGGCTATTGGTTTACAACACATACAGTTGTCATTAACATGGCAATGACAAAAGAAAGACTGATAAACAGTGGCCTTTACGATTTAGCCACAGCCTATCAGTCTGTGCACATCAACTATTGAAAGCGCTGTATACGAGAACCGTACGTACAGTGCTGTGAGAGGACGGCGGTTAGTCACCGCCTCCTACTCGATTTTAGAGGGAAAAGGAGACGTGTGATGTCCAACGAAACGGAAGATTTTGAACAGACCTACGAAGCACTCGAAAAGGAGAACTTTCGGATGGAAAACGAATCAGATTCATTGCGGAATTAGGGTGCCTCTTCGGATATAGAGGGGCATTTCAGACTGATTTGTCGGACTTGGAAAGAGGAGAAAAATCTACGACTGGAAAGCAGTTTTGACCGACATGGAGAAGAGGGCTTCGTTTTTACTTGAAAGACTTAAGAAAACGGAAATATCCGATGCTTTGCTTCAGCGTCAGGAAGCCTCCGAAGAGCTTAGGGAAGCTGTGTTTACGGCTTATCTTCTTGCGGAAATTCTTTCGCAGGGAAGACATAGAGAGTATTTTTCTTCTTACTGCGAAGAACTCCTTCCCTTTCTCCTTCGATTTAGCGAAACGGAAGAGGATTTTCCTTCGTGAAATGCCTGATTGCCCTAGGTTGGGTAGCAGGAGCAGGGAGATTCCTTTTTGACAGGAAAATGCTGGAAGACCGGGACGCGTTTTTGCCGAGCGTGGGCAGCAAGCAGCCTTATGCAAATGTCTTTCCATAGGGTAAATGGAGCAATATTACAAGAAGAAACGAAGAAAGATTTTGCAAAAAGCAATCGAAGAAGAAAAGAATTTACAGGCCTCCGGCATCATGATAGAAGCGGCACAAACTTTATTTTTTCTAAAAATGGCTCAGTGCGTCTGCGTTGGAAGCGGAAGACGAAGCGCAAATTGAAAAAAGCAAGACGCTCTACAGTTACGGTTTTTGCTGAAGGAAGGTGTGGAAAGTCATGGATAAAAGATATTTATTGAGCCATGTCGATTTAATACTCTTTTTAATACTTTCAACATAATTATTTCCCATTCACGCTTTATGATTAATACGTTGACATTTCCTATTTAAAAATTTAACAGGTCAAAAGAGAATCACTTTTTCTTGTAGGTGAGTTATTGCTGATTTTGATGCGTTTGATATTTCATTACTAAAATCTAAAGGAGAAGAACATGACAACTAAAAAGTAGAAAACTTAATCATTGGATTCGGTAAGGCGGGAAGACTCTTGCAAATTATCTGGGAAACAAGGGTGAAAAAGACCGTTTTGGTGGAAAAATCCCTCTGATGTGCAGCGGAACCTGCATCAATGTAGGCTGCATTCCTCTAAGTTTCTGGCGACTGCTGCGGATAGAAGAAGTTTTGATGGAGGAAGTGATGCGGAATACTATAAAAATGCCGTTTTGCTAGAAGAAGGCATTGATTGCTAAAGCTGAATAAGGCAAATTACGACAAGGTGGCAAGCAATGAAAATGTTGAAGTGCTGGACGGACTGGCTTCTTTTAAAGATGAGCATACCGTGCAGGTTACGAATGGAAGCGAGGTATCTGAAGTTTATGCGGAGCGCATCTTTGTCAATACCGGTGCTAGACCGTTTATCCCAAGTGTTCCCGGCTTGGAAGTCGGAAGACGCATTCATACCAGTGAAACGCTGATGAATCTGGAAGAATTCCCAAAGAGCTTGGCGATTCTCGGTAGTGGCTTTATCGGACTGGAATTTGCGGCGAGCTATGCGAAGTTCGGTACAAAGGTCACGATTATTGACCAAGGTGATAAGATTTTACCGAGAGAAGATGAGGATGTAGCGAAGGAAGTATTTGCATCTTATCAGGGATTAGGTGTGGACTTCCTCTTTGACGCGGCGCTTCAGCAGGTATCGCAGGATGAAAAGGCAGTTCACCTTTCCCTACACGGTAAATGGAGAAAGAAAGAACTTTCCGTAGAGGCTTTTCTGGTTGCGACCGGAAGACAGGCGAACACGGAAGAGCTGCACTTGGAAAATGCGGGTGTGGAAGTTTCTGAAAGAGGTTTTATCAAGGTAAATGAACACCTGCAGAGCAATAAGGCGCACATTTTTGCAATGGGAGATGTTAACGGAGGTCCGCAGTTTACCTATGTTTCCTTAGATGATTTCCGAATTGTGAAGAGCTTTTTGGATAATCAGGGAAGCTACGAAAGAAAGAATCGCCAGCCGCTTGCTTTTCTCCGCCTTTCTTCATCCGACATTTTTCCAGAGTGGGACTCAGTGAAAAAGAAGCGAGAGAAAGAGGCTACAAAATCAAGGTGGCGACCTTACCGGTTACTGCGATTCCCAAGGCGAAAATCCTCGGAAATCAAACCGGACTGTATAAGGCAGTTGTAGATGCTGAAAACAATCAGATTTTGGGCGTGACCTTGTTCGGTGAAGAGTCTCACGAAGTGATCAATATCGTGGTTTTAGCGATGATGACGAAGCAGCCTTACACGGTACTTGCGAACCAGATTTTCACCCACCCGACTATGGCGGAAGCGCTGAATGATTTGTTCGGAGCGGTAAAATAAAGTTCGATGAGACTAGTGCAAGGTCTATGTCGTGAAAAATAGAAAAAGGGAAAAATTATGTCTCCAAAGCCCATGGAAAATCGCTTGAAAAAGTACCAAATCTTAATGGCGCTCAATTAAAATATATTGCGTTTCTTTCCATGCTTCTTGACCATGTAAACAATGCTTTGCTAGTACCAATTTTTAGAAGGGAAAAGGCTTTTTGCTTCAGGTATCGAATCTTCTTTCGATTCTGGGAGGATTGCCTTTCCTCTCTTTATGTTCTTTTTAGTGGAGGATTTTTAAGACGAGAAATCGGAGAAAGTACCTTCTGAATCTTTTCCTTTTTGGCGTTCTTTCCGAAAGTGCCCTTTGATTTATTTACCTCAAAAAGTCTTCTTTAATCCAAATTGGAATAACATGATGTTTACTTTGGCATTATGTCTTGATAGTATTTGGATCGTCGACAGTTTCAAAAGGAAAATTCCGAGTAGAATTTTATGGTACGGATTTTCTTTTGCTTCTTGTGGGGATTTTTAGTATTTTTGGCAATGTTTTTGAGCCTGGACTATGATTTCCATGCAGTAATAGTGGCTTATCTTTTTTATATTTTCTACCAAAAACCCCTTTTGGGGAGCTGGCTTGATTTCTGTCTATCATAAAGGAGATTTATTCTTTTCTGGGATTTGGATTATGCTAACGTATAATGGGGAAAGAGGAAAACAGAGCAAATGGCTGAATTATGCATTCTATCCGGTGCATCTTTTGATACTGGGGCTTTTACGCTTGTATTTCAATATATAGCTTTTTAATACTAGGCTTTTTCAAAAATAGCCTTTAAATATTTAGTAGATTAGCGTTTGCTTATTTTTATTTAAAAAGATGGTTTTTACTTATGCGATACTGAAATTTAGACTTTTCGCTAGTTAGTTATGGAGGCTTTTATTACTATTTGTGCCACCTACTGAATGTGCTGGAATGGAGATTGCTATGAGATTGATTGTTGCATTTTTTGTATTTTTGTTGGAGCTATGTTATATTCTTATCTGAGTAAGATTGATTCATCATTTGAAATACAAGGACAAGAAAACTGAACATGATGCAAATTTTTATACCTTGAAAAAATAGCAAGAAAAATGCTCAAATTATTAGGCGTAAAAATAGATATTCAAGGCTGTACCATATATGATGAACCCGTGGTTTATATTGGAAAATCATAAAGTAATTTTGACAGCTTAATAATGGTTGCAATAATGGAGAAACCATTGATTTTTCATTGGAAAAAGTGAGATTAAAAATTTCCATTTATTGGTAAATGGTTTTCGGGATATAGGATGCTTGTTTTAGAACGAGATGATATCAAAAAGTCAATAGAAGTTATTAATCAAGGCATTCAAAGAATAGAAAACGGGTATTCAGTCGTTATTTTTCCGGAGGAAGAAGAACGAAGGAAGACGGTGTGGAGGAATTTTAAACCCGGTAGTTTTAAAATGGCTTTTAAAGGCAAATGCGCGTATTGTTCCAGTTTCATTCTATAATTCAGAGGAGTGTTATGAGCGTTTTCATAGCTTTCGCCCGGCTAATGTGAGTATTCGTATTGGGGAAATTGTTAATCCAAAAAGCACTTGAACTGAATAATACTGTACAGATGGCAAAATACGTACATACGGTGATTGCTCAGATTTACGAAAGCAACGTATACACAATGATGGCATTATTAGCTTTTTTAAAAATGATTATTTGCTGTACCTGGAAGGAGTAATTTTAGAACGTATGAATAGAAAAGTCAGATTCTTCGTTTGATTTTCTATGAAGGTGATAGCACTGCATTTTTGCAGTGCTTTTTATGAGAGAAATCTTGAATTTTTAGCTAAAAAGTATATATTGGTATTAGCTAACATAAAGGAGAGTTGATATTATGATAGGAAATACGAGCAACCGCTACAGCAGAGATGCAGAACAACTTTGGCTGAGTATCTTGCTATGGTTCAGGAGGGCAGTGAGATTATTGTCACAAAAACGGTAAAGAGGTGGGCTCGATTTATTCCACGAGAAAAGGCGATATCTTATTTAACGGATTCTCTTGTAGGGATACTGAAAGGTGATATGGATATAGATAAGGCAGAGAAAAAAAGTTTGAAGGAGAAGTGATGAAGTTACTAATTGACGGAAATATTCTTCTGGATGTGCTTCAGAGAAGAACACCCTACTTCAAAGACTCTGTTGGAATCTGGAAGATCTGTGAGACGAAGCAGGTGGAGGGGTATGTTTCAGCTCTAACTTTTTGCCAATCTGGTTTATGTGATGCGAAAAGAATTGGATGCAGAGAAAATAAACGAAGTTTTAAAGCAACTTTCGCTCATTTTATATTTGAGAATCTTAATGTAAGCGATATGAGTTCGGCCCGCAGAAATGCAATGGGATGATTTTGAAGATGCTATTCAGTCAGCTACGCGAAGAGGATTCATGCTGATTATATTATTACAAGAAATGAGAGGGACTTTAGGGAAAGTGATGTTACAGCACTGACCGCGACAGAGTTTTTGGCGAAGCTATGATGGGTGTGAATTCCATTGGGGAAAAGCTTAAATCCCAGTATTGTGTCAGTTCGCTTATCACAAGGCAGATGACAAACTGTGCTTTTCCGCAGTTTAATAGTGCAAAAAGAAATATCATGGCTTTTGGCATGGAAGAAAAAGATAGGTAAAGCTTTAAAAAGAAGCATTCCCTCGGAGAAAAAACGACTCTGCTTTTAGGCAGCGTCCCATAAGGAAGTAGTGTTTTGTTCGAACCGGCGTGTCAGGTCACGCCAGTTCCGATTCGTCTAAGGACTCCCGTCCAATCTTCAAAGGATGCGGATTTGCCCCACATCTCCCCAAAAATCAATATGTAAAAGGACAAGGCAGTGCACGCAAAAAGGGTGCTGCCTTGTCCTAACTCAATAACATATGACAGATGATCTTATTAGCTTCCCGCCTGCAGCCTTACCATATTGCTGAAATACCACCATGCTTCATCAACTCTTCCGGTCTGCCCTGTTCTGCAACCTTGCCATCTTCCAGCACCACGATTTTTGTCTGCCCCTGCCACAGTACGCATACGGTGAGCAATCACGAGTACAGTTTTGTCGCGCAGAAGTTCAGATAACGCCTCCTGCACCATGCTTTCATTTTCACATCCATAGATGCGGTAGCTTCATCCAGAATAATGACCAGCGCATCGCTTCAAAAATCCTGCACGGGCGATGGAAATTCGCTGGCGTTCGCCACCGGAAAGGGTACAGCCGTTTTCTCCGATTCTGCTTTGATACCCCTCAGGCAAGCGGGAGACAAATTCCTCACACCTTGCTGCTTTAGCAGCTTTTATCACTTCCTCATCCGTGGCGTTTTGCCGACCAAGCCGGATATTTTTCCATTATGGTATTGTCAAACAGGGTAACATCCTGAAAAACAATGGAGTAGTTTCGATACAACACCTCCGGCTCTATGGTCGTTACATCCACGCCGCCGAGCAGAACCTTTCCCTTATCTGCATCCCAAAAAGCGGGCTGCCAATCGGGATACGGTTGATTTTTCCACTGCCGGAATGTCCCTACAAGCGCAGTAATTTCCCCCTGCTTTGCTACAAAGGAAACGCCTTTCAACACAGGGGTATCCTTATAGGAAAATTCCACATTGGAAAATTCAATATCAAAGCCTTGATTATTGCGATACATTCGCACCCCGAGTCTGTTCCGAAGTAGCCTCCATTTCTTTTGTCCGGCGGATACTGACCAGTGCGGAGAACATTTCAGCCATCAGCATGAAGCAGAGCCAAACGGCTCATAAATCCTGCCTGCTATCAGCAGATAAAGCAGGAACATATTAACAGAGAGGCTTCTCTGTGTCATTAAAAACCCGCCTACAAAGCAACACCGTCACCAGGGCCGAAGCGAAGGACAAACTGTGCAAGCGTAACTACCATGTACCGGGAACAAGCTCATTGCAGAAATGCACACGCAATACATTGTCCAGTTTTTCTTACTCGGCTAAATATTCCTGCTCCGTTCCAGAAGAACGAAGTTCAGAAACTACATCAAAGATACTCCTGCACACCGTCATAAGCGGCACGATAGGCATCGTAATTCTTTTCCTCCGCATTCTGCTGCATCCTTCTTCCGGCAAATACAATCACCCAAAGCAACAGGAACGGAAGGACAATGCAAAAGTCCCATACGCCAATCGACACAGAGCAGGCAGGCAGAAACCACAAAGGAACATCACGATTGTTCGACAGCCCCAGAACGCATTTGAGAATATCCGTTCCAGTTTTTGAGCAGTCACCCATCATCGTGGACGTAAGGTCGGAAAGGTCACGCTGCCCAAAGAAAGAGAGCGGAAACCGCCGCAGCTTTTCTGCTGAGAGTAATTCGTCCGGTTTGCGCTTTCTCGATAGGCAACCGTATAGGTAAGATGGTACTGCACCCATTGTGTTAAAAAGGATAATTCCACAAAACCCTATTGCCATCAGCAAATGACATCTGACCGGAGGTAAAACCTTCGCCGCCACATATTTTTGATCTAAAAAGCGCCATCGTTACCATCATTAAAAGAAAGCGAGAACAGAGCCATAATCGCTAGATTGGAAATCGCTGTGGCAGCGATACCCCTTTTCAGTTCACGCACTCCGTCATCGCTCAATCCGAGTAAATTCTTCAGCATGATGCAGCCTCCTGTTCCTGCCCGCTTTTCAGGGCATCATGGTGCACCCCTGCGGTGTTTCCTGCGTTATCCATCTGCCAGCGAATTGACTTCTGATATTCTGTCCACATACAGGGCATATTCGCCCCTGTCTTGCAGCTAATTCCTCATGTCTGCCGTACTCCGCTATCTGTCCGCCCTTCATCACGATGATTTGGTCTGCATCGGTAATAGTAGAGACGGTGCGCAATCATAATTACCGTTTTGTTTTTTGTCAGTTCTTTCAATGCCTGTTGAATCTGTGCTTCATTTTCCGGGTCTGCAAAAGCGGTGGCCTCGTCCAAAACGATGATAGAGGCATCCTTCAATATTGCTCTCGCAATAGCGAGCCGCTGTATTCGCCACCGGAAAGATATACACCTTTTCACTCCAATCATCGTATGGATTCCATCGGGGAGTTTTTCGAGAATATCATCACATCCAGCTAAATGCAAACGTTCAAAATATCCTCTGCGGCTGCGTTCTTTTTCCCGCCCCTGACGATTTTCTTCAATGCTTGCTCAGCGGCTTTGGATTTTGAAATACAAAAGCAGCTCTTTCCATCAACGCCTTCCTGTTCATGGAAGAAAGTGCTACGCCTCCGATGGAAATGCACCCCTCCTGAATATCATAAAACCGTGGAATTAAAGAGCCTATGGTACTTTTGCCTGAGCCGGAATGTCCCACAGCAGTCCACGGTTCCGCTCTTTCGCGCAAAGTTGACATCGGAAATAGCAGGGGCCCTCGCCTAGCAGGATAAAGTAAAAGATGCATGGTCAGAATCTTACATCGACTACCTGCGGCAGTTTGAACTCTCTTGGCTCTGCCTGCTCCCTTGTCCAGCAGGATTTCATCAATGCGCCGCATGGATTCGACAACTGCATCTTGAGTTGGTCATATACATCAATTTGTTCAGCATAGCTGCACAGGCGGAGTGCAAAATCAAATAGAATAAAAGTTTTGTGCAACGTTTAAATCTGCGCAGCTGCGCAAGCAATCAAGGCTGCAGGATCGAGGCAAGAAACGAGGAGTTTACACAGTATTCGACGCCACATACCCCGGCACAGGCCATCGTATGAGCTAAGGCGTCATCCGGTAGGCATGGATGGCTTCTTTGAAACAGCGCAGCGGAGATGAGACAGACTGACCAAAAGATTTTAATGACGGAAATTCCTCTGACGTACTCCACCACTTCATGGCTCATGTCTCTCTTGCGCATCCTGATAGCGTTTCATCAAAATTCATGGTTTCTTCACCCATGCAGAGCATTTGAAATGCAAAACCGATCATCACAAGCACCAGCACAGAGTCCAATCCGCCAGTCAACCGCAAGCATGAGAAGCGCCGCAGCCATAGCACACCTGTGCCCTCTACGAGGTCAGGGAAGCTGATGTGCCAGATAGCTTTCTGTCTGTTTACTATTTCATCCTTATGATTTTCCGCAGTTTTCCGCTGCTGTTTTTCTTCAAAATATCCCAGAGGCAGCCTTGACAGATGTTTCCAATACTGCCATTTTTCAAATTCTGTTCCGTATGAAAAGCAGCTTTGCCGAGACAAAAAGTAGGGCAATAAAATTGACAATCAAGCCTGCCAGTTCAAACCCAAGCGCCCAAAAGCCCCCAATACGCCAACGTAGACGCATCTATGCTGCCGCCAAGCAGGAAATCCAAAAGCTCCCTTGCGGCAAAAAATAAAGCACAAAAGGAACGGCGCTAACTAGCAATAGTGCACTCGACTCCGGCAAGAAGCTGGGAGAAAGAGCACTAGGACTAAAATGGAGCCGTAAATTCAACAATCTTGGAATCTACCGGTTTTTGCCGTTTTCTTATCTGTGCATCTTCTCTAAAATACTTCCACATATACATATGTTCCCCCTTTCATCTAATGGCAAGAGCTTTTTACTTCTCCTGCATGAATATATAAAAATATGTGTGGCACAGCAGGCAATCAGCTCCGGGTCATGGGATACGATAAGAGAGCATACAGCATTCTCGTTCGCTTTTCGTATGATTTCTACAGGTGCAAAAGCAGATTGTCCCCATCCTGTCCGCTGGTTGGCTCATCATACAGCATGACCGGACGTCGGTACAGATCGCTGTTGTTACAGAGCAGAAAGCCGCGCTGCTGTCCGCCGGAAAGAGAGAACCGGGGTGTCTGTTTTCCAATCCGCCAACCTAACTCACGGAGTACCGCCTGTGCCTGTTCCTCTGTGTAAAGAAGATTGTTTAGCGTAAGCTCACCCATTACACTGTCGCTAAAAAGCTGGTGTCCGGCCTCCTGCATGACAAGGAAAGCTGTTTCCGGCGTCTGTTCAGAACTGTTTTCCTTCTATCATAATCGTTCCGTTATGCCTGAGAAGCCCCGCAAAGCGATACAACTCAGCAGTGGACCCTACCTGCACCGTTCTCGCCAATGACCGCAACAATCGCTCCTTTTGGAATTGCCAGGTGGCGAATATCAATACCTGGCGCTGCCCACGGTTAGAGGTCAGACCGTGGATTTCGATTGCCAGTTCCGATTCAAATTTCCGATTCGCGGTTTCGGGCATGATATGAAGCTGCTGCCGGATTGACTCACGAAGCCCCAGAAACGATCCTTTCCTGCTGCGTCAGTGCGTTTATTCTTTCGGCTCATGTATCTCCCTGATAATCCGTCCGTTATCCATTAAGATATCGGTCAGTCATTCCGCTAAGATACCATAGGCGATGTTCGGACATTAAAATTGTCTTTCCGTCCTCTTTCATGGTGCGAATCAGCTTTTGCAGCTGTATGCTTTCCATGTCCAGATTGGATGAAGAGCTCATCCAATACCACCACCTCTAGCAAGGACGCATAGACAGAGCCACAGGCAATCTGCACTGTCCCCGCCGGACAGTTCAAAAATGTCCCGTTCCAGCAGTTCCTCAAATGCACGATGATAAGCGACTTACTCGAGCCGCTTTTCATTTCTCCCTGGCATATTTTTGATTTTCCAGATTAAATACGCATTTCCCTGTATAGTATCCATGTGAGAAAACTGAGTCCGTGGATTTTGAAAAACACTTCCCACAAATCTTGAGATTTTTCGAGATCGAGACGAAGGATGTCCATGCTAACAACCCTTACAGCTCCTGTAGGTTTCAGCATAAAATGGTAGCAAAGCCCATTGACAAAGACGCAGCATTGTGGTTTTTCCACAGCCGCTTTTTCCACTTTGGGACAATACATTCACCTTTGATGTGCAGATTCACATCTTTTAATACTACAGCGGCAGGCGTTTCCATACCGTCTGATAGGAAAAATGATACATTTTCAAATGTTACCATAAAAATCCTCCCCTCTCACCAAAGCAGATTCCATACAAGGACAATGACGCCACTGCAGCATATATCCAATCCAGCGCCTTCATCTTCACTTCAGAAAACTGCTTCGGGGATGGTCTTTATCAAATCCACGAGCCATAACTGCTGGACATTTCATCTACAATCGCCGAACTTTTGCAAAGCAAACGGCACTAACATATTTTCCAGCATATACAGAGGGCGGCGCAGTACATTTTTATGGACAGAGCCATTCCCGCAGACGCATTGCTCTAATGTGATGACCTGCCATTCCTCTGTCAGCGTAGGCACAAAACGAGAACATGACCGCTATGGGAATAATGTACTCACATTTGCATGGGTGCATCGCCATAAACGCTGATATATTGTCCCACGGTTGGGGGTTTTCGTGACAGTATAAAAGGCGCCAAACAGAGGAAGCAAAAACCGAAGCACATGGCACGACAACAGGGCTACATATTGGGGCGGGCCGGACAATCTTCCCACCACAAACAAGTCACATAAAGACATAACTGCTCAGTATACGTGAAACATTCAACGCCCACCGCCACTTTTTGCAAATCAGCATTGTAATACCGCAAAAACAGAAGCAGGGCAATTTCCTGAATATACGTCGCACCTGAAAAAGGTCGAGAAGCAAGCGGCGACAAAATACCGCCAGCGGCTTTCAGATCTAACTACCAGTTCTTGAATTTTCTGCGTCATTGCAACTATGCTCGCTTTTCACAAAAGTAGCGGGTCAGAATACGCTTGCCGAACAGACCGCGGGGAAGTCCGCCCAACAAGAGCCAGTGCAATGAATACTGCAATAATCCATTCAGAGTCAGAATCAGTGTAGCAGCATACTCAGCCCCATAATATGTAGTGCAGATGGAAAGAAACGCATCTTTCGCAATCAAAATTGCAAAGAACAGGCCCATCGAGGTCAGGTTAAACACACAGTAACGCGATGGAGCTTTGGCAGAATTGCGGCGTTTTCCGGCTACGATAAGTTCTGCAATCACGCCCATACGATAGCGGCAATCAGCGGATAAAAAGTAGCCAAAGGGTAATCAGTCCTACAAGCACAGCGAGAATAAAAATAAGATGCCGGTGCGGGGACTTTCAATGAATACAGCATACACAGAGCCTAATATAATGCCGGCAATCCAGCGGTGTTGCCAGATGAAATATTGGAACGATAGGCGGTATCATTGACGATATGCAGTGAGAGCAGGACAAGGTAGATTGCTCCGAATGCCTGCGAAATTAAGTCTTTTGTGGTGAGTTTTATTTTCCATAGCTGACTCCTTCGCTTTCTTGAAAATGGCACGGGAGATTCCAAGCCATTTCATATGTAGTGTACGGTGTACGGTTAGGATTCATGCTAACCACAGCTCATTTTAAACGGATCGACTTCTTGCATGTACTACTGAACAGTCGCAGCAATATATAAAATAATCAAAAGGTCAAAGAGAGTAGAGTGCCATACATGGCCTCCAATCTGTCGGTAATGCGCCTAGCGGCGCACGTTTCTAACTGGGTTAAAGTCCCGGAATCCGCCCGGTAGTGGGAGGAAGGATATAGCCGAGGCAAGGGTGTCGAGGTGACCTCAGATCTGAAAGGAAGCTGGATGTGAGGAAGATACTAACTCATGGGCACCGTCTCTGGTCTGACGGACAGGAAATCTCATGTGAGTTATGCCATGAGATGAGACTGCAAGCACAATGAGGTCCAATAACCACCGGAATCATGCATGATAGATGCAGATATGGAAGAGGAAGAAACGTGCTTGGTACCTAGGGAGGTCTGTGCAGATATGCCTCAGAAAGAGTAACCCATTGTCAAAAGCAATGCTGAACACACAGAAGTCCTTGCAGAGGTCATGGTAGTCGAGGAGACAAAGGACCGAATCAGTAGAAGTCTCAAGTATGACTGAGAGGAGAATGACTGGTTATGGCAGAAAACATTGAAAACAATGGCTGTTCGCAGAGAGAGTAGTGCGGAACATGAAGGGTGTGTGAAAGCGCGTGGGTCATTCAATCCGATATGGAAAGAAGAAACTGATGCTCAGCATCAATTCTGTACACGTCAGCTAAGCGACTGCTGTACACGAGAACCGGCCGTACGGTGCTGTGAGGAAGACAACGGTTAGTCACCGCCTCCTACTCAATCTTCATTCTGTTTTTCGATGTTCCAAAGAGTCTCTTTCCATGACGGAAAAACGCCTCTGTAAAGTTGCTTTGGATTCTGATGCCCTTTGCCCGCCGCAATTTCGATTACACGCTGCTTGTTTCCAACAGCAGTTGCAGCTGTGCGCATCTTATATCTTTCAAATAGACATAGAGGTTTCGTCATAAACCTGTTTGAAGCTGTTTTCAGTTGCGTCGGAGGCCTGATTTCGTGCTCTGCGCCATGACTCCTTCGAGGCGCTGACAGAGATGTTCCAAATCTTCAGTCAGATGGTTCCTGACATGTTTAATCAGTCAATGGTTTCGCCATATATTCGTGATTTTCTTCGCAGTCTGCTGGCGCTGGAGTGATACATACGCTCCAATATTTTCCAGGCGCAAATATGGCAGCTCCGGTTGAAGTGAGGCTGCGATACACAATTCCTCTGTATATATATATTCCCACATTCTCATTACGTCGAGAGCACCCTGTAACAGTGTCCGAGGAGTGTATTTTCACGTCCAAAATGTCTGTATCTGTCGAAACTGTTCTGTTCCGGTACTGTTTTGCACTTAGTCGTGGATAAGAGGTGTGGGTGGAACCGGGTAATAATTTCAAGGAAGGATGAGGCAACTGGAGAATGTAAAAACATCAGTGAGCCAGTATGCATATCACCCACTATACGCCACTGATTTCTGTTGTCAAAAACACATTCAGCCGCCCTTAACTGAAGCAATGGTTTATGCTGATGACATCCTGCTCCCATACCATCCTGATAACAGGTTTCACTTTCAGTTTATTGCTTATCATCAGTTGAACGCGGAAACACATCCTTTCAAAGTGAGATATCCGCCCTTCCGTTCTTCCTTAGGATAAATGATGTCCGTAATGAAGGCTTCTTCTCACTATATGTGCTTATCCTATCAAATATAATTCCTGCATTGTGCTCTCCTTGTTTTGAGAGATTGTGTTCTTAATTCTTGGGTTAGATATGACTAATCTCTGGCTTAATTATTGATGCCTTTTGCAGAGCCAAATTCGATACCGCACAAGCATTTTAGAAAGCAAATATCACATTATAATTTGAAAAACGAACTTTCAATACACAATATTCGTGTCCTGAATGTGGTGTACCTGCAGGCAGGAGATTGTTTACATTTTCTCTCCACCAGTTTGCTAAATCAGTCAGCCGTTCCCAATCGTCCCAACGCTTCTTCCTTGGAGACTGATTATGTCTGTGTTCCTGCTCTGCCTAGCGGTGTTGTGATGCTGTATAAATAAAGTTGACATCTTATTCTCAGGTTTCATTATAATTTAAGAATAAGGAGGCGTTTGGTGACAACTACATCATAACAATCAATACAAAATAGATTTAGTCGCATTAGACTTGTGAAAAAGACTCATTAAGAGAGCTAAATATAATTACACATATAGCTAGTTTTAAATACCAACAGAAATAGAAATTGTGTAGGTACTAAAAATCTACTGCAGCCTTGAGGACTCCTCTGCGATACTATCATTCAATTCTTTAACTGTATTTTCTCTTTCCAAACGCTTTTATGTCAATTCCATTTGTCACATACTCTATTATCTTTCGAACTCAAATCCAACTTAAGTCCCAGTACTCCATATTATCACCACCATTCCTTGCATTTTTCCCTAAAGAATACTTTAACTTTTTGAGAAAGCTCTTCACTTATGGCGTGTTTCAATACTGCAAGCGTCTATGTTCTGCAGTTTTTATCGGTCACGCCAGCGTCGTACAAATTTGCAGTAAGAATGGATACCGTTCACATAGTTGTTCGGCATATTGTCGGCCTTTACTGTCAAATAAAAGAGCACCATCTTTTTGATAATATGACTGGACTTTGTGAGTTCCTTTTACTGCTCGTACTTACAGAAGGCTTGCTAACCCCCTAAATAGTCCACCAACATCTACACCGCGAGAGTTGGCATGTTTCTTATGAACACTAAATTGCTTTTAAATAATCTTCCAAAGAAGATGTTAAGGGCATACAGTGCACCTCCTTTTTGTCTTTTATTCCTCTAATTGAGAGAAAAATGCTTGTAGTTTTTCAGTACCAACACTGTCTCAATAGATATTGTTCCTGTACCTGTCCATTTTCAACATGAATCACGCTATCGCAGACAGAAGCAATCAATTCGTAATCATGAGTAATAATGAAAGAAAAAAACATCTTCTTTCTGGAGTTGTTTTTAATAGCTGGCAAGTCTGTATCATGTGGCTAAAATCGAGGCCGGATGGTAGGTTCATCGAAATACAAAATCTTTTTTCCCGCAGAACATGGCAGAAGCAATGATAACCCGCTGCTTTTGTCCGCCGGATAAAGTCATAGGATGGCGCTCTGAAAGAGCAGAAATATCCAGTGCAGTCATAATCTCTTGCAGACTATTTTCTGAAGATTCGCCGCTTCCCAGCACAATTTCTTCTCTAACACTATCAGAGAAAAGCTGGTGATTCACCTCCTGCATGACAAGGTAGCTATCCTGTACCCTGCTCTTTTTGCACTTTGTTTTTTCCATCCAGCAGGAATGTTCCTTTTGTCTTTTTTCATAAGCCCGCACATGCAGGAAACAAAAGTGGATTTTCCTGCCCCATTGGTGCCGATGATTGCAGTAATCCGGCCCGATGGGATAGACAGCTTAGGGATAGACAAAGCCTCCGTTTGCCCATAAAAACAATGAATATCTTTTAGTTCTATGGTATGGCTGGATGAACGCGCATGGTGAGCTGTAATCGGATAAGACAGTAAATCTACCGTCCGAATCCGCTGTTTACCCGTTCTTCATAGGTCAAACGAGCTAATTCTGCCATTGTATATTCTCGACAACTTTGCCATCCTCCATATATATGGCACGGTCTATCAGATCTTTCAGGTAATAGGTGCGGTGTTCCGCAATGATGACGGTTTTGCCCTGCTGTTTGAGCAGGCTTAAAATTTTCCTCACCTTTTCAATCGCCTGAATATCCAGATTCGAGGATGGCTCGTCCAGAACATAGATTTGCGGGGACATCGCATAAATGCTTGCAAAGGCGATGATTTGTTTTTCCCCTCCGGACAAATTAAAAATATTCCGATTCAGCAGATACTCAATTTGTAAATCTTTTTGCTGTCTGTTTCACACGTTCAGCGATTTCCTGCGGTTCCATTCCGAGGTTTTCACAGCCAAAAGCAATCTCGCTGGTGGTATTGACAGTGTAAAACTGCGTCCGAGGATTTTGAAAAACGCTGCCAACTCGCTTAGAGATTTCATACATGGGAAGATCAAAAAGATTTTTCCCATCCACCATGACAGTTCCTTGTAATTTTCCTTCGTAAAAATTGGGAATCATACCATTGAGCAGACGGGTTATAGTCGTTTTTTTCCGCATCCGCTTTTCCCTGCAAAGTAAAATACATTCCCCATCCTTCACCTCCAGATTGATGGAATCCAGACTTTGGGTTCCCCGCTTTCCTGATAGGAGTATGTAACATTTTGAAACGAAATCATAAAATACCCACCCCTTTCAAGATAATCGCAGCAATCGCCAAAGCTCCTGTAATACACCAAACAAGGACATCAGAGAAGCGGAATCTTACCTGTACCAAACTGGTATGCGGTTCTGGACTGTCTAATCCGCGGCACAATGCCGCTGCCGACAATTCCTCGCTGACATTCACCGCGGACATCAAAAGCGGAACCATAATATGTTCCAGCGAGACATGGATTCCGCATTTTCATCGCAGCCCGGATGAAGCCCATTCCTCTTTGATCGTGGAAAATAACGGAACACTACAGATAACGGAATGATTGCGGTCTGTGGAAGCCGCAGCTTCCACATAACCGCAACAAACTCACTGACTTCTGTTTTTCGTCAAAATCCATTTCCTAGAATAAAACAAGGCAAAAACTTTCTCAATGCTACTGTGATAAAGGATACCAAAAGTAAAAAGAAAAAGCCGTTTATATAGGGGCGTCAAAAGCTGGTCGATACCGAGCATAATCAAAAGACAATCAAAAAGTGAAAGGCGCTCTTTGCCTGCCCGTCTATGGTAATGAGCAGCAGACAGCCGAATACCAAAACCAATTCAAAAATCACGGGAATGGCTGAGAGTAAAAGAGATCACAACCAATATGAGCATGAACTTTGTCCGCAGATCAAATTTTACTTCCCGTTTCTCCATCATACCATTCCAGCCTTTTTCAAAGTGTTTCTTGAACATCCTCTTGCCAATCATGCAGCCAATCAAAGCAAAAATAACGGTTCCTGCAATCATCAGGAACAAAACCCAGATAGGCGTCATAGCTTCCAGTGTGTTGCAGAAATCTGCGCTCATACCACGTTCCAGTGTGTCAGCAAAGTAGTAATCCCGCATAATCCAGATAGGAAGGAAACCGCCCAGCAAATTCTGAGAAAAAGAATAGATAGCTTAGAATGTTCAGCTTATTGTTGCGGAACTTTCCAATACCTGCGATGACCTCTGCCAGAATCCCGCTACAGCGCCGGTAACAGCTACCACCCATATATTTCCCTGGAGTAAAAAGGGAACAGGCAGGGGCAGAATAGCCGCAATAAAGATGGGACCGTGCATAGGCGCTTTTGCCAACAACATCAGATAAACCGGAGCGGCTACCAAAAGCAATCAAGCTGGACATACAAAAGATAAAGGGGCGGCATCCGGCATACAGCATTCCAATAATCAAAAATACGACAAAGTACAAGGCAATAAATACGCCCCTGCAGACACCAGCCACTTCGATTTTTTTGTATTTGTTTTTTCGTTCATTTTTATGTACCTCCTAAAAAAAGATGATTTAGATTTCACACCGGCTTTGGCGCGGTACTCAATGGGGTTTCTCCCAGAAAACTTTTTGAACGCCGCAGAAAAATTTACTTGCGTTTTTCGTATCCTACTTTAGCCGCGATTTCTGCTACGGGCTGATTACTCTCCCGCAGCGCCATAGACGCTGCCGACATTCTTGCCTCACGCAGCCATGTGAAATATTTTTCCATACACTCCCTGAAAATAGTTTTTTCAAAGAGGATGGACTAATTCCAAATGGAGCCGCCAGATTTTTCAATCGAATAATGTTTGCTCAAATCGGCGCTTATAATTTCCATGACTTGCTTGGCGATCTGAACCTGCCCCATAGTCATAAAAGAGCTTTCATCGCTTTTTTCCGGCATATCCGATTTACAAAGCAGAAGCAACAATTCTGTTACTTTTATCTGTAAATATGGTGTGCGGCACTCCGGTGGAGCATTTCCCATATCTTCAAATAGCTTGCGCAGCCGATCATCCGCCCGGACAACATAGCTTTGTGCGTCCTTACAAAATCGGAGCTGGACTTGTTTTCCATCCACTTCGACGGTTTTTAACAATTCAGGCGCGTCCCTATTTAGTGTAGAAGAATGAAACAAAAGCTCTACTCCATGGTAGTGGCCGCAGGGAAACTGAAAGCTGTCCTGCGCCTTTCGCACATCAACGCTTAAATTTCCCGGTTCCATAAACAAAAACAGGTTATCGGACATCCGCACTTCCATGCGTCCCTCTGTGCAGTAGTTGATTTTCAGGCTATTCCCAACCTCTTTACTTTCCGACAAATGAAATGATTTACAATGAAAGCTATGGAATTGCAGGACTACACCGGGAAAAAGTGTGATTACCTCTACTGTTCCAGTACCATCTACACAATCGATTTGATAGACAATGCGTTGCTCACTATGAGTCAACACCCGGATATTTCCTTGCGTTTTTAATTCGTCCATATAGGCGGGGAGAATTGCTGTAGGCTCCAAAGGCTCACCTCCTTATGATATGCAGATTAGATATAACTAACTCTGTTTTAGCGTATCATAATATATTTTTCGCTTTCCACTCTGCCAGTCAAAAAAATGCTCCGTCTGACAATAACTTTCAGACCGCCCACTTCTGGCTCTTTGACTGAATCTGATACAGATGTTGGTACAAGCCGTTCTTTGACATCAACTGTTCATGGGTTCCGGCTTCCTCTATTTTTCCATTATTCAATACCAGAATCTGATCTGCGTCTGCAATGGTGCGAAGTCTGTGAGCGATAACCAGGACAGTTTTCCCTTTTATCAGCCGAGAAATAGCGTTCTGGATTAACACTTCATTTTCCGGGTCGAGGGAAGCGGTCGCTTCATCAAGCAAAATAATCGGAGCGTCTTTTAAGAGTGCGCGGGCAATGGAAATCCGCTGGCGCTCACCGCCGGAAAGCGTAGAGCCGTTTTCTCCCAGCAGAGTGCTATATCCATCCGGCAACCTTTTTACAAATTCATCACAGCAGGCTACTTTTGCCGCAGCCAAAACCTGTTCATCCGTTGCCTCCAGATTTCCGATTTTGATGTTATTCCAGACAGTATCGTTGAACAGGGTCACATCCTGAAATACAAAGGACATATATCCCATAGAGGTATTCAGGATCGAAGGTTTTCACATCTACACCGCCGATTGCAACTGTACCGCTGTTCACATCCCAAAAGCGAGCAATTAGGCGAGACATGGTACTTTTTCCGCTACCGGAAGGCCCAACCAGCGCAGTAATTTTTCCTTCTGGAATAGTAGCGCTGACATCTTTCAAAACAGGTTCCTTGTTATAGGAAAAGCTGACATGGTCAAAAACAATATTATTGTTTTTAATAGGTACATCTGTACGGCCTTTCATTACGGGAATACCAGCTAGTTCTCTCATTCGCTGGGTGGATATTAGGGTATGGAACAGCATAGGAAGCAGGGTGAGAATCGTCAGGATTGGTCCGTACATCCGGCATACAATCACCAGCGAAAGCAGCAGCGGCAAAATGGTGATACTGCCGCCTGTCAAAAGATGGACGCCCACATAAACTGTAATTCCAATTCCGGCCTGAAGAACGAACTGCGCGATGGAGATAAACACACTTGTGCCCAATTCCATGTGAATGGATTGCTTCTTTAAGTCTTTCAGCGCGTCATTCAGTTTGAAAACTTCTCACCATCCAGATGGCAGGGATTTTTATAATACGGATACCTTCCAAATATTCCTGTTCTTCTTCAGAGGCTTTCAGTTTTGCCTCTACCTGTTTCTTGCTGCCGCGCTCTTGGAGTTTTCTGCTTCCTAAAATAATGAGGAACGACAGGGGCAGCGTACAGAAAATGGACAACCCCATGCGCCAGTCAAAGATCATTACACAAACGCAAATCAGCGTACAGGAAATTGCATTGGCCATCAACGGCGGCACAATGTGGCTCATGGAGTGTTCAATGCTGGCACAGTCCCCCATCATATTCGTGGTCAGCTCTGTCAAGTCTTTGTTGTTGAACACGCTCATGGGGAACTTGCGTACCAATTCCGCAATACGGATACGGGAATCCTCCGCAGCGGTATAGCATGACACATACGTTTTCCGATAATCGTTTTTGCAACAGAGAAAATGAATGATTGCCGATAAGACACCAGCCCCGAACAGAATCCACATCTTGCTCCAGGAAACTTCTCTGCCAGTCAGCGGTTTTAACACTTCCAGAAAAATCTGGATTGTGACAACCACCGATAGCATAAGAGAAAGATTTGTGAGGGTGCAGGCAAAAATACCTTTTTTCAAATCCTTTGCTCCGCGGTCTGAGAGCTGAAACATTTCTTTCAAATTCATCATGACCTATGCCTCCTTTCCTACGCTGAACTTCCAGGTCAACGCCGCAGTATAATTATTCCACAAATCCTGATAGCGGCCAGCCTGTGCCATCAATTCATCGTGTGTGCCGGACTGGACAATTTTTCCATGGTCTACTACAAGGATTTGGTCAGCATTACGGATTGTCGAAAGACGGTGTGCAATCATAATGACCGTTTTGCCTTTCATCAACTCGGAAAAGAGCCTGCTGAATAAGATGTTCATTTTCCGGGTCGCTGAAAGAGGTTGCCTCATCCAATACCAGGATAGGAGCATTTTTCACAATGGCTCTCGCTATGGCAATGCGCTGAATCTGTCCACCGGAAAGTTTGACTCCGTCTTTACCAAACACGGTTTGATAGCTCTGCGGCAGCTCGGAAATAAATTCATGGCACTGAGCGGCTTTGGCGGCAGCTATAACTTCTTCTTCAGTTGCATTTGGATTTCCATGCGGATATTATCCAGAATACTCTGCTTAAATAAGAAATTGTCCTGGAATACAAAGCTGACGGTATCCATCAGATCACCGGTACTCATATTACGGATGTCTACTCCACCGATACGGATAACCCCTTGTTCCACATCATAGAAACGTGGAAGCAGGCTGGCAATGGTACTTTTACCGCCGCCGGACGGGCCGACAATCGCAGTAACCTTTCCCTGTGGTGCAGTAAAGGACACGGATTGTAATGCCGCATTTGTCTCATCTTCTGTATAGGAAAAGGTTACATTATCGTAAACAACATTGTATGTAGACGGTTTTTGAGAAGTGCCCTTTTCCGGAATCTCCGGTTCTGCCAAAACTTGATCCATGTGTTCCACAGCATTACCTACCTGTATGGCATTGACAGAAGCATACAACACTTTCATGAGAATTGAGGCAATCACCGGCACGAAAATCAGATAAAAGATAAAGGGGGCTACAAATGCCTGATAATCATTTGTGGAGCTGCCAATCCAAATGCCCACCGGGATGATAAATAGATAAATTCCGTTAAGGGCGGCTGTAAAGGCTGCCGTCATCAATTCCTGGCTCAGTGAGTATGGGATAACGGTTTTCGTGTAATTCTTGATAGAATCATGCAGACGTTTGAAAGAGAACGCCGTCTGCTTAAACGCTTTGACTACTGCAATTCCCCGGATGTACTCCACAGAGGCATTGCTCATGTCCTCCAAAGAAGTTTGATAGTCCTCCATCAATTTTTTTGTTTTATTTCCGCCAGTGGTCACACCGTACACAAGGAACGAAACAATAATTCCCACGAATGTTGCTAAACCAAAGCGCCAGTCTACCGCAAATACCAACACCAGCATAACGATTGGCGCGACAAAAGCGGAAATCATATTGGGAAGATCATGGGCGATAAATCCTCCAAACTTTCAATGTTATCGTCCATAATTTTTCCGCAGCTTACCGCTTCCCATTTTTTAAGTGATACCCCAGAGGGAGCTTGGTGATATGGGATACATAATTGATTTTACATTGATACAACGTGCCATAGGCCGCGATGTGGGAAAGAGCCACGGACGCAGTGTAAAGCAGCACATTCAAAAGAACCCCGCCGAGAGCCAATCCGCCGTATCCCAATACCTTTGGAACGTCCAGTGTACTGAAATCCGGGTAGATTCCCACAATTTCCTGAATGATAAAATAAATAGCCAGATAGGGGCAGAAACGACGCAATCGTAGCCAGGGCAGAAAGAATCATTCCTCCTACCATAGGCGCTTTCTGCGTCATCGCCAGCTCTATGAGGCGAGGCAACCCTTTTTTCGGTTTACCTTCTTGGCTTTCTTTTTTTGCCATAGTGATTTCCCTCACTTTCTGATAAATCGGTTAGTAAGCACTAACTATGTGTTATTATATAATGAGGTGTTTTTCTCCAACTCTCAAAAAGAAAAAAATGCTCCATCTGACAATGAGATATTATT
>BNJU01000508.1_pt1 | contig 44914 bp, 59 predicted proteins | sample 8539281 | NCBI WGS metagenome assembly BNJU01 (sample SAMD00202456, study PRJDB9452) | human saliva metagenome | isolation source: human saliva | place: Japan
GCGCTAAATAATGGCCAGAAGTCAAAGATTGCTCGCAATGAGCAGCGCAGTCGTGTGGCTCGTTACAACGAAGCGTCTTGCCGAAGAAGACGCGTGATCGACGAGAACGCCACTCCCGAAGAGCTGATGAGGCAGCACGCGTGGCGCTGCAGAAAGCTGCCGCGTAACGCTTCGTTCGTCGTTCGCAACCGTGACCAGATTGACGGCCGCCCGCGCAGTACCTTCCAAGTTTGGTATCTCCTGTGCGTTTCCGCGAGATGGCTCATCGTGGCGAACTGCCCCGGCATTACTAAGTCGAGCTGGTAATTTCTGGTGATTTTTGTACCTAGGCAAAGTTATTTCTCACCGGAAAAAGCTTTGACTTAGTCGTAAATCTAAAGTCTCAGGAAGGGGCACCCTAATGGCTAAGAACCGTACCGAACTCGTTGCAGAGGTAGCAGAAGATCTGGCAAGGCCAGGCAACTGGTGTACTGCAGTCCTCGACGCAGTGTTCCAGGTCTCGAGACTCTGCGTCTCCAGCGGCGAGAAGATCACCATCCCCGGTGGCTGGCAATTGAGCGCACCGACCGTGCTGCTCGTACCGGCCGTAACCCGCAGACCGGCGAAACCATCCAGATTCCCGCTGGTCACGGCGTGAAGCTGACCGCAGGCTCAAGCTGAAGGCAGCAGTCGCCACCAAGAAGAAGGCCGCCAAGACCACCAAGAAGAAGTAATTCTTGAGACTCTAAACTGTGAAGAGCCGCCTCCCCGCCGTACCGGTGGGGAGGCGGTCTGTGTGCGGCCGGTTCGCATACGAAGCAGGGAGCCAGCCTATACCGCAGATAAAAGGATGCTGAAAGCCACAGGTGCTGGGTAGCTTTGTGCGGGGCTGCAGGATAGAACATGTGGCGAATATTGTAGGCGGTTTCGGGTGGGTCACCCGCCGAAAAACAGGGTTTATAACGTGACACGCCGGGCGTTCATGGTTTTCTCAGGGAAAACACAGGGTTTTTCTTAGCTGGGGCATAGTGGACGTTGCTATGATATGGGTAATGATGGGGCGGCGCATGGTAGCTATCCGGCCAGCGGCCCCGCGCCACGCCGGTGAAGCCTCCACCCCGTACGCTGGGGCACGCAGTTCAGGGTCCGTCTGGGCTACGAGATACGGCGTTTATTCCGTCTTTCGGGAATGCCCAGCGATTCACACGCAGGACAAGAGAAGGACTTTCCCTATGACACCCCGACAGAAAACATACTATGCGGTGGTACCCCTGGCTCTTGCGGGTGTTTTGGTGTTGGGCGCTTGCGGAAAATCCCATGAGACCCGCCAGGCCTCGGACGCGGTGGCCTCAGCCCAGGCTGAGATGGCGAAACAGGGCATCAGAATCAGCTTCTGCTTCCCCGTCTGCTTCAGCATCCGCAAGCTCCCACAGCGGTGGGGCCTCACCGTTCTGAGGCGCCCACCGCCGCACCGGTGCATGAGAGCACAGCAGCGCATACTGCTCATGAGGCGACAAACGGGGGGAATACTGAGGCCACTGCAGCACCAAGTGCACGTGCCGACGGTACCGCTGCGCCTGCACCTGCGGCCCAGAACGGATCCAGCCCCTCCGCCGCTGCCCCGCACGGTGGTGAACAGCAGCCACAGGGCGGAGCGACACAGGGGCAAGGCTCCCAGAACGGTGGCGGTTCTTCCGTCAATATCTCGGGGGGTAACACTCAAGCAGTTGCCGCTGGCGGCGGGTGGAGACACTACCGAATCTGACGGCGATGTTGTCTCGGTAAGCCCGGACGGCTCGTGGGTGAAAAACCGAGCCTGATGGCGACGTGGTGACCGTGAATTCTGATGGCTCATGGACGAAACGTGAGAATGACGGGGACACCGTCACCGTCAACTCTGACAGCTCGTTTGTGATGATTGAGGACGGGCTCCCTCACGCGACCGGCCAGACGTTCCTGAGCTCCCCGCGAAGCCGAACCAGAACGCGACCACACCGAAAACACCGGTGCAGCCTCGCTAATAATGGCACACTGCAGTATGTCGGAGCGCGGACTCACAAGGGCACGAGGGTACCTATTTTCCGGTACAATCATTGTGCCGCTTAGCTGGGGCGGCATACCAACCACGTGAGGAAAGAGCCTGATGAAGAGTTCCGCACGAAAACTGTATGTGCTGCTTTCTTGTGCCGTAGCGGGTGTCTGTTTATTGAGCGCCTGCGGCGCACTCGAATGAGACCCGGCGGGCTTCGGATGCAGGTGGCTTCGGCGCAGGCTGAAATCTCTAAAGCGAAAGCGTCTTCGGAGATCTGCCTCAGTGCATCGCCTAGCACCAGTGCTGCATTGGGCATGTCCCCCAGCTCATCTGACCACACCCCATCTGGCCACGCCCAGCCTGTAGAACCTGAAAAGACAGCATCAGCAACGCAGACACCAAGCAGCTCCCCGGCTGCTGCCAGTGCGCGCAGCTGGCGCGACCCCCAGCGTCAAAGCATCAACGGCATCTCCGCAACAAAACGAAACGGGCACCATCGATCTGGGGTTCGGCACGATTCAGGAAGTCACCACCATTGAGAACGATGGTGCCTGGGAAGCGCGCAGTGCCCAGGGCACCACAGTGCAAGTTGATGACGATGGTTCATGGTATGTGAACGGCACGAAGGGCATCCTCTCGGTGGACAGCGACGGTTCATGGACCTGGACGAGCCACCCATCCGGAGGTATGGTAACCGTTGAGCGCAATGGTTCGTGGACCTGGACGGGCGGGCCGCACGGTATCGCTGAGGTGAAGGTCGATGGCTCGTATAGCGCGACCAGTGGAGGTAAGCCGCAGACTCCGGCAAAAACCCGCTGCTATTGGTAAACCATCGAACGCAAAGGCGGCGGCCCCTGCTGTTCAGCGACCCGAGAACAGCTGAAGTAAAAATAGTGCATATGTAAAAATTCAGCATATTCCCAGGTGCACGCATCACTTTACAGGTGAAATGAATGCTTGAATAACTTTATGGTTAAAGAAGCTCATTGAAACATCTACCTGAGGGATGCGACTATGAATACCACCTCCACGAACACCCGTAAAATCGCTACCTGCGCCACCATTGTGCTTGCCGGAACGCTCGTACTGAGCGCCTGCAGCGGCGGTGAAACTATTAAAGGCACGGAAGTAGCTCCTCCAGCTCCGGGACAGCTCAGGCAACCGAACGCATACGAGTTTAGGTTTTTAACACCAAAGACGCCACAGTTGAAGATAGCGGTGCCTGGCAGACACATAACGGTCAGGGGATGACTCTTAAGGTGCACTCATCGGGGGCCTGGGAGGTACGCAATTCACAGAACACGAAGGTGCTGGACGTGAAATCAGACGGCTCCTGGTCGTGGGCTGATGGCCCGGATGGCTCCATCACTGTGAATAAAGACCGTTCCTGGGAACTGTCCGGTGAGAACGGCAATATATCCGTCGCTGCTGACGGGTCGTACGATAGTACCGGGAAGAAAGACGATTTTAAGGGCCCTGCCAAGCCTGGTACTCCCGCAAAACCCGATAACTCGAAGGCCAAAGACCCGGCACAGCCCATCTCCCCGGTGGCTCTGGGGCGGGCTAAAGCAGTAGTGAAATAGCTGCACCTACCCTAAGAGCGGGTGCGGTGAGCCTCACCAGAGATTGACGTCGCCAACGAACGGTACAACATCATATTTGTGAACGGTATGCACCCTCTGCTGGTGGTGCTGCGGGTATTTTAGCCTCGGCATCCTGCAGGGGGTGCCTTGTGCGTCAAGAACGCTTACATTGACACACAATCATAAAATATAAAGTCAAAGTTGAGGGTTCTATCGGGTGCACCCTAGGGGTTTCACAGCTGAGAGCCGGTTTTTTAGAGCGGCCATACAGCAGCGGTGAATAGGGTAGAACTAACGCCGTAACCCGTACAGCGGGTACCTCCGAGAGAGGCGGCGATCCACAACCAACCGAAGGAAACAACAGTTCTGATGCGTACCTCACTGTACAAAGGTTCCGTACTCGTCGCAGCCACCCTAGCTGGCACGCTGATTCTCAGTGCATGCGGTGGTGGAGCAACCAGCTCCTCCTCAAGCCACCTCCTCAGCCGCAACAAGCACCCCGGCTCAAAGCTCAGCCTCCCGCAGCAGCCCCAAACACCTCAGCCTCAGGCGGTGCTGGCGGCTCATCAGACTCAGAATAGGACCACCATTGCTTGGACAAAAGATGAGCCTGACGGTAGTAGTACGTCGTGTTCCAGGACGAGAGCTGGACCATCACTGGCCCCAAAGGTGAAAGCACAAATGTGCTAGTGGATGGTTCGTGGTCTTATACCACCGCCTCGGAAAAAGGACAACTGATCAAGGAAGCGGCGAGGGTGGATGCCGACGGCACTTTCCGCGTGTAAAGAGGGCGCAGTATCCAGCGAGCCCCCGAGAACTCAAAAGCTCCCGAAAAACCCGATAACTCGGCGGTTACCCCTGTCACTCCCTGTACAACCCACAAAATCCATAACAGACAACAGCTAGCCCTGCTTGTGCGGAATCTCCACAACATGCAGGAACAGCGTCGTTTCCACCCTGACCCCCATCCCCGGGTGCCGCATTAACGCTGATGCGGCACCCGTTCTCACCAACAGGACACAGCACCCCAAACGGGTGCAGACAGTAATAGCGGGGTAACGATGCTGGTGCGGCACAGCAAACACCTTTCATGTCAGCAACGAAAATCCTTTAAGTCAGAATATTAAAGATTTAACTATCACAGCTAAAGCACAGGGTTTTCTGGGAGGAAACATAGAAAAACCTTGATAAGCTGGGGATATCACCACAGGATGACAACATACAATCACATCAGGTCCAGCAGATTCTTAGCATTTGGCGACAGTTCCCCACGAACCGAACCGGCGCCGAGAATCAATTTCCCCTCCCCATACGGGACGCACACCTGATCCTATAATGTGCTGTGGTTGCGCATCCACCTGGTGGTAGCCAACCGACCACCCCCTTGAAGGGACAAGACAATGAACGCATCTGTCAAGAAGACTTCCGCATTCCTGACCATTGCGGTCGCCGGTGCGCTCGCGCTGAGCGCTTGCGGTGGTTCTAATAACGCATCATCTTCCAATAGTTCTTCGAGCTCCAGCTCATCAAGTGCTTCATCAGCAGCCAGCTCTTCTGCGGCTGCGACTCAGGGCGGTACCGCATCCGGTGCGGCAACTGGTAGCGCATCTGCTAGTGCCTCCCGGTGCCGCAAGTAGTGGCGCGGCTGGTGCAGCTTCGGGCGCAGCATCCAGCGGGGCAAACGGCAACGTGACCATGGGTGAAGGCGGCGCTTGGACCCTCACAGAGGCTGACGGCGACACGATCACAGTCGCAGCAGATGGCTCATGGACCAAGACCGAACCTGACGGTGACACCGTATCGGTGCAGTCTGACGGCTCGTGGACTAAAACCGAACATGACGGCGACAGCGTGACGGTAAAACCTGACGGCTCGTACAATCAGGTTGAGCACGACGGTAAAGCAGATAAGCCAGACACCCCGGACGTGCCCGCAAAACCGAATGCTGAGGCCGCCAACCCTGTCAGCCCCGTCCAGCCCACTAAGAAACTAGGTTAGGGGCTCCAGCTCGTTCAACGGTTCAAAAACACGGACCTTACTGAGACTGGGTGCTGTATCCGCTGCGGGTACGGCACCCAGTTGCTATACATATGGAGGCTCCCCACATATTATGGGGTGCTTTTTCACGGATTAAAACATAGCTTTTTCAGCAGGGGCATAGAAAACGACAGTAAAATTCAAAGGTCTCAACTGATGCGGAAAACCCCGCCTCACAGGCCAAATGGGAGCACACAGGCGACTGATGGTGCCCCGAGATCGTTGGAGGCATAGCACAACCGCATACTAACAATCACATAAGAAAAAGAACTTCCGATGAATATCACCTCAAAAAGCTCCTGTTTTTGTGTCTTTTGCTGTGGCTGGCATGCTCGCGCTGAGTGGATGTGTCTCAGTGAACTCTTCGGGGTCTTCGCCTGAATCTTCTTCCTCTTCATCGTCGGCTAGTTCTTCGGCTTCTTCGTCTGCGTCGGCTTCTGCTGGTGCGAATGTGTCGGTTGGTCCTGACGGGAATGTGAAGATTTCCGGTAATGACGGCAATGGCAATTCGGCGGATGTGAATGTTGGTAAGAGGTGGGGACGTGAATGTGTCTGCCTCGGCGTCCTCAGGAGAAACCGCATCAGCTGAAGCCTCGGAGGATTCCACCGCATCAGCTGACGACAAAGCTGGCTCTGCAGCTTCTTCTGATTCGGCAGAAGGCAAACTGACGATGAACGACAGCGGCGCATGGGTGCTAGTGAAGCCCGACGGCACCCAGATTACGGTTAATGCGGGTGGGGCGTGGGCGCTGCAGAAGTCCGACGGCACTCACATTACGGTTAACGCCAGTGGCGCGTGGTCCATGACCGATGCTGACGGTAACACCACAACTGTTAACGAGAATGGGGCATTCCACTCTGATAATGGAACTCCCACCGTCCCGCAGGTGCCTGCTAAACCGAACGATAAAGCGGCCACCCCGACAACTCCTGTTCAGCCCAAACAATAGAGCTAAAAGGATCTCACCCACGCTAATAAGGGTACTGAAACCTGAAGGCGTGGGTGAGCTACTGCATCTTTTAGCGGTTGCGTATGTGGCCGTTGGGTGCTTTTACTCCCCAACTCTGATGAGCCGATTAGCTGTCGAATAAGAAAAAGAGAAAATACGGTGAATATTTCCGTCCAAAAGCTCCTGTTTTTGTGTCTCTTGCTGTGGCTGGCATGCTCGCGCTGGTGGGTGTGTCTCGGTGAACTCTTCAGGGACCCGTCGTCTGATTCTTCTTCTCTTCATCAGCTTCTTCGTCTGCGTCAGCCTCTGCTGGTGCGAATGTGTCGGTTGGTCCTGACGGGAATGTGAAGATTTCTGGTAGTGACGGCAACGGTAACTCGGCGGATGTGAACGTGTCTGCCTCAGCATCCTCGGGGGAGACGGTCAAAGCTGATTCTTCGTCCAGCTCCGCAGTCGCCAATGGTAAAGCTGGAGAGTCTTCTGCCTCTAGTAGCGCCAAGAATGGCTCTTCCAAGGCGAAACTGGATATCTCTTATGACGGGTCATGGACACAGGTGAAGGAAGATGGCACTAAAATCGCCGTAGATTATGACGGCAGCTGGAAGATGGATAAGCCAGACGGTACCCATATTGTGGGTAAACATGACGGGTCATGGACCATGAAAGACCCCAGCGGCAAAGTCACCGCTGTCGAGTATGACGGCACCCCTTCAGCAAAGGACGGTACAGTAGTTGCTCCCCAGGTACCTGCTAAGCCGAACACCGACGTCAAAGACCCACGAACCCCCATCTCTCCAAGTAAGTAACCTGCTGCTAACTGCACATGAATAGAATGCCCCAGCGGTTACCGCATGGAGGTGGCACCGACCACTCTGAATAATAATCGGAGAATGATTGAGGTAAGTGCAATTTTTCGTCCTCAGAACGGCTGATTGGTGACTGGGAAAAGGTATGGCAACGTTGAGATTTCGTAAAAATACAGCGGCGTAAGTAGCCTGTATTTTTCTCGTCGATGAGTGTCAGGATAGTGCTTCTAGAAAGTGTAATGTCGCCACGTTGTCAGCGGTTCTTTTCAGGTAGACTGAGTAACAGTGCTTTAACGGCCTGCTAGGGGTGAAACCTGTTCCGCACCAGTGAAAGTAGCCGCTAGTGACACACCCTGCCTTCATGCTGGCTCAACATATGTTGGGATAAGCGTCTGGGGTGGGGACACACACCGATATACACTACCGAAAGGTCCCTCGATGAAATACAAAAAAGCACCGGCCCTACTTTCTCTCGCCTTCGCTGGTGTGCTCGCACTGAGCGCCTGCGGTGGAGGGTCTGCCTCCAACAACTCGAGCAGCAGCGCAAGCTCCTCCGCATCTTCAAGCGCGAGCTCCAGTGCTTCCGCATCGTCCTCCGCGTCAAGCAGCGCCAGCTCGAGCAGCAGCGCAAGCTCCTCCGGGGCAGCTGATTCCAGTGCGTCTGCAGACAGTGACAGCACCGAATCAACCGCCGAGAGCTCCAGCGGCTCAGACTCCAGCAGCGGTGCAGCTGAATCATCAGCTTCAGCAGAGAGCGGCTCAAGCTCGGGTTCTGAAGCTGAGGGCCTGGAAGACGCAAAAGTGAGCCCTGACGGATCTTGGACTGCGACTGTAAGCGGTAACAAAATAGCTGTTGCTGCAGACGGTTTCCTGGGTTATGAGATCATGCCCAAGCAACTATCAGCACTGCTGTTGATGGTTCATGGGTTGTTAAAGCATAACGGTAACATTTTTACTGTGAAGGCCGATGGAACTTGGGTATTTACTGATGCTGCAGGTAATACCGGAACTTCAGAAGATGGTAAAGCTAATATTCGGATTCCTAAGGTTCCAGATTTAAGCTCTGAGAAGCCGTCAAAGGATGCGGCTTCTCCAAAGACCCTATGCAGCCCAAGAAAGTTAACAGCTAATTCTTAGGGGAGCATCCTTCACCTAGCGCCCGTGCATAGGGCGATCTAGAGTCCCGGGCCAGTGCTGAAATTGCACCGGCCCGGGGCTACCTTTATCTACTACAAGCTATAAGGGGTGCGTGACTGATATGCGGAAAGGTTCGCCAATGACGGCTGCTCAAAACGTACCAGTTCTTCTCGTTACGGTTCTCACCGGTGTGCTGGCCTTCGCTTTAACCGGGTGCACCATCAGCGGTGCGGGTGCGCCCACCGGTACTGCCTCATCTGTGGCAGCTGACACCGAGCCCGCCGAAAACCCCGGCGGTGTGCACGCCCTGACCTTCAACACCGACACCGCAGTTGTGCAAACAGACGGTTCTTGGTTTGTCACCAACCCTGACGGAACTCAGCTGCACGTTAACCCCGACGGATCATGGGCCGCAACCGGTAGCGACATCGGCACCATCACCGTAAACGCCGACGGCTCCTGGCGGTGGACCGGATCCCCCGAAGGTGGAATTATTGATGTTAACCGTGACAGATCATGGACCTGGATCGGCGGTATTAATAAAGGCAGTATGCGTGTTAAAACCGACGGAACCTACGACAACCCCGGAGGCGGCGGCACCCCCGTGCTCCCCGCAAAACCAGGCACACCCACACCCGCCAGTGCACCCGGGGCGGCAACACCCAAAACCCCTATTAACCCCGCCATACCTGTAGAAAAATAGCGGCACCGCACCTTCTGTAAAACAACAGGCTGCTATCGTTACCTCTTTTTCCCGGTAGTCCTCAGAACTCGCGGTGTGCAATGCGGCGGAAACTAAATGTACTCATGCGCTCCGGGATGAGCGCCATGCATGAGGAAAACAGCCGCGCATTCTCAAAAATAAGCTGTAATTTTCCGGCGTTTACTGAGGTCACCCTGCTAAGCTAATAGCACCACACCGATATATGAGCCCGTTGCATGAAAAGGACAAGATGAATACCGTCTTCAAAAATTCAAAAATATCTGTACTGACCGCTCTTAGCATCGCGGGGCTGCTCACTCTTAGCGCCTGCGGCATCACCAACACCATCTCTGAAGACAGTGCATCCGCAACCCCCAGTGAAACCAGCAGCGCAAGCACCACACCGAGAGCCCACCGCCAGCGGCAGCAAAGGAGCCGCAGCAGGCAAAAACCACCGGTGGTGCAGGCGCAGAAACAAACCCGGGCACGGCGGGGGCATCCACCCAGGCGAACCCCACGAAAAACCCTAAGACCAGCACCAGCCCCAGTGCCGCCGAAACCAGTGCAGACGGCGGCACCCAGACGACTGGCAGCGGGCAGAAACCCGCAACCTCCGCAAGCAGCCCAGCCTGGAAGAACACCGAAAACGGCGGGGCAACCGTCACAGTGGGTACCGCAGGGTCTTGGACCCGCACCAACCCCAATGGTGACACCACCACGAGTCAAAGCAGACGGCTCGCGGGAAACCCGTTACGCCAACGGTGACACCGCAGAAGTGAGCGTAGACGGGGAATACACCGTTGTTAAAAAACGGGTCTCCCAACACTGAGAAACCCGCAACACCGCATGTTCCTGCTGTGCCCAGCGGGCAGAACGTCACTCCCAAAGCGCCAGCAGAACCCACGCAGACCTCCAAATAATTCCGCCTGTTGAGCGGATGATGAGCTGCTTCTCCGAACGTTGGCCTCAAAAACAAGCGGGGGGAGCGGCGTGTACCCTGTGGCGGCCCCGACCCTAATAGCAGACAGAGGCACACTACCTGCGGCAGGGGCGCCACGGTATCCCCGCTGCGGCAGTATCCCGCTACAGCTGAGGTGGGAGCCGCCTCGCCAAACCCCACTGCTTCAGTGCTCTCGCTGTTCACAGGTGGGTATCACAGTATAAACACAGGTCAAACATAGCCACCCCTTATATAGTGGAAGCTATCACTACCGCAAGCCCGCAACAATGCGGGTGCACGAACTGCGGCAGTACACCCCAATCCGTATACCAACCACCACAGAGGAAAACCCTCGCGACCACCTCCACTAGAACCCCTCCACGCTGCTGAGCTGACGGCCACGCTTCACACAATCCCTTCGGGAAAGAAGCCGCCTACACCACCGTATGCGGCATGCGAACAACTGACCCGATAAGGCTGCCAGCCTCGACTAAACCTGTGCGGAAAGAGCGGCGGCGTCGGTGCGGAAATAAGGCGCGCCGTACGGCTCAACCACCTCGGCACAGGAAGCTGCCGTTCAGGGGCCACAGGTAACGCTCCGCGCCCCGGGCGGTAGCCCAGCAGGCGCCGCATCCAACGGGGATGCGGCGCCCTACAGATCACCGGTAGAATGGGTGCTGTGCACGAAAACCGCACACACGGTGTACCAGCAGCGAGGAGGCATATATGCGCGACGCAGCTAACGCTTACGCTCAGCGCGCCTTTCACCCCCTGCGCATGCACTGAAACGGATGCGCACACGCTGTACATCCCACCGCACCGCCCTAATGGGGCGTGCCTGGGCTATCTCAGGTACCGCCGTGCTCCTCGGTGCAGCCGGACACACCCTTGCCGGGGCCAGCGCGCCGCACCTTATGCTCCTCATCCTGTGCACCGCGCTTGGGGCGCTCATGAGCCTGGGGCTGCTGCTGGTTATGAGCCGGATGCGCAACCGCATCTCAGCCCTCACCGCAGGAACCGCCCTGAGGCGCCGTTGCCGTACAAGCACTACTGCACACGCTCTTTAACCTCTCCCGCGCCCTCCCTGGCGGGGAGCATCACAACAGCCCACGTCGGCACCGCCGCACGACATACCCTACGCTGGGCAACCATGTTTTACCGGAAACACGCCCTATGGCTATGCCCCATCGGGCGGCGGGGCAGGCGGCACCCACACCCTCACCCGCGCAGCGGCCGAACACGCACATATGCCCATGTTCGGGGTGCACCTAGTGGCAGCTATCGCCAGCCTGGGGGTGCTCTACAGCGCTGAGCGCACCCTCGCTCGCTTAATACGCCTGCTCGCCATGAAAGTGCGTGCCCTGGGGTGGCTCTTTTCACCCCGCCAGCCGTGCTGCCGCTGCTGGGGCGGCGATCCTGCTGTATGTTCGAACGCACCCGCCACCGGGCGGGTTGCCACCCTCAAATACTGCCGTGATTGAGCGCGGCCCGCCCGCCTTCGTCTGGAAAAGCCAGCGTGCCAGATGGTGCACGCACCCGCACCCAGGTTACCGCAACCCGTGACTCCAGACAAAAGGAAACACTATGCGCACTATTTTGCGTACCCTACTTGCCGCGCTCACGGCAGCGCTGCTGACGCTCACCGCCGCGCCCGCTTATGCGCACGACGAGCTCGTCAGCAGTACCCCCGCCGCCGATGCGACCCTCAGCAAAGGCACCCACCGAAATCACGCTCACCTACAGCGCTAACCTCGCATGAACGTTGAGGGCGGCAACCGGTGCGCGTGACCGACTCGACTGGCAATTCCCCGTGTTGAAGGAAGGCGACGCTAAAGTCAGCGGCAACACCGTCACCCAGACCCTCAACATCAAAGACCCCGCAGCGGATGGAAATGTACACCGTCACCTGGCGCGTGGTCTCATCCGGACGGGCACCCATTCAGGGGACCTACACGAGTTTACAGTGAGGGGCCGGTAAACCGCCTCGGCACCTGTAAGCAGCGCCTCCGCCGAACAGAGCAGCGAGCGCAGAACGGGTCGGACACGGAACACAAAAGAAGGACTCGCCCCTGGCTGTGGGGCGGCGGCGGGCTGCTGATCCTGCTGGTCAGGGGCGATTGTGGTGATGCTCATCCGCAAACGCAACGACAGGCCGGGAACCAGTGAGTAGCCGCACTCACCTGAAAGCGCAATAGCTGGGGTCGTCCCCTGACCTTAGTTGCGCACAGCACCACCGGGCGGTACCGCCCAGAAAGAAAATCAACCATGTTCAAGAATCATCAGAACTCGTAACCTTTACCTGCACCCGCCGCAGCCGGGATGCTGCTGCTCTCGCCTGCGAGGGGCTCCACCAGCACCAGCGCATCTGGTTCCGCATCAGCCTCCTCCTCGGCAAGCTCATCGGCCTCAGCGAGGGCCAGTGCGGCAGGCGGGCAGGGGCCAGCGCCTCGTCAGGCACCCTAAAAATTGAGGGCCTGGGTGAAAGCTCCAGCAAGGGCGGCATGACCGGCGTGTTCGGCAAAAATCACCAATAGCGGGGACAAGCCCGGTGAAGATCACCAGCGCCTCCTCGACCGCCACCGACACCGTGCAACTGCACACCACCACCAAAAGGCTCAGACGGCGGTACCAAGATGGAGCAGGTGCAGGTTCACCATTGAGCCCGGTGCCACCCTGGAACTCAAGCCCGGTGGTGACCACATTATGCTCATGGATATGGGCTGCTCGCTCGCCGCAGGCGGGGCGACCACTGTGACAGTTAAGACCGAAGACGGCGCTTCCCTTGAATTTAAAGCGGTGGCCCGCGACTACCAGGGCGCGAAGGAAGAGTACAAGGGTGAAGGTTCAGCGTCAGCCACCGCCGATGCCTCGGCAAGCGGGCATGACCACTCGCACAGCCACGATGGGCACGACCACTCACACAGCCACGGCGGGCACGACCACTCACATGAGGGACATGACCATGAACACGGTGGGTCCTCAGCCTCCGGGTCGGCCTCAGCCGATGAGCACGCTGACCATGACCACGGCGAAGGATCCCACGAGCATTCGCACGGTGCGGCAGGGGCCTCCGAATCGCCGCTGCCCGAGTGCAAGTAGCCGCAGCACCGCGCTAATACCGTAAATCGCTCTATGGGAGGCGGGTAAACCGATGGCGCCAGGTCATCACACGGTGCCTTGCGGTGCAGGACTTTTGAGCCCTGCACCGCAAGGCACTCGGCCCCCCGCGAAACCCAGAAAAACAACGGCAAACCACTCAGAACCGAAAAACTGTTTGGTAAAATAAATGGACTTAAGCCGCACCGGATCGGGCGGTAACCGGCCCTATCGTACCTACTGTAGGAAAGCCCGTAACCGGTGCAGCAGGATGCTACCACCGTAGCATCCAGAATGCGCACACCACCTTACAACCACCACGAGTAGCGCAGGATAAAACATGCCACCCGAAAACCCACATAAAACCACAGATACTGCGGGGCAGACACCCCTAGGCGCGATGCGCCGCCGCACCGTCATTACCGGCGCCGCCGGGGTAGGGGTCGGCGCTGTTGCCGGGGCCAGCGCCCACGCGCTGCTGTCACCGCCCCGCTCGGACATGTCGGTCCCCGGGCGGAAACCCGCCGACATTGCCCTCACCGACGCCACGGCAGGATTCTACGGTGAACACCAGCAGGGGATCGCCACAGAATCCCAAGCGCACGCCCGGTTCATCGCCATTGATCTGAACGAAAACCTCCACGCCGAGGCAATCCAGCGGCTCCTGCGTATCCTCACCAACGATGCTGCGGCATTGACGAGAGGAACCGCCCCGCTCACCGACCAAGAACCTGAACTTGCCCAGGTCAGCGCGAACCCTGACCGTCACTATTGGGTTCGGCTCCCGCATCTTCGATATCGCCGCACCCGAGAAAAAACCCGGCTGGCTCGCGCCCCTGCCGGCGTTCCCCGCCATCGACAAGCTGCAGGACGCCTACACCGGCGGCGACCTGCTGCTGCAGCTATGCTGTGACGACCTCACGGTACTCTCCCACGCCCAGCGGATGCTCACCAAAGACACCCGCTCCTTCGGGCGTATTAGGTGGGTGCAGAACGGGTTCCTGCGTGCTTTCGGGGCGGGCACCGGCACGCCGCGTAACCTGTTCGGGCAGGTAGACGGCACCGTGAACCCCACCGCCGACCCCGCCGCAAACCCGGACGCGGCGGCGCCAGCCTCGACGACATCGTGTGGGGCAAAGGCAACGCCAGCGCTGGTTACCCGCAGGCGTGGGAACCCGGCGGCACCTCCGTGGTGATTCGGCGCATCCACATGAACCTGGACACCTGGGATGAAGTAGACACCCCGCCCGTGAGGACGCGATCGGCCGTAAAACTTTCCAACGGGGCACCGCTGACCGGGGCAAAAGAATTCGACGACCCTGACTTCGCCAAAACCGACAACCTGGGGTTTGAAATGATCGCCCCCTACGCGCATATTCGTCGGGCCCGCGGGGAAGAACTCGATAAAAACCGTGGAGCGCATCCTGCGCCGCGCCCTATAACTACGACGAACCCGTGGCGAACGCGGGCGGGCTGTCCCGGCACGGGGAGGTCTCCGGCGGTATCTCCAACGCGGGCCTGATTTTCGTGGCATACCAGACCGACCCGGTGCAGCAATTTGTGCCCATTCAGAAACGGCTCGAAAAACTCGATATGCTCAACACGTGGACGATTCCTATCGGGTCGGCGGTTTTCGCTATCCCCGCGGGGGTACGTGAGGAAGGCGGGTATATCGGCGAAAGCCTCTTCACTAGCCGCCCAGAATGTACGCGCATACCTAACACGCCCCATCGCACACACCACAGATAAAAAGAACTATGGCTACTATGTCTTCACAACCGCAGAAAACCGAGGCAAGCCCCAAGAGCGCCGCCGTGCGCCCCGGGCTGAGCGCACCCTGGATTGCCGCCTACGCGGGCGTGGGGCTGCTGGTGCTGATTATTTCACTGCGCATTACCGCCGCCAACGCCGCAACGGACTTAGCGGATGCGGGTGCGCTCGTGCGTTGGGGGCTGCCCATTACCGAGGTTGTGCATAACTTTGCAATGGCGACGACTATGGGCGCGCTGATCTTCGCGATGGGCATTATTCCCCGCTACACCGCCGATGCCGCCGGAACACGCCACGGCACACGCTCCGCACACAATACCACCGAGAAAGAGTACAAGCCGTTCGCCGATGTGCTGAACCTTGCCGCCGCCTCCGCCGTGCTATGGACTCTCGCGGCACTGGCTGTGCTGATTCTTTCCTACGCCGATATTTCGGGGCGACCCATTGGCTCCGGTGCCGAGTACGCCAGTGAGCTGATCAGCTACGTCACCACCTTAGATGCGGGCAAAGAAAAAGGTATGACCGTGGTGGTTGCCGCCGTGGTCGCCACCGCCTGTTTCGGGGTGCGATCACTCATGGGGCTGTTTTTTATCTTCATGATTTCGCTGGTTGGCATCGCGGATATGGCGCTTTCGGGGCACTCCTCGGGCGGGCAGGACCATATGGGCGCCGTCAACTCCCTGGGGCTGCACCTGCTGGGGGTGAGCATCTGGTGCGGCGGGCTGATCGCGCTGGCGTTTATCTCGCGCGGTATTTCGGGCAAGGATGCGGGCACCGGCACCGTCGTCGAGGAGCGCCGCGGCGAACACACGGCGGCATCTCGTCGCGTGCCGATGGCCCAGGCGGTACTGCGCCGCTACTCGCTGCTTGCCCTCATCGGGTTCATTCTGGTGCTGCTCTCGGGCATTACGAACGCGGGGTGCGCATGTCGTCGTGGCGGGACTTAGGCACCGACTACGGCAAGATTGTGCTCCTAAAACTAGGGCTGACCCTGATTCTGGGAACTATTGGCGCGGCACATCGCCTCAGGCTCATTCCTGCGCTCGCCGCCGGTAAGATGAGCGGCACGCGTGCCCTGTGGAGCGCCATCGCCGCTGAGCTTGTGATTATGGGGGCAGCCTCCGGGCTGGGGGCTTCGCTCTCACGCACGCCGCCGCCGGTTCCGGAAACCCTCGCGCCGGATGCCACGCCGGTGCGTATTATCACCTGGTATGATATGCCGCCCGAGCCGCATTTTCAGCGCTGGTTCACCGAGTGGCGTTGGGACTGGTTCTGGGTTGCTGTGCTGGGGTATCTGGCGATTGTATACTTGTGGGCGTTCGTGAAGGTACGTCGTGCGGGTGACTCTTGGCCCGTGATGCGCGCCGTCTCCTGGATGTTGGGGCTGCTGGTGCTGAACTACATCACCTCCGGCCCGCCCGCCGTGTATTCGTGCGTGCTGTTTTCGGTGCACATGTTTGAGCATATGGTGCTCGCGATGGTCGTACCGATTCTGCTGGTGTTAGTGCGCCCGTGACGCTGTTGCTTATGCGTTGGAGCCGCGCCAGGACGGCACGCGGGGCCCGCGCGAGTGGATTGTGCGCATTGTGCATCTGGGGTGGTCTGAAAGTTGTTACGCACCCCATTTTTGCCGCCGTCAATTTTGCTGGCTCAATCTTGTTGTTTATTTCACGCCGCTTTTCGGGGTGATGCTGCGGTACCATATCGGGCACGAATTCATGATGATTCACTTTACGCTCACGGGCTATATCTTCATGCTGGTGCTTATTGGTATTGACCCGATTCCGCACCGCCCCAGTACCCGATGCGCCTGATTATGCTGATCGCAACCCCTGGGGTACCACGCCTTCGTGGGTATTTCGATCGATGAACTCGAAGGCCCTGCTGGCACGCCTCCTGGTTTTGCGGTAACTTGGGGCGCACTTGGGGCCTGTCGGCGCTGGACGATCAGAAGATGGGCGGCGCGCTCATGTGGGGTATCGGTGAAATTCCCGACCATGATCGTGGCGGTTGCGGTGGGGGTTCCATGGGCAAGGCCGACAAAAAACTCGCTGCACGCATTGACCGGCAGGCCGACCGTGACGGGGACGCCGAACTGAACGCCTACAACGAAATGTTTGAGCGTCTGCACGAGGAGGACGACGCGCGCGGCTCTATAACCGTGTGCCGAGAAATCCCGCCTGGGCTCTATGATGATGCCCCCTTGGCGGGTTTTTCGTCCCGTGAGCGTGACGTGTTGGCGGCGGCTTTCCCCGGAGGCTCTTCTCATTATGTGGATGTCTGCCCTGACCGTCGCGCCAACAAAAGCCTGCGGAATATAATAAACCCCATGACTAACAACGCAGCATCAGCCCCCACCTTCGAAGAATGGACCGGGGAAGCATCCCCGCAGGCCGTATCTATTCTCTCCGGTAAAGGCGGCCTTATGTATCCCCCACAAAGGTCGGTTACATTCTCACGGCAACCGACGGCGAAGGACTAGAACGTAAGTTTGACGCGAAACAGCGCAAGCGCCAGAAGCCTGGCGTTGTGCTGTGCGGTTCCATGGAGCAGCTTTGAGGCTCGCCCAGCTGACCCGGAAATCCGCGACTTCTACCAGAAACACTGGGACGAGGACATCCTGCTGGGGTGCATCCTGCCGTGGCGTGAGGACGCCGAGAAGTACCTGCCGGACGAGACCACCAAGGAACTGGCCCGAGACACCCGCGCGACCAGCTGCTTCGTGATCCGCTTCGGCGTGCCCGGTGAGCAGATCGTGCGTAAGCTGTGGGAAGGCGGGCGTCTGACCTTCGCAAGCTCAGCAAACCCCTCCGGTATTGGCAATAAGGGCCGTGCCAGCGGCATCGGTGAACGCATTGAAAGCAGCGTGGATTTGATTATCCGCTCCGACGAGTACGTGAAGTCCATCCAGCCCGATAAGTCTGAGGAGACCCGCCACGAGCAGGGCGTGATGGTGTCCATGGTTGATGATGAGGGCAAGATTGTCCCTCGAACAGCACGGCGAGCGTGGGGTAACCCCGCACCGGTGCTGATCCGTAAGGGCCTGGATTATGAGGCGATTATGCGTCACCTCTCCGACTCGTTCCCCAGCTGGGACTACCGCCACGGCATGTACTACTAGGATGGCGTATCCGGCGGGGAAACCGCCGAACCTGCGCCGTTAGCCTCCGTGCGTGAGCACACAGTGTGCAGGGCCTAGAAACCAGATAGTCTTCCGCCCCAACCAGCTACAGGCCTGTAGCTGGTTGGGGCGGGAGCTTTGTATGGGGTATCGTCGGAGTGTTCTGCCGGTGAGTCATCGGTGAGGGCAGAGGCATCCGGGGGCTGCTGCGGCGCGAGTGATTGCGCGATACCGTCGAGGATGATGGTGATCTTGCAGATGAGCCAGTCATACGGGTCACGTGTAAAAACATCCAGTATTGCCTGTTGGGCCTGCTCCCGGTAGGGGTCAGTATCCTGGCCCTGATCCTGCTGGTGCGGTGCGGGCTGGTCTTGCCCCACCTGCTCCAGGATGTTCTCCCGCCCCGGGCCGCCATCGGGGATGAGGCATCATATGCTCGACTCCGCGCCTGTTGTCGATCACCATATCGAACAGGGTGTCGCAGGCAATAACAGCGTTTTTCGGGGGTGAACCCGCGGCGAATCAGGGCGGCACATAGCTCTTCCAGGAAGTACATGGCCACGGCGGGAACCACCCCGCGTGCGGCTTCGGTGGCGGAGCCGGGGTATTTCTCAAAACTGCGCCACAGGTGCACCGCCTGGGAATGGAGGATGTCCGCCAGTGCCCTCTTCAAGCGGGGGCATTTCAACTTTGGGAGAACGCGTAGTCCAGGCCCATTCGTACAAGCTCGTCGCGGTCTGGGGCGTACCGGTAGAGGTGCTTTCACCCACCCCAGTTTTTCGCGTACCGCCGCGAAGGTGAGGTTTGGGGAAACCAACGTCAATGACTGCCTGCGCTATCTGGTCATGCGGTGATGCGGGGCGGGCGTCCGCGTCGTGATTAGGGTCTGGTCCATGGTGAAGTCCTAGTGCGCTGTGTGGTTGTTTGTTTTTCACCGTCTACTTTCGATACTACGCTACTGGGCTGAGTTTTTATCAGTCATCGGTGTGTTCTGGCTTGTGGAATACCTTTGCAGGGTTTCCCGTGCGGAGAACATGCTGCGCGGGGATGTGGGCTCCCGGTGTGGGTTTGCGCCTGCGGAATACCGCATCACCACACAGATTTTTAATAAGCACAGCCCTACCCTAATAATTGACTTTACGTTAGCTTTAAGCTTACTTTTTAAGTGTGTGGTCTAACCGCATATGAGAGTGGCCCACCCCGCCCCTCGCCGACACGAAGGTACAGCAATGACGCGGTGACACCGCAGAAAGAAGGCGCATCAATGGTACAGCGTCAGTTTCCCAAACCGAGTGAACTCATGGAATTCATGCAGTTCAAAAAGCCTAGCCTGGACTTCACCGGAAACCGCCTGGAAAAAGCGCTGACCATCTACGACCTGCGCAAAATCGCTAAGCGCCGCACCCCCGCCGCTGCCTTCGACTACACCGACGGAGCCGCTGAAGGCGAATTCTCCATGAACCGTGCCCGCCAGGCATTCGAAGACATCGAGTTTCACCCCGGCGTGCTCACTGATGTTTCGACCGTAGACACCACCACCGAGGTGCTGGGCGGCACCTCCGCCATGCCGTTCGGTATCGCCCCCACTGGCTTCACCCGCCTGATGCAAACCGAAGGCGAGATCGCGGGGTCTGGCGCCGCCGGCGCGGCAGGCATCCCGTTCTGCCTCTCAACCCTAGGCACCACCAGCATTGAGGATGTGCGCAAGGTAAACCCCGACGGGCGCCTCTGGTTCCAGCTGTACGTGATGCGTGAGCGTGAAATCTCCCTACAGGCTGGTTGAACGCGCCGCCAAAGCCGGGTTCGACACGCTCTTCTTTACTGTAGACACCCCGGTAGCTGGCGCACGCCTGCGCGATAAGCGCAACGGTTTCTCCATCCCGCCGCAGCTGTCGCTCAAAACCGTAGCGAACGCTATCCCGCGCCCCTGGTGGTGGTACGACTTCTGACCACCCCAAACTGGAATTCGCCTCGCTCTCCTCAACCGGCGGTACCGTGGGCGAGCTGCTGAACGCGGCGATGGACCCCTCCATTAACTATGAGGACCTGAAAGAACCGCAGCATCTGGCCCGGCAAGATCGTCATTAGGGCGTGCAGAATGTTGAGGACTCCAAAAAACTTGCCGATCTGGGCGTGGACGGCATTCTGCTGTCGAACCACGGCGGACGCCAGCTGGACCGCGCAGCCGTACCGTTCCACCTGCTCCCGGAGGTAGTGCGTGAAGTCGGTATGGACACCGAGTGATGGTTGATACCGGGATTATGAACGGCGCCGACGTGGTGGCCTGCCTGGCACTGGGTGCGAAGTTCACCCTGATCGGTCGCGCCTACCTGTACGGGCTGATGGCAGGCGGCCGCCGCGGCGTGGACCGCACCATCGAAATCCTCTCCGAAGAGGTGCGCCGCACCATGAAGCTGCTGCAGGTGCAGAACGTGGCTGAGCTGGAACCCAAACACGTAACCCAGCTGCGCCGCCTGCAGCCGATTCCGAAGGCGTAAGCTCTAAACCCACATAACCTCCCTTTCGCTAGAGGATAGCTCGGTGTGAACAGCGTTAGAAACCCTCCTTGTTCGCACCGAGAGCCTTTTTAGCATGTAGGTTGCTTCCTGTAGATGAATATATGATGCAGGGCTACGTACTCTTTGTCATAATGAGGTAATTATTTTTCCATGTTCACTCGGCGGAGCACTAATGCGGAGGATCTATAATTGATTTCCTCAATTATCTGAACTTCAGGAGTATCTTCATGGCAGCCTCTGAATCAGTGCCAGAACCTCATGCTGGTTTTACAGCGGATATTACACGTACGAGGCTACCTGCTTCCTTTACTACCGTGCTTATTGGAGAGTCCTTCTCACTTTTCGGCACTCAGATTTCGTCTGTGATGATTCCTCTTATCGTTGCGATAACGCTTAGCGCAGGAGAAATAACTCTGGGCGTTGTCAGCGCTGTAGGGTGGCTGCCCATTATCTTGATAGGACTTATCGCCGGTGCCATTGTTGATAGGCATAGTCGCTGGGCCATGATGGTGGTATGTAATATCACACGTGCCGGATTAATTGGGTTGATCCCAATTCTTGCGCTTACGCAGAACCTCACAGTGACAGTTCTCGTAGTTATCTCATTCTGCATGGGGGTCTGTAACGTATTCTTCGATATCGCTTATCAAACCTATGTCCCCGACATTGTGCCCCCGAATATGCTTGACAGAGCAAATAACAGGTTTGAGCTTATTCGTTCAATGGCTCAGCTTATAGGACCACTTATGGAGGATTTTTAGCAGCACATTACCGCCCAGAGTACCTAATTACTTTGGATGCAGTAACTTTTCTCATCGCATTTATCGTGTTGCTACTGTTACCAGGTCGTTTCAGGGTTCCATCGGCAATTTCACAGAGAAGTTCGCTGAATACACCCAGTATTATCTCTGATATGTTGGCTGGGCTTAAACTTGTCTGGCGCACGCCTGTTATTCGTTTGGTCGTACTATCTGGTGCCTTCATTAATATTTTTGAGGCAGGAATAAGCGCCTTATTTGTTCTATATGTGACGCGAACCCTTGGATTAGATTCGTCTGCATATGGTATTGCTATAGCGGTAGCAGGGATAGGTGCTTTATGCGGTGCACTTAGCTACCGTATATGGTCGGAGAAAGTTCAAGAGGGAGCCTGTGTAGGTATTGGCGTAGCGTGGATGGCAGTGGGATCGATTCTTACAGCCGCCGCTATTTTTCCTGGATGGTCATGGATCTGTCTGTTATCGGGACAATTTTGTATTGGGTACGGAAGTCCAATCATGAATATAGCTCTCGTAACTTTACGGCAAAAGATCACTCCCGCTGAAGCGCTTGGACGTGTAAATGCTAGTGCCCGTGTCTGCATCATGAGTAGCCTACCGATAGGCGCTCTCATGATTTCTTCACTTGCAGAAGCAGTATCAATCTCAACTGCTCTGTGGGTTGCAGGCCTGGGGGAACTTGTGGTGCTAATCATTTTAGGACCACAACTTTTACGGATTCGTATCCAAGAAAGTTAGAAAGCAGAATTTGTATGTTTTCTCATCTTGCTGACGAGTAGTATTGCCAGACAACGTGACGTTTAGACCATGAATCTATGACAGAATATGACGGCGTATTGCGGGGCGAGTTCATAAACTTTTACCGCCCGGTGAACACGCCCGCACCGCTGGCATAATAGGGTGGAAACGAGCGCACCCTGCTGCTCAGCGGGGTCTGGGTGCGAAACCATAGGGGAGAGAATCGTGAGCGAAACCAGCAACCAGCATTCCGGGCAAGATCATACCGGGCAGAAAACCGTGCGCGTGCGCCAGCGAACTCATCGGACGATCCTGGCTCAACACCGGCGAGAAGAGCCTAGACCCTGCAGGCTCTTCGCGGCAAAAATCGTGATCCTCGACTTCTGGACCCTGTGCCGCATTAACTGCCCTGCACGTGCTCGACGAGCTGCGCCCCTCGAAGAAGAATTCTCGGATGTGCTCGTCACCGTGGGCGTGCACAGCCCCAAATTTCGAGCATGAGGCAGACCCGGCAGCGCTCGCCGCAGCCGTAGACCGCTACGACATCAAACATCCCGTACTCGACGACCCCGAACTCACCACCTGGCAGGCTTTATACCGCCCGCGCCTGGCCCACGCTCGTGGTTATCGACCCCGAAGGGTATATTGTGGCGCATCTTTCCGGGGAGGGACACGTGCAGGGGCTTACCTCACTCGTGCGTGAGCTCGTTGCCGAACACGAGGAAAAAGGTACCCTGCACCGAGGCGACGGCCCCTATGTGCCCCGACCCAAAACCGAGGGAACATTCGCTTTTCCGGGGAAGGCTATCGAACTCCCCACAGAGTTCGGACCCAAAAACCCTGTTCGGCACCGGCTCACGCACCTACCTGGTGTCCGATACCGCCAGGCACCGCATCCTGCAGGTTGCCGAAGACCTCAACACGGTGCTGGCAACCTACGGCGGGGGAGAGGACGGCGAAAAAGGCTACGCCGACGGAACCGGAACCACCGCACGCTTTAACGAACCGCAAGGGCTTGCCCTGGTACCCGCCGAACTCCGCGAAAAACTCGGGTACGATGTGCTGATCACCGACACCGTGAATCACCGGCTGCGCTCGCTGAACCTGCGCACGGGCGAGGTTCGTACCCTTGCAGGCAACGGCGTGCAGCGCGTGATTGATGGAGACAACGCCGTCACGGGCAACGCGAACCATATCCCCGCGGATGCGCCCGCCACCGCTGTAGCCCTCTCATCCCCGTGGGATGCGGTCTACTCGCGTGAAGCCGGGCAGTTTGTGATCGCGATGGCTGGCACTCACCAGCTCTTCGGCTACGATCCCGTCTCTGAAACCGTCAGTATTTTCGCGGGTGCCGGGGTTGAAGGGCTGCAGGACGGTACCGCCGAGGACGCATGGTTTGCCCAACCCTCCGGTATTATCGAGGCGCGTGACGGCAGCCTGTGGGTCGCCTGTTCGGAAACCAGCGGGTTGCGCCACGTAACCTTTACGCGGGACGAACACGGAGGACACCAGGGCGTACAGGTGACCTCTGCCGTAGGGCTGGGTCTGTTCGATTTCGGGTTTGTGGACGGCGACTCGCAGACCTCACGTATGCAGCATCCGCTGGGACTCGCGGAGCTTCCCGACGGCTCTATCGCGGTGGCAGACACCTATAACGGCGCGATTCGCCGCTGGGATCCTGCCGCGAAGGAACTGAGCACCTTGCAGCGCGGACTCGCCGAACCCGCCGACCTCCTGGTGGAGCACAGTCCGGGTGAGGATCCCCGCCTGATAATCGTGGAAACCAATGCGCACCAGCTGGTGCGCGCCGCCATTCCTGCGCAGGCGCAAAAAGTGGACGAAGGTGCGATCACAACCGCCCGACCCGCCACGAAACTCACCGGCGGAACCCTCGAATTTCACCTCGCGGTTTACTCGTGCCGACCGGGCAGAAACTCGATACCGCTGGGGAGACCCTGACCAGCTGAAAATCTCATCCACCCCGAAAATTTCCTGCTGGACGGTGCCGGTACCTCCCAAGGGCTCAGCCGTACCCTCGTGCTCAACCCCGAAATTCAGGAGGCGGTGCTGCACATTACCGCCCGCGCCGCTGCCTGCGACGGTACCCCCGACGGCGATATTCCCGAGCACGCCGCATGCCACCTGTACCAGCAGGATTAGGGGTATTCTGGTCATCGTCACCGGTGATGCAGCGGATGAGAGCGAACTCGTGCTGGATTTGCGGGGGATTAACTAGAGCCCGCCCTCAGAGTCTATAAACGTCTGCGATATTGCATGCAGAAAATAACTTTTAGCCAAAAAGCCACCGAGGGTGCATACATAAAAACAATAACGGTATGACGGGAATTACATACGTACTAATAGTGCACTCACTGTGAGCTATTCTTTATCTATGCGTATTCACTCTCCCGTCGAGAAGCTCCTGACTGCCTGGGTCATCGGCGTTATCGTGTCCCTCGTGGCAGGCCGCTGGCGCGCTTTTCGCCACCAATAAACTGGTGTACGGGCCGGAGGGAAAGTACGCGAATATTTCACGCACTCCAAACGGGTAACGGCTCATACGCGCTGGGGCTGCTCGAGCCAGAATCCCCGACGGGGACCCCGCTATGCTCGACGGCGACACGCTGCGGCGTGCAGCCTCAACCCTCAAAGATGTGCAGATTGACGTCATAGAAAAAGACCCCAACGGCAATAAAGCAACAGTGCGCGCCTCCTACACCATTGACGGCAAAAAGCGAACACACCGATTTCCGGCTCCACCAGGCGGGCACCCACTGGGGGTCTTTCGACCGCTGGGATATTGAGTCGGGGAGCTGCCCACCCTCAAAGTGAAAAATTGCGAGGGTTGAGGGCGGCCACCGTGAATAACCGTAAAAGTCGCCGTCGATCAGGGCGAGGCATCATTCCCAGTATTCTACCCCGGGGTGTAGCACGGTCGCTCACGACTCCGCAGTGTACACCACCTCAAAAAGCGTGCAGCAGGTGCTCACAGCAGATGCATCCTCCCAGGCCGATATAGCCCTGGAACCAAGCGAAAAGGCACTGGAATCCGTACAAACCCAGGTGCGTTCCTACGTTGATAAATGCGCGGCCCAAAATACCCTATACCCGTCCGGATGCCCATTTGAGTACTCCTTCGGTGGGCGAGTAGACGGGGCAGTGAAATGGTCAGTTATTGAATACCCGCAGCCGAAAGTAACCGCAGAATCAGACAAAATGTGGAAACTCTCACCCGCAGAAGGCAAAATAAAAATTTCGTTCGAGCAGCTGGATTTATACACGGGAACCCATAAAGAAATAACAAAAGAAATCCCGTTCACACTCAAAGGCATGGCCGAGGTAGACGCGAAATCCGTGCGCGTCTCCTTCTGAAACACCGCCGGTATTATCCCCGTTCCCGCCAGCAGGGTAAACGCCCCGTATTCGCAGCACCCATGCTAAGACCGGCTGCACCCCAGAAAACACGCACCCGAACGGCAGGAATAGGGCGGCAGAAAACCGCGCGCCCCACTAGGGCTATGAGCGCTCATACCACTCAAAGTGGAGTATGGCAGAACGCGCACACGAAATCAGCAGCAAACACGGCACCGCCGAACACATCACCACCCGCGCATCCGTTCCTACGGCAGGCGCGTCGAGCGGTACTCACCGGGCACCCTCACACTCATCGCCGCGCTCGCTATTCCTCGGCTACAAACGGCCCGCCCTGCCCTACACCATAGTGACGCTGCTCATCGCGTTCTGCGCCGGTATCAGCCTCTACTCGGTGCTTAAACCCACCATTGTGGCCCTGACCGACACCCACGTGCTGCGTGCCCGCCTCATCGGCTGGAAAAGCCGTGCCGCTCAAAAAAACATAGACCACACCATCCTTGTTGAAAAGCTCTACCCCAAGCAGGCGCACGGCAAAAACCACCGGCATGGGGCGGCTGCGGTACCGCCCGTCCCCCGCCATGTGGGCCATCAGCAAAAACAAGAAACCGCTTATGCTGCCTGGACGGGCGCGTCTGGGATGCAAAAACAATGCGCACCGTCTCCTCAAAACTCTCGGAGCAGACCACCGTCTACCAGAAAGCGAACGTGCTCGATATTGATAAAGCTGCACCCGCACCTGATCACGCTGTAACGAGCTGCACCCGGCTGGCGCTCAGCCACCATTGCCGTGGTCGCCGCGCTCGTCATCCTGCTGCTGGGAGCCGGGCGCTACTGCCCGAAGAAACAGCACGCGCCATCCACCTGATTTCCTCATAGAAGCCACCTACACAGCACAACGGGGGCGGTATGTTCGACAACATACCGCCCCGAAGCCTGAGACGAACCCTACTTAGCCCGCGAAAAGAACCGCCACCAAATACTCCGAATCCTCGGTGAAAGGACGCAAATCCCAGGTGCTGTAGGTGGCATCCACATTAAAACCAGCCTGACGCGCATCCGCAAGGAACTGCTCAAACGAATAATCCCGCCCAGGGCCGGAACCATACCCCACTACGGCCCGGCCGCCCGGGGCCAGCACCCGATAAAAATTCTCAACCACAGGGTACCGGGTAGAACGCGCAAAAAGCCCATCACATTCCCCGAACACACCAGCAGCTCAAACCCGTCCTGACCGGCATCACCGTTGAACCCAAGAGCCTGCGGCAAATCCGCCAAATCAGCGGTGACCCAGGAAGCCTCGGGGCACACACGGGTCGCCTCATCAATCAGCTCAGGGTCAATATCCACACCGGTGACGCGGTGCCCCAGCGCGTGCAGCTGCTTACCCACCCGGCCCTGGGCCGCACCCGGCATCCAGGATTTTTGCCCCTCGAAACCATCGCATCCAGAACACGTGACTCACCGCCCAAGTCGTTACCCTCAGCCTCCATCTGCTTAAAACGCTCAATATACCACTGCGAGTGGCCCGGGTCGTTTTCCTTCTTAATGAGCCACAGCGACTTTTTCGCGCTCGCCAGGGGCATTGAACTGTATCTCAGCCATCAGTTGCCTTTCTATAGGGTGGAGTGTGCACGTCTTCGTTGCGGGCGGGGCCGCGTGGGAGCAGAACACGGGCCGCATAAAGAGCATCACTGCGCTCTTTATGCGACCCGGTATACCTGCTGTGCGGTCGCCCTCTAACAGTCTACTTCTTTGCCGCCGTCTTCTGAATAATCTGCTGGCTGCGCAGCTTCGCCATAGAGGCAGAAGCGGCACGTGAGCTGGGCTTCAGAGGTGGGCGCGTAGCAGCCTGAGGCACCGACAGCTCAGCGGGGGAACGCCGCGACTTGAGCATGCTGGCCCCCGGCGTGTACCGCTTACGCGGCCCGTTGAAACTAGCAGAAGGAGAAGTCACCACGCCGGTGGAAGAGCCAGCCGGTGCTGACTGAGCGCCTGCGGATTTAGCACGCACCGCCTGCTGCCGCATCCCCAGCCGGTACGCTTTCGCGGCGCTGGTGGTCTTGGCTCGCCTCCGTACCGCCGCCTGCAGGCTGCGGCTATTCGCGGGTTGTGCGGGCTGTCACGTGCAGGCTGGGTCTGCTGCGCGGCCTGGCCCGAGCCGGTGCCGCCCTGCTGCGGCTGGGAGGCTTTCTGCTGCCCCACCTGAGTCAGGGGCTCGGTGGCATCGTTGGGCTTCTGCGTCGGCACCGGAGCAGTGGCCTGCGCCAAGTCCCCAGACGCCTGAGCGGCAGAAGCTGCCGGGGCTGACGTTTGAGCTTTTCTGAGCGGGGAGGAGGCGTCCTGAGCCTTCTGCTGCTTTGACTGCCGTGCAGCGGCCTCTTTCGATGCCGTTGAAGAAGCCGCGGCAGGCGCTGCGCTGCCGTATTCTTCGCGGTCTTTTTGGGGCTGAGCCGAACTCTGCGCGGGCGCAACCCCAGCAGCCGTACCCCTGTTGGGGCGCTGCGGGCTGCTGCTGGGTTGACCCTGCCGCTGAGCTGCATCATGTTGTTGTGCTGTGGCCTTTTTGCTGCGTGGAAGCACCCCGTCCTGCGCGGGCTGCGTATCCCGTTTCACGGGTGCGGGCTGCTGTGCATTCTGGGATTTTTCGATACGGCAGCCTGAGGCTGGGTCGGCTGCTCGGAAGCAGGCGCCTCTGCTGTGCTGGTGCGGTGCGGCCCACCTGACCGTGCGAGACATTGTCCACAGCGCCGGGCCGGGCCGGGGCCTGCGTCGCTCGAACCGCCCCTGCACGGGTGCGCGCTGCTCTGAGGCTCCTGCTGCCGACGCCGAAGCGGCGGCCTGAGCGGGCTGCGCCTCCTTGGGGGCGTTCGGCCTTTAATGGCGCCGAATTCAACCAGCAGATCATCCATAAGCTGCTTCACGTCGCTCGTTCCCGCTACGGGGCCGCCCGCCAGCATCCCGTCGGAACCCAGGATCACGGCCATTGGGGTGCCGCGGCCAAAGTTGTGCATTGCCGCATGCTTGGGATCCACCAGCGCCTCAACGCCCTCATCCAGTTTCTCCAGCTTATGGGCCTGACGAATCTTCTCTTCACTGCTGAACACGGGATGCAAACCCAGCTGCGGCAGCAGCTTCTGCCACCGGGGAATGGTCTTCAAAATAGGGGTGCAAGAACCGCACGTGGGAGAAGCGAAAAACAGTACACGCGCCTGCACTCGGGACATATCGCGCAGGGTGGTCACACGCCCATCGGTCGTATAAATAGAGGCGTAAGGGATGGGAACCCGCACATAATCTCGGACTCATCAGCTGCGGAGGGCAGCACCACTCGGGAATATCCGGGGCGGGCTCGGCTAGGGACTCGCCCCGCTGAATAGCCCACAGGGTCAGCGCGATCAAGGCAGCGCCAACAGCCCACAGCCACCCGGAAACCATTAGGCCCACCAGCTCATACACCACTGCCTTCCCGCCAACAAACGAAGCCACCACAGTGAGAATGCCCGCAATGGTCAGCGCACATTACGGATCAGCGTGTAACGGCTCACCGGTGCCGCCGATTTCTTCCCAAAACAGTTACAGCCTTCGGTGCGGCCGGTAGCCAACGCCCGAGCGATCACCACCGGTAGAACACCATGAGCGCACACGAGGCTACGGCGAACACCGGGAACAGCGGGCCGAGGGGCGAACAGAAGCCCCTATGGCGAGCACCAGCTCAGCCCACGGCAGTACAGCAGGGGTGAGCTTCAGCGGCGCAAACCGAGTCTAAACCTAAGTTCAGAATACCTTCAACGGTGCTAGAAGGGTCTTTAGCCTTAGCGATACCGCTGGCCGTGAGAGTAACAACAAGGATAGAAGTGCAAAGCAGAAGAGGAGTCATGAGTCCTTGAAAAATTGGGGCCAGAAAATTGTTGTCCTTCCCATACTACTCTCGTTACGTATAAAGATGCGCTGAATTGCAAGGCTGTGCACATCATTTGAAAAAATAGCTTCCCTGAGGTGCGAAAAACATGTGAGCGAATGAATTTCGCGTGCAAAGACGAATATTTTAAGCCCCCGAGCGGATATTTTAGGCCCCACCATGCATATAAATAGGGAGATGTGTACACACACCGTTACACTAGTGTCTTTAGAAAAGTTTCAGCGACAGGGTAAAATACGGGTAAACGGGGCGCCGGATGCGGCACCACCCAACGTACACCTGCACAGGTTCGTGCGTACCGCCTGAACCCCTGCGGTGAGGCGCATCAGCGCCCGTCGCTACCGTTGCAGTGGAGGTTTCCATGTCCATAGTCGTCACTGAACCCTAAATCCCTGGCCCTTGAAATACTTGATCTTGAGACCGACATATTCGCAACAACCGACAAAACGCAATTATTGAGGTGCCCCATGCAGAGCTTTTTCACCGTGCGCACCGACGAAGGCGCCATACAGCTCACCCAGACAGAACACTACTGGTAGTCACCCTTCGCAACCCGCCCGTCACTGCTGCACCCTTTCTGACACGCCCCAGGGTAAAAATCACCGTCCCCACCGGGACGTTCCTTGACGCGTTACGGGTGCGCACCAGCTCGTACTGCACTATCGGCGGGATGCGCGCCAGCTACGCCGACCTGACTGCCACCGAAGGCACCATCCGGTGCAGGAGCTCTGACTTTTCACACGTTCAGGCGCGGGCGTCATCGGCGTCGGTCCGCTGGCGAACTGCACTGTTGATGAGGATGCAAGCCTTAAAGTGGCTGGCGGGGCGGTGCTCACGGTGGGCACGTTTGATGAGATGCCCGCTACCGGGTGCGGGAGGCAACCGGCAGCGTGGAAATATTCGGAAAAACAGTGCCGCACCGGCGACTCGTACGATGCCGAGAACCAGCCGAGCGTGTACATCACCTGCTCCGGCGGGCACGTGGAAGTCGAATAGGTGCAGCTTCAGCAACCAGGCTTATAGAAGGGGAGGAAAAACGATGAAAGCCAGTTTTATCACCGGAACTGAAGCGCCGAAGCGCGTGAGATTGAAGATGACAACCCTCAACAACCAGATGAGGGGCCCTCATCCGGGTTACCTATGCGGGCATCTGTGGAACCGACCTTGAGCTGTACGACGGTACCTCAAACTACCTGCGGCGCGGTCTCGACCGAGTACCCGCACCATTACGGGCATGAATGGGTGGGCGTGATCGAAGCCCCACCGCAGACTGTTCACGGCACTCAGCTGAAACCCGGTGCGGTGGTCACCGGAAGCACCATGATTCCCTGCCTGGTATGCGATTTCTGTCAGCGCGGGCGTCGGAACCTCTGCACAAACCTGCGCGAAGTTGGTCTCTATAAGCACGGCGGGGCTGCGGCACAAAAGCTTGTAATGCCAGCGCACGTGCTGACCGTTATTGACGACGGCCCGGGCACAGAACCACACCCCGAATATATTCTGATCGAACCCCTCGTGACGGTTCTGGAGGGCCTGGCGAAAGCCACCCCGGAACTCGGGGACAGGGTACTTGTGCTGGGCGGCGGCACGATCGGCACCCTCGCGGCACTCGTGCTGGGGCAGTACCCCGTTGAGGTGGCGGTGGTTGATCCCTCACAGCCCGTGCACCTTGCCGAGCTTGGGATTCAAACCTACAAGACCGTGGATGCACTCCCCGCCGGAGACTGGGATGCCGTATGGGAGTGCTCCGGCTCCGCTGCGGCGCTGCAGGCTACGCCGTCTCTGCTGAGGAACGGGGGCGCGGCGGTGCTGATCGGCTTCCCGCCCGCACAGACCGGCCTTGACGCCTCGGAGCTTGCCCTGCGGGGGCAGTACCTGGTGGGTGTGCGCCACGGCATCGACCACTATGCGGCTGCCGCGCAGTTCGTGCGGGAGCATCAAGACAGCTGGGCGCGCTCATCGATCGCAGCTACAGCCTCGACGATGCGCAAGCCGCCTTCGAGCGCCTGGAAGCGGGGGAGCGGGAACGCCCCAAAGTGATGCTGAGTATCGATAAATAGTCCCCTAATTTTTCGCCAGAAAAAGGCTCTTTATTTCAATAAAGCATTAGAGAACCCGCTTTATTGGAATAAAGAGCCTTTTTAGGCACCGAACCTAACAGCCGATACCTGGCGCGGCTTGGGGACTAGTTAATTACCCGACCCACTGGTTGATTTCGTTCTGCAAAGCCTCGATGGTCTGGGAAGGACCGTCGAGACGGCGATCCTGGGAGATACCATAGTGCTTCTGTAAGTTTTCGATGACAGTATTATTGATCATACTGGGAACAGGGTACTCGATGTTCTTGAGCCCTAGCCACAATGACATATGGAGGATGGTGGGGGAACCTTCTGCCTGCCTAGGTTCTACCCATTCCCAGCCGCCGACGATTCCAGGGCATGCAGGTGCCATGTGCGAAGGCTGCGAACTAATCACTCCATCAACGACAAGACCAGCACCCCTGACAGTGTTCATGAACCGCTGCAGCCCCGCGCTAGTTTCAGATCCCCACCAGCCGTCGGCGGAGATAGCGTTTGCGGAGGTTGCGGTCACGAGGGTCGAGCCGAAGGCTACCAGCCCTGCCGCGGGAACACCTATAGCGCCTGCCTTGAGGAGCTTGCGACGGGAGAGGTTTTTGTTTTCTGCGGTCATGATAAAAACTCCTTACACATAAAGCACTGGGTACATCCATGCGAATACTGAAATTCGCAAGAATTTAGACGTACTGGTTGATTTCGTTCTGGAGAGCTTGAATAGTCCGGGATGGAGCGTCGAGACGGCCGTCCGGCGAGACGCCGTAATGGCGTTGTAGGATGTTGATAGTCCTAGCACTAATGAGACCATCTTCCCACTCATAGAACTTTAACCAACTCTGCATACTCGCGATGGTGGGTGAGCCGCCTGCCCGACCTGATACCCATTCCCAGCCGCCGACAATTCCTGGACATGAAGGTGCCATATTTGAAGGTTGGGAGCTAATGACTCCGTCGACTGTAAGAATGGCTTTGCCTGCTATGGCATTCATGAACCGCTGCAGCCCTGCTGAGGTTTCGGAGCCCCACCAGCCGTCGGTGGAGATGGCGTTGGCGGAGGTTGCGGTCACGAGGGTGGAGCCGAAGGCTGCCAGACCTGCGGCGGGCACACCTATAGCGCCTGCCTTGAGGAGCTTGCGGCGGGAAAGCCTGGTGTTCTCAAGAGTCATAATTTCTTCCTTTTCATATGTTGAGGCCTATAAAGCGGATATTGACGCCTCAAACTGGGGCGCATCCCATAAGGAGAAAAACGCGCCCCAGCTAGGCAGGGTATGGGTGGAAGGTATGAAGAAGAAACCTCTAAACCCACTGGTTGATTTCGTTCTGGAGAGCCTTGATAGTCTGAGAAGGACCGTCGAGCGAGCCATCTACGGAGACACCGTAGTGCTTCTGAAGCGAAGCAATGTCAGTCGGAGAAAACTTGCCGTTTGTAGCCTTATTGCCCAGCCATTTTATGCATGTAGGTTATAGTGAGTGAACCCGTGGCCTGGTAGGGAACCCATTCCCAACCACCGACGATTCCAGGGCACCAGGTCTGCATAGCTGCATCCTGACCACTGATAACCCCATCGACAACAAGGTTTGCACCCATAACTGCGTTCATGAAGCGCTGGAACCCTGCTGAGGTTTCGGAGCCCCACCAGCCGTCGGTGGAGATAGCGTTTGCGGGTGCTGCGGTCACAAGAGTGGAACCAAAAGCAAGCAAACCGGCGGTGGGAACACCCACGGCGCCTGCTTTGAGGAGCTTGCGGCGGGAGAAGCCCTTATTTTCTGCGGTCATGATGGTAAATCCTTACACATAACGTACCGGTTGCATCATGCGAACACTAAAATTCGCGGAATTAGACGTACTGGTTAATTTCGTTCTGGAGAGCCATGATGGTCTGGGAAGGTGCATCAAGACGGAGGTCTGGGAAGATGCCGTAATGCTGTTGTAGAAGGTTGATATGGCTGGTGTCAAATTGAGAACTAATCAGCGACTTACGCCACGGTTTATGAGGTTTACGTGCTAGCCATTCGTACATAGCATGGATAGCTGGGGGATCCTTCCGCCTGGTTAGCAGGTACCCATTCCCAGCCTCCAACAATCCCAGGACAATAGGAGGCAGCATTTGAAGACTGGGAGCTAATGACCCCATCGACAACAAGGCCAGCGTTCATGACAGTGTTCATGAACCGCTGCAGCCCCGCGCTAGTTTCAGATCCCCACCAGCCGTCGGTGGAGATGGCGTTTGCGGAGGTTGCGGTGACGAGGGTCGAGCCAAAAAGGCGAGTACACCTGCGGCGGGAACACCTATAGCGCCTGCCTTGAGGAGTTTGCGACGGGAGAGGCCTTTATTATCGGTGGTCATGATGATAAGTCCTTACACATAGCGTGCTGTCTTATGCAATGCGAATGCTAAGATTCACAAGAATTTTAGACGTACTGGTTGATTTCGTTCTGCAAAGCCTGAATAGTCCGGGAGGGAGCGTCAAGGCGACGATCTACGGGAATGCCGTAATGTTTCTGTAGGTATTCAATCCAGGCAGTGGTGATTGTGCCAAAAAGATTTTTTTATAGTTATAAGGTAAGTGTTTCAGCCATGCGTCCGTGGCTTGATGGTTGGGGAGCCTTTTTGCCTGGTTGACCCTCCCACCCATTCCCCAGCCACCAACAATTCCTGGGCAGTATGGCGCCATACTCGAACGCTGGGAGCTGATGACCCCATCAACAACAAGGTTTGCGCCCATAACTGCGTTCATGAACCGCTGCAGACCCGCGCTAGTTTCAGATCCCCACCAGCCGTCGGTGGAGATAGCGTTTGCGGAGGTTGCGGTGACGAGGGTCGAGCCAAAGGCGAGTACACCTGCGGCGGGAACACCTATAGCGCCTGCCTTGAGGAGTTTGCGACGGGAGAGGCCTTTATTATCGGTGGTCATGGTAGGCCCTTTCGGTAGGGGATGTCTCCCCATCTACCCTAGAAGACCCGTGCTATAAATCTCAAGCATTTACTCAGCAAACCTTAAAGTTTAATGTAAACGTTATTTTCCTGTTTTCAGGTTTATAACGCCTGTGGTGCGCCCCTTCACGGCGTGAAGAAGCCGCACGGTTGAGGGCTACACCCCAGTGAGCCTCACCCCATAATCTGCTGCAACCGCATCCCATTCCTGTATAAACTTCGCTGCGCGTGCCCCGGACTTACAAAACACGCCCACGCGCTCCCCGGCGAACGGCTTCAACATAGAGCGCACCGCATCCTCGGTAGCCGCAGACAGCGGAAGGTGCAGGGAATCCGGGTACTTCACCTGGGTTTCACGTTCGCTCTGCTCGCGCACATCCAGCAGAATCTTCGGCAGTTCATAGGCGCTCAAATCCGTCACGGGCGCACGTTCCGGGTCTGGGGAGAGCGCAAAATTCTGGAAGGTTCCACTCAGCGCCTCGTAGGTGAGCAGCCGCCCCTCAAGCATGGGCAGCCCCGCCAGGAACTTGAGCGTTTCCGTCGCCATGAGCGAACCAATCACCGCCGTGGTAGCGCCCAGCACCCCCGCCTCGGCGCAGGATTCCAGCGTCTTTGGGGTTGTAGGGAACAGATCGCGCAGATGCGCCGACCCCGAACGGAAGACGCTCACGCTGCCCTGATACCGCAGCACCGACCCCCACACCAGCGGAATACCGGTTATCTCGGCGGCATCGGCAATCAAATATTTAGTCGCAAACGTATCGGTACAATCGACGATCACCGCAGGGTTCTCATCGGCGAGCAGGTCAAGAATCCAGGACGCCTCCAGGTACCGCCGATACACCGTCACCGTGAGTGCCGGGGCGATCTCGCGGGCACGATGCGCGGCAACCTCAGCCTTCGCCCGGCCACAATCGGCGGCACCGAACAACGGCTGGCGCTGCAGATTCGACAGCTCAATCACATCGTGATCAACGAGCGCAATCGACCCGACCCCGGCGGCGGCGAGCGCCTGCACCACGGGGCAGCCCAGGCCGCCCGCACCGATAACGAGCACATGCGCATCGGCGACCGCCTGCTGGTCGAAACCGGGCAGACGATCCTGCCGCAATACGCGCTCCGCTTCGAGAGCCTGTGCCTGCGCGGGGTCCTTCGGCGCTAGAATCTGCGGTGCCTCAGGCTCCGAAGGGCGATCATGTGAGGTCACATCCATGACACCAGACCCTCCGTCGGGGAGGAAGCCTTCGCGTGCTCGCGCTGGGGAATCCTGCCTGCGCTTCGCGCCAGATGGCCTGCCTCAACGGCTGCTTTCATGGCTTGCGCCATCGCCACCGGATCCTGCGCACGGTTGACCGCCGAGGCCAACAGCACGCCCGAGCAGCCCAGTTCCATCGCAAACGCGGCATCCGAGGCGGTGCCGACCCCCGCATCCAGCAGCACCGGAACCGTGGCGCGGGAGCAAATCAGCTCAATATTGTGCGGGTTCAAAATGCCCAGCCCCGTGCCGATGGGTGAGCCGAGCGGCATGACCGCCGCGACTCCCACATCCTCTAAACGCTTGGCGATCACCGGGTCATCAGAGGTGTACGCCATGACCGTGAACCCTTCCGCCACCAGCGTTTCGCAGGCGGTCACGGTCTCGCACACATCCGGCAGCAGGGTGTCTTCGTCGCTAATCACCTCAACCTTAATCCACTGAGTGCCCAGGGCTTCGCGCGCGAGTCGGGCGGTGATAACGGTGTCGCGCGCGGTGCGGCACCCCGCCGTATTGGGTAGAGGCGCAATATTTAGCCTGGTCAGAAGCGGAAAAATTGGGGTGCCCGAGGCGTGCCTGCGCATGGCGACCGTGGTCATCTCGGTGCCGGATGCGACCAGCGCTTTTTCGAGCAGGTCCATGCTGGTGGCGCCCCCGGAACCCATAATGAGCCGGGATGAGAACTCTTTCTCAGCAATAATCATGGCCTCTACCCGCCCTGAACTGCGGTCAGCGCATCGACCCTAGCGCCCTCGGGTACTTCGGTACTCGCCCACCGTGAACGCGGCACCACAGCACCATCGAGTGCGACGGCGACCCCCTGATCGGTGCCTGCCTGCTGAAGGATCAGCGCCTCAAGATTCGTGGTCGAAATGTCTAATAATGTGCCGTTATAGGTTATTTTCATGGATTATTCCTCTCGTTTCTGGTGCATAAACTGGCGGTATGTACTAGCAAATCGCGTATTAGCGCTCAAACCTCTTCGGGGAGCAGGGCGCGAACTCCGGCGGAATATCCCCGCCCAAAAACACCTCCGCACCGGCTTTCCCAGCGAGTGCCGCCAGTAAAATTCCGTGCCGAAAATACCCGTTCGAGATCAGCTGCCGTCGCCCAGTCGCCGTGGTACGGCCACCAAAGATTGGCAGGTCATCCGGGGTTCCGGGGCGCACCCCCACATTCGACTCGATAAGCTCGCATTCCTCCACCGCAGGAACCACCCGAATCGCATCTTTGAGCAGCTGATACACGCCGTCCACACCGGGGCGGGTACGCGTATCCTCGCGGCTTGTCGCACCGATACACACCTCACCGCCAGGCCGTGGAATCACATAAACGGGCCGCCCGTTCACGAACCCGCGCACCACATGCTCCACCAGCGGATGCGGTGTCTGCAAACGTAGAATATCACCGTAGACCGGCCGCAGTGGATACTGCCCCGCCGCACCCAAACCGGTGCACACAATATCCCCAAAATCCGGGTCAGCCACACGCTCACGCACAAACTCGACCCCGCGCGCCCTCAACGCCTTCACGAGAGCCTGCATAAACAGCCGGGGCGCCACCTGATGATCGCCCTCAATCAACGCCGCACCCGCCAAATCCGGGGCAAGCGCAGGTTCCAGGGCGCGCGCCCGGCTCACGGGAATGGCCTCGGCACTGCGGTTGAGCGAACGGTAATAGTCAGAAACATCGCGCAGATGCGCCGCATCCGCACGGTCACCCGCCACCACCAACGTGCCGATCGTATCGTAGCCGGTGGGTGCGTCCGTCACCGCAGCGAGCCTGCGCATGAGCGAAGGGTACGCATTCGCGCTGGAAACCATGAGCGGGAAAAGCGCATCCTGCTGAAACTGCACTTCGGCAATAGGCGCGAGCATTCCGCCCGCAAAATAGCTGGCACCCGTGCCGCGCTCGCCGGGGGCTGGGTCATAGACGCGCACCCGCTGGCCGCGTTCGGTAAGCTCAAAGGCGGTTACCAGCCCAATAATTCCGCCACCCACAACGGTAATAGCCTCTGCCATGATTATGCCTGCAATTCCGGGTTTTCCACGAAGGCGCGTGCCATTGCAACCCCGGCAACCCCTGTTTCGCGGATGCTCGGGCAGTCTTGCGGCCAAATATCGCCGATGGCGACTACCGGAACCTCCGAGAGCTCGGCAAGTTCACGCAGCCCTTCAATACCCAGCGGCGGGCGGTTTGAGGCTTTGGTCGGGGAGGGGCGGAACGGCCCGGCACCAATGTAGTCGATCAGGTGCGCAACGGTGTTGGCGCGCTCAACAAGCTCGCGGGTACCGGTGGTGAGACCAATAATGGCGTGCTCGCCCAGCAGACGGCGGGCATCGGCGACGGGCAAGTCGTCTTGGCCGATATGTACCCCGTCGATGCGTACCCCGCGAGCGCGCAGGGCGAGGGCAACATCCGCCCGGTCGTCGATGAGTATCTTCTGGTGGGGGAGTGCGATGCGCGCAATCTCTTCGGCAAGGGCATACAGGTCGCGGGCGTTGATGGGTTTGGAACGCACCTGTATGCAGGTGGCGTGCCGTGCCCGCCGCACCGTTTCGACGGGGTTTTCGCCGGTGACCAGATACAGTGAAAGGTCTAGGGGTGGCGGTTTCGGCGGTGCTGTTGATTGTCATGGGACCACGATTCGACTGTGAAAGTAGTGTTTCCTGCGTGCTCACGCGGGCGTTGCGGTGATTTTGCGACGACGCGCACACGCAGATGTTTCCCCACTCAGGCCAGCACAGAACCTTCGTTGTGCTTCCTGGCGGCGGTTTTTATTGCTCTGTTTGTGAGAGAAAATGACTATTGAATCGGCGTCATTGGTTGAAAATTAGGATATTCGCCGCTCTGCACCCTATAGAGGTTAGGTGTATGAGGTGTTTTTCACATCAGCCTCTGAGGTATCAAGTTCTTCGAAAAGTTCCTGAGGTGAACTGTACTGTTGGGATGCCAGTACTCCATCCATCATGGCTCGGGTTTCTGCAATGGCCTCTTCAGTTGTTTCTGTTATATTGCGGGTATTCGCTGGTGAGGAAGGCCGTGTTTTTCTGGGGTAGGTATGGGGGAATTATTCATAATATTCATGACAAAAAGATTATCGACGTACTGTTACACATAGACTTTACTGTAAATTCGATCATTTCTATCGCGAGCAGGCGGGGAAAATAAAAAAGCCCTGGTAAACACCAGAACTTTTGAGAGCGGCTGACGGGCTGGAGGGCGCGGACTCCGAGCGGGCGAGGTACCAAATCCGCGCCTGGAAGCGATTCCCGTCCCAGGTTTAAAACAAAAAGTCCCGGTGTTGTTTGATATATAATCGGGAAGGCATCTCCCAGTGCTCCTATGTAGTTATATGGTTCAGAGATGCGGACTGTGAGCCATGGAAGTCTCGAAGAAGTGGCAGTAGGCAAGGAGAAGTACGTGAGCGATCAGCACCAGTTGGTGAAGTCTAAACAGCGTGTGGCCGACCACGGCGAGGTTTTCACCCCTGAATGGATGGTCAATGACATGCTCGATCTCGTCAAGGGTGAGTCCGAGCGCATCGACGCCCGCGTGCTGGAACCCGCCTGCGGTGAGGGAGCATTCCTTCAGGAGGTCTTGCGTCGCAAACTTACCACCGTTCAGACTCGTTACGGGAGAAGTGATTTCGAGCGCCGCAACTATGGCTTGCTTGCTTTGATGAGTACATACGGAATCGAGCTCCTTGAAGATAATGCGCAGATCTGCCGGGACAACTTACTGAATATCTTTTGCTTCCTTTATTGGCGATGATGATGCTCCTGTGTGGATTGAGGCCGCGCGTGTCATCCTGGGTATCAATATCGTTCAGGCAGACGCTTTGACCATGAAGTTACCCAGCGGTGAGGCACTGACTTTCACCGAATGGGGATACCTTGGGGCAGGTAAGTTCCAGCGGCGGGACTTTAAATACCAAAACCTCACCAAGCGTGCAGACCTTGGAGAAGATACCCTCTTCGAGGGCATGGAGATCGACGAGATCTTCCAGCCCGAGACATCCTTCCCACCTATGACTGCTGCTGAGATTGCAAAGCGAGCAGGTGAAACAGCATGAGTATGGCCGATCTGCTGCTTGATAGACACAACCCTGATGTACTCACCTGCATCGCGAACCTGTCGAACGATGAAGTGTTCACACCTCCAGAGATGGCTGGCTGCCATGCTTGACCTCGCCACCGAAGCTATGGGCACGTGACCACGAAGGGGAGAACCTGTGGGCTAACCCAAACGCCCGGGTGCTAGATCCGTTCGTCAAAAACGGGGTCTTTTCTGCGCGAGGCAACGCGCCGATTCAACGATGGGCCTAGCGTCCCTGATTCCCTGATCCGCAGGAGCGAATCAACCATATCCTCACCAAGCAGATTTACGGGATTGCTATCACTGAGCTCACCGCCCTCATGGCTCGGCGGAGCGTGTACTGCTCCAAGCGGGCTGATGGCGAGCACTCGATCTGCACCGGCTTTGATACCCCTGACGGGAACATCTGGTTCGAACGAACTGAACACACCTGGGCGGGCGGAACGCGCGAGAGCCGAGTAGAACCACTCACCGGGGAGGAGATCTTCGTTTACACCAACCGAAAATGCTCTTACTGCGGCGCGGGCGAGAACGACTACGGGCGAGGCGAAGACCTCGAAACACACGCCTACGCATTCATCCACACCGACAACATCAAGCAACGTATCAACGAAATATTTTGGAGCAGTCATGCACTTTGACATCGTGATCGGAAATCCCGCCCCTACCAACTCAGCGACGGAGGATTTGGGAAATCGGCGGCACCGATTTATCACGAGTTCGTCGAGCAAGCCAAGGCTCTGGACCCTCGCTACTCACGATGATCATCCCTTCGCGCTGGTTCTCGGGAGGGCGAAGCGTTCTTGATGGTTTCCGTGACGCAATGTTGAATGACAATCGGTTACGTTCAATTACTGACTATCTGAATGCTTCTGATGTTTTTCTCTGGAATTGGCTTCAAAGGAGGTGTCTGCTACTTTTCTTTGGAATCGTGATAACCCCGGAGAATGCACAGTTACCACACACTTTAAGGACAATCTTCCATCAGTTGCCGTAAGGCCTCTGTTAGAACCGGGTACTGATACGTTTATTCGCTTTAACCAGGGCGTATCCGTATTGCGCAAGGTAGTCGCTACAGAAGCACGTGACGTTCAATCCTTCGCTGACCTAGTAAGTTCCCTACGGCCATTCGGCTTAAGGACCCTATTTTTCGAGGAACAGAAAATCCGGCAAACAACGATGATCTAGTTGTATTCCAGAATGGCGGAATTGGCTATGTTCCAGCCTCCGAAGTGACCGTTGGAACTGATCTGATTGATTGCTGGAAGCTCTTTGTGGGACGTGCTGCACCCGGGACGGGTAATAAGGATACTTATCCGCATAGAATCATCAGCACTCCATTCCTCGGTAAGCCTGGTGAAATATCATCCGAAACCTATCTCTGCATAGCGCCTTTTGCGTCTGAAAGCGAAGCGCAGAGCGCACTGTCTTACCTGAAGTGCCGGTTTACTCGTTTCTTGATCCTCTTGCACAAGGTATCTCAGGACACCACCCGCAAGGTCTACACATTCGTACCTCAGCAATCCTGGGATCGTGTGTGGACGGATGAGGAGCTGTACGCCAAGTACGGACTCAATGACGAAGAGATCGCATTTATTGAATCGATTGTGCGTCCGATGGAGGATGACTGATGGGACGCTCCACCGAGGATCTGCTTCCTCCTCGCTCGTCGGCACACCTGCGTATTTACGCATGGTCTCCCAAGAGCCCGTCACCGGAGTATCAGGGGCTCATTAAGGTTGGCCAGACGACTCGTGAAGATGTGCGTGAGCGGATCCGTGAATCTCAGGGCCAGGTACAGCAAGAGTTCACGGTTCATGCTGACGTGGTGGCTGAGCGTGAAGATGGCTCGATCTTCCGTGACAAGGACGTCATCCAGCGTCTGAAAGCAAAGGGCTTTGCCAACCCTCACTTTGGCTCAGCGATGGAGTGGGTGCGCTGCAAGCCCGCCGACGTACTCACCGCTATCGTGGAGCTGCGCACTGGCGTGGAGTACACGGGCGAGCGATACCAGACCTTCGCGATGCGCCCTGAGCAAGCGCGTGCTGTTGAGCAAACTCTCGCCTATTACAACTCCATCTGGGAAGAGGATCCGAATGCGGTCCCGCGTTTCTTGTGGAACGCCAAGATGCGCTTCGGCAAGACCTTTACCACCTACCAGCTCGCCAAACGCATGGGTGCAAAACGTGTGCTGGTCGTGACCTTCAAACCTGCCGTGCAAGACGCTTGGCATGAAGACCTGGCAAGCCACGTGGACTTTGAAGGCTGGCAATACCTGAGCGCGAAAACCCTCGATGAGGGTAGCGAAGTCAAGGTAGATCAGCCTCTGGTCTACTTCGGCTCCTTCCAGGACCTCCTCGGACGAGACAAAAAGACCGGCCTGATCAAGTCCAAGAACGAGTGGATTCACACCGTCAACTGGGACCTGGTGGTCTTCGACGAGTACCACTTCGGTGCCTGGCGTGAGAACGCCAAAGCTCTCTTCGAAGGTGAGGACGAGAAGGAAGCGGCCAAGGAGCTCAAAGCTGAGTACCACGAGGGGCTGGCCACCTTCGATGAGGAGCTTGACGAGCTTGGTAGCGATGAGGACGACTTTCTTCCCATCACGACCCGCTCCTACCTCTACCTCTCGGGCACACCCTTCAAGGCTCTAGCCACAGGCGAGTTCATCGAGGAGCAGATCTTCAACTGGACCCTACACCGACGAGCAGCTTGCCAACGCCAGTGGGATGCAGAGCATCCCGGTGAGTGGAACCCGTATGCCGCGCTGCCGGAAATGCGTCTGCTGACCTACCGGATGCCTGATGACCTGGTGGCTATCGCCCATCAGGGTGAGTTTGACGAGTTCGACCTCAACACCTTCTTCGAAGCCACAGGCAGCGGCAATGCTGCACGATTCGTCCACGAGTCGGATGTACAGAAGTGGTTGGACCTCATCCGTGGCGAGCACGCACCCACGCAGATGGACATGCTCAAAGCTGGCGGCCGCCCACCCTTCCCGTACGCGGATGCCCGTTTGCTTCCTTACCTCCAGCACTCGTTCTGGTACCTACCAAACGTTGCTGCCTGCCAGGCCATGGCAAACCTGGTCGCTGCCCGACACAACACCTTCTGGCATCAATACCAGGTGATCGTCGCCGCTGGCCCGGGTGCAGGGATTGGGGTTGAAGCGCTTCCACCTGTGCGTGAGGCAATCGGGGACGGTCACGACACCAAAACCATTACGCCTCGTGCGGCAAACTGACAACCGGGGTGACCGTCAAGCAATGGTCCTCGATCCTCATGCTGCGCAACCTCACCAGCCCGGAGTCTTACTTCCAGGCCGCTTTCCGGGTACAGTCCCCGTGGGCGATCAAGAACCCTGACGGGGATGACCCCAGCCGGGAGGAAATCCTCAAACCAGTTGGGTTCGTCTTTGACTTCGCGCCCACCCGCGCTCTGCGCCAGATCGCCGACTACGGCATTGGGCTACATCCTGAGGCCAAAAGCCCCGAACACGCTGTCTCCCAGCTCGTCAACTACCTGCCGATACTGGCCTATGACGGTGCCACAATGAAGGAAATTGACGCGGGCGAGGTGCTCGATATCGCCATGTCTGGTACCTCGGCGACCCTGCTGGCGAAGAAGTGGGAGTCCGCGATCCTAGTCAACGTCGACAACATGACGCTCAAGAAGATCATGAACGACGAGCGTGCTATGGAAGCCATCCTCAATATCGAAGGCTTCCGCGCTCTCGGCGCAGGCATCTTCGAGACCGTGGTCAACAAGAGCGAAGCGGTGTCCAAGACCAAGAAGGAAAAGGGTAACTCACTATCCAAGGCGGAGAAGAAGGAGCTCTCCGCCGAGGAGAAGGAGTACAAGTCCAAGCGCAAGCAGATCCAGGAAAAGCTCATCAAGTTCGCCACCCGGATCCCAGCGTTCATGTACCTCACCGACTTCAGGGAGAACACGCTCTACGACGTCATCACCAAGATCGAACCTGAACTGTTCAAGCGGGTCACCGGCTTGTCCGTCGAGGATTTCAACCTCCTGGTGAACCTTGGAGTCTTCAACTCCATCCACATGAACCAGGCTGTCTTTGCGTTCCGCCGCTACGAGGACGCCTCCCTGTCCTACGTCGGCTATGCCTCCCATGCAGAACAGAAGCGCCGCGAAGACCTGCGCCAAGTTGGCCTCTACGACACCGTCATCACTCTTGAACCGGAGTAAAATATGGTTGCTATATTCTCTGTTCTAGTCTCCATCGTGGCAGCGGGAATTGCTGTCTGGGCATCGTTTGAATCACATAGAGCAAATACCCGTGCCGATGCAGCAAATCGACTCGCGGAGCAAGCCAATACGCTAGCTAAAGAATCAAATGACCACGCCGCTAAGGCTAACACCATCAGCTCACAAGCCCTCGAACTTGCGGAGCGGAATGCTCCCGCGCCACTCAGCGAACTCACCGAAGTAGACAAGGATAAGCATAAGTGGGCGTTCAAGAATAATTCAGGACGGGAAATCGAACTACTCTCTATCTCGGCATTGCCAGCTGAAGCGGAGCGACTCGTAAAGAAAGTGAAGCCGCGCCTCAGATTCTAGAAAACGGAGATCAGCTCGCACTCGTCATTCAAGAGTCTGGGGTTTTCAAATGTGAAGCTCTCATTATTGAATGGCGTTTTTGTGGGAGAGGTAGATTCGCAGCAAACTCGCAGAAATCTGTCCTGATCGCGTCAGCGGTACACCTTTGACGAAAGCCATCGAGAGAGCTACCCATCCTGGTTACCATTCCCTATGCTACTTCAGATGCCTTCAGACCAACCGAACACCACGAAAATCGCCACTGAACAGCGAAAAACGCCGTCCTGGACACCTCCCCGGAAAACCCGAGATTCTTTGTATCCAGGTGACATGGTAATAGAGTGGCTGACGGGCTGGAGGTAAAAATCGTCCTTGATGGGGCGATTTTTAGTGTCAACGATTCCTGAAAACCTAAAAGAGGGTCTCCAGCCGTTGGGCTGGAGACCTGAAAGTGGAAGCGGCTGACGGGAATCGAGCCCGCATTCAGGCTTGAGGAAGCGTGCGCTC
>BNJU01001344.1_pt1 | contig 44913 bp, 55 predicted proteins | sample 8539281 | NCBI WGS metagenome assembly BNJU01 (sample SAMD00202456, study PRJDB9452) | human saliva metagenome | isolation source: human saliva | place: Japan
CCCGTTCTCGTTTGGAGATGCACCTTAGGCTGGGTTAGCTTTGAGAAGCTCTTCTCGACGCGGAGACTCTTTGAGGGGCCTCTTCTCTGGAGGCTGAGTGCAGTATGGTCAGGAAGGTGGTCGTCACCTTGTCGTCCGACTTGATGGCGATCTCAATGCTGGCGCTTATCTCGCTCGAGGTCACTCTGTGGGTTGCGGCGTCGTGGGGGCTGCCACCACCGCCAGGAGTGAGGCGGCAAGACAGAGCATGCCGAGGCGAGACTGCCGGCTGGCTGGAGTGTGCCTCAGGGCGGGGTGGCGCATGGACGGGCTTTCACGTTGAGAGGTGGGACGATTGGAGGAACGCGTAGGGCGTCATGGTTAAAGATCCTTTGCGTCGTCTTGGGGCTCAACCCAGGTGGAGGGCGGGACCTGTAAGTAGCCAGACCCGGAGAGGCGGAACCAGTCCCAGGCATCGCCGCTCGGTCCGGGCTGGACCCGCCAGCCCCTGAGCGGCGGGGTCGAGGGCGGAGGGACTGCGCCAGGAACCTGCATCTGGCCGGGAGCATGGGGCTGCTGCGGCGCATATCCCATCGCGCCAGACATGAGCCTGCTGCTGGGCCTTCTTCTTGCAGCTGCTGAGACGAGACACACCACCGCCGATCGCTCCGACCAGCTGGCCCCGGTACCCCAGACCCCAGGGGCCTGGAGCGTCCTTGCCGCTGACCCGGTACTCATCCGGAAGCGGTGAGGTCACTGTGTGCCTGACCTTGCCGCCGTCGGCGTCTGTGACCTCACCCGGGGAAGGTGACCGGAGGCGTGGCATCCTCCAACGTCGTTGGAGGCGGGTGGAAGCCCCAGCATCGGTATGAACAGCCTCGCCACCTTTGTGGCAGTGGGTCCGCGGCACTTTGAGTATTCTTCGACTTGCTGGCGATGTACAGGTCAAGGAATATCAACATTCAGATGGGGCTTTCTCATGCTTCAGGATCCCAGGACCTCGGATTCGTCACACGTCCTGCATGGCCTCCTTCCAGCGGAGGAGGTCTACTCTTGTGACCCCACGGTAGATCGTATAATGATGTCGCCCTTGTTGATGACGACTAGCCGATGGGCGTTGTCATCTCGCTAATCGCTGCTCATGGCAGGGACAGCAGCGTGGCTCTGAGGGTGAAGCATCAGAGGAATGAAAGGAGAGAAGGGCAGGTGTTTCTCAGGAAGCGGCGTCAGGGGATAGTCACTACCATGGTCCTGATCCTAGAAGAGGTCGGTGATGATGAGGCTCCCGCATAGGGGCCAGTAACGCAAGGAACAGGTGTTGTGGCCCCGGATCATCAGATCTTGAGGCCACAACCCCTCAGGAAGGAATCAGTAGGCACTCTGGCCGGGCTGACCGTTGTCGTGCAGAGGCTGACAGCTGCCTGGGCCTAGGGCACCATGCCCGTCTGCTGGCCTGGCTGCTGGGCCTGGGGCTCCGTATAGCCGTCTACTGGCCTGGCTGCTGGGCCTGGGGGCTCCACCGTAGCCCGTCTGCTCAGGCTGGGCCTGCTGAGGGTGCTGTAACCCGTCAGCTGGCCAGGCTGGGCCGGGAACGCCTGGTTCGGGTCATGTCCCACTGGGCTGGGGCCCCAGCAGGGCACCTGGGTCTTGTTCTTCTTGCTGCGGATGATGAAGGCGTGGGCCTTGATAACACCAGGAGGCGCCGACATAAACGAGGATCCAGACCCACGTGGACATGCGTTCATCGCGCCACTTCACCGTGTAAGTTGAGCCGTCGGTGAAGGACGCTGACCCTCGACCTTACCGCCGTCGGCCTCGAGTGACTTTGCCGGGAAAGTCACCGACTGAGAAAGCGATGTCGCATCAGCAGGTCAGTGCCGAAGTCGGGGTTTCGACAGTGTACTCGCCGTTCTTGTGGGTCACCAGTCCTTGCTGTCGGAACCTTCTCAGTTCCTCCGCGGTGCAGGTGGCGGTGTAACCTCCTCATATAGTTGACCTTCATATTACCCGGCGCTCGTGGCGCCAGGGGTGTGAAGGCTGCAGTAATGCCGCGTTTTTCCAGCGGATCCTGTGCTGCGGACATGCAGGCTTGGCAGTGTGCATCGGTCAGGTTGGCCACGGTGTCCATGGGCCTTTGACTGGGGGTTCTCGTCACGGCAGAGGGCAGCATACCCAGGGCGCCACCAGTCAGGGGCACCCAGACAGGCGAGGGGCAGGAGGCCATTCATGCAGGAGAGGTCTAGGGATGCGGTGGTGATGGCGGATGCTCATGCCCTCCCGTGGCGGTTTCCCGATGTCAGGTTGTAACCCGGATCATCATGGGGAATATTCCCCGCCTCCGGTGGGACGTTACCGGGGCTGCTTTCACGGCAGGCGCTGAAAGTCCGCAGGAACGCCTGATAGGAGCATCTGCGTGTACCCAGCCGGGCGGCGTGCCGCCACCGTTCTGGGCTCGTGGGTGCTGAGGCTTAAGTTATAGTGCCCCTGAGTGACAGAGACGTTGGCACAGGCCCGGTCAGCGTACAGGGGCATGTCATCATGAGAGGTTAGTGACAGGATGGTGGGGTTGCCCCCAGCATCGGCTACTGGGTATGAGGAGAGACAATACGGACTGATGTAGACCTCCAGGCATGACGTCGGTGGCTAAATTGCCCCCTGAATGGCCTCTCGCCATGCAGGGGAGTGCCGGAGCCCGCTTTCGTGGGCTCAGCGGGTCCTCAGGACGCCTTCGACGACGCCGACGTAGCGAGGAGGGCGACGCTCGCCGCCGCAATCATCCACCACTGCAGGTGGAACTTCCCGTCCCGCCACTCCGGCATGGGGGCCTCAGGAGCCACCAGCACGTTGTCCCAGAGTGACCTTGTTGTCGTGGTTTCCTCGTTGGACTTCGTCACCTCTCCGGGAAGGTCACGGCTATCAGGGATCTTCATTTCACTCCGCAGCGCCCTGGGAGGGCGGGAGTCATCCTCACCGAGCTGGCTCAGCGCGTCAGGGGCGGGTGGTGTGCTTCCGTCCTGGTGCTTGATCGTCGGGCGTGGTCTGCAGGTCGTTAGTGGAACCGACTTGGCGGTGACCCTGGCACGCCGGATGCCGTTATTGGGACGTGTAGGTGTGGATTCGCCTCGGCGTTCTTGGGCGGGGGTGGACTACGACTACTCGGTGCAGCTCTCCTGGTGTTGATGATGGCAGCCCCCGACAATCCATGATGGGGTCAGTCCAGGTCTCATTGTCATGGATGACAGAAGTCATGTGAACACCAACCGGTCCAGCAGCGGGCCGTAGTACCATCCACGACCACGGGTCGCCTGACAGCGCAGGATCATGATGCATGCGTCAGAGTCTAGAGAACGGTGCGGGGACCTCGAGGCGGCTCAGGGTTGCCCTTGCGCTGCTTCCGTGGTACCGCGTGGCCGGTGCTGCGCCGTCGCAGGACAGCCACAGTGGAAACCGCCGCCGAGCAGGATCAGGCCCGCGGTGGGCCAGACGCGATAACAGCTCCACCGACACTGTGCATCCCGAGCGTAGCCCGAGGCTCGCCCATGGCCACCGTGTCAGGTCATTCCAGGTGACCGTGGTGCAGATCTTTTCCCCACCGGACGTCACCGCGCCAGGAAAGGTGACTGAGACCCATTATCGACGTGCCTTGAGACCCCGTGCTGCTCGGCTGGGGCTGCCCGGGCGCCCGCAGTGCGGCGGACGCCTCCAGGGCGCCTCCTCACGCCGCCCGCTCCAGTGGCATCCTAGGAAGGATCGGACGGGGAAGGGCTGGATCGTCACCTTATGGACATCGCCGTCGCACGACGATCGTGTTCGGCTCAACCTGCGGGTGGGGGACCTTGACCCGCTGATGGTGACCTGCAGCCGGGTCTGCGTCGTCGTCGGTGATCGGCTCGGCTCTGACAAATGTGGTGCCGCGGGCGCACGCCCAGAGCGGTGGGTCTGAGTACTGAGCAGTCGGGCCCTTGCGAGGACGACGGTTCCGAGTCATCGCGCATCTCCAGGCGACGTCATGGCTGCCTGGGGGCTGATGGCTGCATGTCCATGCGGCGCAGTGCGGGCCAGCGCCACACAGGATGCGGCCACCACCACGGGTCGTTCGGAAGGAAGGGCCGCATGTCTGCGCTGGCGGAGCCGGGTGCGCGGGAAGGGGTGCGTAGGACAGGACGCGGGGACGGCAGCGAAGGACGGCACAACGGGATCGTGGTACGCTGCGCTTCCGTACTGGACCTTCTGCCTGAGGGCGGAAACGAGCGCCGTTTCAAAGGCGGCAAAAGCCGCCATCACTCCCGAATGCTGGCCGATCACATGCCGGTATGGCGGAGGAGAGGCCGGAGTTGGGACCTTCGGCAATGTGACCTGAAGGCGCCGGGTGCGAGTATTGCGCTCGACCGAGCGAGTCGCAACGGCAGCGCTCAACCGACCAACACACGACTACATACCCAAGGAAGGGACCTCGCGCGGCTGTGTTCAGAGAAGGACGTCTGCGCCGCCGCGCCGGCTGCCAACGCCCCTGAGGATGCGTCAGATTTCGTCACGCTGCATCGCCGAGGCTGTGGCCGAGAACGTCTACTTCGCGGATCGGTTCCGCGGGAGGAGTGGGACCGCCCGACCACCGATGGTGAGTAGGTCGGGCATATTCGCTCACCTCAGCGACAAGCGCCTCAACTCCTCCTCGCGCTCCCTGCCCAGCGATGTCGCCCGTGTGAGTCCAGGACCTTCATCTGCTCGGGGAAAGGGAGAGGACGCCAGCCCGACCAACAACTGGTACGACCCTGCCCGAGGGTGAAGATCTCAACGAAGAAGTTCGACGGCGCCATGCGCGGCGGACCCTCTACGTGATCCTTTCCATGCCCCTGGGCGGTCTGTCTCCAGCTCGGTATCGGGCTGACCGACTCCTGTAGCAGCTTTGCCACATGCGGATCGCGACCCGCATGGGCACGGCGCCGTGGATCTCATCCTCGAGGGCCCGCCCTGGGTCGGCCGTCACTCCGTCGGCGCCCCTCGGCCGAGCACGAGAAGGACACCGCTCTGGCTGCAACGATGATACATCACCCACTTCCCGGAGACCAACGAGATCTGGTCCTTCGGTTCCGGCTGCGGCAGCGCCCTGCTGGGCAAGAAGTGCTCGCGCTGCGCATCGCCTCGACCTGCCCGCCGCGACGGCTGGATGGCCGAGCACATGCTCATCCTGCGCCTGACCGAGGGAAGAGCGGCAAGCGTACCACGTCACGCCGCCTTCGAGCGCCTGCGGCGAGACCAACCTCGCCATGCTCAGACCCACCATCCCGGGCGCAAGGTCGAGACCGTCGGTGACGACTATCGCCTGGATGCGCCCCGGCCCCGACGGCCGCCTGCGCGCCATCACAGGGCCGAGCTTCTTCGGCGTCGCGGCACCTCCATGACACCAACCCCATGGCCATGGACACCATGAGGTAACACCATCTTCACCAACGCGTCGCCTGACCGACGACGGCGACGTGGTGGGAGGGTATCGACGCCTGATGCTGGAGCACCTCATCGACTGGCAGGAAACGGCTTGACCCGGCGGCGCCGCCGAGGACGAAGGCCCTGCCCCAACAGCCGTTTCCTCGGCACTCCGCGGTGCCCGATCATCTGCCCCTGGGTGAGGCGCAAAAGGCGCATCGACGCCATCCTCTTCGGCGGTCGCCGCGCCACCAACGTGCCGCTGGTGCCAGAGCAGTACGGAAACGCCCACGGCGTGTTCGTCAGCTCCGCCGTGGCCTCCGAGGTCACCGCCGCCGCCCTGGACGCCAGGTCAACTGCCCCTGCGCCACGACCCCATGGCCATGCTGCCCTTCTGCGGCTACCACAGCCGACTACTGGTCACTGAGTGGAATGCGGGCTGGGAGACAAGTTCCCGAGGTCTACGAGGTCCGCTGGTTCCGCAAGGACGAGAGCAGCAGGATTCATCTGCCCGGCTACGGCGGCAACTCCCGCGTGCTCGGATGGATCGTGCGCCGCGCCTCCGGCAGGTCAGAGGCCGTCGACAGCGTCATCCACGCATACCCCAAGTTCGAAGACTTCAACCTTGAGGCCTCGACCTGGGCGAGGAGGAGTGGGCCAGGATGCTGACATCGACCGAGGCCTGGGCCGCGAGATGGACGACACCGAGGAGTGCTACGAGCAGTTCGGCGACCAAAGCTCGAGGCCATCGAACAGCTCGCCAGTTTGCGTGCGCGCATCGACGAGGCTAGAAGGCCTGATCGCTGCTGAGGTTCTTCCCGCGAGGATCTGACGGCCTGAGGCCAGTTCGCCGGTCGGAGCCCCGTTCGTCATGCGCGGGCGACGTCGGAGACAGGGATGGTGAACAGTGCCCATCGGAGAACACGAATTGGCACCGTGCTCGCCACTACAGATGAGTGAAGGCCGATGGCGAGGGCTTTAGGTCGCTTTCCATCGTGCCGGTGACGCAGCAGTGTGGAAGGTGTCGAGCATGGAATGGCAGGACAACGGCCCTCAGCGAGTCGTGGGGACCTCGTGATCGAGACGATTGGGCCAGTCGATGCGGTGGTGGGCCGACGGGAGCGGGCGATGGCGCCTGCTCCTGCGACGCTCGGTGGTGATCGCTGCTGCCGCTCTGCGCTCGTGGTGGGGGTGCCCGGCACGATCACAACGCTCTGCCGCTGATAGGCCCCTACATCGCCGGCATGAAGTCAAGGACGCCATGGCCGTGGTGATCATGTTCGGCATCCCAGTGGTCTGGGCGATCAATGTCGTGCAAGCGTCGGGCGGTGCTGAGTGAGGACAGCGTCGCGTGTACGGCGCCTGCTGTCCACCGATCAGCGCCCCTGGAGTCGGTGGCATCGAGGCTCACGCTGTCGACGCCTCGATCTGGCTGAGGCCGTCGTCTCCCCGTGGATTCATTGAGCGGACGGATCGCGATCGAGAATGGTGACGGTGATGCGCGCATCAGGCTTCCCGGATGCCGTCATCGGGATGACCCTAGAGGAAAGTCCCGACCGCGCTTCTGCGGCCGTGAGGGGACCTGCATTACTACATCTACGCGCGTGGGGTGTCTCGGAGGATGCCGCTGTCAGCGGGCCCCATCTCACCTGGAGGCGGGAGGCGGCACAGCACGGAGAAGATGCTGCAGCGCAGCGCCTGGTTCTGCACCCCAGTCACAGCGCAGAATCAAGGAGCACTGTGTGCGGTGGGCTCTTCCTCATCGGCATGGGGAGTGCTGGTCATGGTGATCGGTGGTCAGCAGCTGTTCCTCGAGACAAAGCCGCGCTCAGTGGATCGGATGTCCTTGCGGTGTTCTGCCTTCTACTCATGGGCCGGTCACGCGCGGCATATCCGCTCCCTGAGATCTAGCTGAGTGCTTCCCAACGAGTCGTCGTGGACGGGACGTGGATTCGCGCCGGAAGACGCTCGTGCGTCTGGCCGAGTCCCGCTCAGGACCGTTCGTCGCCGGGGACCGGATCTTCGCCGTCCACGGCGGAGGACTGGCCTGGATGGTGCCGGTGTCACGTGAGCTTTTCAGCGACGGCAGGGCAGCTGGTCAGATGCGAGGCGATCTGGCTCTGGGGTCGCCCGGCGCCACCGGGAAAACCGGTCGTTATGTTCCTTTGGGAAGCGGCATGCAGGAGGGCGGAGATTCTCGAACGCGGGATCGGATAGCGGTTCCTTATCGAGGTCGCGCCTGCTGATTCTGTGCGGCCAGGCCTGGTGGCGTCGGACGAGGAGGATGATGGCGATGATCCAGCAGGCCGAGCCAACGCCCAGACCGGCTACGAGTGGCCAGCGTGAGACATGCCGAGGGTGGGTTCTGGGATCGATGCGAATCGGGTCGTCGTCAGCCCAGGCCATCACATGAGACCCGGTACTCTCCTGACGTCGTCGCTGTGAACTTCAGGACGGAGTGATATGCAGAACCCTCGGTTGTGATGCGTGTTCCGGTGCTGCGGGTGGTAGCGATGTCCTTACCCTCAGAGGTGGTGATGGAGCAGATGTCGACGAACTCACCGTCCTCTACGTACAGGGTGCGCTCGTCACCTGCGCTTAAGGTGATTCGCTGGCCGTTGGGATGACATCTCCGTCGGTGGCGGTGTTAACGGCGACGACTGCAAAACCGATTCCTACGACGCTGAGACCCAGGATTGGGCCGGCCACGAACAGAAGGATCGCTCCGACCAGCTTCCCGGTGTGTGTCGGGCGGGGGCGCGGATACCCGTATGGAGGCGCAGCCTGATACTGAGGCTGGTAGGGAGGCTGGTACGGCTGCTGGTGTGGAGGTCGACATCGGTCCGTTTTCCGGTGTGCTTCAGTTGTTGTCGTAGCGTAGCAAGTCAGGGCTTTCGGTGAAGCGGCTCTTAGGTGCCTCAGCCGTCGTCTCCCTCGACGAAGGAGACTCTGTGCCTCGTCGGCAGCGCGGAGCAATCGCTTGTCGCGTCCATAGGCTGGCGCCAGGGACCCAGCACCACGGAGCCGAGCAGGTGCGCATCGACTGGGGCTGAGGCCCTGGCCCCGCAGCGCACGCGTTGCGACCAGAGCCAGCAGCTCGTCGTGAGAGGGTCGAGAACTGGTGGAGAGTGCGATAAGCGCTTGAGGACGTCGTCTCTGGCTTTGAGTGAACCCAGCGCCAACTCCTCCGCCACGAGTGGATGGGCCCCGATCTCGTCCTCGTGCAGCAGGCTGACGAGTACTGGGTCCGAGTGGTGGAAGTGATCGATCCATACCGATGTGTCGACGAGGATCACTGGCTGGCGCTCCGACGTCGTGGAGCGGCGCTCGCCTTCCGGTCAGAGCCGCCGAGGGCTGCGAGGCGACGTGCACTTCCACCCTGACCAGGGTCTCCAGGCCGGTGCGCAGCTCGGTGCGTTCGGTGATGCCCGTGAGCTCCTGGGCGTTGGCAATGAGTTCGTCACTGAGTGTCACAGTGGTTCGCACGACACCTCCTGCATCAGTTCTGTCATCAGATGGTGCAGATTCTAGTGCGTCTGCCCTGTGATGGCCAGTGGTCGTCATGAGCTGACCGATCTCCTCGACAGGGGCGGCAGCCACTGCGGGCCGGGTGGTGATGCCGGACAGTGGGATGGGGATGAATAGGAGAGATGGGCCCTCGTCCTGAGGTCACCGCTGTGCAACGTGCCGTCATGCACGAGTACTCACCTGACGGGCTCATGTCGTCCGACTCCGCTCGGGCTGTTCCGGGCGCTGACGGCGCGCAGACGGGTCAGCCGCTTGACGAGACCTCCGCCGACCTGGCGCTGCGAGCCACCCGGTACCTGCGCACCCGTTTCCGGGAACGTGTCACCATCGGGGACCTCTCGGCGCACCTCGCCTACAGCCCCTCCCGCCTCACCCGGGTCTTCACGGCCGCCGTCGGCACCTCGCCCATGGACTACCTGGCCGCCTGGAGACTGCATGAGGCCAAGCACCTCCTCATCACCCACCGGTTGGGCGTGGCTGAGACCCGCCACGAGGTCGGCTACACCTCGGTGGCACCTTCAACCGCCGCTTCCTGCGCGACGTCGGACCTCGCCCGGCGCTCTGCGCCGCATCGCCGACCGGGTCGCCGAGCGAACCCTGCCGGCCGTGAGCCTCCTGGTCCCGGCGGTGGCAAGGATCCGCATCCGCCCGGAAGTCCCTGAGGAGATGCGCCGTACGCTCGACCCGCCCCTATCAGTGGATCGGGACCTTTCCCGCCCCGTCCCCAGCGGGTTGCCGGCCACCGGGACGCTGCGTCGCGGTATTGACGAGGTGAGCTGCCCGTGATCCCGGGCCCCTGGATCCTCGCCACCATCTTTCCCGACGGCGCCGACGTCCACGAGCAACTCGCCCCCACACGCCCCCTCGTCGCGCGGCTGCGTGTCCCTGAGGAGCCTGTCGTCGGCCCCGTCACCCTGCCGGTGCGCGCAGCCCTTCCCTGGGATCCGGCGGTCCCTCGTGGGCCTCTGGCGGCGTGATGGTGGTCTGACGGTCGTCCGCAGCCCCGCCGGTCAGGACAGCAGGATCGGAGTCGTTCGCGGCGTACCGGTCGGTCTACCGTCATGGAACGTCAGGACGTCCCTCGACATGCAGCCGGACACGTAAGGAGCCACTGATGACCGACACCACCGCCAACGCCCAGCCCGCCGAGCGCCTTGCCGGCTTTCCCTGCTGGATCGAGCTGTACTCCCCGGACATCGACGCCTCGGCTGCGTTCTACCGAGACCTTCTCGGCTGAGATCACCCGTGCAGAACCGGGCGGGCCGCTGACCACCGAGGGTGCATCACGACGGTCGGCTCATCGGCTCTTCGAACCCGCCGAAGCGGCGCCTGGGGACCCTGGCTGGCAGGTGAGCTTCGTGGTCGACGACGTCCGCGCTGCCGCCGGAGCCGCTGAGACGGCCGGTGGGAGCGTCGTTGTGAGCCCACTGACGTCACGGAGACCATGGCTCTACGCCTTGCCTCCGACCCTGACGGCAACGTCGTCGGGCTCCTGGAGGACAGAGGACTGCGAGGGCCCTACCCCTAGGCCGGGATGCGGTGTGGTTCGACGTCCCGGCCAGCGACCCTGAGCCGGCCGAGCGCTTCACCGGGAGGTCGCCGGGTGGCCCACCCGCCGGCTGACCATCGCCGACCAGGAGCAGGACTTCTACACGAGCGTCGTCGGGGCAGATCCGTGAGCGGCGTCGGTCGGGCCGGCTACTCGGTGAGGAGGTCCCTCGCGCTGCGCGCATCTACTCGGGGTTGAGGACACCGACGCCGCAGCCCGAGCGTGCGCGAGCTCGGAGGAACCGTCATCGTCGTAGCCCATCGACTTCACGTCTCGGGCGCATGGTGAGGTCGCCGACCCGCACGGTGTAGCGCTTTCCTGCTCTACCACCTTCTGATCCTCACGCAACAGCTGGCGGGCACACTGGTGGTCCCGCCTGGCTGCGTCCGAAGGAAGGCGCTGAGAGAAAAGTGAAGGAGAAGAGCACCCTCGCTGGCCGGACACGGCCCAGGTTACTCCACTCTCTGGCCCTCGACGCCTCCCGTCCACGTCGCGGCTACCCCTCCGCCGCTGGGCCTTCGGCGGGGCCCAGCAGCGCCAGGGATCCGCTCGGTCTGCCACGGCAGGATCCCGCCTCACCGAAGACCACGCTGGGTCTCTGTCCGGGTCCTCGACGATGTCGTCTGCCAGGAGCCCAGCAGGTGCGCTAGCAGGCGCGCCGCCCCTCCAGCAGGTCGAGCAGGTGCGCAGGACCCGGTTACTGCTGCGATCCAGGTTCGCCACCTGGTGCTCGCCCACCCCACGGGTAGGTCCCACCAGATGAGGCGGCGCTCAGCGAGGTCGATGACGAACAGGGGTCAAAAGTGAACGTGGGTGAGACTCAGTCGAGGCGCTGCATGACGCGTGGAGGCCTACAGACCTCGCCCGCTCTGCGGGTCCAGCGCCGCAGGGCCATCGCTCCCGCCCAGCACTCGGGCACCTCACCGAGCCGGTGGTGGAGAAGGAGTGACCGTCATGACGACGTAGCGCCACCCCTGCCGCAGCGCCTCGGTCGGGTGACGTCAGACGAACTCGGCCGCCCTGTCGGGCGCCGAGGTGAGGTCGCCGAGTGCACGGCCGCCGTCGAGCGCAGGTTGTAGGCGATCTGCTCGGTGCGCGTGAAAAGTCTCGAGACGAAGAAGGCTGACAGGTCCAGGTCCACGCGCGTCTCCCGGGCTGTTCTACGGCGGCAGGAGGACCCTGAGGACCGTGAGCCCGGCAGGTCGCGCCAGTGCAGGAAGAAGCGGATCGTCCGCCCTCGGGCAGGGGCAGCGGGTGCCGCGCCCGCTGCGTGCATGCCCGGTGCGGCGGGCAGTCCCACCGGAGCCGTGAGCCCCTCGCAAGCCCCTGGTCGACGGCGATCCGCCCCAGGCGTCCCCGCTGGCGCAGGGCCTCCTCGACGGTGCGGGAACCACGGCCGCGTCGGCGGGGCCGGGGCGGCGGTGGAGGGATGAGCTGCCCATCTTGCGCCCGTAGCTGCCATGGCGACGACCCGCCACGGCAGCGTGTCCGGTCCGCGAAGTGACTCACAGGCGCACCATGACGGGCAGGGAGACCTCGGGCGCGACTCGGGCGAACTCGGCGACCACGCGCTCGCGGGCGGCGTCATCGGCGCACAGTCGCAGCAGGTGGCTGAGCCGGCGGGCGAAGACCCCTGGGGCGGGTAGCCAGGAGACGAAGGGCGCCTCGACGTCGCGTACTCGCCAGCACCTCCTCCAGGTGGAGGTGAAACCCTGCTTCAGCGCCCCCGGAGGCGACCTGGCGCAGCAGCTCGGCGGCGCGAGCGCGAAGCGGCGCGCGTAGTCGCCGGGGCGCAGGTGACGAGGCAGCGCGCCCACCGCCTCGGAGCGCTGAGTCATCCTCGGCGGAGTCCTGGCTGTCCTGGACCCGCGCTGACGGCGCTCGAGCAGTCCCAGCAGCCGGCGCCGCTGGGCGCGGAGAAGGAGGGAACCGGCACGGCTCGGCCAGGAGGTACTACCGCCTGCCTTGGCGACCGCCAGGCGGCACGTCGGTGACGGTGCGGTAGGAGGCGGAGAGTCCAGGTCCGGGAAGGTGACAGTGAGGACGGCGAGGTTCTCCTCGACCGTCAGTGTGGTAGCCCACTTGGGGCCGAAGTCGCGCAGGGGCCGTCAGGTCGGCGCGGTCCTGGGCGCTGAAGGGTGTTGCCTGGGCGACGAGGTCGGCCACGATCCGCTTCTAGGTCCTGCGGTGGCCAGGCCCAGCTCGGTGAGAGCACTGTCGTTCTCGGCAGGGGCTCTGCGGGGGACTGGGCCGGTAGCTGGCAGGATCCGGCCCCCAGACGTCGCCCAGGTAGTGCAGGGCGGCGTTGACCAGCAGCGTGGCCCTCGAGGCGGTGCGGACCTGGACGGGAAATCGCAGAAGGGCCGGTACTCGGCGCGGGGAGCCGGAGGCGAGGCGGGCGGCGGCAGTTGACCAGCGCCCACGCCTGCTCGGGGGTGGTGAGCTCCTCCCGGGCCGGGAGGAGCAGCCGATAGCCCAGGGGCCCGCAGTGTGGTCAGGGCCGTGTCGATACCCGCGTCGCTGCCCTCGCTTGCGGCGCGGGCGCTCATCCCGCGACGCCGTGGAGGACGTACGCCACTGGGCCCTCCGGCGACGGGCAGGACATAGACGGCCCTGAGACGGCGGATCGTCACCGCGTTGAGCTCCCGCGGCGGCCTCGGTGCCAGGGTCAGCGGCGGCCGCCCTGCCGGCTCCTGCATCGAGTGACTCCTCGACAGGGGACTGACTCGACTTCCCACCTGGGCCTCCTGATGCCTTGCTGCTCCGAGACCTCGACGCCCCGGAGCCGACGCGATGGCCTGGCTGTACTTCCTCAGGTGGTGGGGAGAGGACTGGGCTGCCTCAGAAACGTCCGTAGGAGCCTCAGGAGCGTCTTGAGGGAGTCGATCTCACTCCACCGAGCTGAAAGCCGCCCGACACCATGACGCGCCTGGTCCCTCGACCTGGAACAGAGCGCATGAAGACCCGTCGTTCGTGGCGCGCAACCTGTAGGGAAGCCGTAACGCTGCTCCAGTGCCCTGGAGATCCGCCAGGCGTAGTCGGCGACGTGGCGCCTGTCGAAGCACAGATCGATCCTCCGCTTCCTGCCTCGGAGCGAGTGACCACCTGATGCACCGGGTGCCGGAGAACCGCGATCGCCCGCGACCCAGCCGTCTCCCGCGCAGGATGGGCTCGTCCCACTGATATCGAGGGCGTCCGCCGAGTCCTGAGCACGCTCTCGACGGCTGCTCCACTGAGGACCTGCTCGACGACGGAGAGGACCTGGGGGATGGACAGTCCGATCCGCATCGGATGACCCGCCAGTTCACCGAGGTCGGTCAGGGACCGGTGGAGCGGGCGTGAGGCTGACAGTCTGCGAAGCTCGTCCATCGTCATTGCGGGCCCAGGGCGAGTCCATTCCCCGGTCCTCCAGAAGGAACTCGATAGCGTCCCTTCTCGATCCATTCTCGTCCCTGCCGGGGCTGGCGGCGAAGACGCCGTAGTCGCCGAAGCTCCCTCGGAGCCGGCCGAAGGAATGTCGATGAGGGGCGCGCCCGCCAGGCCGGCGACGACGTCGCATACTGATCTGGCCCCCTGCTCCTGGAGGAGGTCGCGCGGGATGAGGACCGGTCCCCTAGTGGTCTCGGCTGGTGACCATGAGGGGCCGTCGACCGTGCCATGAAGGAGACCAGGCCCAGTCCGGAGTCCCCCATGTCCCACCGGAAGGTGAAGGGCGGCGCCACTGCGGAGGCATGAGGGGCCATGTCGCTGGGCAGGGGCGCCGAGGGTCTCGCCGGTCTCCTCGAACAGGTCCCAGTTGACGACGTAGGCCTCGCCGGGTCCCCACCAGTCTGTCACCCTCGCTGCTGAGGTCCACCTCCACAGGTAGGGGTACAGCCTCGGCATCGCCGTACTTGTAGATCAGGCGCCCTGGGTGTCGATGGGGAACCCGCGGTTGTAGGAGTCCACGGTCAAGGAGTACTCCTCGCCCCACGGGCGGTAGCGCAGCTCGACCTCGATGACTCGTTGCCCGAGCTGCCAGCGGAAGAAGACACTGTGGGCCGTACTGGACAAGGGAGCCTCACCCAGGGAACTCCGCCGTCTCGAGGCAGGAACCGGTGGACGTCACGCCTCAGTCAGGGTGGTGCCCATGAGCGCGCCACACGGTTGAACATCTCCACCTCGGGGTTCACGTCGTTGTTCACCAGGTTCTCCGTCCGCCTCCAGTCGTCGTCCCCAGAGTAATTCGCCGTTGTGCGGATTTCGCTCACTCGGCCTGCTCACTGGGGGGCGGTCGCCCGGGACCGGTGAACCGCGGCCTCCCATCAATCAGGATATGTGCCGGCCCTCAGGGCGCGCGGTGCCCGCGATTCTGGCCTCATGCGGCCTTCATCATCTAGGGCTGTCGCCGTGAAGATCCTGCCTCGGCTCCGGCGCGCGCGAGCACGCCCTGGCTCGTGCCCTCGCCCGTGATCCGCAGACCACCGAGCTCATCGTCGCCCCTGGAAACCCCGGCACCTCGGCCATCGCCACGAACCTCAACATCGACCCCAGCGTCCCGGAGGAGGTCGTGGCCCTGGCTACGCAGATGAAGGCCGACCTCGTCGTCGTCGGCCCCGAGGCGCCCCTGGTCGCCGGTGTCGCCGACGCCGTGCGCGACGCCGGGATCCCTGCTTCGGCCCCGCGCCGAGGGCCGCCCGCCCTGGAGGGCTCGAAGGCCTCGCCAGAGATCATGACGCCGCGGGCGTCCCCACCGCCGAGGCCGCCGTGTGCACCACTGAGGGCCGAGCTGGCCGCCGCCCTGGACCGCTTCGGGGCGCCCTACGTCGTCAAGGAGGACGGCCTGGCCGCAGGCAAGGGCGTCATCGTCACCGACGAGCTCCCCGTCGCCCTGGCCCACGGCCGCGCCTGCCTGACCCGCGGCAGCGGTCGCGTCGTCGTCGAGGACTCACCTCGACGGCCCCTGAGGCCTCGTGTTCTGCGTGCGACGGCGCCACCGTCCGCCCCTGGCCCCTCGCCCAGGACTTCAAAGCGCCTCCTCAACGGCGACGCCGGCTCTAACACCGGCGGCATGGGCGCCTACTCCCCCTGCCCTGGGCCCCGGCCGACCTGGCCGAGCAGGTGGTGCACGAGGTCGCCCAACCCGTCGTCGACGAGATGGCCCGCCGTGGCAGCAGCTCATCGGCCTGCTCTACTGCGGCCTGGCCCTGACCGGACGCGGCCTGCGCGTCGTCGAGTTCAACGTCCGATTCGGCGACCCCGAGACCCAGGGCCGTCCTGGCCCTGCCTGACCTCCTCCCTGCCCGAGCTCCTCCACGCCGCCGCCACCGGCCGCCTCGCTGAGGCCCCCGAGCCCACCTGGTCCGAGCAGTGCGCCGTCGACGTCGTCATCGCCGCCCCCGGCTACCCCGGAACCGTCACCACCGGCGGCACCATCACCGGGATCGAGGCCGCCGAGGAGCTCGACGACGTCCACGTGCTGCATGCCGGCACCGGCACCACCGAGGGCGGGGGAGCTGGTCGTCATCGGAGGTCGGGTCCCTGTCCGTCGTCGCCCTGGGGCCAACCGTCGAGGCGGCGCGGGAACGCGCCTATGAGGCCGTCGAGCGCATCGAGCTCGAGGGCGCCCAGTACCGCACCGACATCGCTCACGCGGCCAGCGCCGACAGTGCTGCAGCGCCGATGGGGCCGACAGGGGTGACGGGGCCGAGTAGGGCCTCCTCGCCATCGCGACCACGGCCCATGGCTCGCCTTCTGCCGAACCCCCGAAACCGCGCCGTCAGGCACGCCTACGAGGAACGGGGAGCACGACGCGCGCACTTCTTCCGAGACTAAACGCACACCGGTCTCCGCTTTCCTGAGGGAGATCTGCGGCTCCTCGGCGGTTGGGTGGGGTGTGCGCCGGCTCCGGTGCTGACCCACGTCAGCGTTTTGTCCGGTCGGTCGGGAGAGGCGGGAGGTGAGATTCGTTCCCATCCCGTCGGTGGGATTTGCTCCGGTCGCAGCCCGACTCCCCTGACGATCCGACCCGGATGAATGGGCGAGATGGCGCGGTAAGCGGGCGGACGTCCAGTGGTGACTCCCGCAGGCGACGCCGCGGCTCGGAAACGGACACAGGGTGCCCGCCGATGGCAGGATGGGGGTATGACTCAGTCCGCGAGCTCCGCCTCAGTCGGTCCCGGAGCCTCAGCATCCGGCTCCCGGCCCCCCGCCGTCCCAGGGTGGGAGCACCGCTCCAGCGGCAAGGTTCGGGACGTCTACGCCCCCAGCTCCGACGGTCCGTGGGCCGGGCAGGACGTGCTCCTCGTGGTCGCCTCGGACCGTATCAGCGCCTACGACCACATCCTGGCCACCCCGATCCCGGACAAGGGGAAGGTCCTCACCGCCCTGAGCGCCTGGTGGTTCGAGCGGCTCGCCGACGTCGTCCCGGGTCATCTCGTCTCCCTCGACGTTCCCGCCCAGGTCGCCGGGCGTGCCATGATCTGCCGACGACTGGAGATGTACCTCGTGGAGTGCGTGGCCCTGCGGCTACCCTCACCGGCTCCGGTCTGGCCGAGTACCGGGGAGTCGCTCCGTGTGTGGCGTGGCCCTGCCCGAGGGGCTGACCGAGGCGTCCCGCCTGCCCGAGCCGATCTTCACCCCCGCCGCCAAGGCCGAGCTCGGCGAGCACGACGAGAACGTCTCCTTCGAGCGTGTCATCCAGATGGTGGGGGAGAGCGCCGCCACCGCCCTGCGCGAGACCACGTTGGCCCTCTACTCCCGGGCCGCCGAGATCGCCCGGGACCGCGGCATCATCCTGGCCGACACCAAGTTCGAGCTCGGCACCGACGCCGGCGGCAACCTGGTCCTGGGCGACGAGGTCCTCACCCCCGACTCCTCCCGCTTCTGGCCGGCTGACGCCTGGGAGCCCGGCCGGGTCACCCCTCCTTCGACAAGCAGTACGTGCGCGACTGGCTCACCTCCCCGGCCTCCGGCTGGGACCGGGACGGAGGTCAGGAGCCCCCGCCCCTGCCCGACGACGTCGTCGAACGGACCCGGGCCCGCTACCTCGAGGCCTACGAGCGGCTGACCGGTCACCCCCTGGAGCTGTCATGACCACGACCTCATCCACGTCGGACGTTCCTGATACCGGGAGCGCCGCACGCGCCTTCAAACCGGGACCGGGCTTCTACATCCTCATCGGCCTCATCGTCCTGACTGTCGTGCTGGCGCTGTCGGCCGCCATCACCTCCGCCCTCGGGGCGGCCGGGACATCCCGTGTCCTGGGCGGCATCGCCCTCGTCCTCGTGGGGCTGGGCATGCTCGCCTCCCTGAGGCTCTCCGCCCGCTCCCTGGTGGTCAACGCCCCCCGTCTGCGCCTGGAGCGCAACCGGGTCCGGGTCGCCCGGGCCCGGCAGCTCAGCGAGTCCTCCAAGAACAAGAAGGGGGCCAAGGGTTCTCAGTCCTCACAGCGGGGCTCAGGGTCCGACGGCGCGCCCCTGCCCGGCACCGATCTGGCGACGCTGACCGTGCCGGGAACCAAGGTGCTCGTCCCCGAGTCGACCGGTCGGCGAGAGCTGACCACCCTCGACGTGGTATCCGGACCCGTCACCACCGCACTGGCCGCGACGTCATTCGGACGTGCGGCCGACGAGCGCCTGGCCGGGACCTCCACCGGCGAGACCATCATCCGTGTCGGCCAGCTCCTGCTCGGTGCCACCGGCTTCGTGCTCGTGGCCCTGGGGCTCGCCTCCATCCTGGGACAGGTGATCTCATGACTCCTCGTGACCGACGTCCCGACAACGAGCAGGGGCCCGTCAACTGGGGCATCATGCCCAAGAGGACCCCACGTCCGAAGAGCGCCTCCGCCCGGCCCAGCGGCAGCGGACTGCTTGAGGTCGTCCGCTCCGGCAACAACCCGGCCCCCGCCGGCTCAGCCGCCTCGGGCACCTCCGGAGTCTCCGCGGCCTCCGCCGCCGGCTCGGCCGACGGCGCCACCGGTGCCCGTGAGGCGGGTGGCGCAGCGGTCATGACGGAGGAGGATCTGCGCTCAGCCGCGGCCCAGGCCATCGCCTCAGGAACCGCTGACGCCGTCGACGCCGCCATCGCCATCGACCCGGCCGACGTGTCCGGTGACGACACCGGCTGGGCCGACTCCGCCCCTGTCCGCCGGGTCGCCCGCCCTCCAGTCGCTCTGCGCGCCGTTGACGGCCCCACCGATACCCCCGGTGACCACGGTGAGCCCGACCCGGTGGACGATCTCGGTCTCCCCACCGGCAGTGACGGCAGCGCCGCCAGTGCCCCCGGCTCCCCGGCACCCCAGCAGGAGCGGGCCGCGGCCGCCGTCAGCGCTGACAGCCGCTCGCCACGGCCCGTCGTGCGCCCCACCGCCGTCGAGGGACCGGGTAGCGCGCCCAGACGGGAGCCACCACCCCGCGTCTTCACCATCTCCCAGGGCAGGCCCGAGGTCGTGCCCAGCGGTGCCCCGCGGCCTCCACCACCACCGCCGGCGACTGCGGCATCGGCCGCACCAGCTGCACTGGCTGCACCGACCGCCTCGGCCCCCGATGCCGGAGTCCCCTCCGCCCGCGGCTACCAGGCGCGTCCCAGTGCCGCCCCCACCGCGCCTCATGGAGCGCAGCGGCCCAGCCCGACCTGAGGAGGACGCCGGCATGCTGGCCGAGTCCAGTGCCTGGGAGGCTGCCACCAATGCCCCTCGACACAGAGGAGATCAAGGCCCAGGGAGGCACTGACTGGGGTGTGGGGCGAGGTCCCGCCAAAGGACGCGGCCCACGCCGTCCCTCCTCAGGACCCGACTGGGGTGTGGGGCGAGGAAGCGCCAAGAGCTCCAGCGCCAAGACCCGCTCCCCATGGCCCGCAGCCGTGCGCCGCCAGCGCCTGGTCGGCGTGATCTTCGCCCTGCTGGGGCTGGTCCTGGCCACTGCCTCGGCCATGAATCTGGCCCGCAACGCCGAGGCCGGCCACCCGTGGATCCCACCGTGGCTCGTCGCGGTCCTCGGCGGTGCTGGGCTGGTGGCCGCCGCCGGCTACCTGGCCTGGGCCGGAGGCACCCCCGTGCGTCGTGAGGCCGAGCGCTGGAAGCCCGGTGTGCTCGATGCCGCCGCCGGCCTGACCACCGCGTCCGTCAAGATCCACGACCCCGCCCGGCTGGTGGCCCGCGCTCGCGGACCGCTTCTGCTGGGCACCTCCGAGCGCGGCGACGAGACGGCCCCCACCGTGGACTCCGGCCCCGCACCGGTCATGGGTACCTCCACCGTCGACCAGTCCATCCACGCCCCTGCCGGTGTTGCCGGCGCCGTGGGCGGGTTCATGCTCGCCAGCGCCGTGGTCTGCGCCGTCGTCGCCCCTCATCCTGGGGCTCCAGCTGGCTCATCGCCACTGCCGCTCTCACCCTGGGTGGAGTCATCGCCATCCGGCTGGCCGGCGAGTGGCTCGGCCAGGTCTGAGCCGGCTCGAGCCCGCGCCGGGTCAATGCCCTGGGCCGCATGCGGGTAGTCTTGGGCTGCGCACTCATCCCGCCTTATCCGAGGAGCACCCATGGGACGCATTGTCGTCGAGGTCATGCCCAAGCCCTGAGATCCTTGACCCCAGGGCAAGGCGGTGGTCGAAGTCTTCCCCGCCTCGGGTCTCGATCAGTTCACCGGTGTGCGGCAGGGCCGCCGCTTCGAGCTGACCGTGGACGGCCCCGTCACCGAGGAGCATCTGTCCGCCGCCCGCGAGGCCGCCGACACCCTCCTGTCCAACCCGATCATTGAGGACGTCGTTCCGTCGCCGCCGACGAGGAGGCCTGAGCCGTGAGTGAGTCTCCCAGCAGCCCTTCCGCTGCCCGTATCGGCGTCATCACCTTCCCCTGGGACGCCCTGACGACGTCGATGCCGCCCGTGCCGTGCGCCTGGCCGGGGCCGAGCCCGGTGAGCCTGTGGCACAAGGACGCCGACCTGCACGGGTCGATGCCGTCGTCGTGCCCGGCGGCTTCTCCTACGGCGACTACCTGCGCTGCGGTGCCATCGCCCGCTTCGCCCCCGTCATGGAGGAGGTCGTGGCCGCCGCCGAGCGCGGCATGCCGGTGCTCGGCATCTGCAACGGCTTCCAGATCCTCGCCGAGGCCCACCTCCTGCCCGGCGCCCTCCTGCGCAATGCGAACCAGCGCTCATCTGCGTCGAGCAGCGCCTGCGCATTGAGAACGCGCAGACCGCCTGGACCAACCGGTTCACGGCCGGGGAGGAGATCGTCGTTCCCATGAAGAACGGCGAGGGCAACTTCATCGCCTCTCCCGAGGAGCTCGACCGCCTCGAGGGGGAGGGGCTCGTCGTCTTCCGTTACGTGGGCAACCCCAATGGATCTGCCCGAGACATCGCCGGCGTGCGCAATGAGCGCGGAAACGTCGTCGGACTCATGCCCCACCCCGAGCACGCCGTCGAGCCCGGTTTCGGTCCCGGCTCGCAGGCCGGCCCGCGCACCGGGACCGATGGCCTGAGGATCTTCCGCTCCGCCATCGACTCACTGCTGTCCGTCTGATGACTGTCAGGTGACACCATCACCTGACAGTCATCAGAGGTGGAAGCCGAATCGCCTCGTGCCAGGTTATCCACAGATCCGTCTCGGGCCTGTGTAGAACTGTGGAGAGTGCGGGGCGACTCCTCGTTCGGACGGCCTGACAGTGACCGCGCTCAGGTTGCACGATGATGAAGAATATGCTGTCCCGACCGTCGGGGCGCCGCCGCCGAGCTCCCTCGGGCCGAACGCGACTGATCGGATGATTTTCCCCGATTTTCAGCCAAAACTCTGTCTATAGCGATGATGCCCCAAGGCTCGCCGCCGAGTTTGTGGGAAGCCTCCAGCGGGATCGCTCACTCGGGTTGGAGGTCTCGAACAGGTCTCGTGCACAGGGCCAGTGGCGACATTCCACGAATCCACACCCCTGCACAAGCTTGTGGATACGACCTGTGGATAACTCCGCTCATGGTGTGGTGAGGTCCCCCGGACCGACTCTCCAGCGCGCGTCTGTCAGCTGCTCGCCGGTCAGTGGTTGCGCGGCGAGACGTGCTCGTTGAGCCATGCCCTGAGAGGCTCGACGGCGGCCCAGGTGTCTCGAATCCTGTCGTGCACTTGGGGAGTGTGCATCCAAGTGTCGGTGGGCCAGTCCTGAACGACTACCGCCCCTTTCCATCTGAGAAAGTTGATGCGGGGGTGGTCGGTCGACCAGCCGCGCGGTGCGTTCTTCAATGGTTGGTCGGCGCCGGGCGAGACGGGCAGTCCCTGTGTGGCGAGCTGTTGGGTGATCTCCTCGAACCGGATTCCGCTGGCGTCGGCATCGATGGCGCCCCGGAAGCGGCGGAGCTGGTCGGTGGTCATCCGCATGGCTCCGTAACCTGTGGTGATACCGGTAGCCGACACGCTGAGGTAGTAACCGATTCCGCCGGTGGCCTGAGGAGTGCTGGTAGCTCCTGTCCAGAGCTTGTAAGGGGATTTGTCCTGGGTGAAACGCAGGTCGCGGTTGGGGCGGAACATGCGCAACGGGCCGAACTCGCTGGAGAGCTCGTCAACTAGTTCACTCATGGGTGCTTTTCACGTCTCGCTGCCAACGCTGCCTGTTGGCTTCCCAGAACTCCTTCGAGTTGTCCCTGTGCCAGGTCGACGAAGAACTCGAACAAGGCTGTCGGCAGTCCTGGAAGGTGCTCATGATCCACCGCCTCCCGGTTCCCCGTTGGTGATGGCGCGGTTGTGCCTCATGGCCATGTCAACCCAGAAGGCGAGGCGGCCGTCGTCGGCAATGCCCTCGGGAGCGACAGTGATCCAGCCGAGCCCCATGTCTCGTCCGGCTCCCATCCGGGCCTGCTCGGCACCGAGCTCGCTCAGGAGGGTTTCATGGCGGTCCGCGGCGACGCGCACCAGGAGGTCGCCGCTCCTTCCGACGCTGATGATCATCTTGTTGTTGACCATGATCGCGCGGCCTCCGAACATGGAGACCTCTCGCACGTCCGGTTCGTCATCGACCAGCGTGTGGACGCGCTGAACGAGGTGGCGCTGCTCGGGTGTCATGGTTGCCATGGCTTCGTCTCCCGTCGGCGGTCAGGTCAGTCGGTCAGGGGCTGCCAGTGGTCCGGTCCGGCGTCCCCGCCTGCAGCGGTAACCTTGAGGCGGGGCATGAAGTCGGCCCAACCGTGTGCGTGCCCGCGGACCTCGGGGTCCGGCAGGTCGAGGTGGTGCAGGTCCACACGCGTGCCGCCAGTGATTGAGTCAGGAGGAACTCGACCCTGGATGTGCCGGCGGGCAGCTCGTCATTGCCGGTGAACCCCACGAGACCACCACACGCTGGAAGGGCTCGATCACGAGGTACTCACCCTGCACGGGGTAGCCGGCGATGTCGACCGCGAACCGGCCGCCCGGTGTCGGGTCGAGATCGGCGTACTGCCCCATCCATGCCGTCATGCCCTCGTTGGTGGTGAGGTACTCGAACACCGTCTGCGGGGGTGCCTCGATCTCGATGAAGTCCCGGAACTCAGCCATGCTGCTTCTCCTCTCGCTGCTCGACGGCGGACTTGAGGGCCGCCAGCCTCTCTGGCCAGAAGTCGTCGAGATAGGAGCGCACCGCCGCGAGTCCGTCCGTGTTGAGTGCGTACAGGCGGCGTGTGTGATCGGTGGTGACGGTTGCCAGTCCCGCCTTCTGGAGGGTCCGAAGATGATGTGAGGCGGTCTGCTGCGACAGTCCAACTGCCTGTGCGACGGCGCCGACGGGCTGCGGCCCGGAGCGGATGGCACGCAGGATTGCTCGACGGTTCCCGTCGGCCAGTGCCCGCAGCGTCATATCGATGTCAATCATCTCTGTTGCTCCCACACGCTCCTCCTCGGGTCGACAGCCTCATCCTAACACAAATGAGTATTTGTACTCATGAATACTTGTGTGTCGGTGGGTGAAGCATGCGTGTGGTGAATCGTGTTGTGGCGGATCCTCCCACTCCGCTGGGGTGGGGCCTGTCCGGAACTGGGTTGAGAGGTTCGTCCAGGTCCGGGACTCGCTGATCGTCTCGTTGGGAGAGTCGTGTTGGGCTGTTCTCGCGGCGTCCGGCACGCACTGCACGAGGGTTGGGGTCCATTCGGAGGGTGGGTGTAGTCCACGAGTGCGGGGTTCGTGCAGTGAAGCACCCTATGGCCGGTAGATCCGACCTTCGTGGGTGAGGCCTTTCCGGAGCGGGGCTCGGGCCGGAGCCGACGTCCCGCCAGACCTTTTCCGTCGACTCGTCAGCCCACCTGATCGGCCACGATCTGCAAGAGGTCCTGCAGGTGGCGGTTGGACAGGAACTCCCGGCGCACGGCCTCGTGGGCGGCCAGCCCCATCTCCTGAGCCCGCTCGGGGAAGAGCAGTAGGTCGCGCACGGCCTCGGCCCAGGCGACGCCGTCGGTCGGGTCGACCAGGACGCCGTCGACGCCGTCGTCGATCTGATCGCGGATCCCGCCCACCGCGGAGGCGACCACCGGGGCCTTCTTCCACATCGCCTCGGCCACCGTCAGTCCGAAGGCCTCGATGAGGGAACGCTGCGTGACCACCGAGCTGACCCGCTGGACGGCGTTGACGACGGTGGCGTTGACCTCCCGGTCCTCCATGCTCACCGCGGCCACGTGGATCCGTGAGGCGACCGAGTCCGGCAGCACCGAGCAGCGCTCCACGATCTGGGTGAGAGTGGCCTGCGACTCGGGCCCGTCCGGGGTCGGGCCGACCAGCAGCAGGTGGGCGTCCTCGGGCAGCACGGCGATGTTCTCGGCGAAGGCCTCCACCAGCTCCAGGCCGCCCTTGAGGCGGTCCCACCTGCTGACCTGGGTGACGACTCGGGCACCCAGCGGCACCGGGGCCGCCGGCCAGGACCGGGTCGTCGGCCAGGCCGCGGAAGGCGTCGGCGCGTCCGTCGTGACGCATGAAGGGCACGGCCTCGAAGGGCGGCTCGCCGGTGAAGATCCTGACAGGCGCGCCACTGACCAGGCCTCGTCCAGGTCCAGGACCCGGTTCTTGGGGGAGTCGGCGTCGATGGAGGGGCCAGGACCGCGCAGCGCCCGGCCTCGATGTAGGGCGGGCGGTACTCGGGTCGGGAGACGATGACGAGATCCACGTCCTCCAGGTAGCGATCCAGGAAGGCCCAGGCGTAGTCGGCGGCCTCGCCCGCGCCCTCGGCTCCGGCGTGGCAGCGCCAGATGACGGTGGCGCCCACGGCCTTGAGGGCCTTGGCCAGGCCCGCCGTGGGCGGGTCGTGGAGGATGACGATGTCCTCGGAGCGGACCTCATCGACGATGTTCTCCGCGTTGGAGGCCAGGACGTGCTCGTAGATGTCACGCTGCTTGTCCCCGAGCTTGCCGCCGTCGCCGCGGTCCCCGTGGATGCCGGCATGCAGGCGGGTCGCGATCCGGGTGAACTCCTCAGGGGCGTCCAGAGCCAGCCAGCGCACATTGAGGCCGGCGCCCAGGGAGTAGCCCACGAGGGGCGCGACCGTTTCTGCCGGCCCCGAGCCGGCGGCGGCCGACGGTGTGACCGTCCACACGGTGCGTCCCTCCAGCAGGGCCTCGGCCCCCGTCAGGCTCGTGTGCAGTCGTTTGATGGCCACCTCGTCCAAGTGGCTCTCCAGGTGCGACAGGGGCAGCGGGGCGACGTCGATGTCTCTCATGCCACGATCTTCCCCCGAAATCGTGTGAGGCGCAGCACTTTGAGTCTGGGCGTGGCGCCTTGTTGCCGTTTCGGCATTCTTCTGGTCGGCATCCGAAGCGCTCTGGTTGAGGCGCGTGGGGTGTGTGTGGCGCCACCCCGCGCGGGTGGTGGTGTGAGGTGCGGCGGAGCGTGGTAGGCTTGGCCCGGCCGCACTCCCTCTTCAACCAGGGAGCCCCCATGGCGTCCGAGCCCGCGATCCCAGCTGCCCACCCCGACACCGTCGCCGACGCCGCCGCGACGCCCGAGAGGGAGATGCCCTGGAAGGAGCTGGGCCTCAAGGCCGACGAGTACGAGTCCATCCGCGAGCTGCTGGGGCGCCGTCCCACCAACGCCGAGCTGGCCATGTACTCGGTCATGTGGTCCGAGCACTGCTCCTACAAGTCCTCCAAGATCCACCTGCGCCAGTTCGGCGCCAAGACCACCCGAGATGCGCGAGCACCTCCCTGGTCGGATGGGGGAGAACGCCGGCGTCGTCGACATCGGTGACGGCTGGGCCGTGACCCTACAAGGTCGAGTCCCACAACCACCCCAGCTACGTCGAGCCCTACCAGGGGCCGCCACCGGTGGGCGGCATCGTGCGTGACATCATCTCCATGGGGGCGCGGCCTGTGGCCGTCATGGACCAGCTGCGGTTCGGCGCCGTCGACCACCCCGACACCGCGCGCGTCGTCCACGGCGTGGTGGCCGGCGTGGGCACCTACGGCAACTCCCTGGGCCTGCCCAACATCGGCGGCGAGACCGAGTTCGACTCCTCCTACCAGGAGAACCCGCTGGTCAACGCCCTCTGTGTGGGCGTGCTGCGCACGAGGACATCCATCTGGCCACGCCACCGGCGCCGGCAACAGGTGGTGCTCTCGGGGCCCTGCACCGGTGGGGACGGCATCGGCGGGGCCTCCATCCTGGCCTCGGAGTCCTTCGAGGACGGCATGCCCGCCAAGCGCCCCAGTGTCCAGGTGGGCGACCCTTCATGGAGAAGGTCCTCATCGAGTGCTGCCTCGACCTGTTCGGCGCCGGGCTCGTGCTCGGCATCCAGGACCTGGGCGCCGCCGGCATCTCCTGCGCCACCTCCGAGCTGGCCTCCAACGGAGACGGCGGCATGCACGTCGACCTGAGAAGGTGCTCCTGCGCGACCCCACCCCTGACCGCCGGGGAGATCCTCGCGAGCGAGTCCCAGGAGCGCATGATGGCCGTCGTCGCGCCCGACAAGCTCGAGGAGTTCATGGCAGTCATCGACAAGTGGGACGTCGAGGCCGCCGTCATCGGGGAGGTCAACGGCTCGGGCCGCCTGACCATCGACCACTTCGGGGAGCGGATCGTCGACGTCGACCCGCGCACCGTGGCCCACGAGGGCCCCACCTACGAGCGTCCCTACGCCCGCCCCGCCTGGCAGGACGAGCTCAACGCCGACACCACCGAGCGCCTGGCCCGCCCCGAGTCCGCAACCGAGCTCGCCGAGCAGGTACGCGCCGTCCTCACCAGCCCCAACCAGGCCTCCACCGCCTGGGTGACCGACCAGTACGACCGCTTCGTGCGCGGCGACACCGCCCTGTGCCAGCCCGACGACGCCGGCGTCATCCGCGTCGACGAGGCCACCGGCCGCGGCGTGGCCATCTCCACCGACGCCAACGGTCGCTTCACCAAGCTCGACCCCGCCACCGGCGCCGCCCAGGCCCTGGCCGAGTCCTACCGCAACGTGTGCACCGTGGGCGCCCGGCCCCTGGCCGTCACCGACTGCCTCAACTTCGGCTCGCCGGAGGACCCCGACGCCATGTGGCAGCTCGTCGAGGCCATCACCGGCCTGGCCGACGCCTGCGCCGCCATGGGCGTGCCGGTCACCGGCGGCAACGTCTCCCTCTACAACTCCCACGGCAAGGTCAAGGGGCAGATCGACTCCTCGATCAACCCCACGCCCGTCGTCGGCGTCCTGGGCGTCATGGACGACGTGCGCCGCGCCAACCCCTCGGGCTGGCACGAGGAGGGTCTGGCCATCATGGCCCTGGGCGCCACCGCCGACGAGCTCGACGGCTCGGCCTGGTCCCGCGTGGTCCACGACCACCTCGGCGGGCTGCCCCCGCGCGTCGACCTCGAGGCGGAGACGGCGCTCGGGCGGGTCCTGCTGGCCCTCAGCGAGGCGGAGGGACCCGGCGGTGAGCCGCTGGTGCGCGCCGCACACGACTGCTCCGCCGGCGGGCTCATCCAGACCCTCGTGGACTCCTGCCTGCGCTGTGGCGTCGGCGCCAGCGTGGACCTGACCGCCATCCAGGAGGAGGGGGTGGACGACTTCACCGCCCTGTTCTCCGAGTCCGGGGCCCGTGCGATCGTCGCTGTGCGTGAGGAGCTCGTACCCGCCGTCACCGCAGCCGCCGAGGCCGAGGACGTGGCCGTGGCGCGCCTGGGGACCACCGGCGGTGACCTGCTCGTCGTGGCCGGCAGCGACCTGCTCTCCGACGGCGGTGCCGGGCGTCCCCTCGTCCTGGACCTGGCCGAGCTGGGGGGCGACGTCGAGGGCGTCCTGCCTGCCCTGTTCTGAGACGCGTTCGCCGACGAGGACATTTCTGTACGGCCGGGGATGTTCGACGCCGTCGGGGACGGGAATCCTGTCCCCGAACGCGCAGGATGCCCCCGTCCGGAGTGACGCGCACCCGGCCACGTGGAATGTCCCCGTCGCTCCGCCCTGCTGAGTAGGCGTCGCGCCTCTACCGCGCCACCTCAGGTGTCGACGTGTGATGGTGGAGTGTCGCTGCGGAAACGAGCAGCACCACTGCCGGCAGGACGTTCACTAGGTAGATCCAGGCGCTCGGGTTGGACACCTCTGCCGTGACGAGGCAACCGATGGTCAGTGAGACGGACAGAGAGATGCCGGCCAGTGCCACGCTGAGGACTGCCCCGCCCATCTTGTTGTCGGCTGCGGCGACATAGAACGCGGTGATGATGCCGATAACGGCCAGAATCAGGATGACGCTGTTCATCGCCCGCACGAGACTCACGAGATGGAGGCCAACGCTGGGGTGATGAGCTGTCCGTGAAACTCTGCGGCACGAGCGTGGAGGCGTCGAGGAGGCGGTTGGACACGATGACACCACCACCTGGGCGCCCCAGGCGATGATGGTGATGATGGACTCGATGTCGGCTGATCGTGCGGGGCGTGAGGAGGAGGCCGCAGAAGATGTCATGGCTGGAGTCTGTCAATGCGCCCGCCGTGCATCAACCAGTGGTTAGCCTGGAGGCATGATCGATCATGCCTCTGTGAGTGTCAGTGATCCGGCGGCCTCGAAGGCCTTCTACGAGGCGGCGCTCGCGCCGCTGGGCTACCGCGTCGTCATGGAGTTCGGGCCCGTCACCGGACTGGGAGGGCCGACGCCCGGCGCGCCGGAGGACGCCCCGGTCCACGCGGACCTGTGGCTGGCCCCGGCGGAGAACCCGACTCCGTGCCACATCGCCGTCACGGCGTCGTCGACGGCGCAGGTGGACGCCTTCCATGAGGCGGCTCTGGCGGCGGGCGGCACCGACAACGGCGGTCCTGGCGAGCGCCCGCACTACCACCCCGGCTACTACGGGGCCTTCGTCCTCGACCCCGACGGCAACAACCTCGAGGCCGTCTTCCACGGCGCCGGCGACTGACCGCCGACTGCGCGCCTCACCTCCGCCTGAGCCCGCCGTCGTCGGGGATGCTTCTTCGTGGTCGGGGACGCTCGACGTCGCCTCGGCGACAGCGAGCGAGAAATCTCCGGGAGTCTCGGGAAGATATCGACGCGGTGGGCGAGTCGGGCGCCGCAGGCAGCGCAACGCCCTCCTGCGCCCGTCCGAATGGGGCGCGGTGGCGCCAAAGGCGGCGCCTCAGCGTGTCGCGCGCCCGGCGTGGCGCCCTCTCAGCCCTGGATTTGCCAGATATCACTCAGGTAACTGCTCGCAATCGGCTCAAGATGCCGCAGATACCTTGCAGAGATCTCTAGACTTCAACCATGACTGTGCCTTCAGAGACCTCGGCGACGATCGACCTCGTGAGGTGTCACTGTATGCCGGCCACTTCGACGCGCTGTGGGGTGTGGCCTGGAGCCCGGATGGCACGCGGCTCCTGTCCGGATCGCACGACGGCACGGCCCGGGTCTGGGACGCGAACCGCGGTACCGAGCTGTTCGCGCTGGCCGGCCCCAGCCTGTCCATCAGCGCAGTGGCCTGGAGCCCCGATGGCACGCGGCTCCTCACTGCGGCGGAGGACCACAGCGTCCGCGTCTGGGACGCGACCACCGGCGCCGACCTGCTGACCCTGGGGGTCGGCGGCTCCGGCGTGGGAGGGGCGGTGGCCTGGAGCCCCGATTCCACCCGCATCCTCACCAGCTTCGACGACGCCTCGGCCCGCATCTGGGACGCCTCCAGCGGTCAGGTGGTGCGCACGCTGTCGGGGCACACGGAGCACCTCACCGCGGTGTCATGGAGCCCGGACGGGACCCGCGTGGCCACCGCCTCCGACGACGGCACTCGCCCGGATCTGGGACGTCACCACCGGTACCGAGCTGCTGCGCGTGGGCCCCATGGCCTTCGTGGGACGCGGCGCCACCATGGGACCCGACGGCCGGCCGACCCACGTCGGTCCGATCGAGCCGATGACGGGCCTGTCATGGAGCCCGGACTCGCGCCGCATCATCACCGCCTTCGACTCTGCCGAGCCCCGGGTCTGGGACGCCGCCACCGGCGAGGAGGTCCTCAGCCTCCACGGCCGCGAGCGCCGCTGGGTCGGCGTCGTCTCCTGGAGCCCCGACGGCAGTCATCATCACCGACATCTCCGGCACCACCGCCACATCTGGGACGCCGCCACCGGCGAGGCTGCTCAGTCTGCGCGGCCACACCCAGTGGGCCTGCGCCCTGGCCTGGAGCCCGGACGGAACCCGCGTGGCCACCGGCTCGCACGACGACACCGTGCGCGTCTGGGACGCCGCTACCGGCCAGACCCAGCTCGTCCTGGGGGCCGGCAACTCCGTTGAGACCGTCTCCTGGAGCCCTGACGGCACCAGGCTCACCATCGGCGCCAAGACCGGCGGCAACCGCGTCTGGGACGCCACCACCGGCGAGCCGCGGCTCACGGTGGACAACGGCGCCCGGGAGCTGAGCGAGGTCGTCTGGAGTCCGGACGGCACCCGCCTGGCCACCTCCTCCTACCTCTCACCGCGCGTCCTCATCCTCGACGCCTCCACCGGTGAAGTCGTCCAGGCCCTGACCGCAGGGGAGGACGACGTCAACGACATCGCCTGGAGCCCGGACAGCGAGCGCATCCTCACCGGCCTGGGGGACGACCGCGCCGCGATCTGGGATGCAGCCCGCGGCGAGCGCCTCCTTACCCTTGAGGGGCACAGCGACATGATCACCTCGGTCGCCTGGAGCCCCAACGGTCAGCGCGTCCTGACCGGTTCCCAGGACGGGACGGCCCGCATCTGGGACGCCACCACCGGCGAGGTCATCCACACCTACACCGGCAACTGGGTGCGCGACGTCGTGTGGACGCAAGGAGGCCCTCGCGTCGTCACCGGCAGCGCCGACGGCGCCGCCCACGTCTGGGACGTCATCACCTCCGGCGAGCTCGTGACATTGCGCGACGATGCCGCCATGGTCCGCTCCTACGCCTGGAGCCCCGACGGCACCCGGGTGCTGGCCGGCTTCGACGACGGCGTCGTGCGCGTGTGGGACGAGGTCTCCGGCAAGATCGTCCTGTCCCTGGCCGGCCACCGCTTCGGCGTCACCGACGCGCAGTGGAGCCCCGACGGCATGCGGATCCTCACCGGCTCCGAGGACGGCACCGTGCGCCTGTGGGACGCCACCACCGGTGAGATGACCGGGCTGTTCCTGTGCTTCCTGCCCGACGGAGGGGTCGCCATCCTCGACGCCCCCTCTCTGAGCCTGCGCTCGGGCCCCGGGGAGGTCTGGGACTACCTCGGCCGCCCCGAGATCCTCGCCGGCCAGCTCACCCGCGTGGGCGTGGAACGGCGCCAGTACCTCAACTCCGCCCCGCTGCCCGGGGTCGTCGCGGAGCCGGCTCCGGCTGAGGCGGCCGACGAGGAGTCGACGACGCAGGAGCCGGCCGAGGCGCCCCAGGTACCTGAGACCACCGAGCCCTCCGAGGCGCCGGAGGCCGTCGCACTCGGTGATTCCGCTGATGCTTCCTCTGCACCCACGGAGCAGGCGGCTGAGCCCGCACCGGCCGAGTCCGGTGCAGCTACGGAGCAGCCCGTCGGCTCCCAGCCCGCTGAGGACGCCCCGGCCGAGGCGGAGGAGCCGCCGGTGCTTGCCGGCGAGCCTCTCATCGAGGACGCCTCCCTTGCGACACAGGCCCCGCAGGTCGAGGAGCCCGCCTCCGTCGAGACCGAGAAGACTGTGAGCCCCGCACCAGTCGCCGCCCCCGAGGCGGAGGACCCGGCCACTGCTCACCAGGCCCGGCACGCGGCGGCGACCGCCCACACGCCGGCTGAGGCCGCTGCGGTCCCCGACGCCGTCGGGCAGCCGGTCGCGCAGGCTGAGACCGAGCCGGTCGCCGCTCCGACGGGGGAGACCCTTCTCGTCCAGCCCTTCCCTGTGGACCAGGGCCTCGTGGATGGCGAGGTGAGTGCGCCGGCCGTGACGCCGTCTCCGATGGTTGAGATGCCGCAGTCCGTGCCAAGCCCCGCAGAGACCAACGAGGAGGCCGGCGCTCAGGCGCCCGCCATCCCGGTGCCTGAGACGAGGTCGGCCGACATCGCGCGCCGAGCCCGGCACGCCGCCGCCACCGCTCAGACCCCGGCAGAGTCTGCCCCGGAGCAGGTCGTCGAGGACGGTGCCGACGCGGCCGCGCACGCCGAGTCGGAGCCGGGCCCGCCGACCCAGGTGGTGCAGTCCTCCGGGACGGCCGAGTCCGCCTACGAGCCGGTGGCGATCCCGCCGTCGAGCATGCCGGTGGTGAGCCCGTGGCCGCCCCCACCGGTGAGACCGTCGCCCCGACCAGGAACGAGCTCGCCCCGACCCTGGCCGACGCCACTGACCACGAGGGCGATGAGACCGCCCTCGACCAATCCAAGGAAACCCGGCAGACGCAGAAGGAGGCCCCCGAGGTCGCGGCATCCGTCGAGTCGACGGTACCGTCCGTCGCGGACACCGCTGATGCTGCGGACGCCGCGGGCCAGGCCGAGGCGACCGACGCCGCCGATGCGGTGGCACCTGAGGCATTGGTGATCTCCGGTGCTGAGGCCGCCCCCGCGCCGATCTTCTCAACGCCCGAGGACCACGCGGTCCAGGAGGCCCCGAGCGAGCAGTCCCCCGTCGAGCGCCCGGACAGCCAGGGGACCCCGGAGAGGTCTCAGACGCACGCGGAGGCTGAGAATACGGAGGCTGAGGAGGTCGCCGAGGCCCCGCAGACCGCCGAGGAGGCGCCGGTTGAGCCGATCGGGTCCGCTGAGCCGGCTGAGCCGACCCCGGAGCCCTGGGGGAGTGAGGAGCTGCGCCAGCGGATCTACACCGAGGTCCAGGAGTTCGTCGCCGCCATCGCACGCCGTGACGTCAACGAGCTGGCGAGCCGCTACGGCATCGCCGGCAACGACCTCGCCGGCCTTGATGAGCAGCTGGCGGGCCTGTCCTCTTCTGCTTCGGACCTGACCCTCTACCCCGTGGAGCAGGCCGACGACTGCGTGACGCCAGCCACCGTCTGGACCTCAGCGAGCTGGAGGGCGGCGGCGTCGTCATCAGCAGCGAGCTGTGGACCCATGAAGCGACCACAGGTGCGCGCCCTCGTCGCCCACTGGAACCCCATGGGGATCTATCCTTCGACTTCCGCAACGTGAGTGTGTGAGGTCGTCTCCTGCGCGCCCACCAGCGCCCGGCTAGCTCGAAGTGCGTCCCCGTCCGGCAGGTTCGGGGACTGCCTCAGCTCTCGAGCAGGCCAAGAGGAGACGGGGATCGCTTACGAGCAGAGCCGGCAGACATGTGCCGAGGCTGTGAACCGCGAGACCGCCCGCCGTCAGTGTTATCCACCGAGAGGGGACGTCTGTGTCGACGGCGCAGTACCCGGCACGGGCCCGTGTCGCCGCCTGGGCAGTGCATCTTGACCATGTCGGGACTGGTGGTGCCAGCCTGGCCGCTGCTCGCCACCATCAACCCCTAACCGGAAGATCACGTGGATGTGGGTCTGGCTGCTCGTCGCCCTCGTCGTCGACGGCGTTGACGGCACCCTGGCCCGGCGCGCCAGGGTCTCCGAGATCATCCCCTGGTTCGACGGCGGCATCGTGGACATCGTCGTCGACTACCTCACCTGGACCTTCATCCCGGCGGTCTTCATGCGTGGCCCCTGCCGATGGGGGCAAACCGGTGGCCGGCCTCGCCATGGCCCCTCATCCTGAGCTCGTCGATGTTCTGCTACGCCAACAAGCAGTGGAAGTCCACTGACTACTACTTCGTGGGCTTCCCGGCCGCCTGGAACATCGTGGCCCTCATGTTCTACGTGCTGCAGACCCCGGCGGTCATCAACATCATCGTCACCCTCGTCTTCGTGGTGCTGACCCTGGTGCCCACCCACTACGCGCACCCGGCACGCGTCAAGCGCTTCCGCGCCCTCAACATCGGCGCGGTGGTGGTGTGGTTCCCGGCCACCTGCTGGCTGGTGGCGATCTACCCTCAGCGGCCGCTCAGCCTGGTCGCCGTCATCGTGGTCTCCGGCGGGTGGTTCCTGCTCGCCGGGGTGCTGCGCTCGCTGCGCGGGGCCGAGTCGGAGGCACAGCCCTGCGGTACCCGCTCCTAACCCGCTCCTAGCTGCTCGATAGCGACCGTACCGCCTGCAGGTCGCAGAAGCAGCGCCCCCGGTGGAGACGACTCCGACTCAGCTGACCCGTGTCGCGCGCAGGCCTCGGGCCACAGCCACGTCACGCAGCCAGCGACCGCCCTCGAGCAGGAAGGTGGCGAGCACCAGGCCGATGACCACCATGACAACCCAGCCAGGGTAGTGGTTGCCGTGCCCGTCGTCACCGGCCAGGAAGAAGTACACGTAGGGCGCTACGAAGGTGATGAGGGTGACGAGGAAGCCGGCGAAGCGGATGCGACGCCGTCGACCCGCCACCATGGCGATGATCCCCCACGTGTAGGGCGCAGCGGTGACGATATCGATAGTCCACAGCGCAGGGTTGCCTCGAGCCGGGGCGTAGACGGCCGAAGCGCCCGCAGCGAGGAGTAGAATGAATACCGTCGCGTAGGCGAGGAAGCGGGGGTTGTGCAGCAGCCGGACGATACCGGCGCGCGGCACCAGGTCCACCTTCGCCTCCTGCAGGGCCGCCAGGGTGTGCCGGGAGACTCGCAGAGGGTCCGTCCCCTCCAGGACGGTGCGCAGGTAGCTGATCTGCTCAGGCGTCCCGGTGGCCCACTCGTCCAGGAGATAGCGAGGCTCACGGCGACGACGACGGTGCCTCACCCTCATCGTCCCTGTCGGCCTGAGGGGCCCTCGATGTCTCGGTGCGCCTCCAGGGAGGCGATATGGACGAGGTGCTCACCCAGGACGGTCCGCAAGCGCTCCAGGCGCTCCCTGGGAACCTGCTCAGCCACAGGCGCTGCCCGTGCTCAACGGCCAGGGACAGCGTGCCCCAGAGCCCAGCCGTGCTCGTCGGGCGCCGAAGCTCTTTCGGGGTTGGAGATCTGTGCCAGCTCAGGGCACCTCGGCGACGTTGAAGCGCGTCAGGGTCGCCGACACGGTCGACGGCTGCCACCGTCCGCAGGACCTCGGGGTCAGGACGGTGGCGCCGGGCTGACGGCAAGCTCGGTGACGGAGCGCAGAGCCATGACATCCATCACGGAGAGTGGGAGGTAAGGGGTGTGTTCGGGCATTGGGATGAGCCTGAGAGGAGGGTGCCCGTGTGTGCATCCTGTGAGTCGATACGGCTCACTCTTCACTCAGGAGGAGGGGCCTCATCCTGCCCCGGTGCTAGCGCCAGCGCGTAGTCGGGACTGGGTGGGCACAAAGGGTCCGGTCGAGGGCCTAGGGTGGGGTCATGGGCACTCACGAGAATCCCTCCGGCACCGCCCGGCGGCGCAGCGGCCCGGGACTGCTCGTCGTCGGCTGGAGCGGGCCTCATCGATCCCGCCTGGCGGATATGGCCCGGGACAGTGGCTGGAGGATCCGGATCCTCCACGCAGCGGACCGGGCAAGGCGCCGCAGGAGGGCAGTGAGTCGATGCCTCGGTAGGGACACCTGGTGGGCTCCCGCCGAGCGTCCTGGCACCGGTGCCCTGGAGGGAGCCGGGGCCGTGGTGTGCCTGTCAGGAGCCCCGATCGCGCCGCGCCCCTGGACGCCGGCGCGCCGTCGCGCGCTGGCGGCCTGCGCCTTTTCCACCACCGCCCTCATCGCCCGGGTCGCCGCGGCCTGCCTCGGCAGGGGCGTGCCCGAGGTCCCTGCTGAGCGGATCAGCCACCGGCTTCTACGGGATCGAGGGCGATGAGATCTCACCGAGACCTGCGGCCCGGGTGAGGATTTCCTGTCTGAGCTGTGCCGGCGTTTGGGAGGCTGCTGCGGGTCCGGCGGCGCGGGCCGGGCTGGCACGCGTCCAGTCCCGCACGGGCCTGGTGGTCACTCCTCAGGCGGACTGGGCGGATCCTCGGCGCCGCCTACCGGGTCAGGGCAGGGGCCCGGCTCGGCCGCGGCGACCAGTGGCGCCGTGGATCGGGCTGGAGGATGCCGCGGCCGGGCTCCTGTGGGCCATCGAGCACGACGACGTCCACGGGCCGGTCAACCTGACCGCGCGGAGCCCTGCGCAACCGCGACCTGCACCGGCTGCTGTCCCGAGCCCTGCGGCCCGCCTCGCCGGCGGTGGTGCCCCAGGTCCTGCTGGACCGGGTGCGGAAGGCGGGCGACCGGCGGTACCGGAGCATCGGAGGCATGCTCGCCGAGCTGCTCGCGTGCCTCTCAGCGCGCGCGGTTCCCAGGCGCTGCTCGCCTCCGGATTCCGCTTCACTGCGCCGGATGCGGCCTCGATCTGGGACTCGGCGCTGACGCCCGCCCCGGTGCCGGTCGGTCTCGTGCCCCGCGCTGTCAGGCGCGGGCGATGACCTCGCCGTGCGACGACGGAACCAGGCGTCCTCGCTGCCACCCCACTGCCGCCACGCCTCGGCCATCGTCTCCAGGTCGGCGCTGTCCGCCAGCCAGCTCGACTGGCCTGCGGCCCGAAGGCAGGTCAGCACCGCTGCCCAGGTCTCCGACTGCCAGGCCCGGTCGGCAGGGCGTGGCGTAGCACCTAGGTGGCGGCCGAGGCCGTCACGTCGGTGAAGCCCGCAGCCCGGGCCCAGGACAGCAGTCGGCCCCGGCGTCGGGCTCGCCGCCGTTGGCCCGGGCGGTGGCCATGTGACCGAGCGCCACTGCTCCAGGCCCGCAGGCTCGGGGAACCAGGTCATGGCGGAGTGAGACGGCGTCGCGCACGGCCACGATCCCGCCGGGGCGGGTGAGACGACGCATCTCGGCCAGGGGCGCCCACCGGGTCCGTGAGGTGCTGGAGGACCTGGTGGGCGTGGACGATATCGAAGGAACCGTCCTCGAAGGGCGTGGCGCATGACGTCCCCGCGGGCCAGCTCCCACCTGCTCGGACAGGCCCCTGTTCGCTCAGCGTCGCCCGAGCAGCATCCAGGGCGCCGGCCGCGGCATCCAGGGCGACGACCCGTCCCGGGGCGACGATGCTCAGCGAGGTACCGCGGTGATGGACGCCGGTCCGCAGCCGACATCGAGCAGAGATCCATTCCCGCCTTGAGGTGAGGAAGCAGGGTAGGCGGCCGGGTCGTGCGCCGCGCCGCGAGTGCGCGCTGAGCACCGGCGCGCGTGGCCGTGGGTGTAACGCGCATCCGGCTCGAATCGTCCGAAAGCTGTTCACTGTTCATATCCCGATCATCCGGGAATGGATCTGTGCTGCGTGAACGTCCGGAATGTGGCCTCCGCACGGCACATTCCCTCCGGATCGCGAGATGTTTCGTCTCTCAGTGGAACGTCTCGGTGGAAGTCTTCTCGCGGCGCCGCGGCGCTCGGCCAGGTGCCGAGCTTTATTCCGCCAGGCGAAGGAGTCCCCCTGCGGGACGTTGTCGAGAAGGTCTATGGGCAGGTTGTGGCCCGCAACCGTGAGAGGTCGAGTTCCACCAGGCCGTCCACGAGGGTGCTGGACTCCCTCGGTCCCGTGATCGCCAAGCACCCCACTACGCCGAGGCGCGCCTCCTGGAGCGCATCGTCGAGCCTGAGCGTCAGATCATGTTCCGGGTTCCGTAGGGTCGACGACGCGGCCAGGTCCCACGTCAACCGCGGCTTCCGCATCGAGTTCAACTCCGCCCTGGGCCCGCTGCAAGGGCGGTCTGCGCTTCCACCCCTCGGTCAACGCCGGCATCATCAAGTTCCTCGGCTCGAGCAGATCTTCAAGAACGCCCTGACCGCCCAGGGCATCGGCGGCGGCGCGGCAGCTCCGACTCTGACCTGCACGGCCGCTCCGACGCCGAGGTCATGCGCTTCGCCAGTCCTTTGCATGACCGAGCTGTCCCGCCATCGGCCCGTCCACCGACGCTGCCCGCCGGCGACATCGGCGCTGGGCGGTCGCGAGATCGGCATGCATGTTCCGGCCAGTACTAGCGCCTGCGGAACTCCTCTACGACGCCGGTGTCCTCACCGGTAGGGGCTGGCCTGGGAGGCTCCCTCGTGCGCACCGGGAGGCCACGCGGCTACGGCGCCGTGCTCTTCGCCCAGTCCATGCTCGCCACCAGGGCGAGTCCCTCGAGGCAGGGAAGGTCATCGTCTCCGGTGGCGGGAACGTGGCGATCTACGCCATCGAGAAGCCCAGCAGCTCGGCGCCATCCCCCATCACTTCTCGACTCCTCCGGCTACGTCGTCGACGAGGCCGGTGTGGACCCTCGAGCCTGCCCAAAGCAGATCAAGGAGGTCGAGCGCGGTCGCGTGGCCGACTACGTCGAGCGCCGCCCCGGCGCCCGCCTCGTGACCGGCGGCTCCGTGGGACGTCCCCGGCGACGTCGCCCTGCCCCTGCGCCACCCAGAACGAGCTCGACGGCGACGCCGCGAGACACCCTGCTGCGGGGCGGCTGCGGCGTGGTCTCCGAGGGGCCAACAGTGCCCCTCCACCCCGGAGGCCGTCGAGGCCTTCCCAGAAGGCCGGCATCCTCTTCGCTCGGTAAGGCCGCCAACGCCGGTGGCGTGGCGACCTCCCCTCGAGGATGGGCAGAACGCCGGCCGCACCCGCTGGGACTTCGCCACAGCCGAGGCCAAGCTGACCGACATCAGTGGCCGACATCCACGACTCTGCCCAGTCGCCGCGGCCGAGAGTACGGCCGCCCCGGCGACTACGATGCTCGGCGCCAACGCGGCCGAGTTTCACCCTGCGCTGCCGAGCGTCAGTGATCGCCCACGGCATCGTCTGATACCTGGCTGATCGGGCTCGCGCCCTAGACGGCGTCCGCCACCTCTCCGAGGTGGCGGACGCCGTCGTGTGCCGTGGGAGGGGCGGGGATCGGCGCTCGTGACAACCAGCGCGTGGCTCGCTCCTCACCGCGCGCACGCTGTGGAGAAACCTCCGACGGCAGCGTGACGGGCACCGGGGTTGCGGGCACAGTGCTGGGTGAAACGTCAGTGATTTCCGTGATGCCCGTGTCCGCGCGGTCACATACGGTTGGACATGTTCTCTCTCATCTTTTCCCGGGTCACCATCCTCCGCCTGACAAAGGGAACGACATGCGACTGCACCACGTGGGCCGTCAAGGTCGGCGCCGTCATGTGCGCGCTCACTCTGCACGAGCCCTCAGTCCTTTCCCGCTCACCCCGACCGCCGGTGCCGACGAACCGGCCACGCCAGCCGACGCTCCGGCCGCCGGTACCATCCACCATTGACCTGCTGGGCATCACCGACGTCTGCAGCCACATCTCCCGTACCACTCAGACGGACCGCAACGCGCAGACGACTGTCGAGGACCCGGCGCCGTCACGCTGGCCTGCAGGTCTCGCCGCCCGCGCCGCCAACAACACTGTGTTCGTCTCCGCCGGCGACTCCGTGGGTGGATCGGCCCATGTCTCCTCCATCCTTCAGGACCGCCTCGCCATGGGACGTCAACGCGATGTCCCTGGACGCCTCCGCCCTGGGCAACCACGAGCTCGACCAGGGCCTGACCGACCTGGAGACACGCGCATCCTGCCCGCCTCGAACTTTCCCGATCCTGGCCGCCAGCGTCTCGGCTCGGCTCGCTGAGCGCCGAGGGGTGGCGGCAGAGCTCTTCATCAAGGAGGTCGGCGGCGTGCGCGTCAGCTTCGTCGGCGTCGTCACCGATGGCTTCCCACCCTCGTGTCACCCCTCAGCGCTGTCCACCCTCACCCTGGGCCCAGCGGTCGCCTCCGCCAACGCCCGAGCCGCCGAGCTCAGGACGGCGATCCGCCAACAGTGAGGCCGACGTCGTCGTGCTCTCAGCCACGGACGCCGCCGCACCGCCACCAGCTTCGGCGGGAGCGTCGACGCCGTCTTCTCCGGACACCCCGTGCCCTTCGCCCAGACGATCACCGGTGCCGAGGGCAACCAGATCGCCGTCGTCCAGGGCCGACCACTACGGCTGGGCGCTGGGCTGCATCCGTCTCGCTCCGACCCCGCCAGCCGGAAGACCTCGGTGGTCAGCGCCGACAACAGGACCTGCGCAGCTCGAGGCTGCACCACCGACGCCTACGGCGTCGCCAGGATCGTGTCCCAGGCGGAGAAGGACTCCCGCCACCGAGGGCTGCAAGCCCACTGGCCAAGATCGGATCGGACTTCTGCGCGGCTCGGACGGCACCGGACCAGCGCCAGCCGAGGCACCGGGTCCACCGCCTCCAACCTCATCGCCGGAGTCCTTCCGCAGCTGGCTCGCCACCGACATCCAGCCGGCCGGCTCCACCCGCTACGTGGGCATCGCCCGAGACGCCGGCGGCGTGCGCGCTGACCTGCTCCGCCGCCTCCGGCTCCGAGGGTGACGCGTCCTGACCTCGGGGAGGCCTGCACCGTCCAGCCCTTCGGCAACGAGATGGCCTACGACGCTCACCGGCGCCGAGCTGAAGGCCCTGCTGTCCCAGCAGTGGCAGCCCGCTCCAGTCGTCCAGTCCTCACCCTGGGGCTGTCCAGCAACGTCGACGTCCTCACAGAGGCCACCACCGATGCCGCTCATGGGGGCGAGGACGGGCCGCGCGCGATCCGCGAGATCCTCGTCGACAGCAAGCCTGCTGGCCGACAGCGACAGTGTCGTCGTCGCCTCCAACTCCTTCCTGCTGGCGGCGAGGCGGCGGCTACACCGTCCTGAAGGACAAGCCCTCGACCAGCACCGGCGTCCTCGACCGCGACGTCACCTCCGCCACCTGGCCTCTTCGGCGACCAGCCCGTCAAGAGCCGACTACTCCCAAGCGGCAGACCGGGATGACCGTGGGGCCCGTGTACATCAGCTCAGGCGGCGCGCGCGCAGCCGACATGGTCTCGGTGACCTGGAGTCCACTGGCCTACACCAACGCCTCCGAGCAGGCCGCCGGCGCCGGCGCTGTGCGCGCGAGCACGGGGAGCAAGGAGATCCTGACCAAGGACCTCGACCTCACCGTCGACGCCACCGGCCCGACCACCGGGCGGGTTGACTTCAACCTCACGTTCCCGGACGACGCACCCACGCGTGCCTGCCGCACGGTCCAGGCCACCACCTGCCGCTGGGCCTACCGTCAGAGACCCTCGATGCCGCAGGCACGGTTCTCAATCGCTTCTCCGGTCGAGATCGAGGGTGAGGCTGCGGACGACCCCGGTGCGGACGCCGGTGCCAGCACGGCAGGGAGCGCAGACACGGACGGCGGACGAGGCCGGCGGCGAGGCGACGTCCACCCGCAGGCCGGTCGTGATGCTGATGAGGCGTCCGTGGGTGGCGGCAGCGAGCCATCCGCCGGGAGCGACGCGCCGCCCGCAGCCGCTGCTCCTGAGGCCCGTGGTGGCAACGGCGCTCAGCCGGTCGGTGGCTCGGGTGGTTGGCCGCTGGCCCGCAGAGTGCGTCCCTGGGTGCAGGCGTCGTCGCCTGATCCTCATCGTCGGCGGCTACCTCATCCTGCGCCGCAGACGGCGGGTCGACTGACGTGGATTGACGCGCGCCGAGGTGGTCTCACACCGCAGCTGCTGCGGCGACGCGCGAATCGACGCTCGTGCCCGTCACCCTCACCAGGGGTGGCGGGCACGAAAGTGCTGAGTGACGGTGTCGGCGGCGCCCGTGGGCGGACCCTGTTCTCAAAAACAACCTATAGATTGTATTGTGAGTCACAAAGGGGTGACATGAATGTCTGAATCAGACATACTCTTACGTCTGTTCAAACATAAAAAGTCGAAGGGGTGTCCGAACGGGCGTCTCTGTCGATGGCACCGACCTCAGGGGTGAACATGCGCATCGAGGACAGGCACCGCCAGATCGTGGAGCAGGTGCGCGGTGCGGGGCGGGTTCTCGTCACCGAGCTCGCCGAGCATTCCGACGTCACCCTGAGACGATCCGTCGTGACCTGACCGCCCTGGACCGCAGCGGCGCCCTGCGCAAGGTCCACGGTGGCGCCATCCCCGCCCCGCCCGCCGGAGACCGGCGTGACCAGCGCGGCAGGTCAGCCCCGATGCCAAGCAGGCCATCGCCCGCGCCGCCCTGGCGCGGCTCGCTCTGAAACCCGGCACCACCCTCCTCATCGACGCTGGAACCACCGAGGTCGCTCGCGCCGCCTCCTGCCTGGCGACAGCGACCTGACCGTCATCACCAACTCCGTCCTGACCGCCGCCTCCTGGCCGCCGCCGAGACGGATGCCCGGAGTGCGGATCCTGGGCGGCCAGCTACGTGGACTCACCCAGGCCGCCGTCGGCCCCGAGGCCGTCGAGGCCCTGTCCACCTGAGGGGTCGACGTCGCCGTCCTGGGCGCCAGCGGCCTGAGCGCAGCCACGGGCGTCACACGCCCGACGACGAGAGCCACCGTCAAACGCGCCATGGTGCGCAGCGCCCCTGCCAGGTGGTGTCCTGGTCGACTCACCAAGATCGAGCCAGGGCAGCACTGATCTCCTTCGCCTCCCTCGACGACTCGACCTCCTGGTCGCGACGTCGAGCTCCCGCCCACACTCATCGACCAGCTCACCGCAGCCCGAAACCCGAGGTACTTGTCGCATGATCCTGCAGCTCTCACGCCCAACCGTCCCTCGACCGCACCTCTCCTACCCGCTCTCCCCTCAGCGCGGCGCCGTCAGCGCCTGACCGGCGTCGTCATGGAACCGGGAGGCAAGGCGTCAACGTCGCCCGCGTCCTGTCCACCTCCGGGCGCGCCGCCACCTGCGTCCTGCCCGCCGCCGAGCACGACATCCTCACCGCCCTGGACGGCCTCGAGCTGCCCGGCCTCACCGTGCGATCCAGTGCCGGCGCCCGCCCGCATCAACACCGCCATCACCGAGCCGACGGCACCACCAAGCTCAGCGGGCTGGGGAGCGGGCCTGAGCGCTGAGATCGACGCCGTCGAGCAGGCCTCCGGAGACCTGATTCATCGGGGTGCCGGCCGGAGCCGACCACCACTGGGCCGTCCTGCTCCGGCTCCCTGCCGCCGGGCGCACCGGCCAGGTGGTACGCCCGCCTGGTCAGGCTCCTGCGCGAGGCCGCCCGGGGCTGCCGCATCGCCGTCGACACCTCGACGAGCCTGGCGGCCCTGGCCGCCGAGGCTGCCCGGATCGGCCCCGACCTCATCAAGCCCAACGGTGAGGAGCTCGGCCAGCTCACCGGCCTGCCCGCTGAGCGCCATGGCCCTCGAGGAGGCGCCGTTCAGGGACTACGACCCGTTGTCGACGCGCCCGCCTCCTGGTGGACCTGGGCATCGGCGCCGTCCTGAGACCCTCGGCCCGCCGACGCCGTCCGCGACCGCGACGGCGCCTGGCATCGCGAGCGTCCCGCGGTGGTCTCCACCGTCGGCGCGGGATCCTCCGGTGGCCGGCTACATCCTGGCCGACGTCAGCGGCGGTGACGAGACCGAGCGCCTGCGCACCGCCACGGCCTGCTGGCTCGCGCCGCCTCCTGCCCGGAACCACCCGCCCACGCCCGCGACCTGCCCGATCAGCTAGCGCTCGTCACCCAGCTCTCTGGTCAGGGCGCACTGCCAGCCGGGTCCGACCCGCGAGCGCACTATCAGCCGCGGCGGTCACCGCCAGCCGGCCCCGCCACCGACCCGCCCTCGACCGTCCATCACCCGTCCACCGACCCGCCGCAGAGTACCACGACCGCGCGACCGCCGCCCACCACCCTTGACACCTGTGACGCCGCCAGCCCACCGGGCGGCGCACCTCGGACACCAAGGAAGACCATGACCGAGAACAAGCCCCTCATCATCCCCGAGCTGGTCGCGCTCGACCGCCGACGCCGGCCCGGGGCGAGGAAGACGTCATCGAGGTGCCCTGGTTGCCACCACCGTGGCGCGCGGGCCGGGCCCTCCAGCCTGACGGCCTCGCCGCCGACGCCAGAGGCGCGAGTCCACCGCCCTCACCGGGATCGGTGGCATGGTCATCGCACTGCCGCAGCTCTCACGATCGCTGGCCCAGCTCGGCTTCGCCCGCCTGTCGCGACCGGTCGAGCTTCGGGGCCGCCGACGGACACACCGCCGACCTCGCTTCATGATCGCCGCGACAGCTGCCGACGACTCCACCTCCAGCTCCTGGCCAGCTCGCCACGCGGACTCATGCAGTCCGATTTCGCGACGCGCCCTGCGCCAGGCCACCGACGCCGAGAGATCGCGCATCGCGTCTGCGCGGGATCAGCGAAACCACTCGACGCGACAGCAGAGCCGCAGACGGCGCGGACGGCGCAGCCAGTGAGAGTGAGCCGCAAGCGCCGCGGACTCGGCCTGAGGCCGGTCGTCGGAGACCGGTGAGGTCTCGGCGTCGTCGGCTCGGCGAGGGCAGAGACCGTCATCGTGGGCGTCTCCTGCTGCCCACCGGCATCGCCCACCTTCACCGGCGGCCGCCGAGGCCTGGAGCAGGCTGGCAGGACCGCGGCATCACGTGGCCATCATCGAGGCCAGGGGTCGTCAGATCTGACGCCTGGACCCCGACCATCATCACTCGGGCCAGCGCCGCACCGCCCACGACTGCGCCCGTCAAGGGGCCGCGAGCGCTTCGCCGGCAAGCCGTCGTCGACGTCGGCGTCAAGGCCGCCGTCGGCGACGCCGGGTCCCTGCGGACAAGGCTGGCCGTGGTCTGGGCTTGACCCGAGCGCCACCCGCGCGTGCCGGCCGGCGGCGAGGTCCGCCGAGGAGAGGCGAGGAGTGGCTCGAGCATCTGGCCTGGCGTCGGCAGCGCTCGGTCATGACCGGTGTCCTACTGAGTCTTCGTGCCCGCCGGCATGTCTGCTCATCGCCCTGGGCTTCCTCGGCCGGGTGACGTGGCCAACCTCTACGAGAAGATCTCCATCAGCGACTCTCCTCGTGGGAAACCTGCCCGGCAACGAGTTCGTGCACGAGATCAAGAACTCAGCCGGCGGCGACGTCGTCGGCACCGAGACGATCACCGCATGCCCAGTCCGCTGCTGCTGTACATCGGGTGGACGCTGTTCCTGCTAGGGCAGGCGGCCGCCGGCTTCCTCGTCCCGCGCGGCTGGCCGCTTCATCTCCTTTCAGGCTGGCCGGCGTGCCCGTCCCGCCTTCGCAGATTCGTCACATGTCGTCGCGGTCGAGGTCGGTGCCGTTCGTCGGCGGCCTGGTCGGCGGCGGCATCCTCGCGACCGCCGCGGCCTGGCTCGC
>BNJU01004241.1_pt1 | contig 44913 bp, 53 predicted proteins | sample 8539281 | NCBI WGS metagenome assembly BNJU01 (sample SAMD00202456, study PRJDB9452) | human saliva metagenome | isolation source: human saliva | place: Japan
TACTAAACGGCTGAATGGGAAGATAATAGCTACCACCATCCAAGCTAACATATGGAATTTAAACATGAATGGTACGCCTTCCATCAAGGATGGATCAGGCATAAAGGATAGTAAGCTACGGAACCAAGGACCGATAGATACGCGGTAATCAAAGAAACCAGATGCATTAAGCAATGTACCAGCCATACCGCTGAAAATGGCTAATGTTAAGAATAAGTATAACCATTTATCAAGGCCAGATGTGTTAACTTTCATAGCAGGCACAGTAAAGCGACGTTTCATCAAAAGCAAGAAGCCTAAGATGAAGATAATACCCGCTACAGCACCCATGTATAACGCACCTTGATGGTACATATGGTCATTAATACCGATTGCAGCAGTCCAAGTTTTAGGGATTAACACACCTACTACGTGACCACCGATAACGCAAAGCAAACCAAAGTGGAACAATGGATTGGCAATGCGCAATTGTTTTTTTCTCTAAAAAAATTCACTCGATTTTTGTAGTCCAGTTTCTTTCAAAGTAGAAGAAACGAACCAAAGTACCTACGATTAAGAAGGTGAAAGCGATGTAAGGCAAAGCGCCCCAAAGGAATAGATTCATCGTGCACCGTCCTCCAATCCATTTGCAACAGACAAGATAATATCAAACAAGAATGCATAAGGCAATTTAGCCTCAATGAAGCGTTCTCTAATGTATTCCAATTTTGGCTTTACAATAGTCGTAAATTTCTTTTTGCTTTTTTTCATCATCGATAACGGCACATAATTCAAGAAGTGCTGGAATATAGTCTGGCATTTCTTTTGGTAAATCATAGTCGTTTTCTAGGAAGAAAGCTTTAAATTTAACGAGTTCTTCTGCTTGTTCCCCAGTACCTTGTAATTCATAAGTCGACAAATACATAGTTGTATTTTGACTAAAATCAAAGGTACGAACATATTGGTCTTCAAATTCTTTTTTATTGGATTCCTCTACATAGTCGAAGAATTCTAATAAACCTTGGCGAAGTTGAGGATGCCCAACGGATTGGGCGTCCTCTCTCCATTCAGGTAGTTCGTTATACCATTGTTCATCAGGATAGCGTAGAAGAAATGACGCAATAAGAGCGATTTTCTGAGCATCCTTCATTATTGACATCCCCCTGTAGGGCAAGCAAATCCGCGATTATGTTGCATTTCTAGGCGACCTTCGCGAGATACTTTTACGTCAGATGGAATAACAAAGCGATCATTGTATTTGGACAATGCCAACAATTTGTACATACCGTACATTTGATCCTCTGTTAAATCAACTTTGTGTTCAATAGGACCGTCACCTGTTTCACGACGACGCATATATTCACGCATGTCGAGAACACGTTGCAATGTACGAGCTAAGATTTCTGTATTACCTGCTGTAAACAAGTTAGCAAGGTATTGTACAGGTACGCGCATTTCATGTGCATCTGGCAAGTATACATCAGATGTTACACGTTGCAAGATTGGGCTGAGTGGTGGTACATACCAAACCATTGGCAATGTGCGATACTCAGGATGCAATGGCAATGCCACGCCCCACTCTTTTACAAGTTTGTATACAGGAGATTTGAGCTGCTTTAATCCATGCTTCGGAGATGCCTTCAGCACGAGCCGCTTTGATAACCTCTGGATCATGAGGGTCCAAAATCAAATCTAATGTATTTTCGTAAATATCTTGTTCATTTTTTGTAGCTGCCATAGCTTCTACTTTATCCATATCGTAGAATACAACGCCAACATAGCGCATACGGCCTACACAAGTTTCAGCACAGATTTGAGGCAAGCCATTTTCTAAGCGTGGGTAACAGAATACGCATTTTTCAGCTTTATTAGTTTCCCAGTTATAGAAGATTTTTTTGTATGGACAAGATGGAACACAATGTCTCCAACCGCGGCATACATCTTGAGATACGAGAACCACACCATCTTCGTCGCGTTTATAAATCGCGCCGGATGGACATGCAGCTACGCATGCAGGGTTCAAGCAGTGGTTACAAAGACGAGGCAAATAACGCATGAATACTTCTTCGTAATCAAATACGATATCTTCGCCCATCTTAGCCAAGTTCACATCGGAACGAGCGTGTTGACCACCTGCTAAATCATCATCCCAGTTAGGGCCCCAAGTAACTTCCATTTTTTGTTTAGTCACTAGGGAACGAGGACGAGCAACTGGTTGGTTGTTTTTACGACCACCATGAATCAATGTTTCATAGTCATATGTCCAAGGTTCAAAATAATCTTTCAATTCTGGTTGTTCAGGATGGAAGAATAATTTCATCAAACGATTTGTTTTAGAACCTGTAGAAAGAGCTAATTTGCCAGAGTTATCTAATGTCCAGCCGCCTTTCCATTTTTCTTGGTCTTCCCAATGACGTGGATAACCTACGCCTGGGCGAGTTTCCACGTTATTGAAGTACATATATTCCGCGCCTTCGCGGTTCGTCCATGTATTTTTACAAGTGATAGAGCATGTATGACAACCCAAACACTTATCCAAATTTAGGACCATAGATACTTGAGCCTTAATCTTCAAGCCAATCTACCTCCTTCATTTTACGAGCCACAATTGTCATATCACGTTGGTTACCAGTTGGGCCATAGTAGTTAAAGCCATAGCTCAATTGGCCATAACCGCCGATCATGTGTGTCGGTTTCATGTGAATATGAGTTGGTGCATTATGCGTACCACCACGTTGTTTCTTAACCTTCGCACCAGGAACGTTAATGTGACGGTCTTGGGAATGGTGCATATAGGAAATACCGCGAGGAATACGTGGGGAAACTACAGCACGAGCTGCAACGATACCGTTTTTATTGAAAGCTTCTACCCAATCATTATCTTTAACGTCAATTTCTGCTGCATCGTCTTCGTTGAGCCAAATTGTTTGACCACCACGGAACAATGTCAACATTTGTTGGCTATCGAAATACATACTATGTGTAGACCACTTATGATGTGGTGTTAAGTATTTCAATGTGATTTCAGGGATACCTTCTTGTTTGTAGTCACCTTGTACTGGTTTATAGGACAATACAGGTTTGTACAACGCCATAGCTTCACCGTAATCACGCATCATTTCATGGTCGCAATAGAAGGATTGACGACCTGTTACGGTACGGAATGGTACCTTATCTTCTGTAGATGTTGTAAATGGAGAGTAACGACGGTTTTTATCGTTCTTACCAGTACTTGTTACAGAGCTAATAATGAAGCGTGGTTGGCGAACCATGTCATCGAAAGTAATTTTTTCTTGTTCACGGCCTTTTGCGTTCTTTTCAAGACCAGAAAGACCTGTTTTTTCTTCCATTGCTTTCCAAGAGCGAACAGCCAATTTACCGTTTGTACAAGAGGACAATGTCAATACAACATTACAAGCTTCCTTACATTCTGTAAATGCTAGGGCGACCATGAGAAATGAATTCTGGATTATCGATTGTACCATTTTCGATCATATAATGTCTTATATTCATCAGATACATCCCAAGCCATGCCATGAGCACCCATTTTATTTTTCAATATTAGGTCCCAATGCAATGTATTTTTTTCAAAGATTTTTACTATAATCGCGTTTTTACATGAACGAGGTTCGGCATTGTTTTACCAGGAATTGGTTCACATTCGCCTTTGCTCCAGTCGAGAACCTTACCTTCTGGTTGAGCCACTTCACCTGGGCTATCATGACCAAGAGGTAATGCTACGATATCTTCGTATTCTGTGAAGCCAGACTCTTTGCCACGCGAGATACTGTTTCTGCAAGGGTACGGAATGTATCCCAGTCAGATTTAGTTTCCCATGCGCAATCAACAGCTGCTTGGAATACGTGTACATATGGATGCATATCTGTAGAAGACAAGTCTTCTTTTTCATACCATGTAGCCGCTGGGAATACGATATCAGAGTACAAGCCTGTAGAAGCCATACGGAAGTCGATATCGATTAAGAGATCAAGCTTTACCAGCTTCATCTGCTTCGCGCCATTTGATTTCTTCTGGTTTTACTGGTGCATCATCATCTTCAAGAACACCATGTTTTTGTACCAAGTAAATGTTTCAAGAAATATTCGTGGCCTTTTAGAGGAAGAACCGATAAGGTTCGCACGCCATACAAAACAAGTTGCGTGGATGGTTTTCTTTAGCCGCTGGATCTTTCTACGCAGAATTGTAATTCTTTGTTTTTTTCAACGCTTGCGCCACATATTGGTTGATTTCTGCTTCTGTACCAGCACCCGCTGCACGAGCGTCGTTAATCAAGGCTTGGCTGCCTTTTATTGAAAGTAGGGTAAGATGGCAACCAGCCCTAAACGTGCAGCCAATACGTTGTAGTCACCAGGGTGACGGTAACGAGGCTTAGCTAATTTAGATACGCGGTCTGCCAAATCGATGCAATCAGAACGGTATTGTTCTGTAGCAAAGTAGAACCAAGATGTACCATTTTGCAAACGAGGAGCTTTACTCCAGTCGTTAGCTGTCATGATACCGCCCCAGCCTTCAACAGGACGAAGTTTTTCTTGACCTACGTAGTGAGCCCAGCCACCACCGTTAACACCTTCTGTACCACAGAACATGATGAGGTTCAAGATTGTACGGTAAATGATATCTGCATGGTACCAGTGGTTAATACCACCACCCATGATAATCATGGAGCGACCTTTAGTTTTTTCTGCATTATCTGCAAACTCACGAGCTGTGGCAATAGCGATATCTGCTTTTACACCAGTAATTTTTTCTTGCCATGTAGGTGTGTAAGGAGTGTCATCTGTATAAGATGTTGCCACTTCACCACCGATACCACGGTCGATACCATAGTTAGCAAGAATAAGGTCATATACAGTAGTTACTTTTACAGGACCATCTACAGTTTGTACTGTAATTGTAGGAATAGCACGTTCAATTACGCCTTCGTGCTCTTCATCGCCAAAGTATGGCAACTTAACAACAGTCACATCTTCACGTTGATCAAACACGGATAAGCGAGGATCGATTTTAGCCCCTGTATCGCGGTTTTCAAGGCGTAAATTCCATTTTTGTGGATTTGTGTGACGTTCGCCCATTGTACCATTAGGAATAACGATTTCATTTGTTGTTTCATCGATCAATACCATTTGGAAGTCAGCGCCTTCTTCTTGGCGACCTAAGTCCTTAGCATTCAAGAAGCGGCCTGGTTGAACTGTGCCGTTGATTTCTTCAACGCGTACAAGGAATGGCATATCTGTGAACTCTTTAGCATACTCTTTGAAGTATGGAGTTTCCTTGTCGATGTAGTATTCTTTTAAGATTACGTGGCCCATTGCCATAGCAAGAGCCGCATCAGTACCGGCTTTTACATTGAGCCAAGCATCGGAAGAAGTTGTAGATTCCGCATAGTCAGGGATACGGATACTACTTTAGTACCTTTGTAACGAACCTCTGTTAAGAAGTGAGCATCTGGCGTACGAGTCAACGGTACGTTAGAACCCCAAGTCATGATGTAACCAGCATTGTACCAGTCACCAGATTCAGGTGTATCAGTTTGTTCACCCCAAACTTGAGGGCTAGAAGGTGGTAAATCGGCATACCAGTCATAGAAGGACAATGGTGTACCACCCATTAAGTTAAGGAAACGAGCACCTGCTGCATAGGACAACATGGACATCGCTGGAATTACAGAGAAGCCTGCGTTGCGGTCAGGGCCGTATGTTTTTGCAGTATATAATAAGGATGCGGCAGTAATTTCTGTCGCTTCATCCCATGTGGAGCGCACAAAGCCACCCATACCACGGGCAGATTTGTATTTCTTCGCTTTTTCAGGATCTTCTACGATAGATTTCCAAGCTTCGATTGGGTTCTTAGCATGTTTTTTAGCTTCTCTCCAAAGCTCAGCCAATTCACCGCGCACATATGGATATTTTACGCGTAATGGGCTATAGAGATACCAAGAGAATGTTGCACCACGAGGGCATCCACGTGGTTCGTAATCCGGCATATCATCTGGTGTTTCAGGGTAATCAATCGCCTGATTTTCCCACGCTACAACACCATTCTTAACGTAGATATTCCAGCTACAAGAACCAGTACAGTTTACGCCATGCGTTGTGCGGACAACTTTATCGTAAGACCAACGGTCACGATAAAAATTTTCCCACTCGCGACCGCCATCTTCAGTTATTTGATGGCCGCTTGGAGATACGTTCTTCTTCTGAAGAAACTTAAACTTTTGAGACAACAAGCTCATCTCGTGTCCTCCTTCAAAACTACAAAAATCCCTTGTGCTAGCTGAGCTAACACAAGGGAGAAAAATACTGTTATTCGATATTACTAATATTAGGGTCTATATTATCAACCTCTAAATCAAGCAATCCGATTAAAGCATCAAAATCACAGATTACTAGATGGTGTTTATCATAGGCTACATAGCCCAACTTACGCAACTCACTTAGCATGCGATTTAAACTTTCTCTTGATGTGGCAGCAAATTCAGCTAGCTCTTGATTTGTTAAAGCGATATCGATAAAGATACCATCCTCGCGCTTCACACCATAACTATTGGCTAAGCGCAACAAGGTAGAATAAAATGCTCCCTTCTTGCCGTATAACAGCAAGTCTCGGTATTTTGCCTGTTGACGCCGCATATGTAATGTATAGATTTTTCATCATCGCAATAGCCAATGAACGATCTTTTGCAATAGCTGATTCTAACAAATCATAGCGAATGGAATAAACAGTGCAATCCTCCCTGAGCGATGGCGTTGAACACGTATGTTTTTTTGTGTTCTCCTCATACAACGGAACCTCACCAATTACATTATTCGGTCCTACTAATCGTAGCGCAAAAAAATGTGCCCACTAGATTCGAATTTCTTAATGCTCATTCTACCTTTTAACACTACGTAAAAAGTGTTCTGCCTTGTCCCCCTCGTGGAAGAGAAAATCACCTTTTTTTAAGATGGAGTTCCTCGCCCGGCAAAAGCAAGTAATTGGTTAATTAAATTTTCATCCATACCTTCACCACTCCATTGTACTTTTTAAAATAAAATCCATTAGTTATACTAATCTATTTATAGTAAAAAGTACATGTATTATATACTTTTTTTGTATATATAAGATTATTATAACTTATTAATTTCAGAATATGTGTTTTTATGTCACATTCACAAAAATTTTTTTACAATATATAATATATTTGTGATATAAGACATTGCAAATTTAGTTGATACAATAATTATAACTCAGTTCTCTAAGTAATTCGAATATTTTCTATAGAAATTCCATAGATTGCAATATTCATATACATTGACTGATAATTGTATCTTCCATGTCTTCATTGCATGTATAGTTTTTTTCAGTAAGGAGAAGTTCAAAATGAGCGAACTAAAAAAATGCCTCAAGTAGGGGCAAGCCGTAGCGAAATTGTGGCTAATTGGCAACCAGAAAATCCAGAATTTTTGGGAAAAGTTTGGTAAAAAAATCGCTAAACAAAAACTTGGTTATATCCACAATTGCATTAACACTTTCATTCTGTGTATGGTATTTATGGGCAACCATTGCAGCACAGCTAAACGGTGCAGGCTTTAATTTCACTCATGATCAATTATTTACATTGGCTGCCTTGCCAGGTCTTGTTGGTGCTACATTACGTTTTTGTATATACCTACATGCCAGCCTTAATCGGTGGTAAGAACTGGACATTTATTTCCACACTTATTTTATTAGTTCCTGTTGTATGGCTTGGCTTTGCCGTTCAAGATACAACAACTTCTTATATGACATTTATGATTTTAACTGCCCTTATCGGTTTAGCGGGCGCCAACTTCTCGTCCTCCATGGCGTACATTGGCAACTTCTTCCCTAAATCTGAAAAAGGTACAGCTCTTGGTATCAACGGCGGCGTTGGTAACCTTGGTATCTCCGTAATCTACTTCTTAGCTCCATTCGCTATGGGTTCCGCTGCATTAGGTAGCGTATTTGGTGTAACACCAGCTATCATCAAAGGTAATGCAGTATACCTTGCCAATGCGGCTTTCATGTGGATTGTACCACTTGTTGTTATCCTTGCACTTATGACACGTTTCATGGATAACTTACCACTAGAAAAACCAAATCCTAAAAATCTTGTACAAATCTTTGGGAACAAACACACTTGGGCACTTACATTGCTATACACATGTTCCTTCGGTGCCTTCTCTGGTTATGCGGCAGCACTCGGCCTACTAGTCGGCAAGGAATTCCCTGAAATTCCATTTGCATCCATTGCATTTGTTGGTCCCCTTGTTGCAGGTGCTCTTCGTCCTGTAGGCGGTTGGTTAGCCGATAAAATCAATAGTGGTACAAAAGTTACCTTTGTAAGCCTTCTCGGTCTATGTGCAACAACAGCACTAATTGCAGTTGGCGTAGATATGCACAACTTCCCATTCTTCTTTGCTATGTCCGTGTTGACATTCGTATGCTGTGGCTTCGCAACTGGTGCTACATTCCGTATGATTCCTCACGTATTTGGCAATCCATTGCTTTCCTCTTTAATTACAGGTTTCGTTGCTGCCGTAGCTGCATACGGTGCCTTTATTACACCTAAATCTTCGGTTTCACATATACTACATTCGGTAGTATCTACCCAGCTTTCGTTGCATTACTTGTGTTCAACCTGGTAACAGTAGCTGTGTGCTACTGGTTCTATGTGCGTAAAAGCGCAAACATGAACGTATAATTTTCTGGAAACAGAAAATTTACGTTCACTCCACAGTACAACAAAATATAATTCACTTTTCTAAACTAAGTGATAAAAGAAACCCCGCATCTCTCCTCCATACTTATCAGGTCTACGGCCTAGGGCCTTGACCTCGTAAGTCGGATCGATACGGGGTTCTCTTTTATAAAAATATAGTTGTAAATAAGATGCTCAGATGTAGTGAATTATATTTTACGCAGTACAGTACAAACACCAAATTTTCTGTTCAAAATTATAGCATTCATATTAAGGGGAAGAAAAATGGACTGCTCTGCAGTCCATTCATTCTAATTTGACGATATATATCTTTATCTCTATAATATAAATAGATAGTCAGACGAGTAGGAACGTCAGGCGCATCTCAAAAACTAATTATCTAGGAAATGGCCTTTCTGTTTATCTAATTACACTTAGTAACGGAGGGCTATTTGCTTTTTTAGAAACCCAACCTCGCTGACTACCTTAATAGTATTATAATCTGAACAAATATACGATACAATAAGCAGTTATTTATCTATATATATGAATTAAATAATAAAAGAGCCTGCTGGAGCAGGCTCTTTTATTATCCAAAGATTTCTTCTAGTAGTGCATCGTCGATGATGGTACCAACGTAGAAGTCGCTGAAGATGCCGTATTTTGCACTGGCTACTTCAAAGCGCATATCATATACGATTTTTTTGAATTGGATGTCGTCATTACTGAAAATTGTAATGCCCCATTCCCAGTCGTCTAGGCCACAGCCACCTGTTGTAAATTCGGATAAAACGTCTAAGTATGTTTTACCAAGTTCACCGTGAGATTTCATCAACATGCCTCGTTCTTGTGGTGGTAGCATGAACCAGTTGTCATCACCTTCACGTTTTTTGCTCATGTTATAGAAGCAGATGTATTTGTCACGAGGTACATGAGGGTATAGTTTTTGGTTAACTTCTTCTGTATCGAGTTTAGCTTTAACGTACGCACTTACTTCTGTTACAGATGTATAGGAATATGTTTGAACTAATACGCTTGCAATCGCAAGGCGACGGAATTTACGTTCTACTTGCGCCAAGTATTCAAGGGAGGGACCAAGAATCCATAGGATTAAGTCCCCTTTTGCGCCATTACAATCATAGAATGCATAGCTACCTTCTTTAGCTTGATGTTTAGCTTCAAGATCCGCTAAAAATGCTTTTAATTCGTTGCGTGCTTCTGCTTTTTCTTCAGCTGTAAAGCAGTTCCATGCACTGAAATCCATGGAAAAGACCATGTGTTGGCTATGCCAACCTTCTACTGTAGGGATTGCTTTTCCCATTGTGATCACTCCTATCTATAGTGATTATATTAAAAGGATATATATCTATTACTTTAAGAATCGAAAAGACTCCATATACTATTATAGCATATGGAGTCTTTTCTTATAATTATTTATTAATATTAACTTTCATTACTATCCACAATAGACTGTACTAATTCTTTTCGCTTGCTTCACACCATCAGGAATACCGATGCCATCAAATGGTGTACCAATGAGATGTAAATTTGGATAGTGTTTTTGCCACATGTTCACGCACTGCTGTAATCCCTGCGCGATGGCCCACATTATATTGCGGCATGCAGTGAATGAGACGATTGATACGCACCCATTCCGGTTGCGTGGAGAAACTCATAATGCGTTGAATTTCTTTTACTGCCAATTCTGAAAGTTCTTCATCACTATATTGTTCTACCACATCATTGCCTGGCTTTACCAATAAAGACGCGCAATACCACTTTATCATCAGGCGTTGTTTGCGGCCATTTTTGATTAAGAATAGTACACGCTGTAAGAGGCGTATCTGTGTTGCGTGTAATCAAGAGGCCCGAACCTTTTAAGTCTCCATCAAAGGTAGCTTTATCAAAGGCCATAATGGCAATAGCACAGCTCGACTGTTCCATGGAACGCAAGAAATCAAAGCCTTCGTCATCCTTAAACCACTGATTATATGTGGCAGGCGGTGTCGCGATAATCACATGATCCGCCATAGCAGGGGCTTTATCAAGGAGTACCTCTATAGCTGAATCTGTAGTAGAATCACTAGCTTCTACCCTGTTTTCAGCATTAATAGATGCAGTTCTAATAGATTTAGAATGAGACTGACAGCCACAAGCATCGTTTCCAGAGTTCTCCACATCGATAGCATACATACCTTCAACATATCGAATATTAGAAACTAGCGTACCTGTATACAAGTGCACATTACTAGGCATGGCCTCAACAATAGCAGTAATAACGCTTTCAAGGCCGCCTGTTAACTGGCGGAACATACCAGATTGAGCTGCTGTCCCCTTACGACTCGCCATATCTGCTTGAACCTTACTAGTTTGTCGGTGTGGACTAGTATTTGTGGCATGGCCAGAACTGTTTGAACTATTATTCGTAGATGCAGTTTGACTAGACTTTGCTTCATGGCTTTCGAATTGACGGTCTGTCATAGTCCCTTTACCAGCACGCGGTACGTCGCCTTCAGCTACGGCACCTTTAGCCGCTTTAGTAACCCCCGCTTTAGAGTGGCCCATCTTAGCAGCCATCATGCCTTTTACCATATTCCCATATTTTTGTTCTACTTGAATAAAATGAGGGAATGTAGATAACAAGCTAATTTTATAAATGTCACCACCATAGATACCCGCCAATAGAGGCTCGATGAGCTTATCCATCATTTCTTGACCTAAATGGTATTGAAAGAAATGACCAATGGATACATCTCCATTTTTATCTAGTTGGTATGGCTTTTTAAAGTAATCTAAACCAGCTCGCAATTTGCCAGGCCAAGAAATAAGCGTTGCTTTCACAAAAGGCATCATTTCCGTAGGGATGCCCATGATGGAGCCCCCTGGAATAGGATGAATAGAACCTTTGTCATACACAAAGGCTTGCCCTGTTTCATTCGATACAAGGGTGTCCCCTAATCCGAGATCATAGACGAGATCCGTCATTTCCGTTTTACGGCCTAAGTAAGAATCAGGTCCGAGCTCTACTACGAAGTCATCGACGCGTTGTGTTTGTATTTTCCCACCAAATCGTGGTGCTTGTTCATAAAGAGTGATGGTCCAGTCCGGTTTTTGCACGGCCTAAATAATAAGCCGCTGTCAATCCGGTTAAGCCACCGCCCACTATTGTTACATTCACGAATGAATCCTTTCTATTATTGCACTCGCCATCGCTTGCAAGAATGTTTCATCACAATTCGGCATTTCTGCACGCATATATACAGCGCCGCCAGCATCAACGAGTTCTTTACACTCTACATCATTATCGTACAATACCTCTACATGATTGCTTACAAAGCCAAATGGTACAAAGGCTATATGTATCGCACCACTATGCAAAGCTTGATTGATTGCTTCCGCTACGGTTGGCCCTAACCATTGCCCATGAGGGGCTGCGCTCTGCCAAGCTACAGACCACTGTTCTAAATCGCACCGTTGAGCGATTTCTTTTGCACTTTCCTCTAAGGCTAATGCATAAGAGTCTGCATTATGACTATTAATAAGAGGTATGCTATGAGCACTAAAAATAACAAATACATCTTTAGTGTCATTGATGCAATCTGAAACTGCTTTTACCCAATACTCGATAAAGGAAGGTTGATCCCACCAAGCACGAATAACATCAAAGGTTACACCTTGAAAGTCACCAATTGCAGCCTGCACTTGCTTCTCATAAGCACCAGTACCAAGAGACGTAAAGAATGGGGCCGTTACGATAGCGATTATATGCTCTACACCTTGTTTGACTAATGCATCTACCGCATCAGCAATGGACGGCTTCATATGAAGATATCCGATGGCCGATGGTATGGATGGCAACAACGTAAGCAGTCTATTATATTGACGTTCTGCCATCGTTTGTAATTCTACGTTGGACCACTGACCAATGACATCATAACGATGGGTAAGATTTGCAACTTCAGCATCGGTCGGTACGCGACCATGACGAATGCTCGTCATATATGGCACTAAATCATCCTTACTTGAAGGGCTACCATAGGATAAGAATAATAATCCTTTTTCTCGATGTTCACTAGCTTACCCCTCTTGTGCCCATAATTCACGACTGCGTTCATGTACATAGTCTGTGAGCCAATGGAGCTTTTTAGGATCCGCCTCTGGGAATACACCATGGCCTAAATTAAAGATATGACGGCCATAACGAACACCATCAAGTAAGATACGATCCACTTCGTGAGCTAATGTTTTTTCATCAGCGAATAAGTAGGCTGGATCGAGATTACCTTGTACCGTTTGTGTTACGCCTCGTTCATTAGCCATAACGATGGAGCTACGCCAATCAAGAGCGATTACATCCAATGGCAAATGAGACCAAATAGATACGAGATGATCGGTACCAACACCATTCATAGCCATAGGCAAGTGAGGGTATCGCTCCTTTACAGTCTTAATAATGCGTTCCATATGAGGATAAATACCTTGTTTATATTGGTCTGCATTCACTGCACCAACCCAAGAGTCGAAGATTTGTAATGCATTCGCACCGGCTTCGGCTTGCATAGACAAATATTCAATGGACATATCTGCTAACTTTGTCATCAATGCATTCCACACATCTGGTGCACCTATAAGCATGCCACGGGTCTTATTATAATTCTTTGTTGGTCCCCCTTCGATGAGGTAAGATGCAATCGTAAATGGTGCGCCACAGAATCCAATGAGCGGAACGTCGAGCATACCGGATGTTAATAACGTAATCGTTTTCCCAATATAATCTACCTTTGTAGGATCAAAGGTATCTAATGTATCTACATCAGCCATAGAGCGAATCGGTGTGTTAAACACAGGTCCCACACCCGCCTTGAGCTCTACGTTTACATTCATCCCTACCATAGGGCTCATAATATCCTTATAAAGGATGGCTGCATCTACGCCGTATTCTTTTACAGGTAGCTCTGTAACACGAGCACATAACTCAGGCTCTTTAGTAATTTCAAAGAGCGTATATTTTTCTTTGATTTTGCGGTATTCCGCTTGGCTACGACCAGCTTGGCGCATATACCACACAGGTGTTACACCAGGGTTCTTACCTTGGATCATATCTAAATATGCTGTATTCAAGTACTCAACCCCTTTCTTTCTAATCAATACTAACACACTATGATAACTAAAACAGTTACTTTAGTTACATCATTTGTAACGTTGTCATTACTATTCCCTGTGAAAGCTATATACCTTCACAGGGGTTACGTTTAATTGCGACTTAATCTATGGCAATCAATGCCTGTAACGGATTGAGCCATATCAAATACAGAGCGTTGGCATGTAAACAACCAGATTTGTTGGTTCTTGCCTATTTCTGCTAATAGTTCTAATGCACTACGTTGACGGTTTTCATCAAAGCGCACAAGAATATCGTCTAGGATAATTGGCAAGGATTCAACTTGGTAAGAGAATACCTTAGCTAATGCTAGGCGCAATGCCAAGTATACTTGGTCGGCTAAGCCACTAGACCAGAACTTAAGTTCTAAGCGTTCTCCATTGCCACTAACCAGTGCTACGCCTTCGTCGATCCCGAGAATATCAAAGGTATAGATACCGCCAGTCAAACGTTCTATATAAGAAGATGCAAGCTCTAACATATGAGGCTGTTTTTCTTGCTCATAGGACTGTTGAGCCTTATCCATGCAGTGGCTCATCAACACTTGGGTAGCCCAGTCTTCGAGAGCAGATTCTAATTCATTTTGCAGCGCTTCCCGTTCTTGAAGCATTTGGTGTTGCTCTTGGTCAGAACCTAGGGCACGCATAGATTCTACAATTTGACCACGACGTTCATACAAGATAGCCAACTTATCTTCAATAGAAGCTATTTCTCGTTCAGAATGGGCTAACTCATCTAACCAATTATCCTTATTGCCTTCACGCAAGCGACGATAGAATAAATCTTTATTCTCCGCATCAGGAGCTAATAAATCTAACTGTACCTGACTTTGCTTATAAATGGTTTGCCATTGCTTGTATTGGTCTTCATCGATAAGATGTTGACGATACTCGTTAGAGCTTTCCATGCCAGCCTTGTGCAATAGCTCTTGTTGACGAAGTAGCAATTCTTTTTTTCTTTGCGGTGCCAATTATCGTATTCATTGCGGAAGCTTTTTACGTTGTGCTTCCTTTTGTTCCCATACAATTTTATTTTTGTTGGAAGTTTTTTTATATTGGTTATAAATACGTTTTTAACTCTGTAGGCGATACAGGAGTCTCAACACCAAGGTTATACCACAAGGTCATGGCTTGGTCTTCGATAACGCGTAAAGCCTTCTTTGTGCTCTGCTAAGCGCTTTTCATAACCTTCAATAGTACGTAACTGTTCATGGTACTCGATCGTACTCTTGTTTGAGACCGAAGAAATCATCTTCGTTAAGGCTCTTCGCCGCACCTTGAGGCAACCAATTCTGCCAAGCTGCAAGGGCTTCATCATAAATAGCTTTGCAACGTATGACCTTCTTGGACCCAACGATCAAGATGCGCTGCGCCCTCTATGGATGGAATTGGACTCACCACAGGTGTTGTGGCTTTCATAAGTGCCTCTAACTGATGTTCTACATCAGATTTACGAGATGACAAGATTTGTAACTCATAATTCAATTTAGATACATCAGAATTGCCGTTATGACGTCTCCATGTAGCATACCAGAACAATGCCATAGATAGGATTAATAGTACAAAGCCGCCAATCGTATAAAGTACAGACTCTAATACTAATAAGCCTGCTAATACGAGTAAAACGCCAATCACTGCAGCTACGCCACTAATGCGTTGTAACCACTTTGGCAAATTACTCGGTTGTGCATCAGGACCATAGCTATCCCGTTTTTCTGTAACTCGATCAATATCCATCAAGATAAGCTCTAGTTCACGTTCGAGATGCTCTTTTTTCGCCAAATCCTCTTCACTGTAATTTGGTAACGATGCTCCGTCGAGATTGGCTGCTGGCAAATCATCAGAGGCCTCAGCAGGCTTGCGATCTTGCCAATGTAATAATCGATCTTTTAGCAGTGCGCAAGCGACTTGCTAAGCGCTCACCTTCAAACCAATTCACATCATCGGCCATCGGTTCATCATCACGCCATGCAGAATGCATGGATCGAGAGAATTCTAATTGTTCTCGCACCTTGAAGATGTACGCATCCCCTTCTTCACACTCCCGGCGCAATTGTTCCCATTTAGCCCCTTGTTGGATGAGGTCTTCAATATCTTGACCATACGTACCAAACGGACTATCAGGACTAAAGTTGGCTGGCATCAAAGACGCTTCCTTTTCTTGCCACAACTGCATATTGTCTCGAGCTCGTTTAATTTCCTCATCGATGCGAAGGAACTCATCACGACTCAAGGCAAGCTCGCTATTGTACTGTTGCATATGCATACGCGCTTCTTCGCTACGGCGATACGTATCCCACGCGCGCAATACCACATCTATACCGTCGCGGTATTCCTTCCCACTCTTGCAACTGCCCCTTGCAATTCTGCCTCAGTCTGCTCAGTACTGTGAAAGACCTTTTGCAGTTCTACATATTGCGTTTCATGCTCGGCTAAATGGCTTAACTTTTGACGATTTTCTTTAAGTTCATCCATCAACACGTTGATGCGGCGTTTACCATTAGAGGAAGCTACTAATAGATCAGTAGCGCCTTTTTCCACATCTTTTACAACCGAGCCTAAATGCTCGCCCCCTTCAGCACCGAAGAAGCGAGACCGAACCTCTACCTCTTGTAGAACATCGAGACCTTGTAAATCATCAAGAGTCAATCCGAAAATTCGATTATATGTTTTTTTATCAATACCATGCCACCAGTGTTGAGCTGGCTCTCATGAATGGCTGGATTTCCTGGACTGTAAAAGTCTAGTTGTTTACCCTTACGACCAATGTAGTAGCTTTCACCATTACGCTCTACATCAAGGGCACCCGTCATAGGCCCATAAGCCTTATGCGTACCACCGAATAAAAGGGTGCGCATCCCTTCAAGAAGAGATGTTTTGCCACTTTCATTAGGTCCATACATGAGCTGAACACCATGATTTCCCGTAGTGAAAGACCAGTTGTGATACGGGCCAAATTCATCAAATCGTATGCGTTTAATGTTCATCGTTAGCCCCCATCAATACAGTAACACCTTCAATTTCACAGCGCTTCAAGGCGCGAAGCAATAATTCATCACTCAACAAATCGGCATATACACCTAAGCGTTTAAACTCAGGTCGTTCTGCCAAAATTTGACGTACCGTCTGTACCGCATTGCCATCAACCATATCATCATAGGCGCGTAAATAATCCCCTACTACATCGGATAACAATCTACGTTCAGCCAAATTAATGCTAGGTCGCGTATTACAGATCATGCGATAAGGCATAACAAATATAGACTTGCTTTTCTCTTCACTTTGGGACTCTTGCAACCATAATTTGCGCACACCTTCTTGTGTACATAAACGATGCAACGGACCAGTACCTACGAGAACAATGGAAAGCAAGATATTTTTTTCTTATATTGCTTTACGGAGATTCTCTTTTTTATGGCGTAAAATTTCTAAAAATTCTGCTTCCGTTTTCATGCCTGCAATATCAATTTTGATTTCTTCAAAACGGATTGCACTTGTTTCAATGAAACGAGGTTCACAATGACCATTATGAGATACAGAGACGAGATAGCACCCCTTAGCGCCTATTTCCTTGCGGTGTAAACCTTGAGGATTACCGGAATAAACAACAAGAGGTTCCTCGCTAAGAACTTGAGATTTGTGAATATGTCCTAATGCCCAATAATCCATAGCCGCCTCTGCAAAGATCAGTTAAACTGCATGGACCGGTCACATTATGGTTTTCAGAGCCTGCACTAGAACCTACCGTACCGTGCATGACAGCCAAAGAAAACTCATCTCGTTCAAAGGCACGGTATTGGCGCGCATAATTGTCGCTTTCATTACCATGGCCACAGCTAATGCCGTAAACGCCACCAATTTCTATATTGTTAACAATTAATGGGAAACGTTGTACTTGTTCACTAGAGAATACATGCACATTATCCGGCATCTGCAATTGAGCCTTCCCAGCTTTCAGCAGGGATCGTGATTACCTTGCACCATATATACTGCAATGCGATGTTCTGCCAAACGATACATGGCGCGCACAAATCGCACCTGTGCCTCTAGATTATGATCTTCGCTATTATAAATATCACCAGCGATGACAACCGCATGAACATGCTCATCAATAGCAGTGTCAATAATTGTATCAAAAAGCTACATAGGTAGCTTCGCTCACGGCGCGATCAACGGCGCGGCTAATACCTGTAGCATATTGAAAGGGTGCCCCTAAATGCAGGTCACCACAGTGTATAAATCGAAATGGCTGCATCTATATCCACTCCTTGTATTAGTACTTTTATTATAGTTATATATAGTAATTACAATATTTTATTATACTACAAAACCGTAAAGATTACTTAAAAATAACTATCAATCAATCTATCAAAATAGATACTAAAATATAGTATCTCCAATTAGATTTAAACGATACGCCTTACCTGTATTAAAAATGGTCTAAAACCCACTGCGATATTTTTTTGTTAACTTAAAAATACATTAAGTTGACAATTTATACACGAACGTTTACAATCAAATTGTCAATATTTTATGTTTTTTTATTAAGTTAACAATTCTTGGAGGCTATTATGGCTTTGCCTACAGATCAACAATCATCCCAAGTGGGTACATACGAAAAAATTCTTACTATTGCCAACCGCATTATGAACGGCGGCGAAATCACTAAGAAAGAAGCAATCGAGCTGATTCATACTTCAGATGATGACACTATGATTTTACTTGCTATGGCCGATAAAATTCGCCAACATTTCAATGACAACTCCGTGGATGTATGCGCCATTGTAAATGCACGTTCTGGCAAATGTCCTGAAAACTGTAAATTCTGTGCCCAATCTGCCCATCACGAAACAGGTGTTCAAGTATATCCGTTCATGGATGATGAAAGTATCCTCGATGCGGCGCGCAAAGCTAAAGAAGCAGGCGCTATTCGTTTTTCTATCGTAACGAGTGGTCGTAATACTAATAACCCAAACGAATTTAACCAAATCATTCGCGTATTAGACCGTATTAAAAAAACGAAGTAGGTCTCGAAATTTGCTGTTCTCTTGGTTTGTTAACTTACGAACAAGCTCTCAAATTAAAAGAAGTAGGTGTAACTCGATACCACTCCAATATCGAAACAGCACCTAGTCACTTCCCAGATATTTGTACAACTCATTCCTACGAAGATAAAATGTCTACTATCGATAATGCTCAAAAAGCAGGTATTCGCGTTTGCTCTGGCGGCATCCTCGGGCTTAATGAAACATTAGAACAACGCGTAGAGATGGCATTCGAGCTTAAACGTTTGCATATTGACTCTGTACCACTCAACATTTTTAAATCCTGTTAAAGGTACACCATTTGAAAGTAATAAAAGCATTACGTCCTCTAGATATTTTTACGTACCTTCGCTGTATTCCGTTTCATCTTGCCAAACGCATTGATTCGTACAGCTGGCGGTCGTGAAGTAAATCTTCGTGACTTACAAGCTTTATGCTTTAAAAAGGTGGCCTTAACGGCATCATGGTTGGTGGCTACTTAACAACTGGTGGTCGTTCTCCACAAGACGATCTCCAAATGATTCAAGACTTGGAGCTAAGTCGCAATTCTGCCCAAGTTTAAGTTTTCGTATATACCATTCTCATTTGAGGATGTTGTATAAAAAAATATTCCTAAGATTTATAAATTTTTTACACATATAAAAAAGAACCATCTAGTTTGCTGTGCTAGATGGTTCTTTTATTGCCACAATAAATTATAAATGGCTTGACCATTTGTATTGCCTTCAATAGGTTCTGGGTTTTCATTATACTCTACATTTTTCATAAGGTGTACCGTCTGCCATGTACGCATCTACCTTTAACGTTTCCATGGTACGATTATATCTACTGATATACACTTTATATCGCAATTCGTCGCCACCCAGTTCATTGACCCGCAGCCACAAAAGCGCATCATAATCACTTTTTTGAACACTGTCATTGTCAATAAATAATTGGTTTCCTGACGCATCTGGTCCAACATAATACCAGTCCGTTGCGTTAGCGGTCCCCCTATACTGAGTAGCCACAAAAAGGGACAATATGGTTAATATTTTTCCTCATATGACTGCTCCTCTCATGCCTTTAGAGCTGTATACTTTATAAAACTTTAATAGCCATTAAACCTTTATAAAATATACAACTTCTCCTTTATATATAATACCAAAATTGCTCCCATATTTATCAACAATAATTAAACTTAATTATTATCTTTTTTTAGAATTTCAAGAAATTAAAAGAAATTTCTTAAAAAAACTTCATTTTTTTAACTCATTTATTGTTCTTATAATGACAATGTCAAATGATAAATAGAGGTAACAATTCCCTGGTTACCATACGTGTATTTATCTCCCGACAAGTATTACTAACCCCAAACCTACTACTTGTTTAAATACATGGTTCATTTGATATTAATACTAACACTCCCTTTACATGAAAAAAAGGACTCCAGTTGGAGTCCTTTTTTTCGTTGTATAAAACTTTAATGAATCTCAAAATATAAGCGTGTATAAATTCTATCTTCTTTGTAATCCACGATAAACTAGTTCAAAAATAATTTTCTGAGCTTCTAACCACTCATCGGTCTGAGACCACTTATATTGTTTATTAACAGCATATAGACCGTGTACTAAAAAAATACAAAAAAACAGATACCCCAACATCAAACGAAATACCAAGAGATTCTGCTATAACGAGCCCTTGTCGATCTTTTTCACGTCCTATAATGCGTTGTAATACATATTCTGAAATTTGTTCATCTAAAAAAATAAAGGTAAATACTTTTTTTATGTCGTATAATACGCTGACATAAAGGCAATCTATCAAAAATAGAATCGTATGCTTCTCTCAACGAAACAGAATTAGAAGCAGCTGATAAGGTATTAGCTATAGTTTGTAAATTGTTGTTATCTACCATTCCTGGCTTCGAATAAGCGATTGCATCATCCACTAAATCATCAACAATTTCCATGATATTACTATAGTGTAAATAAAAAAAGTGGAGCGAGTTATACCCGAAGCTTTACACAACGATGTTACTGTTACAGACTCAAAGGAATTGTTTGCTAACCAACTAAGCAAGCCTTCTTTTAACAACATACGTGTCATTTCTTTTCGAGTTATCATATAACCTCCAACATAGACACTTTTTATACAATGTGTCTATTAATAAACATAGTGTTAATTATTGTTGAGACTAGTATACCAAAAACAAGATACACTAGTTCTAGAGATTACAAATGATAATCTATTCAATTAAATCGACAATAATTTAATTAAGGAGATAACTATGACACAATATACTCACATTCGAAATGCTACAGGAAAATTAACAATAAAAAAATACAACATTCCTTATCGATCCATTTTTAGCACCAAAAGATACTTATCCTGGCTTTGAAGGAACATTTAACTATCAACAAAGAATGCCTATGGTTGATTTACCTCTATCAATGGACAATCTATTAAGCAATGTAACTGCAGTGGTAGTCACACACACATCTTGACCATTGGGATGATACGGCAATTAATGCTATTCCAAAAATCACTTCCTATTTTTTTGTACAAAATACAGCGGACAAAGAACTTATTACTTCACAAGGCTTTTAATGATGTACGCATCATTTTTTTGAAAGTCTAGAGTTTAATGGTATCACATTAAGAAAAACAGGTGGCTCCCACGGCACTCTAGAAATGTATGCAAATCCAGCTCTCGCACAATTAGCAGGCGATGCGATGGGCGTTATTTTTGAAGCAGCAGACGAACCAACTGTGTACCTTGTAGGCGATACAGTTTGGACAAGTGATGTTGAGAAGGCTCTTCTTCGCTTCGACCCTAACGTTATTATTATGAACACTGGATATGCTCAAATTTTAGGCTTTGAAGATAGTATTATTATGGGTACAAAAGATATTGGCCGCATGGTGGTACGCAAACCAGAGGCTAAAATTATTGCGGTTCACATGGATACAGTTAATCATACTGCAACAAGTCGTAAGGATGTGCGCAAATTTATCAAAGGCAACAACATTGAAAGCCATGTAGAAGTGCCTGAAGATGGTGAAACCATCACACTTTAATAGGTCTAAAACAATTAGTACATTATACTACGGCTAATACAAGACTAGTAAAAAAATCTATCCACAAACAATAAAAAACACCCTCTTAATTCTAATAGTCATAATAACTATAAGATCTATAGAGGGTGTTTTTATACGTAACTACAAATTATAATCTATCAAAGGATAAACTATTTTACTTCAGCCCAACCTAAAGCAGCACGTTTAGCATCGATATCAGCTAAGATTTTTTTAGCTACTTTAGCAGGATCAGTATTTACATACATAACAGAGCCTAAGATATCCTTAGTGTCTTCTTTAAGCCATTTTGTAACAGCATCAGAACCTTGTGTAGGTGGCTCAACGCAGTGGTAAGAGTTGATACCCATCAAGCGGAAACCAAGGGATGCATCGATACCTTTTTCGTTAGACCATTCAGGGCTAGACATTGCAAATGGCATTTGTGGTAAGTTAAGACCTAATTCACCTGCAATACCAGCAAAGATACCGGAAGAACGAGCATTATCTACACATTCGCCAACATGCCATACTGGCGGTTGATCATCGCCCAAGAACTCTTGCAATGCAGGGCTACATTTCTTAATAGCATCTGTATTACAGTAACCAAGTTTCATTAATGGGAAGGACGCACAACCATTTGTTAAGATGATACAGCCATTTTTGATAAGTGTATCAACGATATCTACAGTTGCTTTCTCGTAGATAACGCGAGGGTTGGAACAACCTACTACGTTTACGATACCACGAACTTTACCAGATTTTAAAGCCTCTGCCAATGGTTTGAAGGAACCGTAATGTTTAACAGTGGACTCTGGAGAGAAACCAACTTCAGCAGTGATTTCATATGGCGGAATGAATACAGGCATACCTTTGCGCAATTCATGAGCTTCAAGAGCGCGATCCAAGATTTGCGAGCCAATGCTTTTGTTTCAGACAAGTTAGTATGATGGTGATCGTAACCAATGTGTTCTGCACCTGGTAAACGAGCTGCATCAGATGTAGTGATAACTTTTGTGTTGAAGCAACGTGCTACGTCCATGATAGCAGGGTATACGTCTTGAACGTCAGCTACCCAGCAATCAAGAGCGCCTGTACCAAGTACAAGTTCTGCACCGATAGCATTACACAATGGAATAACGTTTTCATAACGGTACATACTGGACAAACCAGAGCAGCAGATACCGTAGAATTGGATACCTTTAGCACCGATAGCTTTTGCTTTTTCTAAGTACTCTTCAGAGGCACCAATTGTACAAATTTGTGATACTAATGTTGGCAAGTGACCATGAACAGCGATGTTAACATAACCTTTTTTCAATGCACCGATGTTAACTTTGGATGTACGACGACCACCTTGACCGAACAATGCATCTGTTGCGATGTCCGCTGCTACTACGCCAGTGAATGTGAAAGCAAGACCACAACGCAAGAATTGTTTCATGTTGCTTTCCCAATCGCCATCTGTACCTACACATGTACGATGGTATGCATCAAATGCTTCGTTGTATGCGGAAATAGGCAAGATATCTAGATTTTTCCAAACTTCACGACGTTCAGCAGGTGCCATAGCTGTAATCGTCTTATATTCGCCAGGCAATGCACGGCTCAAATCTTCTAATAGAACATCTGCCAAGTCATTAGCCACTTCTTTTAAGGAACGACCTTCTTCAGGAATGTTGAAAGCTTTACATACTGTGCGAATTTTTTCTTCGCCCAAAATTGGGATATCCAATTGATCGTTAGCAGCAGCTTTCAAAGAAATCAAGATTTCGCGAGCATGCGCACCATGTTGTGTTAAGCCACCAGCTGCTGCGCGTGTCATATTACGAGCTACAATAAGATCAGCATCAGCACCGCAGACACCACGAGGGCTCTTAGGTGTAATTTTACATGGACCCATGAAGCAAACACGACAACATACGCCAGCAATACCAAAAGTACATTGTGGTTGTTGTTTATCGAAACGGTCAAATACTGTATCGCAACCAATTTGCTCCATGCGAAGAATCATTTCGCGCACAGCTGGATCTGGTGTTTGTTCGATAACATCTTGTTTTGTAGGCCAAGTTTTACGATACTCAGCAACGGCTTTCATGTAATCGTTTACGCCATGTTCATGAGGTACCCCTGGTTCATGAGTGTGTGGCACCCATTTATCCGTTGGCAACGCTTTACCATGACTATGGTCATGGTCATGATGGTGATCATGGTCGTGATCGTGATGGTGACCGCCGCAATGGCAATGGTCATGGTCATGGTGATGATGGTCATGATCATGATGGTGATGATGTTCGCCATGGCTGTGGTCATGGGTGTTTTTGTTTTCCACATCTTTATTCATAATAAACCTCCTAGGGGCCTACGTAGGCCAACTAACAATAATAAGAAAACATATTCTACTTTTATTTTATTTTTTAAATCCACCATACTTGTGGGTTTTAAATCCTATCTCCTAAATATGTTTTTAACCTAATTTAAGTATATTTTTTTGACAGGGCATTTGTCAATTATTTTTTTGAGAATTTTTTTGACTCATTTGCTTCAAAAGAACATTGTAATTGCTATATTTATCAAATTCGATATTTTCAGTTTTTCTTTCACAAAGCAAAAGAGGTTAATTCCTGTGAACTTAGGGAATTAACCTCTTTTATCTATAGAATACTATATTTATATATTGTTTTATATGAATTATTATTTGCAAACAGTACTTAATACTCTAACATTCCATCTGTATAATTTATAAGAATTGTTGCATAACTTGAGCCACTTCAGGCAAAATGGAATCGCTTTGCTCTATCTGATCTCGCTACAAGAACTAATTGACGGAAACATAGTTTTTGATGCTAAAGGATAGAATTTAACTTTATCATCATCGCCCTTACTATTTAATGTGCTTGGCAAGAATGTAATACCATAATCATCTTCTACCAAGGATCACAAGTATCAAGATTCTCAGAACCAATAACCGCTTTTAGGCACAAAGGATTCAGCCTGACATAGACGATTTACCAAGGTTCGCAACTTAAGGCCTTCTCTTATGAGAATAAAAGGGAAAGACCCAAATGGTGCTATCTCATGTATTCCATTCGGTGTCATGAGCGAGTCAGCAATAGCTATAGCTTTTTTATTCTCTACACTAACAGCTAATAAAATTTGCTCATCTAACACAGGATAACTTTCAAGAGCTTGCGAATAAATTGGTGTTGGAAATAGACCTACATCAACCAATCCATCACAAATTTGTTGCTCCAAAAAATGGGACTCCCCTTCTACTACATGAAATTCCCAGGATGGCTCAATTTGTTGAAAGCTCTTCAATGTTTTTCCCAACATATGGTGACCATAGAATTGAGATAATCCAATACGCACATGATAAGCTGCATCAGACCCTTGATTAATGATCGACTGCGTTAAAGCCTCTACCTTTCCTACTAAAGGCATACCCTCTTTAGCAATTTGTAAGGCTGCAGCGGTCGGTACAACCTTTGTCCGATCTCGAGCAAATAAAGGTACACCTAATTCAGCCTCAATGCGACGAATACTTTGACTCAATGCGGGTTGAGAGATATATAGTTTTTTAGATGCCTTTGAAAATGATGCCATCTCAACGATGGTACTTATATATTTAATATCCTTTATATCCATAAAAACACCTTATAACAAAACATTATTGATTTATCATAAGTATATATTACCACAAAAGAAAGAGCCCTCCACAAGGAGGGCCTTTTATTTGAGCAGTTAGACAATCTCAATATTATATTGAGGATTTAATAAATTTTGAGACTACATTAGAGTTTTCAATACATCCAATACTTCTTGAGGTAATTCGTTTTTATGACCAATAAGTTTTTCTACATAGTCATAGCGGAACTCAAACGCTTTGTGTAATTGGTGATGGTATTCACGCACTTGGAATGGTGGTTCAAAACCAGGAACCTCAACATAAGAGAGGTTTTCATATTTATAGAATGGTTTGAAGTCCAATGTACCTTCTACCAAACGTTCCAATAAATCAAGAGTTACCTCTTTAGGAATTTTATTTTCCAAGAAGAAACCTGTGTTCATAATGTAACATTGTACGCCACATTCAGAGAATAATTTTTTGTAGCTTTCATAGTCACGAACCAATGGATATGTACGGAATGGATTTGCATATGGTTCGATAACAAGTGCATTTGGATCAACGTGAGCATCCAGCTTTTCAGCAGTAGAACGACGTGTCGCAAGTGTTGCGCCCATTGTAGATGCCAAAACAGGGTCATTAATTTTAAGGATTGGTGGCAAAGTTTTATCTTTCATAAGCCATACAATGGCATTAACTGGTTGATCTACGTAGTTTACACGATTATCTGTCCAGAATTGAGATTTAATAGCACGACCATTATTATTACGCACATCTTCTGCCAACACAACCTTACGACCATCCTCATCCATAGTTACGCCAACATTTTGTAGAGTCAACAAGAATTCATTAGCAGGATGTTCCACAGGATAGTCTTGCATTTTGTCGAAATATGTAGGTTCAAGAGCAATAGAACTCAAGTCATTAGTATTGATGATATACGCATCGTCATGCAAGATAGAAATATCATAACGACCATCATGCTTTTCATGAGTTAATGTAGATTTACCAGAACCGGACAAGCCAAATACACCGATTGTATAGCTTTTACCATTCTCAAGATTGTAACGTTTCATACCACCGTGGCATGCTACATAATCAAAACGATTCGCCAAAGACCACGCCAATGTAAGGGTACCTTTTTTATGCTCACCGAAGTAGCGCATACCAAGAATCATAGCGCAGTTATGAGCTGGGTCAAAAATAGCAAGCCCACCTGGATGACCTGGCACCACATAGTCAGGATCAGAATAGATATAAATATCGCCTTCTGGAATTTCTACACTATCATTGTAGAACTCTTTTACAGCTGCATCAAAGAACTTGAAGTTCATGATCCAAGAATACAAAATGGATGCATGGTCTTTCGGAATCATCAAATGCGCACGAGCAGTAAATTTTTTATCAAGACCTACGATAGTATCAGCAGAAATCCATTCTTTACCACGGCTATCATAGACTGCATCACGTGCAATATTAGCAAGTTCCACTTCGTCAATGCCTTCATCGCCAATAATGCGACGAGCTTTTGCATAACGGCCTGTAGTTTTACCATCGTTTGTAACTAGTACCTTTGCATCAGCTGGCAAACCTTGCTCGCATGGTTTATATACAGACATATCGAGGACGATAACACCAGGTTCTTCAGTGGCCAATTGGTACGCTTGTGCCACAGATGTAATAGGCGTTACATTGTTTCCATAAAATGCAGTTTCAATAGTACTGCGCATCTTAGAAAATAATGGGTTTGTTTTAATTTCACTTTGCTTCCAAACGCGTCTTGTCGACATAGTATCCAGATCCTCACCTTTAATATATACGTAATTTCTCTTGTAAAAGTAGTTTAAGATAAGAAAATACTGCCTCGGCAAATACTTTCATTATATTTTTATTGTACCCTTTTTCAGACAAATTTGTATACACAAAATAGATGAATTATAAGAAATTAATGCATGCTTATCTGGAATTAGTGCAACATATTTATTTTTTAGCTTTATTAATGAAGGCATCGATTTTGCCGACTAGCTCATCTACATTAAAATCACCACGCTCTGCGATCATCTTTATAGTAGCTACCTTAGCCATAACCTTTACCATCGGAGTTTTCAATTTCTCAAACTTAGGGTTCAAAGAAATTAAATAATCTACCACTTCAGGACTTTGTTTGATTAAGTTAGATAGCGTAGTCTTCGCATCAATATGGAATCTCCCATCTGCATCGGTAGTAAGTGGTTCTTCATCGACCTCTTCTGCGGCCTCTTGAGCTAGGGATTTATCATTACTATTATTATCTGTATTTCCTACAAAATCAGTCTTATCCCAAGTCAACAAGGTACGAGAGCCTTCAAGTTCACGAATATGAGTACAATCTTGCATCATTTCTAAGACACCGCGGAATTTACCATTTTCATCACGTACCGCTGTATAAATAACGTAGATAAACAATCCCGGTTTATTGATCCAGAATTCAGCTTGGCTTTGCTCACCAGAACGGAACTTCTCAACGATTTCTTCTACAACATGAACAGACTTAGCAGGATGACAATTCTTCACTTCACGACCAATTACATTGGCACTGCGAGGGAATATACGATGTGGCGTATCACTGTAAAACTTAACGAGTTCATTTTCATCAACATAAGACAAATCTACTGGAAGATGACGGAACAGCAAATTGATTTGCTCTAAAGTTAATTTGCCTGTCGCCACATCGAGGACTGTATCCTTGCCAACTTGTGCTCCACCTACAGGACCTACATACTTAGATAACAAGCCTGCCAAATCATTTAGAAACTCATTAGATACTGCACTATTTTGACCAGCAGCATTTCCATTTAATGAGGCTGCGGAATCGTTAATACCGGGCACGACATATAAACCTGGTGCGTTAATAATAGCATAACCGATTTCATGGTCATTTTTGCTCATGCGCACAAACTCTTCATCGCTTAATAATTTAAAGGATGTTGGCAATAAAACCTCTAACTCCTTAGAGTTCAAATCACGTAACTTTGCCAATGTTTCCGGCACGGATGCTAAGAACTCTTCGTATTTATCTTCCCGAAGTAATGCATAAGATGCAGAAATAGCATCGCGTACGCCATCATCAAAGGTCCACATAATCCGCGTTGGACGATCAAACCCATGATTTTCTAACATTGGATATAATTGATTTTGCTTACGAGATAGATGGATACGCCATTCTGCTAAGGAATCAAAAACGCCAAGCCAAGGATTTTTAATAAACTTATCTTGTTTTAACAATTCATCCGCTTCAAGAGCTACCTTTTCAACTGCATTAATTTCTTCTAAATAAGCCCACAATGGATGATTCTCTGGGTACTCATTTTCGGCACGCACTAATACACCGTCAAATAAATTCAACAAATCATCCATCTTGTCTAGTATTTCTTCATCCTTATAGACACCTTTTCAAACTTTGCTCTGCATAAGCAAATTCATCAGGCGTACAAGTGCCTAACTTTTTCTTTTTAAAATACGGTTACCCTCTTCCAAGGATAATTTACCGTCTAAATAATCCTCTTTAATAGATACAATAATTCTGTACCGTTCGTTATTAATGTCTAGCTTTTGCTGTAATGGATTCATATGCTTATACCTCCATGGGTCAAAGACTATTAGTATATACAATATATTATTACTATATTAAATATACATTTATTGTACTTATTTTTGAAAGTAATTTTCAGTTGCTGTGGATACATTTCTCAAGATAATTGAGCCACAAAATACTTTCACCCCATATAATTAAACCCTTAAGTACTTTCACCAGCACATAAAAAGGCACCCATACAATGTATGAGTACCTTCTATTAATTTCTAAAATCAATATATTCAGTTTTAGAAGATGCTACTGGATTACCATCGGAATCTGTAGCAGGGGTAAAACGCCATGTAGAAATTTTTTCAACAAGAGCTTCATCAAGGGCCGTAACGCCACTAGATTTTACGACCTCTATATCCCCTACAGAACCATCTTCATTAATGGTAAAACGCACATCTGCACTATGAATCGAATCGCCATAACCAGCAATATTAATTTGATCTACAGATGGAGTAGATATGGCTACAGGCAATTGGAATGGAGCCGCCAACACAGAGGCTACCATACTAGTTACAAACAATGCGCATAACACCATACAACGCAACACTTTTTTCATCACAATCTCCTTATTTAGCTGTTACAGCTTGTTTAGGTAGAGTAATTGTCATTCCAATAATAGATTCATGAGCCTTTTGATCTACACCAATAGCAGGTGTAAACTTCCATTGTAAAATAGCTTTTTTCACCGCTTCGTCAACTGGAGCATAACCAGAAGAACGTTCCACGAATACATTTTTAACATTCCCTTTTTTATCAATCAAAAAGCGTACGCGCATAGTAGGTGCCACGGTAGCTGTTTGAGGAACCTCAGGTAACTCAGGTTTCACAATTTCCACTTCTCGCGGAGATTCTAAGAACTTAGCTGCATCAGCTGTATAATTACCTAATACGCCAAAAGATGCAACAAGTAAAGCCGCCGCAGTGAATCTGAATAATTTATTCATAATAAGCCTCCTAAAATAATTATTTTTGAGTCTATGAATAATATCATACTAAATAAAGATGAATATTTAAAGAACATTTTTCTTATTGATAAAATTTCTCATTTATGATATATTAATTTCAAGATAACTGTTCGGACTCACATATCAGGTTGATATGACAAAAAAATTACACAAAGGAGGTTCATCATGAGACGTAGAAAGCGTATTCAAATGAAGGTCATGATGGTACTTTGGTATCGTTGCCCTCATAGGGCCTAACCATCTACAAACTCTCATCCACTAAAGGATCGTGACCTAGCAGAAGAACGTATAACTGCTACTAGCCGCTACGTTAGTAGCGGCTATTTTTCCGTTTAAATTCAAAGAAATATTCCTTTTCAAATTAATTCATTATTAGATCAAAATATTTCCCTCAAACAAGATCGTTAAGGTTTTTAAATTTAGTATCCATAAAAAGGAGGTTTATTATGAAATTCAATCGAGTCGTATTAGTCGTAGTATCATTAGCACTTATGTTGTTCGCATTAGCAGGCTGTGGAAAAGATGCAGCCCAAGACAGTCAGAAAAAATTAAATGTTGTAGCTACTACTACAATGTTAACGGATTTAGTAAAAGAAATTGGCGGTGACCATGTATCCGTCCAAGGACTCATGGGTCCTGGCGTAGACCCTCACCTCTATCAAGCGAGTGCCGGCGATGTAACAACTATGTCTAAAGCAGATGTTGTGGTGTACAACGGCATTCATTTAGAAGGTAAAATGGGTTCTATTTTCGACAATTTAACAAAACAAAATAAAGCTACCATCCGCGTATCCGACGCTATTGATCCAGCCACTCTACTCGACTTTGACGAAGAAGATGGCGTGAAAACTAAAGACCCTCATATTTGGTTCGATGTAGCTAACTGGAAACTTGCTGCTAAAGCGGTTTACGAAGGTCTTGCGAAAGCAGATCCAGCTCACAAAGAGGATTTCAAAAAACGGTATGATGCGTACCTCACTAAATTAGATGAAACAGATGCATACATCAAAGCTCAAGCAGAATCTATTCCAAAAGAATCCCGCGTACTTGTAACAGCTCACGATGCTTTCCAATACTTTGCTCGAGCATACGGCTTTGAAGTAAAAGGTTTACAAGGCGTTAGTACTGCTACAGAAGCAGGCACACAAGATGTGAATGAACTTGTTCAATTTATCGTAGATCACAAAATTAAAGCGATCTTCGTAGAATCTTCTGTACCGCATAAAACAATCGAAGCCGTTCAAGAAGCAGCTAAGGCTAAAGGCTGGAACGTTGCCATCGGTGGCGAATTATACTCCGACTCCCTCGGTTCTGAAGGCACTGAAAGTGGCACATATATCGGCATGGTAAAAGCCAACATCGATACTATCGTTAAAGCACTTAAATAACAAATAACGTTTCAAAACAAGGACGACATACAGTGTACGTCCTATGTAAGTACAAGTACTACTAACAATACAGCAATAGTAGCACTATTGATAAAAGGAGGTCTCTATGGAATGGGCCGTTGAAGTTGAAGATATGACCGTAGCCTATACGACAAAACCCGTACTATGGGACGTAGATATGAAGGTACCCATCGGTTCCTTAGCGGCTATCGTCGGCCCTAATGGAGCCGGTAAATCTACATTATTAAAGGCCATGTTAGGCCTATTAACAGTTATCTCAGGTAGTGTTAAGTTTTATATTGACCACCACCTTGCGATGGACAAAGGATTACAAGAAAATCGCCTATGTACCTCAAAGCGGTAGCGTAGACTGGGACTTTCCTACTACCGTATTAGACGTTGTACTTATGGGCCGCTATGGTCATCTAGGTTGGTTCAAACGACCAAGTAAAAAGGATAAGGAACTGGCCCTCTCCATGATTGAAAAAATGGGCATGAGCGACTATGTAAATAGGCAAATCCGTCAACTTTCAGGTGGCCAACAACAGCGTGTATTCCTTGCGAGAGCCCTCGTACAAGAGGCAGATATTTACCTCATGGACGAGCCTTTCAAGGGCGTCGATAAAACGACGGAGCACGCCATTATCTCCCTTTTACAAGAAATGAAAGCGCGCGGCAAAACAGTTATCGTAGTGCACCACGATTTAAATACGGTGCCTCAATATTTCGACTGGGTAACGATGGTCAATAAGCAAACTGTTGCCTATGGCCCTGTATCAGATACGTTTACAGAGGAAGCCATCGAGCGCACCTACGGCAAGGGGAGGATTGCATGACCATACTCCAATCCTACACGACACAGATGGTATTGCTCGGCACAGCGCTCTTGGGCCTTGCCAGTGGTATTGCAGGCACCTTCGCAGTACTGCGCAAGGAAAGCCTCATCGGTGACGGTCTCTCCCATGCGGCACTGCCTGGTGTAGTCATCGCATTCTTGCTGACCGGTATAAAGACATTGAGGTACTCATTATAGGTGCTGCACTGTCGTCTATCACTGCGGCATGGCTCATTACCATCACCGTAGAAAACAGTAAAATCAAATTTGATGGTGCTCTGGCTACTATACTATCTGCTTTCTTTGGTCTTGGTATGGTTCTACTCACCTACCTTCAAAGTCTAAACAATGCAGGTCAGGCAGGACTTTCAAAATTTATATTTGGACAGGCCGCCACCATATTAGCTCGCGATGTGTACATTACATCGGCAGCAGCGCTCATCATTATCGTTTTAACAGCCTTATTTTGGAAAGAACTAAAGCTCATTTCCTTTGACGTAGAATACACTAAAACATTGCAAATTCCCGTCACCTTTACACTCATTTTATATCGTTCCCTATTAATCATGACCATCATCATCGGCATTCAATCAGTAGGTGCTATCTTAATCAGTTCCCTACTCATTGCACCGGCCGTAGGGGCCCGTCAGTGGACGAACAAGCTAGGTACCATGTGTATACTAGCAGGATGTTTCGGCATGGTATCTGCTATGGGCGGTACCATTTGGAGTACAACAGTACAAAAACTGCCTACAGGACCTGCGATCATCGTCATTCTGTCGGTTATCGTACTGTTGAGCCTCATATTTGCACCTAATAGAGGCATCTTGTGGCAATATCGTAAAAACAAACAATCAAAACAAGCTTTATTATCAGAAACTGCAAAGATAAGTCCTGCCAATTTGCAACAAAAGATATATAGAGTAGAGGGTGGACAGCCTCGCATAGGAGGTGCCCCATGACAGTACATACAGAGATTTTACTCATCGCCATCGCAGTATCCATTGCGTGCGCTATTCCGGGTGTATTCCTTGTGCTGCGCCGCATGTCCATGATGGCAGACGCAATTACGCATACCGTATTCCTCGGCATAGTGCTCGCCTTCTTTGTAACGGAAGACTTAAACTCGCCCTTGCTTTTAGTAGGGGCAACCGTAGTCGGCGTAGGAACGGTATGGCTTACAGAGATGATTCATAATACGGGCCTCGTCAACGAAGACGCGTCCATCGGTATCATCTTCCCCCCTTCTATTCTCCATTGCCATCATCCTCGTCAGTCTCTACAGCGGCAACGCACACCTTGACGTAGATACCGCACTTCTAGGGGAAATCGCGTTCGCCCCATTCGACAGATGGATTGTAAACTCCACCGACTTAGGTCCTGTATCTCTATGGACTTCCCTAGGGGTAGCGGTCATCAACCTCGTATTAGTTATGCTCTTCTACAAGGAATTGCAGCTATCTACCTTCGATCCACTATTGGCAGGGCTCTTCGGCTTCATGCCCGCCCTCATCCACTACGTGCTGATGACCATGGTGTCCCTTACCGTGGTGGCTTCATTCCAAGCAGTAGGCGCTATCCTCGTTATTGGACTCATGATTGGACCAGCAGTTATCGCTTATTTATGGACGGACTCTGTGAAAGCCATGCTCACTAGCAGTATCATCATCGGCATTATCTGTGCCGTTATCGGTACGGAAGTCGCTTTCACCCTAGACGTATCCATTGCAGGCGCTATCGCAACGACGATCGGTCTCGCATTATTAATTGCCGTTATTTGCACTCCAAAGACAGGCTATATTGCAACCTATCTTCGCCAACGCCACTTGCGTCGTCACTATCGAGAAACGATGATGCTCTGCCACATCTATACCCATATGAATACACCTGTGGCAGCCATTGAAAATGGTATCGGTACCATTCACGAACACTTGAACTGGAAGCCAGACTATACACACCAAGCCGCATCACATCTTAAGAAACAAGGCTTGTTGTATGTAACGAATGGGTACTATATGCTGACCGATAAAGGCGTGGCACAAGTTAAAGAAATTATTTAATTAACCATATGGATTTTGGTATACACAATGATAGGCAAATCCGTATAGTCTAATTACATTAATGGTAGAAACTTAATATGTTTCCCAACAAAAAAAGAAGCTGAAATCAATGCTGCACTGCAAAGATTTCAGCTTCTTTTATGGGAACTATTATATCCAGTTTTATTGTAAAACCATAAATAGTTAATCCCTACTCATTTCTAAGCACCTAAAATACAATCCGCATTTGATACCATTTAGCGCCGCCGTGATCCGATTCAGACTCACCTTCATTTACAAAGCCAAACTTGGCATAATAAGGTAGCTTTTCTTCCTTACAGGTTAAAATGACACCCTTCCGTTTTTCCTCTCTCGCAAGATCGATAAAGGCCTCTATTAACTTACCACCTACACCACGGTTGCGGTATTCTGGCATTGTATTTAGGCCAAAAATCATCTGCCATGCACCATTGGGATTATGTAGCGAAGCATCGGCGAACATCTCATCCGTTAAAACTTCATCATCCGTTACAAAACCATCTATAAAACCAATAGGTGTATCGCCGTCAAAGGCAATTAAAAACTGACCTGCATAATGATCTAATCGCTCCTTAAAAGCCTCACGAGGGCCGCCTCAGCAGGAGGAAAACAAGTCGCTTCTATATGTGTCACCAAATCTAAATCTTCAGTTATTGCTTTTCGTATTAAAATATCCATATCCTTCTCCATCGTATATACATATCGGTTCTAGTATATACCGTTTACATAACAAAGGCTACACGTAACTCTATGTACGTGTAGCCTTTTATTAACAATTTGATCAGTTAATTGCTATGCAGATTATCCGACCACTTATCTTTTCGTATATTTAGGTACGTTCCGATACTGCATCGGCAATGAATCTTCTTTAATTTTAAATCCATGCTTTTCGTAAAATGGTGCATTCTTGCTATCACCAATCATAACATTGATATACAAATACGATTTGTAAGCGTTTTTTACCATTTCAAGCAAGTGCCCAGCAATACCACGGCCATGATAATCAGGATGAACCAGCACATAGTTGATGAAGCACACCAGCTCGCTATCATCCATGACACGAATAAGACCAACTAAACGGTCACCATCCCATGCAGAAATTACGCATGATGAATTCATAAGAGCCTTATGTAATCGATCTGGATATTTACCTACCACCCAACGTACGGATAAGAATAAATCCGCTACCTGTTGAGGGGTAAAATTTCGTTCTTCTGTATACGTAATCGACATAAAAGCCCTTTCTAAAGATTATAGAACCACCAATAGATATAATACTCTACAATTATTTTCTCCCATGTGGTTTATGTTGAAAAATTTCTTTTACAATTCCTTCACCAACAATATTTCCACCTTCCATGATAAAGAACTCAGTACCTACTTGTAAGGCAGAATAATCTATATCTTCATTTACTGGCAGTGCATTAGCACGTATTGGTTTATCAAAGGTAACATCCTCACCATCGATAAAGTTTACACCAAGATATTCCTCAGTACCTTTTATAACAAGATGAGGATAATACTTTCCATTATTCAAATTTAGTGAAGTTCTTCTCTTCTTGCTGAAGAAAGTAACTGTGCAGCAAATAGTAAAATCTAAATCGCTCATTTTAGGCCTCATCAATTATATATGCCATATCAGATACTAAAGTTATTAGAAATAAGGCTTTAATAACATCTCTCCTATTCAGGAATACAAATTAAATATAACAGTCAGTGAACTCTAAACTCATCAAGTATTACTGCCGCTTCCTTAACACCAATTGAAGCTAACACTTCCAATATTCCCTCATATGCTGCAAGTAACTTGGCATCATCCTTTATTGTATCACTAAATTCTAAAAATGCTTTTGTTATAACCATATTTAGAATTGATTCAACTGCATTTACTTGCGATTTTAATGCTTGTTGATCACACTGAAGTTTCATTAGACTTTCATGTATAGCAATGATGATTTCCGGTAAGAGTTCGGTAATATGTAACTGATATATAATATTGATTAATTCAATAAAAATGTTCATACCCATATTTAGACCAAATGCCTGTAAGAAAAGCTTTTATCGATATAGGAATAACTAGTTTGATATTTATTCAAATCTTCCATAATATATCGAGGGAAAAGACAAAAAGTAACATCCTGCTTAATTCCTGTTTTACCCAGCCTTCAGATAATTTTAAAATACATTCTTCAATTTTAAAAATATTATGTTCTATCAATCGGCGACTATCTAAATTTTTATGACCATCAAAATAAGTTAGTAAAAAATAAGCTCCAATCTCAATAAATACTTCAACTCCATCACGAGTAATATCTGTAAAGTCGATGGACCTAAACATTATATCAAGAGCATCTTCAATATCCTTTTGAGTGGTCAGATATTGTGCTAAAAAATGTATCACTTCACGTTTCGAAGAATAATCTAAAAATTCATAATGTTCTCGAATTTTACAGCATCTAATCAGGGTTGGAAAGAGTTGACTAAAAATATAAGTAAAATCCCTATCTTTAAAATCAAGCCCACAGTTTGTAGCATAACAAAGAGTTTCTATTTCACACTTATCTATTGTCCAACTAGAGTAATCCTTTTCTTTTCCCTTTATTAAAAACTCCTTAACTATTTCTCCCCATTTCTTTTTATATAAAGGAATACCACTCTGTACACATTTCTTCTCAATCCAGTCTGGTGGTTTCTGCATATTAGGGGCATACTCATATGACGCATCCTTAAGACTAACTCGCTTAGCATTATAAAGGTGTCTTCGCATTTCATCTTCAGAAATATCCACAATGGTATTAAACAAAGCTTTAGCTAAGGTTTTATTTGTCACTAAGTATCTCTTTAACTGAGTAGAAATACCATTGATGATTCCATTATTACCTCTATAAAGAATACACTCAACCATTAGATTCAGTAGTTCAGATTTTATAACATCATTAAGTTTATATTCAATTTGTGCAAATAATTCACTCGATAAGAGTATATCAAATGTAAAAGGAACCATTACTAAATATTTTTTTAATACCATCAATCCAAATCTGACAAAGATTTGACCTACACTCCTCATCCATATCATAAGAGTTAAACGAATATGCTATAAGTCCAACTAACATAGCTTCTATCTCTGTCGGTATTGATGCAGTTTGTAATAATGTTTTTTTAATGCTTCAATTTGAGCCAAGCACGAAGGAAGATCAAAAATGATGTTTCTGTATTCGTTCATTACATTCTTGAATAATACATCCCAATCTTTTTTTGTTCTATCATAAAAGATTTTTTTATCATTATTTTCAATAATTTTTTTGCTTCTCCAACAACTACAGGCTGAACTTCACTAATATTATCTCCGATAGTTCTAACTACCGCAGTTCTCAGATCCATTTTTTTGAATCTGTAAATTTTTCCAGAGCATTGGCTTTATTGTTTGGATATAAAGAGTATAAATAATCCAATATAGATTGGGATTTTTTTAACTATCGCATCTATACCTATAAGTTGCATTTGTATCATATATTCCTGTAACGATAAATGTATATCATTATTAATAGGATATCTATTTTTCAAGTGTAGGAAGACCAATAGTCTGTAAGATTTGGGCTTCAACAAATTCTTTGCTAGATTTGGCCGAGTTAATGCTACTCTCCGAATATCTGCAAACAATAATTCAATACTACTTAACAACTCTAATGAATATCCCGGTAGCAAATTTCGACAATAAATACCTATGTTTGAAATAACGGTTAACATCATCACATTATTCGCTTTTTTTCAATATCTCACCTTTTATAAACTCTAAAAAGCTTTTTTTCTTTCATTGTTATATTGATCAGATTTTAAAAACTCTATAATACTTCTTGTAAGGACATAAAGTGCATCATCAACGATGTAATGAATTCCAGCTTCTTGCGTTCCAACAAGCCAAAACTTATAGGAAAAGAGATACTCTTTATCAATTGTATCTGGTACATATAATCTTATTTGTGAAAATTCATTTGGTCTCTTTTCATATCCATAATTTGCAATATGATTAGTTAAATGGGTAATCCATCCCAATGCTGCCTCAAAATTATATCTCACTAACACATGTAAAAATATATTCTGCGAAATCGTTTTAAACATATACGAGTACGAATCCGCCCTAACTGACAATCCCCACATTTTAGATTGACTTAAAGGAGTATAATTAGAAATTCTATAGTCTTTTTTTGATTCTCTTTCCTCTATCCAGTAAAAGTCTGCTAGTCGGCATAGTTCCTCACCTAAACAACTAGCAAGACGAGGTGTTACATTTTTTAATGTATACTCTATAATATCAATCGAGAGCCTTCCAAATGAGTTATCCTCATTCTTTTTTTAAAAAGCTTCACCTAGTTGCTCCCAAAACACTTTAATCCATGGACTAGCATAATCGGCCATTAAATATAATGCTGATAATAGATTATTAACTGGTTCAGCATTTAATAAACACCATTCTTTCCCAGCATTTTCTAACTCATTTTGAATATAATATTCTAATATCTCACAAGCATACTGAGCCATTACCGAATCAAACTGGCCTATTTTTAGAGTAATCCACGCAAATTTTTAATAGTTTCATCTTTATAATCATCATTCTTATATTTATCAGTAGAAAATAATAAACTAATAAGACATTCTCGCCCTATACCAATTGGCGACAAGATTGCAAAAACCATTATCATATGGCATTTGTATTATTTTTGGTACTAAATACATAAAGATTTTTCAAGCTTTTAGAAAGCGATTTAAAAGCTCTCCTTCTATGAGCTTCTCATATTCACAAAAAAAAGCTCTTACAATAATCTGATTTCAAAATTCCAATTATTGTTTGATCTCTCCATTTATTTGAAATGTTATCAGTATAAAAGTAAGTTATAAAAAAACTTAGCTCGATCGCTTCGAGAGAACAGTTTATTTTTCTACCCATATCTGATATCTTCTATACACACATCTTCCAAAAGCTTCTATGATAGTAAAAAAATCATCATACTGGCCTTTACAAAGATCAAACTCATTATCAATGAGTCTTTCAAAAGAAATATCTTCAAAAATATCATATTTTAACCGTATTTTATTTGAATTACGTACTATGACCCCATTTGACTCTAAAATTGACACGATTCTAGGATCTAATTCATCCACTAATACTCCAGAAGAAAAGCGCTTTGCCCGCTCAAGCACTATATATTCTATTGTTTGACGAATTTCAGTAGGCTTGATTTGCGGGTATGCATTATTTCTACCCAAACATATAATCTCAGTCCAAATATAGCTTCTAAATGAGTTAATATTTTCAATTTCTGTTTTATCATCTATTTTCGAAACAATTAAATTTAAATAGAAAAAGATTATTTAAAATCTGCCCGTATACAGGATTCGCCTTTACACCCATAATTACAGGATACTTGCTAGCAATCGCATTAATCTCACTATTCTCCAACACTGTAAGTCCAACATTTTTTATCGAAAAATGACTTTCAATTTTCAAGAATGCATTCTTATCAGAAGATCTACACGATGTGATAATATAAACATGTTCATAATTAACTGCATTATTGTAAAGCTGAAATAAAAGATCCTGTTTTGCTTTTGGTGCATCAGCAATAAATTCAAGTGCATCAATATATATATAAATTCGTTTATTGGCGGTATATCGGAATACATCTTGTAAATTAAGATTCCAAATAGAGTCAAGAGAGCTAGCTTCTATAAATCTTTCAGCGCGTGCAAATAAAACAAGATTTTTATCTTTAAGAAACTTTTTACATAGTGCAGATTTTCCAGATCCAGCAACACCTTGAACTGAAATAAATCTAGCTGTACTTTCATTCATTTCACTTAATATCTCTGATCTATTAATCTCATATTCACCTGCAATTAAATCATCAATACTATGCTCAATCAATGATTTACTATCATCAATAGCTTGTTTAAGACTTGTTACACATACCGATATCGTATTACGTTCATGAACGCATAGCTCATAAAGCCTCTTTTGAAAATCCAAATCGACTTTTGGCTTTTTTTCTATTACACTCTTTGTTGTAATCAGATGTTTATCCTTTAAAAAAACGATATATTACCAATTTGGTTATCATTCGAGTAGTCTTTTTACACTTGAAATAGAAGAATTATCCAATACAAAAAAATATACTTCTTTAATTTTTAACTATATTAACATCACTACTATCACGAATTTTTTTCAAGTGTAGATTTAATTTTTTTCTGGTATATTTTGATTAGTACTAACTTGTACAAAGATTTCAGCATTCTCTGAGATAAGATCAACATAAGGATAATTTCCCTAGTACTATTCAAATTAAAAAAAACGTTGCCCAAACCAAAGACTCGTACATTCAATAGCAAACAGCTCAAAAAGTGTAGCATTATCAAATAATCCTAACTTATTTAATATTTTGATATTATTCTCATAGTTTACAATATAATCATTAATATATTGAATTCGTTCTGCTGATTCTAACATATTGCCCTCTAGTTTTTTTCTATAAAACTAACACTTTATCAGGATATTTTATTATAATAACAATACGATTCAAAATTATTACTCTAACCCCATTTTTAGTCCACAATTACATAACATATCAATCACCAGTCATCAAAATAAGCCTCCTATCAAAACCATAGGAGGCTTATTCAACTTTGATATAAGTATAAGTTAAAAAAATTAGGTAATGTTAAATGCACTTTTTCAAATCTTGAATTAATGAGTCACAATATAACTCTAATTCCTCTTTATTTAACTCTTCTATTCTTTTTAAATCCTGATCCTCCCACTGCGCGCCTAAAAAGCTTTTAATCAATTTTTTTGGTAAAACCATATTTTTCTAATATACTCAAACTTATCATCTAAAGATAAAAGATACGACATCTAAATCATCTAATTTTTTTCTGCTTCCTATCTTCTAAACACTTATTAATTGCTTCTGTATTAGTATTAATAAATTCTTCTTTTTTTGCATTTAAAGTTTCATCAAGCATAGCATGCTTTTAGTAAGTCCTTTTTCAAAAGTATAGCATTCTAACATACAATATTGGGTTAATACTATTTTATTTGAAAAAAATCGTCTTTTTTTAAATCCTTATCAAATTCACAAATTTCATCTATAACTTTTTCTTTTTTTGATTTTTCTGTGTTTTCCGCCATCAGAATCTACAATAAAAAAACACTTTTTAGAATTTGTATTAATATATTTCAACACACTAGAATTAACTGCCATAGATAATTTTGATACACTAGTTAGCATCATGAATTTGGAGCTAATATCATCACCAAATATGGTCTTAACTAAATATTCATAAGCCTTTTGATCATCTTTTCCTTCAACAAAAACGAGATATTCCTTTCCTAAAAGATAAGTTATATCATAGCCTAGTAATTGCATTATCTCTAAACTTGATTCTAATGGTTTAATCTTAGTAACAGGTAAAGAGTACTTAGTTGGATTTTCTCTGAAAATTTTAAATAAGGACCCTCTATCAAAGCTCATTATAGACATATGAGAATGCGTGGTTAACATAACTTGGTGTTCTTTTGCAATTGTGCAAATAAAATCTGCCATTCTCTTTTCTAATTTAGGATAAAGGTATAATTCAGGTTCCTCAAGTAAAAATAAAACAGGCTCAACACCACTTCGCTGCATCTCTAGCAAAGTTTGTAATAATACAATTTTATACATACTTCTTGTACCTGAGCCAACAGATTGGAAGTCTATGTCTCTATTTATATTTGCAAATCTAAAATTTGTTTTTATATGTATACTTTCAAAAAGTTGATTTGAGAATTGCCACGATATTTTTATAGTATCATTATAAGAATCTTGAAGATTACTATTTAACTTATCAGTTATTTCAAGGGTTTCTTCTTGAACACGCTTTAATAAATATTGATTAATCTCAGGTATAGATAGCTCAGAAATTATCGTATTATCAATTAATTGATTAGAGAGTTCTTTTTGTATTTATTGAGGGTAGTAAAAAGTCTAAATAATTTATTAGTAGTGCTATCGACTTCTCCTAAACCTTCTCCTATAAAATTTCTTTCATCATGCAAATATGCATATCTCGGTTGTACAATCTTTTTGAATCTGAATAATATCCTCAGGACTCAATTTAGACGTACTTGGTTCAGCAAAAACTAGAATCCGTCAAAAGAAATATGCGAGTTTATCACTTTATCGTATTTATAAACAATTTTAAAATATAAAACATTATTATGCTTTACCAATTCCCCATTCTTGCTTTTATATTATATCGTAGATCTCTTAAATAGGATTTGCTCTCCATTTTTCTACGTCTTCGCCCTTCAGATTTTTTTCAAGTGCATTTGAATACCAGATTGGCTTATTATTATTTAAATCAGAATTCGCTAATATTCTTCTAATAGAAAAAAATCATCAAAATCTATTCCTATTCCTATAGTAATTTCGTCTTCTCGTTTCCCATTTTTTTATCAAATCTGAAATCCGCCTCCTTAATATTATATTCTCCTAAAAAAAGTTAATATTGCAAACAATATAGAACTTTTTACCAGAGCTATTTTCTCCTATTAATCCTAACTTATTAGAAATATTACTAATCTCAATTTTTTTATAGACCTATAATTTTTTTATAAGTATTTTTTTCTTATCATCTTAACCCTGTACTATATAGAGTTATTATAAAATTAAGATAATTTATAAAGCTACAACTAATTACTATAAAAAAACTCTATAATTCTTTTTCACATATAATTGATTATTATTTTTTCACTTATTTAATTTGTACTAACTTACACGAATCATTAAAGAAACAAAAAAATATAGATAGATTAACAATATAAATAAAATTCGCAAAATATAATTTCTATATAGCATATTATATCAATAAAAAGCCTTCCACTAGTTTTTGATATGTACCCATTTTTCCTGGACACATATTATTTACTAGCCTAAACACATGGATGCTTCCTATATTTTTACAGGAGGCATCCATTTTGTTTTTTTCTGGATCCTTCTGTTGTTGTAATAGTTAATGTATTCTTTTATCGCTACTGCAAAAGCATTAAATGATGAATATTCTGTTTCAAAACCATAATATATTTCTGTTTTCAATCTACCAAAAAAGGTTTCCATCACAGAGTTATCATAACAATTTCCTTTTCTAGACATAGACTGAATAATGCCATGTTCTTTAAGTGCTTGCCTAAAATAGTTATGTTGGTATTGCCAGCCTTGATCAGAGTGGAAGATTAATCCCGAAAGATTAGTAAACTTCTTAAAGGCTTTCTCTAACATACGAGAAATCTGTTCTAAGTTAGGCCTTAATGCTAAGTCATAAGCAACAATCTCATTCGTATTCATATCTAAAATAGGCGATAAATAGCATTTTCCCCACGAAAAATTGAACTGAGATACATCGGTAGTCCATTTTTGTAATGGTGCAGTTGTACTAAAATCTCTATTGACGATATTTTCTGCTATTTTGCCGACTTTCCCTTTGTAAGAGTGATACTTTTCCTTCGGTCGCTTTCCTGCGAGTCCCATACTATGCATAAGTCTTTGTACTCGTTTATGATTGACTATAAAACCTCGATTAAGAAGCTCTTGGTATACACGCCGTACACCATACCGACCTTTATGTTCTGTAAAAATCTTTTGAATTTCATCTTTTAGTTCTGTATTTCTTTTATCTACAAGATCTACTTTAGTAATTTCAAAATAATAGGTAGATTTGGCCATTGGCATAGCTTTTAAAAGATGCTTTAGTTGATAGCCTTGTTGGCGGAGCGTTTTGATAATCGCTGCTTTTTCGCCTTGAGTCGCGCAGCTTCTTTTTCTTCTCTCAAGGCAATCTCTTTTTTTATGACTTCATTTTCAGCTTTAATATAAGCAATTTCAGCTCGTAAGCGAATTAGTTCCTCATATTCACTCTCTTTGAGTTTTCGAGGTGAGATAGTCTTAGGTACTTTCATTTTGCAATCCTTTGGTGGTCGTCCTTTAGGTTTATTAATAAGACCATTGTATCCCAAAGTTTTGTATTTATGAATCCATTGATACAGTTGTCCAGAATTAATACCCGCTACAATAGCTACTGATCTTAAACCTTGACCTGAAAGAACTTGGCATACTAACTCAAATTTTTCTTTTGGAGACCAATACTTATTAGTCCCTCGACATTTATTAATGTCTGAACCATGAAGTTGTTCTAATTTAACCCAGTCTCTTATTAGTCTATGAAATGTATCTGTCCTCACACCGTTAGGCGTCTTGGGCCATTCACCTTGATAGAATAATTCAATTGCTTTTCTTTTAAATTCATAACTATATCTCATGAAAATACCCCCTTTACTGGTTGTCCAGTAAAAGGGGTACATATCATTTAGACGGGAAGGCTTTTTAAAGTGAATATATTTAATTC
>BNJU01001440.1_pt1 | contig 44890 bp, 53 predicted proteins | sample 8539281 | NCBI WGS metagenome assembly BNJU01 (sample SAMD00202456, study PRJDB9452) | human saliva metagenome | isolation source: human saliva | place: Japan
TGTTAATAGGTGTAGTGGAATCAATAGGGTTAAAGTTACCGTCAAACCACTGTATGGTGTATCCCGAATCAGGGTTTACCAAAGTATAGGCACTTAAGTCACCAAATGTAAGATTTACAGGGTTTCCGCTTGCATCTACATTTGCAATCTCTGCATCCTGACCCAAAGGTAGTGGAGAGATATGGCCTCCTATATTGAAATGGTAGGTGTTAAAGTTACTTGGTATCTTTGTAAACTTTGCTGTCAATGTGATTGCATTCTTGCTGTTCGGAATTCCTGTAACAGTCTGAGGTATACCAAGATTTAAGTTTACCTGCTGTGAACCAAGTTCTGCAGATGTCTCCCAATGATCGAATCTGTATCCTGCATTAGGCACCGGATAATAAATCATATCACTCGGCTTTATATTCACACTGTATGTAGTACTTCCTGTCGGAGTAATTCTTGAGAGGTTAATTGCCGCATCCGTATTTACATTGTAATCTGCAGCTGTAGGTGAATTTGCAACCTTTATACTTCCTCCTGCTCCGTTAATCGGGATAAGTTGAACTATAGCTGTAGGATCAACAGCATAGGTTACGATAATCTCTTTAGATTCAATCGGACCTGTTGCAGCGGTAGTTAAGTCAAAGTTTTGATTTGTATCACTCCAGCTTGAGTCAATACTTGCTATAGCAGTCTGATATGAACTTCCCCATGTTGCGGTACCGCCGTTTAGCTGTGCCTTAGGATGGTCACTGCCATACTTATAATTGTCTACTTTAGGTACAGGAATGTGAATATTATATTGTGATGCATTATATCCGGCCTTAATTTTAGGTATTTTGCCTTACCGTTACTATTGTCCACTTCCTTATATGTGCTACCGTTAGCTGTTCCCGATGTAGTAGGTAAAGCCCCATTTGTTCTTTCATACTCTGATACTATTAAATTTGTAATATCATTTCCCCTGTCATCCATATACCTCACAGTAAGTGTAGTCGCATATGCAGGATTGGCATGATACTTATAAGTTATATTTACATCCTGATTAGGCATCTGACCTGTTATCTTGCCGAAATCTGTAGATGAATATACCGTATTGACTTTCAGTCCGTCATATGCATGTGCTCCTGAACCGGCGTCACCTGAAAGCAGTGTGGCATTGGCGGCAGTATTACCGTCTTTAATATTTTTCTCACTTGTAATATAACTTATTACCGCTCCGTCAAAAATATATCTGTCGGCCGATGTAGCATGAGCTGCATCCTTTTTACTGATATCTTCATTCAGTTTTATATTCTTCGCGCCGATATCCGTAAGTGCGGGCTCATAATAAAAACCTCCTACTCTCGGTCTGGAATTTGGCAAAGTAGTCAAAGCGGCATCCTGATATATCTCATCCACTACCTGTAGAGACTTTTTCACATTAGGATTTACACTGTAGTTGAATGTAATCTTCGTGTCCTTATTTACCATGGTTCCGCTTAGGTTTTTATTATTATCCATAGTAAATCCGGCGTCGCCGGCTGTAAAACCTGTAAATGTTGTTGTAAACGGTGTCGTAGTACTGTGTTCAAAAAACTTTACAGTATCATCTGCTCCTGTGTTGGTTATCATATACCCGTCAGGTACTAAAGGTGACTGAGGTATGGCCTCAAGTACATTTTTGGTTGTAGTTGAATCTGGCGGAAGTCCCGGAACATATACGCCGCTATTTGCAGTATACTGTACCTTCAAATTGTAGTTCTTACTTGTATCCGCCTTCAGCTTTGCATAATAAGTCTTTCCCGTACTCGGATAAGTAAGACCGTCCATTCTCCACAGTCCGAATCCGTTTTCCTTATCATTCATCCAATGCTCTATCGCATAGCCTTCAAGTCCAATATTATCCCAATTTTTACCGTTCAAAGACTTCGTATTATCAAAAGTTCCGTTATCGGGATTACTTGTATCCGGTTTTACAAAAGGCAGATATACATAGTGATTTGCATGGTTTACATCCATTCCGTAAAAGTCACTACCTGAATCTATTAAAGCATTCTGAGTACCTCCCGGAATATTTACATTTTTAACAATCTTTTTTAAAGACGGATTCAACTCCGTAAAATTAAACTGAAAACCTGAACCTGTGGGAGCCGGAGGCTGTGTCACAGGGTTGCCCCAGGCCGACAGGGTTGCCGGCTGGGTCAAAACCATTGTTCCCACCAATAGGGAAGCAATTTTTCTTTTTATTTTTTTCATATTTTTCTCCGATATCACTGAAGCTTTTCACCGTTGGCATTTACTGTGTAGCCGTCCGGTGTCTTTTCATTCTCATACATGGAGCCATATGGTCTTGAAGATGTCTTTACATAATCCCATTTCATATCGGAATTATTCCACTCATATGTAGGAGCGGGAACTTCAGGATTGAAGAAGTAATCCTTTCCTCCGATATGTTGCCAGCCTGTAAGCATAGCACCTGAATTGTTCATATAATACCATCTTCCGTCCTGCGGATCGTGATGCCAACCTCTTGTCATCACTCCGTTGTTTTCGTCCATGTAATACCATAGGTTTGTATTGGTATCAAGTACCCATCCGAGAACCATCTGACCTTCAAGTTCTCCCTTCACGGTATTCATATAATACCAGTTACCTGTTGACGGGTCTTGCATCCATCCGGTAACCATTGTTGACTTTGCATCAAAGAAATACCATCTACTGATAAGATTGCCGTTCTTATCCGGAATCTGAATCTTAGCCCATGAAGAATTGAGAGGAAGTCCGCCGTTTAATACAAAGCTCCAACCTCCCGTTACAGGATTTGTCTCCCACTTTCCGTCAGTTCCGAGTACAAGCTTGTAACATTACTTCCTTCAAGTGTTGCCTTATTATTTGTCGTGTTCTTCTCTCCCGGTGTCAAAAGTATTGAACCTCTTCCTGCTGAAGAGTTTCCGCCACCGCTTGCACCGCCTGTTCTTCTTACTCTGTCCGACAATCTGCCGTTTGATATATTGCTGTATCTGTTGATTACATCAAGCAGTCCGTCTATTGCCTGTTGAAGCTCGGCATAGTTTGCCATTCTTCTATGGTCAATGCCGTCCTTATCAAGTATATCTCTTGCCCATGCCAATGTATCCATAGCCTCAAGGATTTTACTGCTGATAGTATCTGCCTCACCTGCCTTAAGATAAGGGTTTCCGAGTAAATCCTTGGCATTTTGAATAGTATCCGCCAAGTCTACTCTGGCCTTGTCAACCTTAGGCTTATTATTCTCATAGTAAGCGTATATAGTTGTAGCTTTTGTAATCTTCATTGACGGATCAAATACTGAAAGAGTATTTTCCTTCTTTGACCAGTTCTTATAATTATGTTCCACACCGTATATATCTTCAAAAGGTGTTACAAGGTTTCCGGCAGTCTCTCCATCCGCGTATGCCTGAACAAGCGAATAATCAAGAGAATAATCGGCATCATCTACCGCCTCTTTTCTTCTTACCTTGAACTTGTGGTAGAAGTTTCTGCTTGTATCATTCAGATACTGATAGTCAAGTACCGGTTTGTTATCCACAAATACCACCTTAAATACCTTCGAATAAACCACTACATAGGTATGGTTGAGATTTGCCGTGAACTTAAACAATCCCGCATTGTTATCAAGATCTCCGACATAACTCATCGCAACAGGTGTACCTGTAGTCACATCAAAGATTTCATAGTCAAGCTGATCCGTATCGGCTGCAGGAAGCTGTGCCGTAACATCAATACTTGCGTTGGATGCTGTCGCTCTTCCAACCTTTCTGCCGTCTACATATCTTTCAAGTTCAATATCAAGTGCATATGCCGGAGTATATGCATCAGGATGGTCCATACCTGAAACAGATACAGGCTTTACCAGTGCACTCTCTGCATTGCTTGCATTTCTCTTTGAGAATATAACTCTGTAGTCAACCTTGGCACCGTTTACACCGATAAGTGATTGATCCTGTGGTGTTGTCAGTTCATGTGCAAGTGCAGGTATCTGATTCGGATCAAGTCCGAACTCTCCTACAGCGCCTCCTCTGATCTCTTCATCGGCATCCGCATCATCAGCTGCCACCTTCGGAAGATCATATACCGCCTTAAAGACAATATTTGAGTTTGACATTGTGAATGTGTAATCATTTGTAGGTATTTTTCCGGTAACTCCTACCGCTCTTCCTGCAAGTACCTGCCAATACTTAAAGTTGTATCCTGCAGCATTTACAGGGTCTGCGTGTAAGCTTACAACTTCACCGGCCTTTGCATCGGTGTAGCTGTTTGAGCCTACGCTGTTGCTTCCTACACTTACCACCTCACCGTTTACAGTCTCAACAATGTACTTCGGTGCGTCTGCCATATCTCCCGGATTGGCTGTGATCGCGTTTCCGTCAGAAAGCTTTGTAAGAGGATTTGGAATTGAGGTATCACCCTTTCTTCTTGCCACAACAGTGTATGTCTCATTAGGATTTAAATTGTTGAAAGTAACCTTTGACGGATTGCCTGATGAGCCTATCCATCCGTTGTCACTTCCCGGATAATTTACCACATTTCCGCTTTCGTCGATAAGTGCATAATCCGCATCAGGATCGGCCGGAGTTATAATAATCTGAGCCATTCCGTCATTGTCAGGATCATAACCTACGCTGTAGTTGTTATCAACTGTAGGAACATAGGTATCTATAGGTGAAGAAATATTGCTGCCTGTAACAGATGATGTAGGATTTCCTACCGTTGCAATAGTATCAGGTGTACCCTCCTGTACATCATAGTGTGCACCAGGAATCAGATTAGGAACATTTGTAATGCTTCCTACAGATTCACCTGTAACTACAGCTACAATCTTGCCGTTCTTATCACTGATCACATATACATTGCCCGGTGTTGTACCGTTTATTCTTATCTCTCCGCTTCCGTCACTTCCAAGATGTCCTGTAGGTACTATAGAACCTATAGTTAGACCCCAAGTAACAGGATCCTTAGTAAAGTTTGCATAGTATGTTGCATGATTTACAAGCGGGGTTGTTGCCGTCATGGCACGGTTTGCACTGTCACTCCAGTTGGCAAAGTTATAGTTTACTACCGGAATAGTGCTTGGTAAGTCACTTTGAATCTGTCCCCATGTATAATCATAAGGCTTGTGAAGAGTTGTCGGTGTTCCCACACTACCGTTTGAATTTGCCGCAAAGTTTATATCAATCCACATAGAAGGATCTTCAACGAATTTTGCATACAATGTAAGCGGTAAGCTTCCGCTCGGTAGCGGATCTGTAGGTACAACAGGTATGGTTGCGGCCGCATCCATATACCAACCGTCAAACTTATAATATCTGTTTGCACTTGTACTTGGAATACTTCCCTGAGCACTGAGCTTGTTGAATGTATCCGCCTTTGCATTGCCGAGAGCACTTCCGTCACTTCCGAGGAATGTGGTAGGTGCTCCAAGCATTACTGAGCTTACACTTCCTTCGTTGTTAGGTGCCGATGCAACCGCAAAGTTTATCGCTCTCCACTTGCTTGGATCGCGACTAAGCTTGTAGTCCACACTGATCGGTCCCGTTGCAGACAAAGGCATTGCACCGTTTAGTGCTCCGTCGGACGGATTTACACTTCCCCAGCTGCTTCCTGCAGGGTTGATATCGGCAGTTGAATTGCTGTCCCAGATATATCCGTAAAGCTTATCTCCCACCGTGCTGCCTGCAGAAGGTATCTGCATATTTGTTATTGTAGATCCCGGTGCTATACCGTCAACACTGCTTGCAAGTACGCTGTTAGCTACCTCTCTGTCATAGAATCTGCGCACAAGGTTGTTTGAAGAATCCGCAGTGTAGATATATGTGATCTCTACCTTCTGGTTAGGCATATGCGCCGAAAATTGTCCTGTAGTCTGATCGTTCAGTGTTATAAATCCTGTACTGTCAAGACCTGTTTTGTAGTTCGGATAAGTAAGATTTTCATGTCCGCCCTGTACTATACTGAAAGAAGTATAATTATATCCTGTAATTGAAGTGTCAGGCTGACTTGAGAAAATCTGTTCCGCATTAAGTGTACCGCTTTGATCTGCCGCCAATGTATTTCCCGCACTGTCACGATGATGAATTGTATAAGTAAATGTTACATTAGGGTTTACCTTATATCTGTATGTAAGATCTACACCTGTTGTATTCATTGTAGCATCTACATGACCATTTCCGGTATTCACAGTTCCGGCACTATACGGATTAAGTACTCCTGTATTGAATATATATCCTGTAATAGAAGCAAGCGGATTTGCCGTGATCGGCTGTGTGAAGCTGTATGATACAGGCGGCTCACTGCCGAAGTCTATAGGCAATGCTACATTCGAGTTCTTATGTGTTACTGTAAAGTTATGCAATGTAGGATCAGGTGTCCACTTCGCATAAAGATATACATTACCTGCAGTAGTAGGCGCAGGGAATATTGCAGGATTTCCTACTCCTGTAAATGCAGCGCCGTCAACATCTCCGGTGTCGTATTTTTCATTACCGTTATTATCGGTATATGTATACCAACCGTCAAATACATAACCGTACTTTGTCGGTGTCGGTATTGGTCCCAGGGTTGTAGTCGGTGTCGATGTCGGTATTGTTCCCGGAGTCGTAGTCGACGCAACGGTATTCTCTTCCCTATTTGCTATAGCATTGCCACCCTGTGTATCAAAATGATAGCGAACTACATTTTTCTTAAAGTACACTGTAATATTTACAGGGTTGGTGCCCATAGTACCTATAATATTTCCGCTTGGAGTTCCGGAACGTATAGTTGTTACTACAGACGGAATATCAACTCTGTCAAATACATATCCTGCATAGTTTCCTGTAAATCCATTAGGTAAATCATATTTTATATTTGCACCTGCCGCATATGAAGTTGTATATGGGTTTGCTAAAAGTATATGATCATTTCCTGTAAAACTCATATTTCCAAATGGAATACTGTTTCCGTCCTCATCAGCATAATTTAGTGTAAAGCTATATACAGGAGCCTTTAAGTATGCCACATTCTGCACCTGATTAGCTTCACCGTTTATAGTGGTTCCTGCTCTTACCTGCTGTGCTACATTTCCCGGTGCTATAGTCTGTCCCGATTTATCTGCAGTAATACTTCCGATAGAGTATGGAAGTGCCTCACTGCCTCTTCCGGCATAATCAAGCACTGTACTTCCTTCTGTATTTGAGGTAGGCAGTCTTGACTGGTCAGCTTCATTTACACCGACACTTCCTGTAAACGAAGCTCCCTTCGGTATGTACAAATAGTTTGCACCGAGGCCGATATTTGAATGAGTAATTGTGGCAGTATAAGTAGGTGTCACAGTTGTTCCGCTACCACTTGGTGGAGTATCCAAAGTTGTAATAATACTGTCATTATCTGTAACATTGACATTTCCGCTTAGAGTAAACGGGTATTGGTTTGGTGCCGGTGTTGAACCTGTTATAGCTGTCGCATCTGCAAGGCTCACTGCAGAAATATACTTCTCCGTTGAAAAATTATTTTTTATATCAACTTTTCCTGTTCCTGCATCTGCTACTACCCTTCCTCCTGAAGCTACGTAAACTGCAGATGCTTTTGCAGTATCATAGACCTTATTACCTGTAAGTGTAGTACCTGACTTCAAATTGAGCTGTCCGTTAACATTTACCAATGCTCCGGTTACTCTTGTGCCGTTTGGCTCTGTCTGTGCGCTGTTACCGTTTATCTCTATATTTGTAAGAGTAAGAGTCTTTCCTGCAGGAACATCTATAAGATCACCTGCAAAATCCTTCTTACGAATAAGCTTCTTTGCAGGACCGGCAGGCATATCTTCAGGATGAGTTCCGTAATAACCCGGAGCGTCCGACACATTCATTGTTCCAATCTTATCATACAAACTTGTCTGTATTGTAAGACTCTTCAGATTCGGTGCACTGTTCCAGTTAAGTGTTGCAGGAACCTCTGTATCATCCATTACATAGATATATGCCTTCTCAGTTCCGCTTGCTCCTATCGCATCTATCGCAGCCTGTACAGTATTGTAAGGCTTTGTGATATAACCTGTAGAAGCACCGTTTTGACCTGCATAAGTAGGATCCACATAGTAAACGGATACTCTCATAGATACTTCAAATGTAGCACTCTTTGTCTGTCCCGGTGCCAAATCAAAATATGCGGAGAAGGCAGCTGCGGAGTCATAACCCTGAACTAATGAGTCTCTAGTTTAGAAAATGCAAAACCTGTATGATAAACCGCCTTTGTCCAATTGTTTCCCTTAGGTGTCATCTCAAACTGTCCTGCCCAAACTCTTCCATCTCCCGATTTTACCTTCACATCAAAGTCTGAAAGCCTATACTTATTATCTGAAGAAGATATCTCACCATTATTAAATAAATCTTGAGCTTCAGAGTCTGATAAATTTGCCATCATATGAAGATGTTTTCCGCTCTGCGTAACTAAAATCGGAGCCTTGTCATGATTATATAGGAATGTATCAGACTCATTACCTACCATAAACTTTACTGGATCACTTGTTGTATTGGCTACTGTATAGGTTACAAGCAAGTTTTTATCATCATCATCAGGTTTTATTTCCTGACGGACTTCGATATTTGTTCCTGAAGGTTTCCCCGGTACTTGAAGTTGTGTAATACCGCCGTTATATGTAGCAGGAAAAAGTTTTACAGGAAAATCATCTGTCATGAATCTTCTCTTTCTATTAGTACCTGTTCCTGTCCATGCACCACCGTTGTGCCCTTGTAAGTATGATTCTGTTAAAGTTACTCCATCACCAGCATATCTTACACTTGGATCTAAATATGTAAGAGAAGTATTTGTATCATTTGGTCTTGGTTCTCCAAAGCCATAGTATGTTGCCCAATAATCCATTCCATAAGCAGTACGAACAGCAGTATCATATCCTCTTGTATTATTACTTCTGGTTGTACTATCATCATTTATCACAGCCGCAACGTTAAAAGAATTAGTCTGTAATATATTTGGAGATACAAATGGAAATCCGATTGTAGCATATGGCCCATATGGTGCATACGTTCCTGCAGGGTCAAAATTAGAATTAAATCCGCTCAGCCCCTCTCCCATCTTCTGGAATGTAAATCCTGTCGATGAAGAAGAACCGTAACTGACGCTGTTATTACCTGAACCGCTTGTATGCATATAAGGATATCTATCCCCGTTATCTGTCAGGCTTGTGTTAGGGACAAGGCTGCTAGCCCTTGCATCCATCTCCCCAAAAGGCAGCCCTGTAGCCACCATCAAAAAGGATAAGAGACCTGCCAACAGTCTTTTACCCTTGTGCTTATTTTGTGTCATATATCACCTCTATAAGTTTTTGTACAAAATAAAATCACTATATTATTTTATTCCTCCATTAAACATAAAGACATAAAATCAAACTTATACACTTGATAAGAAAGAGCCTCACCTAGCCCAAGCAAAACTCTGCGATTTTATCTCTTCATACATTTTGTTCGCCCTCTTGCATAGGCAAACTGCCCAATAATATTAAAATTGCTCTTAGCCCTAGAGCACACAACTTCTATAGATCTAGCCCTTATCCATATAAAGTTGTATATTTTCTACTATCTTGCATCGTAGAAAATCATAAAATTAACCGATTAACCCTACACCTCCTTATATCAAAATTTGATTTTTAAAAATCCCTACTATTCTACTCTATTTTTTTAGGGTTTTTTTGGAACTATCAAATGATACATAGAAAAATTATTTTCTTAAACTTTTTATTAAAATTACCACTATCATATCCTTATGTCGTTTTTATACATTAAAAAAAGTCGTATGAACTTCAATCCGATTCACGACTTTTATTATCTTTATAGTTCAGGCAGGAAAATAATATTTATACTGCCTGTTTTTTCATTCTCTACTATCTGAGTATCTATATGGAAAAGCTCTTTTATATTCTCACTTGTAAGCATCTCTCTCGGAGTTCCGACCTTGAATACTTCCCTCTTTTTCATCAATATTATTCTGTCGCAGTATGTAGCCGCAACATTAAGATCATGAACACAGCAAAGCGTGGTAAGCTTTTGTCTTTTTAATATATTCATTATCTGATACTGATATCCTATATCCAAGTGATTGGTCGGTTCATCAAGTATTATAAGCGGTGCTTTTTGACTTAAGGCTCTTGCAAGCAATGTTCTTTGCTTCTCGCCTCCTGAAAGCGAAAGGAAATGTCTCTTTTCATAGCCTTCAAGGCCTACTTCCTTAAGATATTCAAGTACAATCTCCCTGTCCTCATCGCTGTCCCCTGAAAACATTTTCTGATGTGCAAATCGTCCAAGCATTGCCATATCATATACGGTCATATCAAAATCCACAAGATTTTCCTGTTGCATTACGGACATTTTCTTTGCAGTCTTTTTATTGGACATTTTAAAAATCTCTTCGCCGTCTATATATGCAGCACCGCTGTCAGGAGTGTAGACCTTATAGATATTTTTTAAGAGTGTAGATTTGCCGCAACCGTTCGGCCCGACTATTCCTACAAACTCGCCCTCTTTGACACTTATATCAATACCGTCTATTATAAGTTTTCCGTCAATAGAATATGTAATACCCTTTGTTTCAAGTTTCATCATCCTTTTCCTCCGGTTCTTGATTTTCTGATCAAATACAGAAAGAAAGGTGCACCGAAGAATGCCGATACAACACCTATAGGTAACTCCTCAGGAGAAATAATTACTCTTGAAATCACATCCGCCAGCACTAAAAATGTGCCTCCCACCAATGTGGCGGCCGGTATAAGTCTTGTATGCTTACTTCCCACTACGCTTCTTGTGATATGTGGAATTGTAAGTCCGACAAAACCTATTACTCCGCTTATAGACACTATCGCACCTGTAAGCAATGTTGTTACCAAAATCATAATAAGCTTTAATCTGCCTGTATTTACACCAAGTGTAAGTGCAACATCATCTCCCAAAAGCATGGCATCAAGCATCTTTCTGATTGCATATATCACGATAAAGCATACAACAAATACAATGGCAACATAGACAAGTCTTTCCCATGTTGAACCGCTTAGTGAACCCATCATCCAATACTGAGCGGTCTTTACTTTATCCGATCCGGTTCTTTGCAAATAAATCATTATATTTGTCAAAGCTCCGAACATCGCCGCAACAGCTATACCTGCAAGAATAAGTTGTGTCGCTGTAACCTTATTTCTTATTTTAGCTATTTGAAGTGCAATCACTATAGATATAACTGCTCCGATAAACGCACCCAATACGGTACCGTACTGTCCGTAAAAAAACATTGATCCGTACATAATCATAAATACGGCACCTGATGACGCACCCTGTGAAATACCGAGGACATACGGATCCGCCAAGGTATTCTTTGTAGTGCCTGCATCACAATACCGCAAAAGTGTAAGTCCGGCTCCTACAATAAATGCTGTCAAAACTCTCGGAGTGCGGATATCCCAAATGATAGACTCGATACTGTCATCCCATGTGGGTACTACTACTCTCCTACCGCTGATTTTATTTGCCAAAAATCCTATTACATCGCCAAACTTGATATCCACGCTGCCAAGTACGATTGAGACTGCAATGGATACGATCAGTGTTGCAATCATTATAAATATAAAAAACAGATATGCACCGTTTGACTCAAGCGGTAAAAAATGCTTTTTAAATTTTTTCATACTGTCTCCTAAAACAAGACTGCCACAAAAGTGACAGCCTCTAAACTAAAAACTTATTTGAATTTATCAGGATAGAACTGCTGCGCCATTATCTTTACCGCATTTGCGGAACCCGCAGAGCCCTGCATATCTGAACAACAAGCGCTGTAGATTCTTCCTTCCTTTACAGCACGAAGGTTCTTTGTAAACTCATTTGTCTCAAGGAACTGCTTCTTTGCCTCAGTATCATGATCATAGTCAAGTATAAGAATTACATCAGGATCTCTTGCAACAACCTCTTCCCATGAAGGTGTAGCCCAGCCCTTGTCTATATCATTAAATATTGAAAGACCGCCTGCAAGCTTTATCATATCTCCCGGTATTCCCTGACAAGCTGTAAAAGGTGCATCCTCACCCGAGTCATATACAAAGACTGAAACCGGCTTTTTATAAACATCATCACCAAGTGTCTTCTTTACATCTTCTATAGTGTCTTTCATAGCCTGTACTTTCTGATTTGCAAGGTCTGTAACACCGAAGATATGTCCTAAAGTATCATAGTCCTTATATACATCTTCCATAGTTGCCTTATCTGAACATGAATATGGGAAATAAGGAATAATATTATTCTTAAGACACCAGTCTACAGAGAAGTTGCTGTCTGAGAAAAGTGAATCCCAGCCTATCATAAAATCAGGCTTTAATGCAAGAATCTGTTCCTTTGACGCCTTACTTAGATTCTGACCGTCCGGAACTATCTTATTCAACTTATCTCTTGCAGGAAAATCATTTACAGTGTCAAGACAAGATCCTCTGGTATATCCTGCTATATGATCCTCAAGCCCGAGATCCAAAAAGAAATCTACCATCTGGTCACCGTCTGCCACCACTCTCTTCGGTGCGGATGTAAATGTCTCTTCCATATTTTGTCCGGCACCTGATCTCTCAAGATTTAATGTAATTGTATAAGGCTCATAAGCCTTATCACCTGACTGTGCCTCATTGCTGACCTTCTCCACATCCTTTTTTTCACAGAGTACTGATCGCCTTTAGAACCGACTACTCTCTTTTTGAGAACTGCAAGCGGACATACTCACTGCTGTAATACAAAGTCCTGCCAAAATCGCCAACTTTTTTTCATAAATACCTCTTCTTAGTAATGTTATTGTGTCTTATGAATATCAATTCATAACATTTAGATATTCTAACATTTCCAATAAAAAAAAGTCAATATATAAAATTAAATTTTTAAGCAATATACCTATACCCCTATACTATATAAAAAGTCGTGAGAATTCTATTTCAACTCCAAATTCCTTGCATTATACCAATGAAATCTGTTATCTTTACAATATTTTTCAATCTCTTGTAAAGTCACTATATCAGCTTTGTACTCCGTTAAAAAAACACCTTAAGTCCATCCATTTTTTTGCTTTATTCAAATATTGTATAAAAATATTCACGGTCTTTAGCTGATTTTTTTACCGTATTTTTTTGTTCTCAAAGTCAATACTTGTAAATACACATTCCTGATTGACTCCGTCAAACATTTCCTTTGCAATTTTTTCATCTATACATTTGCTTACAAATGTATCTCCACCGTTTATTATAGTATCAAGATTATACTTTCGAAGCGCCTTTAGTATAGAACAAAGTCCGACATATATTTCCTCTTCGGGAAACTGATAGTACACATCACAGTTATCTATAAAAAATCCGTCAAAGCCTTTATCTGCTATATTTTTCCCAAGTCCATCTACTATAAGATTTTGCCATTTCTTATCAGAGACATCCATCCATGACTCATCTTCCCAGTTCTCATATGTACCAAGTGTTTTATCTTTAAACTCCTCATAGTATGGGCGATAGTTTTCCAAAGACCCTATATTAAGATAGGCATATATCTTTTTATTTTTCTCATGTAGTTTCTTTATATCATCTTTATTAAATTCAGTCGGTTCAAGTACAAGGACTTCGTAATTATTAAGCTTTATTCCATCTTCTTTGCTGATGCCTATAAATACACCGTAATATTTATCCGCCATAAAATCAGCTTTAGCAAAAGCAAAAAGAACAAGACCGCAGACAACAGCCAAGACTATAAGCACGAATTTCTTCATAGGAAAACTCCTCTCTATAGTTGTACATCCTATTTATATCAATTATAAATATTTTAATCAAGCATATAATCTTACATAAGGTAAAAATATACTTGACATAATGTAATTATAGAGTTATATTGATGGTGTAAAACATATATGACATTTTTGTCTGAAAGGAGTTTTTTTATGGAATATATTATGATTGGTTTATTTATTGTAGGTGTATTTGAAGTTTTGGCTTTTAATTCAAAAAAGTCGAAAGAAGAATATGATGAAAGGCAGTTGGCTGTTAGAGGACGCGGTTATGCTTATGCATACTTTACCGTAATGATACTTTCACCTTTACATATATTCACAAAAGATACCCTCTCATTGCCTGTTTCAAATGATCTCATAAGTGTTATAATACTTTTTTTATATCAGGTATTGTGCTGAATACTTATATTGTTTTTTTAATGACGCTTACGGCAGTTATAAAAAGAATAATTATAAAAAGCACTTTATCACCTATATAATTATATTTTTTTATTAAATGCCTACTACTTAATAAGGTCTGTATCAGATCACACATTGTTTAAAGATGGAGTATTACAGTTTAGAGAAGGTATAAATCTTATCGTAGCTGTTGCCTTTATTATTTTAACTTTAAATTTGGTAATAAAATTGATGATAGACAGATGTAAAAAAGATGAGGAATAAGTGAGAACTATGAAAAACCTTAAATTAAAATCCGCCAGAGCTGCCAAAGACCTCTCCCAACAGCAGCTTGCGGATCTGGTAGGAGTCAGCCGTCAAACAATAAATGCTATAGAAAAGGGAGACTACAATCCCACAATTCGCCTATGTCTATCTATCTGCCGTGCACTTGATAAGACTTTGGATGAATTGTTCTGGGAAGAAGAATAAGAGGGTACTTGCCCTCTTATTTTTTAACCTACTTCTTCGCCAAACTTAGATAATGTAATTTTTTATGCATATCTCACCTTAGAACTCGGATAAGTCGATTTCATCTGATGTAATCCCGGCTTTAATATTTTCAACCGCTTTATCCATCATATGTAATGTATTCTCGGAAATCCTGAAAGGCTCTCTAAGTTCACGAGGCTCAAGCAGTATTGTACCGTCTTCTTTCTCTTTCACATGGTAGTACTCAAATATACATCCTCTTAAAGTAATCCTTTTCTTTGAATCTAACTTTGCATCATATTCTCTTATACTTGTATTCATAAGTTCCTCTAAAATAAACGCTTAATTTGTGGGAATTCCCACCTGTGTCTATAGAATAATATTATAATAAATCCCTGTCAATCTTCACTACTACCTATTTTATTTCCATCCTACACACAAATCCTACATCCTCACCGTTATAAAATCTCACCTTCCATCTATGAAACTCCACTACTTTCTTAACTATCTTAAGTCCAAGTCCATGGTTTCCGACGCTTTTTGTCTCAGCATATGCATTTTGATTCAGTCTTTGCAAAATTTCAGACGATACCCCGCTTCCGCTATCTCCTATCTCCAAAAATCGTTTTTTTATTTTTCTTTATATAGATTTATATATACTTGGCATCCGTCGGGATTATGGCGAATAGTATTATTTAAAAGATTTACAACAGATCTTTCAAACAGTTCTTCATTTAATAAAACTTCATATTTTTGCATTTCATCATCTATGTTCAGTTCAAAATCATACTTAGACTGTGCGTCAATATCAAGTGAATTTATCGTATTGCTTTACAATCTTTCTAATGAGTACACTTAGAAAAAAACCTTAGTTTTTTTCAAATCTTTTTTTGTACCGAAATCCAGCTTACTTGTAATATTTAAATTCTCTACTAAGGCTCTGATACGAAGCCCCTGACTTTCAATAATCTCGGATTTTCTTTTTATTTTATCAATACTGCTTTCTTTAGGAATCATTTGTGCATTACCTAAAATAACAGCAAGCGGTGTTCTGATATCATGAGAAACTCCGGCAATCCACTCTACCCTTTCTTCCTCTATTCTTCTTTGTCTTGCCTTATACATCCTTATCGAAACAAAGATAAACAAAATTATATTAAAAATAAATAATACAGGTGTTATTTCCAAGAATGTCAAAACATTATTTGCATCATATTCCAAAGTATATTTCCATATATCCGCATTCAACTTTCCGACTATAAGCAATCTGTCTTCACTGACTATATAAGTACGTACAGGATAGTCATCCAGATAATACCTTGTAAACTTAGCAACATCCTGTAAAGTATACTTTGATTTTTTCAAAGAGTCAGGCATGTTTTTAGACCATGTAATATTTCCGGTACTATCAAGTAAAAAAGCAAATTCATTATTCTTTTGTAACTGTGTACTTTCTTCATCACTTAAAATATATTCACCGCTATTATATGATAAGCCCTCCATTATTTCGCTTGCATCCGTATAGTTTATATCTGAGCTTTTGTACATCACAGCCATACAGATTATGAAATCCACAAACAATATGGCTATGGCAAAAACAAGTACCCATAGTATAAATTGTAATCTTCTCTCCGGGCTTTTTTCTCATATCTTCTCCATCTTATATCCAAGACCTCTTACCGTCTTTAGAAAAAAATCGGTTTTGAAGGATCTTTTTCTATCTTTTTCTCTTAAATGGCGCATATGTACAATCAAAGGAATTTTTCAAGTCCGAAACTGCTGTCAGGCCAAAAGCTCTTCACAAAGTATATCAGTGGTAACTATCCTGCCTCTGTTTCTGTAAAGAATTGAAAATAACGCAAGCTCTTTGGCTGTCAATGTTATTACATCTCCATTCTTTTTTTACAATACCTCCCTCTATAGAAACTCTGCTTTCACCTAAAATAATATCTGATGTGTTTTTCATCAAGTGAATAACATCTTCTAAGTACCGCACCGATACGTAGTAACAATTCTTTTTGGAAGGAAGGGCTTTTGTTATATAGTCATCCGCTCCCAGTCCAAGACCGTGAAGTCTGTCTTCATCCTCATCTCTTGCCGACAGGAAGATAACAGGAAGTTTTGGAAATATGCCGACTCTTTTTTTAATTCCTCATAAAAAAATCAAATCCGTTTCCGTCACCCAAGCATTACATCAAGTAAAATAAGATGAATCTGAGTGCTGTCTATTTTTCTCTTCCTTCTTTTTAGATTATCGGCATATTCTATATCAGTATATCCGTCACTTTTTAAAAATATCTCCTAAAAACCTTTGACAGTTCTGTTTCATCATCTATTATCAGGATTTTACAATCTTTCTTTTCCATATATACTCCTAAATTATTTTGTTTTTCTTATTATATCGCATTTAAGTAAAGTCGCTATATAAAAATACTTTTCTTAATGTAAACATAATGTGAAGATAATCGGATCAAATTGTTCTTAGAATAAAACAAGATTTATACTTGTTGTCCGGAGAGACTTATACTATAATGTTTCACTATAAATTTGCTCAAATTTTCAGGAGGAAAATCAATGAAAGTCTTGTTTGTAAACGGCAGCAGTCACAAAAACGGTACTACAATGCAGGCTGTAAAAGAAATGCAAAAAGTATTTGAAGCTCAAAATATAGAAACCGAAGTAATTCAGCTTGGAAATAAGCCTATACAAGACTGTATTCAATGCGGATACTGCTATACACATGCTAAATGCGTATTTAATGACGATGTAAACGAGTTTATAGAAAAGGCAAAGGAAGCTGACGGTTTTATCTTTGCAACACCTGTATACTATGCTCACCCTTCAGGAAGAATACTTTCATTTCTTGATCGCGTCTTCTATGCGGCAGGAGGTATTGAAGAAAATCCTTTTAAGTTTAAGCCGGGGGCATCTGTTGCTGTAGCAAGAAGAGGCGGAACAACAGCATCTTTTGATGTGCTCAATAAATACTTCGGTATTTCCGAGATGCCGATAGCAGGCTCAACCTATTGGAATATCTCACATGGGGCAGTAGCTGAAGATGCCGCTAAAGACCTTGAAGGAATGCAGACAATGAGAAATCTTGCAAAAAACATGATTTGGATGATGAGAAGCTTTGCACTGGCAAAAGAAAACGGTATCCCTTATCCTGATACTAAAAAAGACGCACATACAAACTTTATAAGATAAAACCAAGCGATATGGGATATTCCATATCGTTTTTTAGTTTCTAGTTTAAACTCTTAATGTAAACATAATGTAGAGATAATCTTCAGTTAAGCTTCATTCATTATTATACTCACATATCAACCAAAAGGAGAAAAACAATGACTGATACAATACTTGAAACAAAAAATTTATCTAAAAAAAATCGTGTACATGAACTATCCATAAGTGTACCTAAATCCTGCGTATACGGATTTCTCGGACCGAACGGAGCAGGAAAAAGTACTACATTGAAAATGATTTTAGGACTTATAAAGAAAGACTCGGGAGAGATTAAACTCTTTGGTGAAAAAGTTTCAAATAAAAATCTTTTAAATCTGCTTCATCAAACAGGTAGTCTTATAGAAAATCCCGGCGGATACCCTCATTTAACAGGACTTGAAAATATGCAAATCATAGCAAAGTTAAAAGGTGTCAAAGAAGCTGAAATAGAAAAAGCTCTGAAAACAGTAAGACTGTATGAACAAAGAGATAAAAAGCTTGCCGCTTATTCACTCGGTATGAAGCAAAGGCTCGGTATCGCTATGGCACTTCTGGGAAATCCGAAATTGCTTATATTGGATGAGCCTACAAACGGCCTTGATCCTGCCGGAATAATGGAGATAAGAAAACTTATAACTTCCCTACCGAAAGAACGAGATATAACTGTAATTATCTCAAGCCATCTGCTTAATGAGATAGAACAAATGGCTGACTATGTAGGTATTATAAATCATGGTCAAATGCTCTACCAGGGAAAGCTCTCAAATCTTGAATCATCAGGTCAGAGTTTGGAGCAGATTTTCCTTAAGCTTACCGGAGAAAAGGAGTCATTATGAAACAAATCAGCTTAAACAAGTCACTATCCATTGAATTTACAAAAAATAAATTCCTGATTTCATTATCATTATTATTTATTGTAACAGGACTAAACTATTTCTACATCTCATATGGAGATTTACCTAAAGGACAGGAATGGCAGATGATTTTCAGTTCAATTCCGTTTTTGAATACAATGTTGATTTCCATTATGATGTCTGTACTGGCAAGCAGATGTATTGATATAGAAAATAAAGGAAATATGTGGAATACTCTTCCAACACTGGAAAGCAGGAAAAAACTCTTTTCTTCCAAACTTTTATTTGGCCTAATACATATAGCTTTATTTGTTTTATACAGACAATAATGATTTTATATTTAGGTATTAAATTTATGATTGGTGGAGGATTCCCAATTTTTGCATTACTTCAGACCGAATTTGCAGAGATTATTTTCGGAATGATTATATTTCAGCTTCAATGTCTGTTGTCATTAAAATTCAGGAATCAATTTGCAGCACTTTCAATTGCATTTGGAGGCACACTTGCAGGTGTATTTATTGCTTTTGTAAGTAAAGCGGCACTTACTCCATGGTCTGTTCTGTTTTCTTTAAGTACTGTTACTATGGATTATGACTCTGCTACAAGAAATATGATACTTTCATGGAATGCAATAGATATAAAAGCGATATTTATAAGTTTTTTATATTTCTTTGTTACATATAAGCTTAGTCTATCCGTATTTAATGATCCTGAAACAGGCAATTTTAAGATTGCTCATGTACATAGGAAAAGCAAAAATGCTTATACCATATTGCCGGCCGAACTTATCAAGATGAAGCGAAACCCTGTATGGATTCCCTTTGCATTGATTCCGTTAATTTCTGCCGGCATCGGTATTATAAATTTCCTTTCAAATCAAGGAGTATTATCATTTGACTGGGCGAATCTTTGGACACAGGAGTCATTATTTTTAGGTTTGTTTTTCCTCTCACCTTTAATTGCCATACTTGCAAGCCTTGATTTTCGCATGGAGCATCTTGGAACCAACTGGAATATAATGCTTACATCAAGCTCACGCTTCAAAGTATTAAAGGACAAGTGGCTTACCGTTGCTGTCATTTCAACTATTTGTATGTTATGGATTGCATTTATCTATGTTGTTTCAGGAAAGCTTATCGGGATTACAGGAAGCATACCGAATGAATTCTATTTAAGAATCTTTGCAAGTATACTTTGTATAATTGCTATTTCAAGTTTTCAGTGTATGCTTTCACTGATCATACCGTCCTTTGCAATACCTGTAGGCCTTGCCTTCCTTGGAAATATTTTAGGGCTTCTCCTTACCGTAAAGGGATTTTTCTATGCAACACCGTTTTCAATGCTTATATACTCTATGGGCAGCACAAATATAACCGGTGAAATAAATCTACCTGTTGTAATAATAACTTGTATGCTTTATATTTTTATTTCTTTTGCCATAGGATTACTTTATCTGAACAGGACCGATATAAAAACGGGAAGGTAGAGGAATATTTAACAAAAAAATACAGCCTTGATACTTATTAAAATTAAGGCTGTATTTTTTATTTTTATTCAAAAATAACAAACATAAAACAAAAAGACTATTCTATTTGAATATTCGGTAAAATTCATCCGGTGTTACTGCGGAACTTCAGAATTTTCAAAGTCTCTAATATTACAAGTAATAATATAGTCCGCTCCGATATACTTTGCACATTTATCTTGTAGGCAATCTTCAAAATCTGAAAAAGAATCATTTTCTATTGCAGAAAGAATTTCTGATTGTGTGGCAGATGCAACTGTAAAAATCTCACATAGATCTTTTAAGCTCTGCCTTCTTTTCCAATCATCCCATTTTTCTAAGCACATACCAAATTGTAGGTAATGTATGAAAGGCAATATACCCCATACATTCTCCTGTTGCACATAATCTAACAATATCACAAGATTGTTGACTGTATATGTCATCTCTATTTGTCAAATAATTTAAGAGAACATTTGTATCAATCAACAATACCATACTTTTCATTCATTGCCTCCTCTCTTTCTTTATTAAAATCAATTTCTTTTTTTATTTTCTTTTCTTATAGCCTCTAATCTTTCAAATGCTTCTATTTTTTTCTGTTATTATTATTACTTTGATCTGCTAAAGGAGCTTTTTATAATAAAAGGAATACTTCTCTCTCTCAATGCAGTTCTTGTAAATGTCTCATAGAAACGTTTGCTTAGTCTGCCCCATTTCATCAAGCATATTTCCTAATTCTTCATAAATTGAATCTTCCAGTCTAATACTTATAGTCTTCATAGCTTTCTCCTTTTCTTATTTTTGACTCAATTATCTCATTATTTGAATCAAATAGCAAGCTATACATTTCAAATCATCAAAAAAATAATATTGCATATATTTTGTGTTGTTCAATTAACTTTAATAATATACAATATAGACTAGGAGGGACTCATATGAATAATACTATTATGTATAAAGGATATATAGGAAGTATTGAATTTTCTGAAGAAGACTGTATTTTTCTTTGGAAAAGTTCTAGGTATAAGATCATTGATTTCTTATGAGGGTGAAAATGTTAAAGAACTGTTAGATGATTTTTCATGGTGCTGTTGATGACTATCTTTGATGTTTTGTAAGAATAAAGAAAACTTTAAATAATTCTCCTGCTGCCAAGATCAATATATAAAAGTGTCCCCACATCAGATTTTTTATCCGGTGTGGGGTTATACTCTTTTATCTATTATTGTTATTGTATCTATTTCTCTCTCAAATCCAGATACATCAAATCCGCATCTATATATTCACCGTTTATTTTTAAAAAAGCAGACATCCGTCCGATTTTTACAAATCCGAACTTTTTATATAGGCTGATGGCACGGATATTATCACTCCTTGTATCGAGGTTTATTATTTCTATTCCGCTATCTTTTGCAAAAGAAATACATTTTTCTAAAAGTGCACTACCAATTCCGCTTCCCCATTCCGATTTGGCTACACTGATAGCAAAGTTTGCTCTATGACTCATTCTGAGTTTCATACCGCTTATATTTGCACTTCCGACTATATCATCATTTTTCCATGCAAAAATACATCACAGACTTTGAATCTGAATTAATTCTTTTGATAAACTCTTTCTCACCTCATAGTGCATCTCCCTGCTCCTTCTTTTACCGAAGCTTAGATTATCGGTTTGTGCACCTACTATCTTTGTGTATTCAATCAGCTTAGCTGCATCTTCAGGTTTTGCTTCTTTTATTATTATGTTTGCTTCAGGTGTAAATATACTCATTTTTTTCTCCACTCCTTTACTCTTCCATCTCACTTTTATCATTATAAAATAAGAATAAAAGCTTATCTTTAAATCTCAGGGTAAAAGGATAAATAATAATCCTTACTTGCTTCCTTCACTATTTATTTTTTTGCATACAGACTTCTAATTTTTTTATATTGTACTTTATCTGAAAATCATTGTAAACCGTCCGTAACAACTGTAAGTAGAATATGTTATGAATAAGGAAAAAACATCGCTATCTTTTTTGATTATCTTAAGTGCTTTTATGGCATTTACATCTTTGTCAACCGATATTTATTTACCTGCTATGCCTTCTATGCAGGCGGATTTAGGAGGTCGTGCGGAATTGACTGTAACAGGTTTTGTTATCGGATTTGCACTTGTTAATATAAGCCGGCTTCTTGCCATATCAACTTCTCCGGCCTTTATTTTTTCTGTGATTTTGGCTATAATGGGAGTAACACATTCATTTGGACTGTTAGGAATTGTTATACCTATGTTTTTGGTATTCAGTATGAACGGAATCGTTGCGGCATGTGCAAATGCCGCCGCACTAAATACTGTATCAAGTGATATGTCAGGTTCTGCCGCAGCCCTCTTAGGATCCCTCCAATATGGAAGCGGCGTTGTACCGTCAGTGCTTTTGGCTGTATTTGCAGATAAAACTGCGGCCACTATGACAATTATTATTGCAATTTCAATTTTTCTGTCAGCATTAATGGCTTGGTTAGAAAGAGAAAAATTATCGTGTACAAAAGGAGGTATTATTATGACTGCACATGATATTTTAAATAACCCTTTCCTTAATAAAGGAACTGCCTTTACATTGGAGGAACGTAAAAAACTTGGGCTGATTGGACTGTTGCCGCCTTATGTTCAAACTATTGAAGAACAGGCGGCGCAAACTTATGCACAAATGCAAACAAAGGTAAATGATTTGGAAAAAAGAATTTTTTTGATGGAAATCTTTAATACAAATCGTACACTTTTCTATTACCTTTTTTCTCAACATTTGGAAGAATTCAATCCTATTGTGTATGACCCGACTATTGCAGATTCTATTGAAGGTTATAGTGATCTCTTTGTAAATCCTCAGTACGCCGGATATTTGGATATTAACCACCCTGAAAATATAGAGGATACTTTAAAAAATGCGGCGGGTGAACGTGAGATTCGTTTGATTGTTGTAACAGATGCAGAAGGAATACTTGGTATTGGTGACTGGGGAACAAACGGTGTGGATATTTCTGTTGGAAAATTGATGGTTTATACTGCTGCAGCAGGGATCGATCCTTCTATGGTGCTTCCTTTAGTTATTGATGCAGGTACTAACCGTGACGAACTTCGGAACAATCCAAATTATTTAGGAAATCGTCACGAACGTGTCCGTGGTGATCGTTACTACAACTTCATTGACCAATTTGTCAAAACTGCAGAACGTTTATTTCCTAAGCTCTATCTTCACTGGGAAGATTTCGGTCGCTTAAATGCTGCAAATATCCTTGAAATATCGTAAACAAATTCCAACATTTAATGATGATATTCAGGGTACAGGAATTGTAACTTTGGGAGGTATCTTCGGTTCTCTTGATATTACCGGTGAAAAATTAACGGATCAAATTTATCTCTGTTATGGTGGCGGTACTGCCGGAGCAGGAATTGCCTCTCGTGTTTTACGTGAAATGATAAATCAAGGTCTATCAGAAGAAGAAGCCTATAAACGCTTCTTTATGGTTGATAAACAAGGTCTTCTCTTTGATGACATGGAAGACTTAACCCCTGAGCAAAAGCCTTTTGCCAAGAAGCGTTCAGACTTTGCTAATGCAGATAAGTTGACAGATCTTTTGGAAGTGGTGAAGACAGTCAAGCCGACTATTCTTGTAGGAACTTCAACTCAACCTAATACTTTCACTAAAGAAATTGTAGAAGCTATGTGTAAGAATACCGAACGTCCAATGATCTTCCCTCTCTCAAACCCTACAATTCTGGCAGAAGCAAGTGCTAAAGATTTAATTGAATGGTCGGACGGAAAAGCATTTGTTGCAACGGGAATTCCTTCCGGTACCGTTTCTTATAAAGGTGTGGACTATATTATTGGCCAGGCTAATAATGCCTTGATCTATCCGGGTCTTGGACTTGGTATGTTGGCCTCTGAAGCAAGTCTTTTGACAGATGAAATGATTGGAGCAGCCGCACATTCATTGAGTGGTATTGTAAATCCCGGGCAAGCCGGTGCACCTGTCTTACCACCATTTAAGTATGTAGCCGATGTTTCTATTAAAGTTGCCGAAGCGGTAGCTAAAAAAGCACAAGAACAAGGTCTTGCCCGTTCACAAGAAACAGATATGGCAAAAGCGGTTCATGATTTAAAGTGGTACCCGAACTACTAAAATATTAATTAAATAACACAGGAATGAAGTGTACTAAGCCTGATTCTATACTGCTTAGTACACTTTTTAAAAATTTAAGAAAAAGATTTGCATAAAGATATTATTAACTTCTGTTGATTTGATGGGGTACACTTCTGTCATTAAGAATTTCCGGATAAAAGACTTCTCCATAATTTAAACAGGCATATATCGCTTTTTTTGATTGTCATATGTCATCTGCCAAAAAGGATATTATATCTGTAATAAAGTAGCCTTATAACTATTACTTTTCTTTAATCTGTGACAGAATTTCCCCACTATCCCCGTCAATACATATACTTCTATCATTTATCTTCTCAGGGCAAAAGGCTTCTCCATAGTTTAAACAGGCATATACCGCCTTTTTATTGTCATATGTCATCTGCCAAAAAGGATATTTTATAATTACAGGTGTATTTGCTCCTACTCCAAGTTCGAAAAAGAGTATATGCAGGTTTTCATGTCTTCTTATAAAATCAGCATAATTACTTGAAGCATTATGCCAGCCTTCATCCTCTACGAATGTATCATCAGCTCGAAGATTTGTAGTCACATCATCACCGCTTGGAGTCTTCGGTATAAGGTCAGTAGGTATTTCCATAATAATCTCTCTATCATTAGGTACTGTAAATACACCGCTCTCATCTTTAATAAATCCCTGCGCCTTTAAGGCTTTTTCTACCCACTCCTTATTATCAAAGGTAACTTTACAATCCGGATTTGTACTTTGAAAAAGTCCGTAATCTCCCTGAGTGTAGAAAAGTCTTTTCTTATCAAATCCTGCTCTTTGAAACTGATGGTCTACATTTGTGGTAATTACAAAATAGTCCTTATCCTTAACCAATTCAAGTAAGTCCTTATATACAGGTTTTGGCGCATCAACATATCTGTTAAAGTAAATATGCCTTGCCCACCATGCCAAAAAATCTCTTTCTTTGGAAAAGGATAAAAACCGCCTGAATATATATCTTTTATACCGAAAGCCTTTCCAAAATCAAAGAAATACTTATCAAATCTTTCACCGGTATATAATAATCCTGCAGATGTGGAGAGACCTGCACCGGCTCCAATCAAAATTGCATCACAACTTCTAATTTCATTCTTTAATCTTTGTAACTGTTCTTCTCTGTCGCCGGTTCCATACTTAACTCTGCCCTTAAAATACTGCATTGCAGCTATTCCTTTGCTGATAGACTCTCTGTAACCGTCAGATATTTTAAAAACTTCAATATCCATAGTTGTGCTCCTTTCTGTAAATTTCTAAAAATACTTAATCCAATAATGTTTTCCAATTATCTGATTTATAAGCCTCAAAACACATTTTGATTTGTTCTACAGTATTTTTTTCTCTGTTGCAAGTTCAGGTAATTCTGATATTGAAAAATAACGATATTCTGTTGTTTCATTATTCTCTTCAAATTTACCACCAATTACAGAACATTGGACAAAAAAATTTTACATATTCCATATGCATATACAGGTAGATTATGTTTTGATCTGTCTTGAATCGCTATTACTTTTTCTGTTATAACCTCCAATCCTGATTCTTCCTTAACCTCTTTTACTACATTTTCGCCTACTGATACATTAACATCCACCCATCCTCCCGGTAAGGACCATTTGCCGTCATTTTCATGTACAAGAAGAATTTTTTTCATCTTTAAAAAAATGGCGGCTCTGGTGTCAAGTTTTGGTGTCTGATAACCACTTTCATTGCAGAAAAGATCTTTAACTTTCATATTTGGAATATCCGTCATAAATGAAACCATTTCTGCAGAAATATCTCTGATTCTCTGATATCTTTCTTCATCATATATATCTTTACAATAATTAAGACCTATCTGTGCCAGACTCTGTAATTCTATTGCCCACTGTAACCAACATTCTTTTTTATCCATAGTTCCCTCTCGTAATATTTTTTATCCTCATCCTTAAATACATTAAATATTATTCTATCAATTTTGCCTTGATTTTCTTTTAACCATTCTCTTACAGTTGCTACTGCAATTTCAGCTGCTCTTTTATTCGGAAAATGAAATACTCCGGTAGATATACAGCAAAATGCCACGCTTCTCAATCCGTTTTCAACGCAAAGATCTAAAGTGTTTTTATAACAGTTTTTAAGATCTTCCTCATTCCTTTTGCTAAGTCCCCCCTGTACAATAGGGCCGACTATATGAATAATCTTTTTTGCAGGAAGATTGTAAGCATCTGTGAGCATAGGGATTGCTGTAGGTTGTTCATAATCTCTGCCATAACGAATCTTTAGCCGGTTCATTTTTTTGTTACATTCATTTCTAAGCTCCACACCGGCAAATGTATGTATACAATTATCAATACATGTATGCATGGGAATAAAACAACCGAGCATCTGTGAGTTTGCAGCATTAACTATTGCATCCGCCTTCAGCCTTGTAATATCTCCCTGCCATATAGAGATATTATCTTCCACTGTATCTATATCAGAAAGATATACTATACCGTTTTTCATTTATAGCTTCTCTAAGATATTCATCTTGTATTTTTTTAATACCTCGGTATTCATTTCCCTTGGCATTCTGATATTCATAAGAGAACGCAGTATTCTTTTCTTTCCTTCTGTATCAACAGGTACTTTTTAAGTTCTTATACTCTACGGAATCTTCTTTAAAAAGCTTCTATAAGATAATCAAGCCTTTTCATTTTTGATTCATACTTGCCTCCTTCAAAAAAACAGAACATATAATAGTTGTAATATAAATAATTACATCAGACTTGTCAATACTTTGATAACAAACAAAGTATAAATTTCTAATTATCTTTTTATATTTTTCTTAAATGCTCGTAAAGCCTTATTCTATGTGCTTTCGAGTATTTTTTTACTGTAGGAAGATACTTCACGTTTCTTTGCATATTTCCTCATGTCTTAGCTGTCAGAAGTGGTAAATAAGTAGTAAATTCATTTGTACTACTAAGCAACAAGACGCTCCTGTTGCTTTCTCTTTATTCAAGCGTTTCATTTCTGCCATTGCAGAATCGAGATGTTGCATGTGCGTAATAGTTCAGCGTCATGGCTATATTAGCATGTCCCATAATGTACTGTAATGCCTTTGGATTCATTCCTGCATTTGCATAGTTGGTACAGAATGTATGTCGCAAACTATGTGGAGTGATGTGGCAATTTATCCTCGTTATACTTATTGTATTTCTTAACAAGACCTTTCATCATGCCGTTGTAATCACTTGCCACTTTTGGATAGTTCTTTCTATTAAGAAAGAGGAAATCACTATATCCATCAATCTCAACACGCTTATCATTCTTTCGATTCGCTAACACTCGCTTAAATGCTTGATAGGCTTCTTCAACCATAGGAACTTGACGTTCGCCACTTTTGGTCTTTGGTGTTTCAATGTAGTACCCAATTTCAGTATCTCTCAATAGCTGATGGTCTATATTGACAAGACGATTCTCAAAATCTAAATCTGGAAGTGTCAAACCACCAAACTCTGAAATACGAAGACCTGTTTTTTTAAGAGTATCAGAATTTCATCATAATTTTTTTGCTGTAGGTTTTATCAGCTTTTGCAAAGGCTAACAGTTTTTCTTCCTGTTCTTCTGTTAGTACGGTCTTAGGGACAGTATCATCATCAAGAACTGCTTTCAGTTGAAAGTCAAATGGATTCTTCCGAACACAATCATCTTGTATAGCAATATAGAATGAAGCCTTTAAAGAACGTTTGTAGTTATTGATGGTTTGATAAGCATAACCATTTTCACTCATTCTAATAGCCCATTCTTTAGCGTCTGATGGCTTAATACTGTCAATACTTCTTACACCTAACTTGTCTTTCTTCAAAAATATCCATAAGATATTTGCGTCCAGTTTCAGTGTTTTTTTCTAACCTTTGGTCTTTTGAGCGTTCTGTTTTGCGTAAAGCTGGCAGAGTGTCATTTTCTTTTCCTACAACATCAATACCATCATGAATGTCTTTCTGTAACTCTGCGATTTTTTCTCTAAGTGAGATACAATCACGCTTTCCTGCTGGTACTCGGTCTGTAGCCACAAGTTTCACGAGTAAACAAATTGCGGTTCTCCAAATGAATCTATATATTTGTATAAGTATCTTCCGTCTTTTCGTTGGCTCTCTCCAGTCTTTAAGATTCGACCTTTATTGTCACGTCTTTTTTTCTGACATGGCATTTGCTCCTTTCCTTTATGGAAAGAGCCTTGATACGACTTAATACTATTTTTATCATATACAAGACCCTTTGGCGACGCTAGATTGCGTCCAATGTATCTATAATTTTTTTCAAATTGTTTTTCGTTTAATCTGAATACGATTGCCATTCATAATCAGCCAATTTGCATTTTTTTATTTTCCTCTGCCAAGCGTCGTAGCTTGTTTTCGCCAATACGAAAATATTTTGACGCTTCTTCAATGGTTAGGGTATAACGTTCCCAAATAGGAATGTCAGTCTGCTTCATAAAATCCTCCTTTCCAAATCACTTATTTGGATTTCATAAAAAGTTGTTTTACCAGCAATCGAACAGCTTTAGCAAAGCTCACGGGAGTTCCACCCCTGCATGGTTCTCATGTAGCCATACTCATTGCCTGCGACGGTTTTTATCACGCTCGGACTATTGACTGTATGGGAGTATCATTATCACGATAAGAATGTCGTTGCAGGCAATCCTGCTAAAGATTGCTTCTCGGATCACTAACATGAATCGCTCGCTATCTTTATAAGATAGGTCATGGCGGTTAGTTCCGTTGGCTCTTTTTCTTATCGAAACGTATTCGATTACTTTTATTCAGTTTTCAAAGAACAATGGCTCGTTAGCCTATCAAAAACACATTGAAAGCTCAATATGCTTTTGGTGGAATAACAAACCTCCCTGTTCGGGAAGCGTGGAATGGTTTAGCACGCTTCCACGAAAGGAGAGAGGATATTACTTAATTTCAAATGACAAAAATCTTTGTAATCAGTCTGGTTTCCATTCTTCCACGTAAGACTTCATCAACGACCATACTTTGATTGCCATATTCATCTTTCATAAGTCGTAGGAACGCTTCGTTATGTACCCTCTGTAATGATGTAGAATCTGGTTAATCGCTTCGGTATCGCCATCTGTTGCCTTTACAATGAGAGGAAAGGGAATCATAGGATATTGTGTTTTCATTCTTCAAATTCCTCCATAAACTTTTTTTAATTAAGGCTAGTCCACTGGTTCTATGCCGATAGACAGTAGAACGGTTCAATTTCAACAGGTCTGCAATTTCTGAATCGCTCATGTCCATAAAGTAAAAACAGCAGTAGAATTTCACGTTTCTTGTCTGGCAACTCACGTAATGCTTCACTCAACAAATCATTTTCAACGCCTACTGATAACCCATTGAGTGTAAAAAAATCTGAAAGTCAGTTGAATAGTTATCTGTTGTCGCAAACTGGCTAACAAGATAATCGCCAACATCCGAAAAAGGACACCTCACGCTTTGCAATCCTTGAAAGATAAAGCATATAATTCTTTTCGCTCGTCTTCCATAGCACGTTTACAGATATAGTCAAACTGATTTTTCTATTGTGGTCTGAAAAAGAAGATGGTTTCATGTTTCTCACCCCTTTCTGTCTAGGAAAGGAAGTGAGCCTTGCTCGTTTATCTCCTTTCACTCTTAGTCCCAATGTGAAAGGGGGATTTGTTGCATTACTGATAAATAAACTTTGTAAAAAAAGTTCTGAATAGCTAAAAAGCATATAAACAGATTTATTTCTCTGTTTACATGCTTCTGTTATTCTATCTATATGATTTATAAAACCACATTGGTGGACGTACTTATCTATTGCAGATAGACGACTTTTTTTGACAAGAACCCAATGTAAGGAAATTTATTGTATATGATGTACTTCATGGCGACGTTGACCTCCAACAAACCGCCATTTGGAAGTAATATACAATATTTTAACAGCGTAAATAGCACTACCATATAACGGTTTTTTTATTGGCGTTTAGTAGTGCTTTTTATTAAATATAAACCTATAAACCATATAACACGTTTTTTTCTATACCTGTTTTTTTAATTCAGTAGGAACAATAAAATGTATAGAGGTGGTCTACTATGCGTAAAAAGAAGATAAATATGATTTTTAGAGCCTTTGGTTTAGCCATTAAAGAAGCTCGATTGAAACGAGGTTTAACTCGTGAACAAGTGGGAGCATTGATTGAAATTGACCCACGGTACTTAACTAATATTGAAAATAAAGGGCAACACCCTCAGCATACAAGTTCTTTATGACCTTGTATCGTTACTTCATGTTTCCGTTGATGAATTTTTTTCTTACCTGCTAATAACTTGGTAAAAAGCACCCGACGATTACAGATAGAGAAATACATGGATAGCTTTACAGACAAAGAACTATCCTTAATGGAATCTTTTAGCCAGCGGTATCAACGAAGCAAGAAACATCGAAGACTAATTAAAAGAATCCATACATAACGGAAAGAGCCGATAAAAATGAGATTGTATTAATCTCATTTTATCGGCTCTACGTCTTTGCGTCTGGCTCTGTAATCACAGTTACTTTGAACTGCTTTATTTCAATTAAATTTTTCTTGTCTGCATTTCGGACAATAGAGGGGAATTTTTTTAATTCAGTATCTTCCCTTATCTTTAATCGTGTTTTTATTTCCACATACAGGACATGTTGAGGCGGTAAGTTTGCTAGTCAAGGAGTAAAACGACGAAGATTAGCATTTACTTCCGCCCATGCGATAGCTGTCCGTGATTGACAAGTGCTAGCACGCAGACAGAACGGAGATAGCGAACCGCTGAGTGTGTCGCTCTGCTCGTAAAAGCTTAGAAACCTTTGAACGAAAAGGGATAATGAAAGCCTTGATTGCAAGGCTTTTTTTGCTTTATGGTGGGTAAGTATCAGAGTGAGAAAAATTTTTTTGGAATGAGTAGAAGTGATAGCTAGAAATTATCAGTTTCTATTTCCATTTACCCTGTGGGTACGTGTTTGTTTCCATTGACAAGGAGTTTGTGGGAATAGAAATGTACCCACCTTGTTTGAATCAAGTGAAGTGTAGTTGAAGGAAATCTGTTGAAAGCAATACTTCATTTTTACCGAATAAGTAATAATTTAGGCAACTTCAAATCGATTAAAAAAACTATTTTTAAAGGTTAAGAGTAGACAAAAATTGTCCACTCTTTTTTTGCAAACTCAATTTATCAATAAATGAAATGAGGGAATGTAAAATGAAATATTTTTGAGGTTGAGTTAGAAAATCCTGATGAATTTTTTTAAAACTACAAACAGAAGATTTTGTGAAAGCTAATCGCTTGCTACTAAGGAAGATAATCCAGAGCGTTACAGTCTATGAAGAAAAACTTCGTCATATCCTTTAAATCTGGCATCGAATTGGAAGTATGAGTCTCATTCCATAACTTTTATATTGAACATATCATCTTGTTGTGTTATACTATAAATTGATATAAACAAAGATGTAGGAGGAACCGAAACTATGACAGCCTCAATGCGTTTAAGATAAGCTGGCAATAAAAAAAGCAGAATCTATACCCGATGATAGGCTTTTTGTTGTGCTTATTTATACGATATTGAGCATTCATTAGTTACGGTGAGGATATTAGTTATTTAACTATACCTTTATTTAACTATGTCTTTAATATGAATGTTTCCAAATTGTATGTATGCAGACCAAAAAGCCACATTGTGGGGTTTGGCCTGCATTTTTTTATTGCCTAGAATGCTATTCAAAAATAGAAATTCAAGCAAAAATAATATGCAGGAGATAATATAAATGGAAAAAAATACAACAATTGGAAACGAAAAATTTTTATGCAATATGGGCAGGGCAAGCAGTATCATTAATCACTAGTGCCATCCTGCAAATGGCGATTATTTTTTTACCTTACAGAAAAAAACAGGATCTGCGATGGTCTTGTCTATGGCTTCATTAGTAGGTTTTTTTACCCTATGCGATTTTTGGGACCTGCCATTGGTGTGCTAGTGGATCGTCATGATAGGAAGAAGATAATGATTGGTGCCGATTTAATTATCGCAGCAGCTGGTGCAGTGCTTGCTATTGTTGCATTCTGTATGGAGCTACCTGTCTGGATGATTATGATAGTATTGTTTATCCGTAGCATTGGAACAGCTTTTCATACCCCAGCACTCAATGCGGTTACACCACTTTTAGTACCAGAAGAACAGCTAACGAAATGCGCAGGCTATAGTCAGTCTTTGCAGTCTATAAGCTATATTGTTAGTCCGGCAGTTGCAGCACTCTTATACTCCGTTTGGGATTTAAATGCTATTATTGCCATCGACGTATTGGGTGCTGTGATTGCATCTATTACGGTAGCAATTGTACGTATACCTAAGCTGGGTAATCAAGTGCAAAGTTTAGAACCAAATTTCATAAGGGAGATGAAAGAAGGAGTTGTGGTTCTGAGACAAAACAAAGGATTGTTTGCCTTATTACTCTTAGGAACACTATATACTTTTGTTTATATGCCAATCAATGCACTATTTCCTTTAATAAGCATGGAACACTTTAATGGAACGCCTGTGCATATTTCTATTACGGAAATTTCCTTTGCATTTGGGATGCTAGCAGGAGGCTTATTATTAGGAAGATTAGGGGCTTCGAAAAGCATGTATTACTAATAACAAGTTCATTTTTTTATAATGGGGACCAGTTTAGCCGTTTCGGGAATACTTCCTCCAAATGGATTTGTAATATTCGTAGTTTGCTGTGCAATAATGGGGCTTTCGGTGCCATTTTATAGCGGTGTGCAAACAGCTCTTTTTCAGGAGAAAATTAAGCCTGAATATTTAGGACGTGTATTTTCTTTGATCGGAAGTATCATGTCACTTGCTATGCCAATTGGGTTAATTCTTTTCTGGATTCTTTTGCTGATAAAAATCGGTGTAAATCATTGGTTTTTACTATCAGGTATTTTAATTATTGGCATTGCTATAGTTTGCCAAATGATAACTGAGGTTAGAAAATTAGATTTAAAATAAACAATATTGGAGGAATATTTATGTATCTTATTTTCATGTAACTCTTCCTGCTAAAAATCGCAGGGTTTTTCCCTGCATACAAGCAAATGAAAGCATGCGATTATAGACAGGAGGAAATGTTATGGAATTAATATTAAAAGCAAAAAGACATTCGTGTGGAATTCAAAGGACGCGATGTTTTAGATATAAATGAATTAGAAGTATATGATTATGACCGTATTGGTTTAGTAGGAGCAAATGGTGCTGGAAAAAGCACTTTACTCAGGGTACTTTTTAGGAGAATTAACTCCCCAGGATGTAAAATGAATCGTCTGGGTGAACTTGCCTATATTCCCCAGTTGGACGAAGTAACTCTGCAGGAGGAAAAAAAGATTTTTGCACTTGTAGGCAAGCTAGGTGTTGAGCAATTAAATATACAGACTATGAGCGGTGGTGAAGAAACAAGGCTTAAAAATAGCACAGGCCTTATCGGCACAGGTTCATGGTATTTTTAGCGGATGAACCTACGAGCCATTTAGACCGTGAAGGAATTGATTTTTCTAATAGGACAGCTAAAAATATTTTACAGGTGCACTGTTAGTTATTAGCCATGACCGCTATTTTTCTTGATGAAATAGTAGATAAAATATGGGAACTGAAAGATGGCAAAATCACTGAGTATTGGGGAAACTATTCTGATTATCTTCGTCAGAAAGAGGAAGAACGTAAGAGCCAAGCTGCAGAATACGAACAATTTATTGCGGAACGTGCCCGATTGGAAAAGGGCTGCGGAGGAAAAAGCGAAAACAGGCTCGTAAAATAGAACAGAAGGCAAAAAGGTTCTTCAAAGAAAAAAAGTACTGAAGACGGAGGGCGTTTAGCTCATCAAAAATCAATAGGAAGTAAGGAAAAAGATGTATAATGCTGCTAAAACCCTAGAGCACAGGATTGCGGCCTTAGGAAAAAGTAGAAGCTCCGGAAGGCATTCGCAGAATTCGTTTCAGGCAAAAGTAAAAGCATTGGAGCTCCATAATCCATACCCTATAGTCGGTGCAGAAATTAATAAAGTATTTGGGGATAAGGCTCTGTTTGAAAATGCATCTTTTCAAATTCCGTTAGGAGCAAAAAGTGGCGTTAACTGGTGGTAATGGAATCGGAAAAAAACAACTTTAATCCAAATGATCTTAAACCATGAAGAAGGAATTTCTATTTCGCCTAAGGCAAAAAAATAGGTTACTTTGCACAGAATGGTTACAAGTACAACAGTAATCAGAATGTTATGGAGTTTATGCAGAAGGATTGTGACTACAATATATCAGAAATTCGTTCAGTGCTAGCATCTATGGGGTTCAAACAGAACGATATTGGAAAAAAAGTTTATCTGTTTTTAAGCGGTGGAGAAATTATAAAATTGTTGCTTGCTAAAATGCTCATGGGTAGATATAACATCCTAATAATGGATGAACCCAGTAACTTCCTTGACATACCAAGTTTAGAGGCTTTGGAAATACTAATGAAGGAGTACACTGAACTATCGTGTTTATCACCCACGATAAACGATTACTCGAAAATGTAGCAGATGTAGTTTATGAAATTAGAGATAAGAAAATAAATCTGAAACATTAAATTTAAGGTAGTCGCTGGTCAGTATAGTCTGTTCTGGTTGGCGACTCCATTGTTAAAGAGTATAAAGACTTTTAGATTTTATGAATATTAAAAAAATAGGAACAGTCAATTGAACTGCTCCTATTTTTTTCTGCTAAATATATTGTAGTTTTCTTATATGTATAATGATAGATTAGCGGATTCTCATCTACGGTACTTACTTCAAATATGAAGAAGTGATCGCGGTTATCTCTGGACTTTTTCCTTATTGAGGACAAAGTAATTCTTACGTGAAGTCGCCATTGTTTTTTAGGATATCATCAGTTAGGAAGGTCAATGGAATATTCATGTTAGAGTAGCGGTAGAAGTCACGTTCAAAAATCTTGGTAGCTCTCGCTATAATAGTCCATTTGTAGGTGATTACGCTGAAACTCAAGCTGATTCATAGAGCACCTCCTCGACAAGTTCAATACTAATAATGTCTTTTTAATTTCAAATTGATGTGACCTGTTGTAGTTTTTTTATCAAAATGAAATCTTTGGTCAGACTTGGTATTGTTCCAGTGTAGGAAACACGCTTGTTTTTTTCAATCACTTGAATGCGTGTGCGTAGCTGCCCGGCGTATACTTGACTGAGGAGTAATAATTTCTTCTCTAGTGATAAGTCAGACATGTACGTTACTTTGTTTGTATCATCAGAGAGTGCTGATGCATGTTCAGATAGGAAAAAAAGCCCATCCATTTTTTTGCATCTTTGTATCCTGGTACTCTCTTGCTGATTGAAATGGTAAATATGAACGGTCAATCATATCAAATCCTTTCTATGCAGAGGCAAGGGTATTTTTATCAAATTGAATCGTAAAACCTTGAATTCCCCCACCTGTGTAACATTCTTTAAAGCGATTGATTACCTCAGTATAGATTATCACAGATGAGCTTGTTGGCTTAATGCTAAATGTAAATTCCAATGGTAATCGGTTTTCAGATTTAGCATGTACTAGTCGTATCGATATTTCAGTTGTTTTGAGTTTTCTCTGACGAAGTTTTTGAAGTTGCTGTTTCAACGATTCCATGTAAAAAAATCTTTCAAGCATTTCAATATCATTACATCCTTTGCTACGGATTTCTGAAAATTGTACTGTATTTTTTTCTTGTTTCATTTTAATCCCTCCAATCCACCCGCGGAATGACCACCGATAAGTTTACTGCGTTCAATATTTCTGGAACCTTCAGTTAGGACGGTTCCTTTTTGTATGGCTAAAAAACCAAACTGTTCTCTGACAACATCAATAGCTGTCTGAAGTCTATTATCTTTTTCAATTTGTTCTACATCATCAAAGAGTGATAGTAGAGTATAGCTTTCATCTACGAAGCCACTATAAGATACACCAATTTGTCTCACTGCACCAGAGGTGTATTTTTTCGGAATAATACAAGTACATGACTCACCATTGTTTTGGGGAGATTTGCGGGTTCAATTTTATTCTGAGCATTTATAGATTTTTTCATCTCAGTCCTAGAATAGCCAATATGAATAGAAACGACAGTAGTCAATACTAGGGCTACTGTTCCGTTCCACAGTATCATTTAAAAATCATTTTCACACCCTTTCGTCTATTAGTATAGAAGAAAGCTCTCAGCACACAATATCCACTTGTAGTTTATAATAACTATCTCCTCCTTTACACTTTAATTCAAATCTTTATTAAAAAATATTTCATCTTATTTAACAAGAAACCATATTTATATAACAACATAAAATACACTAAGTTATTTTATTGAACATATATCGTACTTTATCTATCCGACTATTTGGACGACGGGGCTGGCAAACAGGTTCACCGGTAGTAACATGGTACCCTTTTAACTCTGTTAAACAAACACTACGTCCATTTGTAAAGAAAGTTAAATCACTACGATATTCTTGAATACACCGAGCAGGGATTTCTCCACTAAGAATGACCTCATTATTTTTCAATTGAGTGTCTACGATGTTCGCACAATATTTAGGAGCATCGGTGTATGCTCGTGAAAGATATTCCTGTGGCGCATAAATTTTAAAACTAAGATATGGCTCTAACAATTCTGTTCCAGCTTTTTTTAAGACTTGTTCCAATACAATAGGAGCAAGCATCCGAAAATCTGCTGGGGTACTAACAGGGCTATAGTATAAGCCATACTTAAAAACAGATTTTACAGTCCGTCACATTCCAACCATACAATCCTTGTTCACAGCCATAGCGTATCCCTTCCATAACTGCATTTTGAAATGATTGATTTAAGTATCCAAGAGAAACCGAGCTCTCATACTGCATTCCACTTCCCAACGGAAGCGGTGATACAGATAAACCAATGGAAGCCCAGAAAGGATTCGGTGGAACTTCGATGTGAATGGTATACTCTGCTTTTTTTAACGGTCTTTCCATATAAATGACTGTAGGCTCTTTTATTTCTATCTCCACATGATACTTTTCTTGCAGCAGAGCACAAGTCACTTCCATTTGTACTTTCCCTAAGAAAGAAAGTATGATTTCATGTGTCGCAGAATCCACATAATATCGCAGAAGCGGGTCACTGTCGGAGATTTCTAAAAGTGCATCAAGTAACATTTCCCTTTGTTGAGGTTTGCTCGGTTCAACAGTCGTTTGCAGCAGAGGGAAGGGATTTTCAATTCTCTCTCTCTGTGGCAATAGCTTTGTATCTCCAAGAACACTATTTAACTTCAAAAACTCATTCTGCAAAATAACAATTTCCCCGGAATAAGCCTTATCGATTTTACATAATTCACCATTTATTGAAGTATACATTTCTGTAATTTTTTTATTTTTTTCCTTTTCCGATATTCTAACCGAATCTCGCAAATGCAGTACGCCACTATAAAGACGTATATATGCAAGACGCTGTCTTTTTTTCCGAATACTCAATTTTGAAAAACTTTTCCGCAAAGTTCAGACTGACCTCGATGTGTTGATGAATAAAAATTTATTCGTAATCACTTCTATAAGGTTATCAATCCCTATATTGTTTTTTTGCACTTCCGTGATAAACAGGGAACAATTATGAAATCTTATGCTTTCCTCTTGTTCGAGTTCCAATGCTTCTAATGATTTACCGGACATATATTTCTCTAAAAGGTCATCGTTTCCCTCTATTACCGTATCCCATTGTTCAGATTCGGTAAAGTTCGTCACACACATATTAGGATACAGTTCTACCTTCTGTTTGATTACAATTTCGGCAGAAAGTTTCTCTTTAATATCCTGATAAACCGTTGATAAATCAATTCCATTTTGGTCAATCTTATTGATAAAAAAGATTGTGGGAATCCCCATTTTCCTAAGTGCATGAAATAATATACGAGTTTGTGCTTGTACGCCATCTTTTGCAGAAATCAGTAGAATTGCCCCATCTAAAACTGATAATGAACGATATACTTCTGCTAAGAAATCCATATGTCCTGGCGTGTCTATGATGTTCACCTTCGTATTTTTCCCACTGAAAAGAGGTTATTCCTGTCTGAATTGTAATTCCTCTCTGACGTTCTAAAAAGCGTATTATCCGTCCTCGTTGTACCTTTGTCCACGCTTCCTAATTCTGTAATCGCTCCACTGTTATATAATAAGCTTTCTGTTAAGGTAGTTTTTTTCCCGCATCAACATGAGCTAAAACTCCAATATTAATAATTTTCATGTGATTTTCCTCCATTCAAAAAGCTCAAAAGGGCATAAAAATCCCAGTGATAAATACTCTTTATCACTGGGATTTTTATCTATAACTCATAGGCATACAAAAGCATACAGATATTCTCCGGATACTTTAGAATCACATGATAAAGGTATTCTTAAACTGGGTACAAAAAAACTAAGCCCTCCTAAAAAGGACATCCAATTATTTGTTCCCACTATCAAATTGACAGTTTATTTAAGAATACCTTGCGCATATTTATTAACTCCTTTTAAATAGATACTTAAATAATAGCACGTAAGAGCATATTTGTAAAGGAATCTCCAATTTTTTTATCAAAGAGAGTACGTGATTACAAAATAGCTGTAATAATGTACCAATATTTGTTATTCTATAATCTTCCAATTACTCCCGTTCTTTTCAAGTACCAAATCAAATTGAGATACCTGCGTTGCTTTTGGTCTGCTGGTCGATATACTCCACTGTCAGCGATACCGTGACTTGATTATCCTTACGATTGTGAATAGGATTTACCAGTTCTTGAAAGATGTACTCTTTTTCCGATTGGTTTTTAATATCCCGTCATTCACATAGTAGGAAAGTTCACTGGCTGTCGCTGTAGGATAGACTTGAAGAACGTCGTTAAAAACTCATTGATTTCATTGGTTGTAATGGAATCAACCGTCCCCCTCACTTTCAATGGCTTTTTGGTTTATAACTTGATTTCTTAGGTATGTTGGTAATGGTCGGATTCTTAACCAGTACCATATTTCCAGAACCATCTACATAGACACTCACTATATAAGCAGAGTGGACGGTCTTTGTATTTTTCTCCCTCTGTAATGAGCTGGTCTACACTGTAGGTTACATTAAACTCATTGTCGCCAGTTGGCTCTACCGTCCATATCTGAAATCCTCTTACAGAAGACGATACAGGAATATCTTTGCGTACTGTATCAACATTGAGAGCTTGAAGTTCATCTGTCAGATAGCCTTTTAGACTTTCCATTCGATTATCAATGGACTTATCGGATTGCTCCCATGAATAGTAGACTTTCGCAAAGTTCTCTACAAAATTTTTCTACATGATGAGTATCAACGTATTCCTTTTCTATGATAGTTGTTTCGTGAATAGTATGAGTATCTATAGCTGTAAAGTGCTTGAATATCGCAAAGCTGAAACTAAGCCCTAAAAGTACCCACAAGGCAATCACAACCTTTTTATGAGGATTGACCTTATAGTAGACACGAGGTTTCTTTTCCTTTGGTATCTGTTTTTCTTTATTCTGATTTTTTCTAAATTTCATCATTAAATCTTCCTTTCTCATTGTTTGATTCGTCCTGCTCCCACTAAATGCTGTTGCCAGTAGGGGCTTGTTAAGTCGGCATAACCGATTGGGTCGCCTGCATGAAACATACGGTTATTGCCAAGGTATATCCCAACATGAGTAATATAAGAGCCAGCGTTATAGGTAGAATGAAAGAAAACCAAATCGCCAGCTTGTGCTTCCGATAGTGGGATATGCTGGGTCACATCATATTGCTGTTGTGCGGTTCGTGGTAAGTTAATTCCAGCTTTTCCATACGTCCATTGTGTCAGTCCGCTACAATCAAAAGAAGTAGTCGGGGAAGCTCCACCGTAAACGTATCGCCAGCCCTCATATTTCAGTGCTTCGTCCATGATGGCTTGTACCGTATCATCATCAAACTCTGTTGTGACAAGATACTGCGTTACCAGTTGCACATAAAACATATTGCCATAGTTGTATCGCCAGCCCCCATTGATAGGTATGGCTATGGGATTGGGGTAAGACACTTTTTCGCCACCTGAATACTCTTTTGAGAAACTTTGAGCCAGTTCAAAGGTATATTTATTTCCACGATTAGCCACATACCCTAAGAAACCACCACCATAATTGTAGGACTGGATAACCGATTCTAAATCTACACTGAGCCTTTCGCTACTGGCTAATAATTCACTGAAATACTTCACACCTTGCTTAATGGATTCTTCTGTACTCAATGAATTAGGTGGAAGACCGAGGGATTCCGAGGACTGCATAACATCTTCCGCAGTACCGCCCGATTCCACCTGTATAATCGCAAGAAGTATGTTGACATATTCTTCAACGCCATATTCTTTGGCATATTTTTCTACCATAGGCTTATGAGCCAGCACTTCTGCGGAAACATTCACACCTCCATAATGAATATTGGAAATTCCGCTGTCCTGTTCATCTGAAAATAAAATGGCAACAAACAGAAGCAGTGAGAAGACCATCAAGAATAATCCAGAACCACCAATCACTAAAGTTTTCAACTTCATGGTTTCTTACCGACTTTCTTAATGGTGGCGGTTTTGATTGGTGGTCTACTTCTTGTATTTTGTAGTGGTACTCTTTGAACAGTAGACGGACGTTCTTTTGTGATTGGACGTTGTGAAGTTCTATCTGCTGTAGTGGTTGAAGTTGCTGGCTTTTTGAACGGTTTTTTTCTTGAACGGTATTGCCTTGGCGTTCCACTTTTTGGACTTGAAAAATCGGACTTAACTGCTGGACGCTCTTGTTTGGCTTGTTGAGATTCCTTATATGAAGTCTGAATATTAGACTGTTTTTGAGGTCTGTTCATCATGATATTGTTCTTGTCTTGTAGTCGGTCTTTCATGAACAGAAGAAGCAGGCTGTTTTTTTCTGTTTGACCTGTTCCATTTCAGAGCGACGCTTCGCAATGGTTTTTTTCGCCTTTGTTCCTGCTGTTCCTTGCGTCCACTGGCTCTGTCCGCTTTGGTTTGAGAAATACTACTGGTTAAATCACGGACATTCTCTTTTACTTTGGATTTTCCTTGATATACTGCATATCTTGCATTGGTCGGCAAATCTTTAACCTGTTCTTTCAAACCACTAGCAGTGTCTACCATTCTGTCTTTGGTATCAGCTACTGTACCGATGGTTTGACCGATACGTTTTTCCAAGTGTTGATTTTTTTCCTTTCCGTCTGGTCGGGAGTGATCTGCTTGTGTCCTTGCAGAACTCCCCGAACCCGACTGTCCTTTTTTACCTGTAACAATGGCAGACCCAGCCCCTAGAGTAGTCATGGAACGTCCAAGTTTCCGCTGTAGACGGTGCATGTGAGCGTGCATAAGCATACGAGGTTTTTCTCATCACGACTTCCCACACTTTGAGAATCGTTACTCTGTAGAAAAACATACTCATTAAATCGCCCAGCTTGAAGTAGATTCCTGCAAAGGTCACAATCTGTAGAAAAGCAATCAAAAAGAACGGATAACCAGCCGATAAGGTATAGAGCATGGTTGAAATACTAAATGCTGTCGTAATAATCAATGTGATTCCAGCTCGTGTCAAAATGGTATTAAAGAGCTTTGTTATGGCTCGTTTTGACATACCATCAAATGATGGAATCATGCTTAAAATAAAGCTCACAGGCAGAAACATAGCATAGATGATAAAAAAAGTACCTGCGAGAAAATCATGATTCCTGTTAATAGGAATACAAATATGAAATCCCAATATTGAAGACAAATAGGAAGAAGACTGTACCTAAACGGTTAATGGTCTTTGTAATGGTTAGATTGGTATTGCTTCTGTCTTCAATTTCTTCCGCAACAATTTTTTCTCTGTCTTCGCCATTGTTGGAATCTGGGCTGGTGGAGAGCAGGCTTTCCACACGGTCAATACCGATACTTTCAATGTCTGAACTGTTGTATTGAAGCAGTAGCCACGGTTGCTGAACCTGTATGGAAAAACAGGCTATCTCTGATTAAGTCCACGCTGTCCTTGCCTTGACTATCGGAATGGGGCATGACAATCTTCGTGCCAAGTGATAAACTGGCATTACTGATGTCTGATGAAAAGTCATTGATTTTTTTAATGTAGTCGGGAGCGTAGGCAATAAAGGAAGCCGATAGGATAAACACCAGCACAAAATTCATAATGGCATGAATTGCCTTTGTGGTTTCTCTCTTTATCAGTCCCGTATAGGCAACATAAACCCCAAGAACCAAAATCAAGAGTAAGAGGAATCCAACATAGAAACCCTCTGTTGAAAATCCGTTTGCACTCACACCAGCTAAGGTCTGCATATTCTTACCAATGGAATCTGCTGTAGCGGAAATGAAGTCTAAGGAATAGGCTTCCTGTACTAAGTAACCTGTCGCATTGGAAACATACAAACTGATTGTCCAAATAAAATTGGTAATGGCATATAGTCCATACATGACCTGTTTTCCAATCCCGTCCGACCAGTTCCACGGAAGCCAGCCCCAGCTATTATCCACATAAAAATCCAGTTGATAGTTTTCAAGTGGGTATCGGCTGTATTCATTTGCCACATTGACCGTATCATCTACCAAGCCCGCAGCTTGAACCACCGTTCCCAGCATGGCTAAAAGAAAAATGGCAATCACAAGTGTGAAAGCCACTGTCATTGCCACTTTACCTAGACGTTTCAGCGTCCAGTTTGATTTTATTCTGTTTACTATTGATGGTTTCACATTTACACCTCTTTTCGCACAGGGTGGTCTGGTATCAAAGGCATGGAGCAGTTCTTCAAATACAGGGTGGAACTGTATCACACCGACACGACCATATAAATCACTGATAAGGCATTGCCCGTTTTCCAAATCACGCAATCGCTTCTGATTGTTTTCGTCCTCTGGGTCTACACCAAAAAAGGCTAAGGTCTTTTTAATCTCGTTAAGGTCAGTGGAACGAAATGCAAATTTTAAGCCGAGGTTATTTTTTTCAGTTTTTTTCATCTAAGAGGTCGTCTGTATTTTTGGGTCACGAAATATACCCCAGCGTTCATAGCACGACCAGCCCGAACCAGCTTCATAGATAGTGTTTTTCCTTGTGCTACCTGTAAAAAGCTCCATGCTTCGTCTAAATCTACAATCTTGAAAATGCTTCGGTCTGTATGGATAAAGTCTAAAGCAAAGGTACTAATGACAATCAGCATAGCAACGGATAAAAGCTCCATAGTGGTATATTCCTCAAAGGAAGTTTCCTTGTCAGGGAAGTACCAAGTCCGCAACCTGTATAATGTTCAGTTGTTTTTTTCTAAGCTGATAGACTGCTCCACATAACCATTACTGAATAATAAATGTGCAAAGTCATAGTCTGTAAAACTTTCGATATGGTCGGCTATACTGGTACTTAGTGGCGTATTCTCAACCCGTAATTCCTCAATCACTTTCATCAACCCTCGTACTTCACTATTGGTTACTGCACGAATGGCTTTTCTAAGGATTGGGAAGCGTTCCCCATCACGAGAGGAAATCCCCGTAAGGAATGTCAGAATATCAATAGCCAGTGATTCAGAATCTTTGGGATTTTTCATAATCACATAAGGGTCAAGTAAGCCTTTTGTTTTTTTCTCATCAGAAGTCAGAGTGACGATATTGATTTCATGGGAAATCTCTGGCAAGGTTTCTTTCCATCTGCCACGTTCTGCTTTTGGGTCTACAATCACTGCTTGTGCCCCATAAAGCACCGCATAATAGACGATAAGGTTATTCGCAAAGGATTTACCACCACCCAGCGAACCAACAAAAGCCGACGCTAACGCATTGGTTACTGAACCCTTAACCCCTTGACTGGCAAGAGCAGGTTTCAGATAGACATTGCGTCCAGTATCTAAGCTGTAGCCAACATAAATCCCCTCATTTTCCCCCAGCATTTGAGTAGCACCAAAACCTAAACCAGCGAGGAAATCAGAGGTCACGTATTGAAATATAATCATTCATATAACGCTTGCTGGCAGGTAAAAATTCTTCATGTAAGCCGAGCATATCCCCAAATGGTCGTACCAGTTTTACGCTTAAATCGTCATAAAAATCTTTCACTTCATTACAACGACGTTTGAGTTCGTCAAGATCATTTGCTGATACCCTTACCACATAAGACAGCTTGTACATAGATTCCTTGCTTTGGTCTAAATTGGTTTCCAGCTCATTCACACTTTCCAGAGCTTCCGCCACATTGGAGCTGGTTTCATTATCACTTTGCCAAGCGTGGTTATCCAAGTCTTTCAGTTCTTTCTTTTTTTATTGCGGACAGTAGATAGGGCTTTTACGATTCGCTACAATTTCCACATTCATTGACGTATCAATCGGGAATGTAAATTGCTGTTGCTGGTAGTAGAAGATTTC
>BNJU01001713.1_pt1 | contig 44882 bp, 53 predicted proteins | sample 8539281 | NCBI WGS metagenome assembly BNJU01 (sample SAMD00202456, study PRJDB9452) | human saliva metagenome | isolation source: human saliva | place: Japan
GCAGCTGGGACAGGCCGCCATCGCGCGCCCGAGGAATTCACCTGGGAGCGCGCAGCCCGCGTCCACGCGCAGGCGTTCCGCGCCGCAGCCGACCGCTGACTCCCGATACACAATTACACCCAAGGATTACCTCCCATGACCTCAACTGATCTCTCCCAGGACTGCGAGCACACCCCCGAGGCGCCGCCGCAGCACTTCACCCCCTCCCGCCGACGATTTCGGGTTTCCTCCCGAGTCTGGCGCATCCTGGGTGGCGTTGTTCTCGTGTTGTCCGTGTGCGGAGTCGGCATCTCGTGGGCCGTGTCTTCGCCCCTCGGCTCTTCCCCTGACGACGATTACCACCTGGGCTCCATCTGGTGTCCGCCCCCGCTGTCCTCGTCCGGTTGCTCAACCGGCTACACGGAGCGAGGCACCTTCGGCCCGTACGTTCCCGAAACCGTCTCGTCGGCCCGTGTCGCCTGCTACGCGTTCCACGGTGAGGACTCTGCGGTCTGTTCCCTGAAGAACTCCGACGATGTCACCATGGTCACCGACCGCTGGGACGACGGCAACTATCCGTGGGGCTACTACCAGTTTCACCACAACTTCATTGGGCACAATGCCAACCGGGCGGGCGTGACCATGCGCATCATTAACGTGATGATCTCCGTCGTTGTCCTCGGCGCGATCGGCGCTCTTATGCCGCTGGCTTTCCGTCGCGGTTACGCGCTCGCCCTGACAGCGGGCTGGACGCCGATGGGTGTCTATTTCATCTCCTCTAACAACCCGTCGTCGTGGGCGTTTACCGGAGTCTTCGCCTTCGCGGCGGGCTTGTGGTGCGCCGCTCACTCAAACGGTTGGCGGCGGTGGGCGCTGATCGGCGCGGCCGCGATCGGCGCGGTCCTGTCGTGCACGTCGCGCGGCGATTCGGCCTTCTTCCTCTTCGTCGTCTCCGTAGCCCTCGCCTTCGCGGTGCGGTGGAGCCGCGACCGCTGGCCCGAGGGGGCTCTCGCCGTCGTGTCGTCCATCGTCGGGATCATCATCATGCGTTCGACGAACGTCGCTTCCACCCATCTGGACGCGGCCGACGGACCCCACCCTCCCTCATCCGGGTTCTCGGTCAGAACCTGTCCTACCTTCCCCAGTATTTCGCCGGATTCTACGGCTACCGCTGGGGACCCGGCTGGCTGGACGTGGACTACAACGGCTCAGTCTCCACGCTCGGCCTGCTCGCTGGGGCGATCGCCTTGACTGTCGGGATGCGCACGTGGTCGTGGCGCAAGGGCATGACTTTCGTGATGCTGGTCGGCGCAATGGCCGGCGTGCCCACGCTCATCGGTATTCTCCAGGGCTTCAACAACGTGGCCACCTACCAGCCCCGGTACATGATGCCCCTGTGGATCGTGCTGCTCTTCTTCATGCTCACGATGGACCGGCGCAGCCGCACCATTAGTCGCCCGCAACTGGTGACGACCGCGGTCCTGCTCTCCGCCCTGTTTTTCTGGGCCCACTACTCGCTGCTGCTGCGCTACACGCACGGTGAGGAACACATGGTCTTTAACCTCAGCAAGACGGCGGCGTGGTGGTGGGAGAGCGCCCCCGTCGGCGCGAACATGGTCTGGGGGATTGGCACGCTGTGCTCCGTCACTGCGATTACCCTCGCTTTCCTCCTCACCCGCGAACGCGTCGACGACGAGGCGGCGGTCGAGGCCTGACTTGCCCGCGCGCCCAGGCACCTGACCCGCAAGCCGCCTGGGCGCGCGTATCCGCTTGTCGTCCCCCGGCACGTTTGCCCTCCCTGTGTCGGCCTGCGGGCCGAGCCCGGCGCGTTCTCCTTCCCCATTCGGGCCGAAGGCCCTTCTTTTCCGTATGCGCCTCCAAGGCGTGGATGTCCTTTCCGGGTCCGTCACCATTGCCCTCAAGCACCGCCGCACGCAATTCCCCTGTCAACCTTTGGGCGTAGCTTGGGGTTGTTGAGGCCCGACGGTTCACCCGCGCCCCACGCCCACGACCCGAGCCGCACAATGCCTGGGACCAGCGCCCGACCGACAGGCTGGTCCTCTCGTCCCGCTCCTACAGGTCGATGCTGCACCCTGCGGCTGCCGACGCGAGGATGGCTTCGACAACGCGGAGGTTGTCCACGGCCTCGTCCATGGTGACGTGGTCTGCCCCCGCGCCGAGGATCGCGTCGCGGAAGTGCTCGTGCTCGAGGGCGAGGGGCTCGCGCTTGGTGAGGGCGTAGCGCACGACCTGGCCTTCGCTCACGCCGCGGAAGGCGGCGATGGCGTCCCACTGTAGGGGCGCGTGGCCGTTCTCATAAAACGTCAGGTCCCCCATCGCGGTGTCGGCAACCAGCGCGCCTCTTTCCCCCGTCACGATCGTCGTGCGGTCCTTGTAGGGGGTCAGCCAGTTGACGAGGTGATTGACGAGGATTCCGCCGGTCAGGATGCCGGAGGCGACCATCATGTCCTCGTGGGGGCGGCCCGAGCGCGTGGAGGTGCGCGCGTAGATGCTCTCGTAGGGGGCACCGGCAACCCACGCGGCCAGGTCCACGTCGTGCGTGGCCAGGTCCTTCACCACACCGACGTCGCTGATGCGGGCGGGGAAGGGAGACTGGCGGCGCGTCGCGATCTGCTCGATCTCGCCGAGCTGGCCCTCCGAGATTCGCCGACGCATGTCGATGAGCGCCGGGTTGCAGCGCTCGACATATCCGACGGCGCCCACGAGGCCCGCGGCCGCGAAGGCGTCACGGATGCGGCGGCCCGCCTCCAGGCTCGTGGCGAGCGGCTTTTCGACGAGGGTGTGCACCCCGGCCTTGGCCAGCGCCAGGGCTGCGGCCTCGTGGTGGGCGGTGGGAGCGGCGATGATCGCCGCGTCGATGCCGACTTTGATAAGCTCCTCGACGCCGCCCAGGACGGGCAGGTCGCCGGCGACGCCGAAGCGGTCGCCGCCCGGGTCGGCCAGCGCGACGAGCTCCACGCCCTGCGTGGCGCGGGCGTTGCGCACGTGGTGTCGGCCCATCGAGCCGATGCCGAGGATTCCGAGGCGAATACTCATCTCAGGCCCCCGCTTCTGCGAGCGCGTTCACGGCCTCGGCGATGCGCTCCAGCTCGCCAGGCGTCAGGGACGGGTAGATCGGCAGGGAGAGGACCTGGTCGGCCGCCTCGCGCGTGGCCGGCAGCTCCAGGCCGGGGGCGAAGCGGGCGAGGGATGACAGCTCGTGGTTCGGGATCGGGTAGTAGACGCCCGAGCCGACGCCGTATTCGCTGCGCAGGGCGTCAGCGAACCCGTCGCGGTCCTCTTCCACGCGGATCGTGTACTGGTGGTACACGTGCGTAGCGCCGGGCGCGACGTGCGGGACGGTGACGCCGCGCAGGTGGGCGTTCAGGAACGCGGCGTTGGCCTGGCGCTGGGCGGTCCACGCGCCGACCTTGGTCAGCTGGACGCGCCCGATGGCTGCGTGAATGTCGGTCATACGGTTGTTGAGGCCCACGATTTCGTTGGCGTAGCGCGTCTCCATGCCCTGGTTGCGCGCGAGCCGCACGCCGCGAATGAGTTCGTCGTCGGTGGAGGTGACCATGCCGCCCTCGCCGCTGGTCATGTTCTTGGTCGGGTAGAAGGAGAAGGCCGCGAAGGTTCCGAAGGAGCCGACCGCGCGCCCGTGCAGGCTCGCACCGTGGGCCTGGGCCGCGTCCTCGAAGAGGAGGAGCCCGTGTGCATCAGCGATCGCCTGGAGGGCGTCCATGGGGGCGGGGTGGCCGTAGAGGTGGACGGGCATGATGGCCCTGCGTGCGCGGCGTGATCGCGGCCTCGACGGCGGCAGGCGACAGCGTGAACGTGAGCGGGTCGATGTCTGCGAACACGGGGTCGCGCCCGTGATGGCGACCGAGTTCGCGGTGGCCGCGAAGGTGAAGGAGGGACGATGACCTCGTCGCCCGGCCCGATCCCGGCTGCGAGCAGACCCAGGTGCAGGGCCGAGGTCCCCGAGTTAACCGCGACGGCACGCGTTCCGGGCACCAGGGCTGCGCAGAACTCCTCTTCGAAGGCGGCCACCTGCGGGCCCTGGGCGATCATGCCCGTGCGCATGACGGCTGCGACCGCGTCGATCTCATCCTCGCCGATGAGAGGGCGTGCGGGCGGGATGAAGGCACGTGTCACTGGTCGTCCTCAGGGATCGGATCGGGTGTCGTGGTGGTGAGCGGGGACGAGGCCTGGGCTCCCTCAGGCTCCAAGGTGCCTTCGCGCTCGACGTACCGTCGGCCCGAGTCCGGGCAGACCCACGTGCGCGCCACGGCCTCGTTCTCGGGCGCGGGCGAGTCATCGGCCGACACGAGGGGAACCCCGGCCTCGCCGACCCAGCCGACGCGGCGGGCCGGGACGCCGACGACGAGGGCGTAGGGGGCAACGTCGCGCGTGACAACCGCTCCGGCACCCACGCAGGCCCAAGCGCCAATGCGCACGGGCGCCACGCACACGGCGCGCGCCCCGATGGCGGCTCCGCGCTCAATGGTCACGCCCACCGCCTCCCAGTCCGAGGCGCTTTTCAGGGTTCCGTCGGCGTTGATCGCACGCGGGCAGTGATCGTTCGTGAAGACGGCGGCGGGGCCGACGAAGACCCCCTCGGCCAGAGAGGCGGGCTCGTAGACGAGCGCGTAATTCTGAATCTTGCAGCGAGGCCCCACGACGACGCCCTCGCCGATGTATGCGCCGCGCCCAACGATGGTCTCCTCGCCGATGAGCGCATCCTCGCGCACCTGAGCCAGATGCCACACGCGCGCGCTGGAGGCAACCTGCGCGCTGGGTGCAACGTCGGCGCTGGGCTCGATCACGGTATCCCCCTTATGTAGTCCCATCAGCACATTCCCACTGATCAGGCGTTGGCCACCAGATAGCAACACTATAGGCGCGCGGACACTCCAATGTGCGACACTGGAGAAATGGAGCAGCGTACGGACGCGTGGGTCGTGATTCCCGCGTATAACGAGGCCCCCGTCATTGGGGGCGTCGTCACTGGCGTGCGCGCTGCGTTCCCCCACGTCCTTGTTGTGGACGACGCCTCGAGTGACGACACCGCCGCCATCGCCTGCTCCGCCGGGGCCTACACGGCGACCCATCCGCTCAACCTCGGCCAGGGAGCGGCCCTGCAGACCGGTTTCGAGGCTGCCCTGGCGCGCGGGGCCCGCTACGTCGTCACCTTCGACGCGGACGGCCAGCACGATCCGGCCGATGCCGCTGCGATGGTCGATCGCGCGCGCGAGGAGGACCTGGCCTTCGTCCTCGGCTCTCGTTTCCTCGATAGTGTGCCCTCCCAGGTCGGTTCCTTCAAACGCGCCATGCTGCGCCTCGGGGCCGCCGCGGCCCGCGCACGCACCGGCATGACGCTCACCGACACGCACAACGGGCTGCGCGTCATTCGCGCCGACGCGCTCTCCCACGTGCACCTGACCCATGCGCGCATGGCACACGCCTCGCAGATCGTCTCGCAGTTGGCGGCCTCGGGCCTGCGCGGCGCCGAGCATCCCGTGACGATCTCCTACACGGACTACTCGCGAGCCAAGGGCCAGCCCCTGCTCAACGCCGTCAACATCGTCGTCGACCTGTCGCTGGGGGGACGATGAGCACATACCTGGCTATCCGCGTCCTGCTGTTGGCCGCCCTGGGCGCAACCGCCTGGTGGCTGGTCCGCCCCGTCTCTTCTGCTTCCTCCCTCGCGTTGCGGCGCATCGGCATCGGCATGCTCGTCGCCGCCGCATTCGTCGCCATCTTGGTGCCCTCCCTGGCGAACAGGGCGGCCCACGCCATCGGTGTCGATCGGGGGGTCAACCTGATTGTCTACGGCCTCGTCGTCGCACTCATCGCGCAGATGGTAACCTCCTACCGGCGAGAGGCACGCATGGAGGCTCGCATGGCTTTGCTCGCGCGGACGATTGCCCTCTCACGGGTGCTTTCCCCCGAGAACGTGCCGGATTCTTCCGGCGACTCAGTCCGGGATGGCGGCGCTCAGTTGGAAGTGGAACACGCCTCTTCCCGGCGACATTCCCCGACAAATACGTCCGATAACGATATGGTTACAAATGATGAGTAACGTGAATCTGCGACCGATCCAGCACTCGGCCGTCAACTACGGACGCTTCGGCCTCCTGCGCGGCGCACTCGCCGTGCTCCTGGCCGGCGTGCTCTTCGTGGTGTCATCGGCGGGTTTCGTGTACGCCAGTTTGAGCAGCCAGTTCGCCAACCGCGTCGTCAACATCGACGCCTACGCGAGCGACGAACAGAACAAGGCGACCCCGGACTCCTTCGAGGGACGCGCCGTCAACATCCTCGTTGTCGGCACGGACTCGCGAAACGGTGCCTCTGGCGATATCGGAGCGGGTGACGAGGACGAGGTCCCCGGCCTGCGCAACGACTCGACGATGGTGATTCACATCAGTGCAGACCGTTCTCGTGTCCAGGTCCTGTCCATTCCTCGCGACACCCTCGTCGATATTCCCGCGTGCAAGCACCGCGACGGATCCACCAGCGATCCGATCGAAGGCGAGATGTTCAACAACGCCATGTTCTATGGCGCCGACGGTGGCAACACCGACCTGGATATCACCCCCGGTATCGCGTGCGTGAAGTCGACCGTCGAGAAGATGTCGAACATGACGATCGATGCGTTTATGGTCGTTAACTTCGCGGGATTCATCAACATGATCGACGCGCTGGGCGGCATCTGGTTCAACATCCCCGAGCGCATCGACGATGAGTCCGCCCGCCTCTTCATCGACGAGGGTTGCTGGAAGCTGGACGGAACCCAGTCGCTGGCCTACATGCGCTCGCGCAAGGGGCAGGGCGACGGTTCCGACATTTCGCGCATCAGCCGCCAGCAGCAGCTGATTTCCGCGATGCTGCGCGAGCTGCAGGACAAGAACTACGTGACGGACCCCGGCTCGCTCATCAGCTTCCTGCAGGCCGCGATTTCCCTCCGTGAACGTGTCCCCCAACCTGGGCAACGCCAGCTCGGACGCGTCCCTCCTCATCAATGTGCTGCAGAACATCGACCGTTCCAACATCCAGTTCGTGACGATGCCGGTCGAGGAACCCTCCTGGGATCCAAACCGCCGCATCCCCTCTGAGCCGATGGCCCGCAACGTGTGGAACGCCCTGAAGAACGACCAGGCCCTGCCCGTGGGCACGACCTACACGGACGGCAACGGCGCGCAGCTGGTGGTGCCCGATCCGACCGCGACAACGGCACCGTCGACGCCCGATCCGACGCAGGCTCCCACGACCGATCCCGGCTCGGAGGAGACCACCACGGATAACACCGAGCAGTCCGCCTCCGTCGCGAATAACGCAGCGAACGAAGAAGCCGCCAAGCAGACAGCCGCCACCTGCCCGCCGAAGAACCAATGAGCACTCCCCCCTCGTTTACACCTGACCCGAAACGACGCCGCCCCGGATCCGACGACGCTCACGTCGTTGGTGAGGAAGTGCGCGGTGGCGCGCCCACTCCCCCTCCGGAGGCTCTGGCCCCGCAAATGTGGAGGATCTCGGCCGACGAGGCCGCGGCGGCTCGCCCGCTGATGCCCCGCACGCTGGATCAGCCACAGAGGGACTCTCAGTCGATTTTCCCGCGCCGAACCCCGGCCCAGCAGCCGCCGTCGTTCCAGCCGGCCTCGGCCACCAACCCTCCGTCCTACGCGCCGGGTTCCGGCCGTTCGTCGGGCTCGGGCACGTATGCCCCGTCGGGCAACGGGCCTCGTCAGGTGACGATCAATCGGCCCCAAGGCGTACCCGCACCCGCGTCGGCCGCGCCTGCCGCTCCCACGGCTCCTGTTGCGAAGCCGAGGCGACGCAAGCGGCGCCACCCGATCCTCAAGACTCTGTGCCTGTTCCTGGTCCTCGTCCTCGCTTGGGGCGGATTCCTCATGTGGGACGCCAACACGAACATGGGGCGCGTGAGCGCCCTGTCGGGGGCCGCCGACACTCCGGGCACGACCTACCTGCTAGCGGGTTCCGACTCGCGGGCCGACGGTGCCGTCCAGGATGGCTTCAACGAGTCCGAACGCGCCGACTCGATCATGCTCGTCAACGTCGCCCCGAACGGGCAGAAGGTCGCGCTGTCGATCCCACGTGACACCTATGCCGAGATCCCGGGCGTCGGCTGGGACAAGATCAACGCCTCCTACGCATACGGTGGCCCGCAGCTGCTCGTGGAGACCGTCGAGAAGCTGACGGGCCTCACCGTCGATCACTTCGTGCAGATCGGCATGGGCGCCGTGCCCGACATGGTGGACGCCGTCGGCGGGGTCGAGCTGTGCTACGACAACGACGCAGACGACCAGTATTCCGGCCTGACGTGGACCGCCGGCTGCCACACGGTGGACGGCACGACCGCGCTGCAGTTCTCGCGTATGCGCTACCAAGACCCCGAGGGCGACATCGGCCGCACGAAGCGTCAGCGCCAGGTGATTTCGAAGGTCATTTCCTCGGCAGCCTCGCCCTCGACCCTCCTTAATCCCGCGAAGACCCTGCGCGTGGAGCGCGCCGGTTCGAAGTCCTTCACCATCGACGAGGATTCCTCAGTCATGACGGTCGCGTCGCTCGTGTGGGCGCTGCGCGGCGCCTCGTCGAATCAGATGATGGGCGTCCCCCCGATCGAGTCGCTGAATTTCACGACGAACGCCGGGGCTTCCGCAGTCCTCCTGCGCGACACGACCGCGGACGCCTTCTTCGCCAAGCTCCGTGCGGGCACACTGACCACAGCCGACCTCAATCAGGTCGACGGGGTCTGAGGTACTCCACCCGCCCCCCAATAGGCGACAGATAAGCTCCGGCCTCGTTCCCGCTATCAGGAACGAGGCCGGAGCTGAGTCAGAGCACACGTGCTCAGGAGCCGGGGACGGTGATTGGACGCGGACCCGCCTGCCAGCCTTCCCACGCGGAGGTGAGGATCTCGTCGAGGCCGTTGTTGGCCTTCCAGCCCAGGTCCACGCCGATGGACAGCGGGTCACCGATCAGCTTGGGCGGGTCGCCCGCGCGGCGGTCCAGCTCCTCGACCGGGAAGTCCCAGCCGATGACGCGACGCAGGCCGTCGATGATCTCGCGCACGGAGGTGCCCAGGCCGGTGCCCACGTTGTAGGTGTGGTGGTCGGGCTGGCGCCCCTCAGCGAGCACGTCGAGCGCCGCGATGTGAGCCTCGGCCAGGTCCAGGACGTGGATGTAGTCGCGCACGCAGGTGCCGTCCGGGGTGTCGTAATCGGTGCCGAAGATCTTGGCGCTCTCGCCGCGCTCGATGCGGTCGAGAACCATGGGGATCAGGTTCATGATGGCCGGGTCTGCCAGGTCGGGCCAGCCGGCGCCCGCGACGTTGAAGTAGCGCAGGCCGATCCACTTCAGGTCCCAGGCGCGCTCGCAGTCGGCCATCATCCACTCGCCGATCAGCTTGGTTTCGCCGTAGGGGTTGATGGGGTATCCGGCCATGTCCTCGGTGACGACCTCGGCGGTGGGGATGCCGTAGACGGCGGCCGAGGAGGAGAAGATCATCTGATCGACGCCGGCGTCCTCCATGGCGGCCAGCACGTTGGCCATGCCGCCGATGTTCTGCTGGTAGTACCAGGCGGGGCGTGCGACGGACTCGCCGACCTGCTTGCGGGCGGAGAAGTGGATGACGGCCGTGACGTCCTCGTCCACCATGAGGTTGGAGAGGACGGAACGGGCGTCATCGGTAGCGACATCGAGGCGAACCAGGGGCGTGTCCCCGACCCTGGTCGCGTTCGAGGTGGACAGGTCGTCGACGACGACGACGCGATCCCCGCGCTGACGCAGGAGTCGGACAACGTGTGCGCCGATGTATCCGGCGCCGCCACAAACGAGAATGCTCATGGCTTCAGGATACGACGCGCCGCGCCCTCGCGGCTACCCGCGCGGGGCTTGTGTTGTGCGGCCTCAGCGCGCCTGGGAGACGCGCTGGGCGAGGGCCGCCCCCTTTGCGCTGGCCACGTCGCGAAGGTCCTTCTGAAAGCCGCGCATCGAGGCGCGCAGGGTCTCGGCGCGCTTCCCTTCGCCGGCTCCGAGGATCCGGGCGGCGAGCAGGCCCGCGTTGCGCGCGCCCGCGATCGAGACGGTCGCGACGGGCACGCCCGCGGGCATCTGGACGATCGAGTGCAGGGAGTCGACACCGTCGAGGTGCTTGAGGGGCACGGGCACGCCGATGACGGGCAGTTCGGTGAGTGCGGCGAGCATGCCGGGCAGGTGTGCCGCTCCCCCGGCTCCGGCGATGATAACGCGCAGGCCGCGCTGCGAGGCGGATCGGCCATAGGCAACCATGTCCTCGGGCATGCGGTGGGCGGAGACGACGCCGACCTCGCAGGCGATGCCGAACTCGGCGAGCGCGCCGACGGCCGTTTCCATGGTGGGCCAGTCGGAGTCGGAGCCCATGACGACGCCGACGAGCGGGTCCTCGCCGGTGGCGGTCAGCTGAATATCGAGGTCAGTGGTCATACTCGGTCCTTTCGGGAGGGGACGAGGCCGGGGCACCTGGTCCCCCGGCCGCGGACAGGTGGGAGGGTTAGTCGGTGAGGGCCTCGCCCTTCAGGGCGCTGACGGCCGCCCGCGCTCGCTCAAGAGCGAGGGCGGGATCCGAGTCGACGACGGTGACGTGGCCGAGCTTGCGGCCCGGGCGCACCTCCTTGCCGTAGAGGTGAACTTTCGCGCCCGCTCCCCGGCTGCGAAGGCGTCCGCAAGGGCGCGCGAGGGTTGAGCATGGGAGGAGCCGAGCAGGTTGACCATGACCGCGTACGTGCCCGGGGCGCGCAGCTGGGTGGAGCCCAGCGGCAGGTCGAGAACGGCGCGCAGGTGCTGCTCGAATTGGCTCGTGACGGCCCCGTCGATGGTCCAGTGCCCCGTGTTGTGGGGGCGCATGGCGAGCTCGTTGACGAGGACGCGTTCATCCGCGCCCTCACCGACGACGAACATTTCCACGGCGAGGACGCCGGTGACGCCCAGCTCGTCGGCGATGCGCTCGCCGATGCGGCGCGCTTCGGCGGCAGTCTCGGGCCGGATGCCAACCGCGGGGGCCGTCACCTCGGCGCACACGCCGTCCACCTGCACGGTGGAGGCGACGGGCCACGAGGCGATCTCACCCGAGGGGGTGCGCGCCAGGAGCGCCGCCACCTCGCCGGTGAAGGGAACCAGGGCCTCGGCCAGCAGGGGGCCGTTGCCCCACCAGGAGGCTACGTCTGCGGGGCTGTGGGCCACTGCCACGCCGTGCCCGTCGTATCCGCCGCGTGGGGTCTTAACGATGAGGGGCCATCCGATCGTGGCACCGAATTCTTCCAGCTGGGCCTCGTCCTCGACGCGCGCCCACGCGGGACACGGGATCCCCATGTCGGTGAGGCGCTCGCGCATGGCCAGCTTGTCCTGCGCGTACAGGAGGGCGCTCGCCGGGGGTTGAACGGAGACAAGGCGGGCCGCCTCCTCCATCGTCGGGGCCGGAATGTGCTCGTGTTCGAAGGTGAGGACGTCCGCGCCGTCGATGAGCGCGCGGACCGCGCCCAGGTCGGAGGGCTCGCCTACCGCTTTGTCGACGGTCACCTGACCGGTCGACCCGTCCGAGGCCTCGACGAGGGCCCGAAGGTTAATGCCGAGCGCGACCGCGCTCTCCTGCATCATGCGCGCGAGCTGTCCGCCGCCGATGACGGCAACAGTGGGAGGTGTCAGTATCTCGTGTTCCACGCCTTTTAATGTACTCCGCTGCTAGAAGCGCCGCGAACGGCGTCCCATGGACATGAGGGGACCCTCGGGCATGACGCGATCGGGGTCGAGGGACGCGGGGATCGCGGCGATCGACACGGTGAAGACCGGGGGCTTGTTCGTCTTGAGCTCGAGGCGCCCGCCCATCGCCTGCGCGAGGTCGTGGGCCAGGGCCAGACCGATGCCCGTCGAGCCGTGCCCAGAGACGCCTTTTTCGAAGATGTCGGGGGCCAGGGACTCGTCGATGCCCTCGCCTTCGTCACTGACCTCAATGACGACGCCACGCTTGGACGTGCCCGCGTGCGCCCACACGCGCGTGGTCCCGCCGCCGTAGCGCAGCGAGTTCTCGATGAGGGTTGCCAGGACCTGCCCAAGCTTTCCAGCGTCGGCCAGGATCGGACGCTCGGCCTCGTCGAGGAAGACAAGGGGGCGCCCGGCCGCCTCGAACTGGTCCTCCCACTCCTCGCGGGCCGTGTTGAAGACTTCGAGAATGTGAATGGCCTCGGTCTGGCTGGTCTGGCGCTTGGAAACGTCGAGTAGCTCCGTCACCACGTTGGTCATGCGCTCCACCTGTTCGAGGCAGGTGCGGGCTTCGGCGCGCACCTCGTCCTCAGTGGAGATGAGTTCGATTTCCTCCAGGCGCATGGACAGGGCGGTCAGCGGCGTGCGCAGCTGGTGGGAGGCGTCGGCGGCAGCCTGTCGCTCGGCTGCGAGTCGGCCCGCCATGCGTTCGCCGGTGCGCGCGAGTTCTTCGGAGACCAGGTCGATCTCCTCGATACCGGACTTTTCCACGCGGGCTCGCACGCCGCCCGAGCCGATCTGCTCGGCCTGGGCGGCCAGGTAGATGAGCGGGGCCGACAGCTCACGCGACAGTGAGCGCGCGAGCAACCAGCCGATCAGCATGGACCCGGCCATGCCGGCCCCAAACATGCCGCACGCCCATAGGATGCGAGTGGTCGCCGCCGACGCCGAGGAGGTCAGCTGCACGCTGACACCGCTGGGGGACTCGGCGAACGCCGAGAGGGTACGCCCGGTCGGCTGCGTCTCATTGGTGATGAGGTTTTCGCCAGGCACCATGATGCGGTAGCTGATCTGGTCGCCCTCCTCGGCCTGTTCGAAGACGAGCGGGGCCACAGATTCCTTGTCGGTGCTCTCCCCCGCCGCCCTGCGCCGGTCGATGCTCTGCACGACGCGCTGAGCGGATACCTCAAGGCTGCGCTGCTCGGAGGTCCAGATGGAGACGGAGGCGAAAAATGCGCCGGGCAGGCCCATGACGACGCACACGACGGCGACGACGGACACAACCATCCTCACCGCGCGAGTGCGCATGGCGGGCCTCCCTCAGCGGCGCGCTCAGCGCGCGTTCTCGAAGCGGAATCCCATCCCGCGCACAGTCGTGATGTAGTGCGGGTCGGTGGCGTCGTCGCCGAGCTTGCGGCGCAGCCAGGACACGTGCATGTCGAGGGTCTTGGTCGAACCGGTGGGGTCCGAACCCCAGACCTCGCGCATGAGGGCATCGCGGCCGACGACGGAACCGGCCTCGCGCAGCAGGACGCGCAGCAGGTCGAATTCCTTGGCGGTCAGGCTCAGCTCCACGTCGCCGGCGAAGGCGCGATGCGCGGCCACATCCATGCGGATGTCCTGAGCGCGCAGCTCACCATCGGCGGGCTCGGCGGCCTGGCGACGCAGGAGCGCCCGCACGCGGGCGAGGAGCTCGCGAGGCGGAAGGGCTTCGTCACGTAGTCGTCTGCACCCGCGTCCAGGCCGACGACCATGTCGACTTCGTCCGTGCGCGCAGTGAGGATCAGAATCGGGAGTCGGTTGCCAGAGGAACGGATCTCGCGGGCGACATCCAGGCCGTCCATATCGGGTAGGCCGAGGTCCAGGACGACCAGGTCAACGCCGCGAACATCCGCGAGGGCTTCAGCGCCCGTCGCGTGTGCGCGCACGTCGTAGCCCTCCCTGCCCAGTGCGCGGGCGAGGGGCTCGGAGATGGCCGGATCGTCTTCAACGAGGAGAACTGTAGTCACGCTTGCATCTTAGCAATTCCGAACCAAAACTTGCACCTTTCTTGACCCGTCGTGCGGGCTGATCAGGCACTCGTTCACACTGCGAGATGAACGTTATTTGACGACGCTTGAGAGCAGGTACGGCGAAACAGGACCGAAACCGCGCAAGTCCGCGGTCGGGAACTCTTCGAGCTCATACCCGTCGCCAACCTCGCCGGCCGCGATGGCAGCAGCCGTGGTCGGATCGGTGAGGATCTTGCCCACCGGGGCAATGTCCACGAGGCGAGACGCGAGGTTCACGGTGGGCCCAAAGACGTCACCCGATCGCGAGAAAACGTCTCCGCGCACGAAGGACGCACGCACAGGAAGCATCTCATCATCGGCATTCAGCCTCTCGATGAGAGCTGTGGCCACGCGTAGACCGGTCGACAGATCATCGGCGATGTAGAGGACAGCGTCACCGATCATCTTGACGACGCGACCACCCTCCTCGATGACAGCGTTACGACTCTCCTCCTCGAAGCGCTCAATGAGGCCCACGAGGGCGTCCCCAAGGATCGTCGAGGACGACGTGTAGGACACCATGTCGACGAAGCCGAGGCAGCGGGTCAGCGGGAAGCGGTTATGCCGCTCTTCGCGCCCTCGCTGAGACACCTCACGGTCGAAACGGGACAGGGCTGCCTCGAGCTGGCGCCGCCAGGCGTATGTAAACATCTCCTGGAAGACGTCAATGTACTCGCGCATGTGGTCCAGCACATACATGCGGGCCGTCGTGTCGTCCAGCATCAGACGACGCATCGAATCCTCGACCAGCGCCTCAAATTGCCAGAGGGCCAGGCGATCGGCCAGGTGGGCGTTGGCGCGCAGGAGAGAGCGTGAGGTAGCTGTGTCAATGCCACCGGATTCGACGAGGTCGTGCCAGCGACTGAAACTTCCAGATCGCGCTGAGAGAAAACCTTGTCATCTGCGGTGGGAGCCTGGAATCCGAGGGCGATCCAGAAACGAAAGACGCGTTCGATAGGCGTATTCGTCATCTCCGCGAGATCGCGGGCCGAATACGTCAGATGACCTCCGAGCAGCTGAGGAACGTAGCTTGTTGCGGTCAGGTCATCAGGAGTTGCAGGGGACGACGCCGCGCGCTCATCCATCGCAAATCCCTCCTTTTTGGGCTGACTCAACACCACATCAGCGGGTAACGGTATATCAGATCACTTTTCAAAGTCACATCAAGATTGTGACCTCGTACGTCGACAATTGTAGTAGTCTGATGAGTTTTTCACCAGGGTTTTGCACGTTTACCTGCGAAAACCCAATCTGTTGCAACAAATTGCAGTTTGTCTGCACGCTTCTCGCACGATGGTCCACAATGTCCGTATGCGCCTTGTTCTTGCCTCAGCTTCCCCCGCGCGCCGTGCAACGCTCATTGCAGCGGGCGTCACACCGATCATCCAGGTTTCCTCCGTCGACGAGGACGCCGTCCTCGCTGCGCTGCCCGGCGGGCGCGCATTCTCAGGAAGTGCGACCACCCCGGCGGACGAAGTCGCGGCGCTCGCCGCAGCCAAGTGCGCCGACGTCTGCGAGGCCCTGAGAACGCCCGGCGCCAACGCCGAACTGCCCGAGGGCGAGGCCGTCCTCGTCGTCGGCTGCGACTCCATGCTCGAGATCGACGGCCAGATGCTCGGCAAGCCCCACACTCCCGACGTCGCCCGTGAGCGCATCCGCGCGATGCGCCGCACGAGCGCCGCCCTCTGGACGGGCCACTCGGCCGCGATCCTTGCCCCGGCCTCGTCCAACGATGGAACGGGGGGCGAACGCACGATCACCGCGACCGTGACCCGCTCCGCCTCGACCCTGGTCCACTTCGGGGACATCTCGGATGCCGAGATCGACGCGTACGTCGCTACCGGCGAGCCCCTGCACGTGGCGGGGTCCTTCACGGTGGACGGGCTGGGCGGTCCCTTTATCGAGGGCGTGACGGGCGATTATCACTCGGTCGTCGGCATCTCTTTGCCGCTGCTGCGCTCCATGGCCACCGAGCTCGGGGTGTTCTGGCCGGACCTGTGGGATGCGCCGCGCCGCTGAGTTTCAGCGCCAATCACCAGCCCGTCGCGCCGTACTGTAGGGGCATGGACAACAGCACCGCATGGGGCATCGGCCTCGCAACGATCACTCTGGACGGCACGACACTCGACACGTGGTACCCCGCCCCGCACCTGGGCGAGGCCGGGACCGACGAGGAGCTGGCGACCTCGCTGTCCGTGCTGGAACGCGTCGATGACGCGCGCCGCGTGCGCACCGTCGTCGTGACCACGACGGTTGACCTGCAGGAAGCCCCCGCCTCCCACGGAGGACGCCTACCTGCGCCTGCACCTGCTCTCCCACCGCCTGGTTCAGCCCAACACAATCAACCTAGACGGCATCTTCGCGGTGCTGCCCAACGTCGTGTGGACGGATGCCGGCCCGTGTGCCGTCGCCGACTTCGAGGCCACCCGCCTGCGCCTGCGCGCTCGCGACGGCCACCCCGTCACCGTGCAGGGCGTCGACAAGTTCCCGCCGATGGTCAACTACGTGCTGCCGTCGGGCGTTCGCATCGCCGACGGCACGCGCGTGCGCCTGGGTGCCTACCTGTCCGAGGGCACGACCGTCATGCACGCCGGCTTCGTCAACTTCAACGCGGGCACGCTGGGCCGCTCGATGGTCGAGGGCCGCGTCTCGCAGGGAGTCGTCATCGGCGACGGCTCGGACGTGGGCGGCGGCGCCTCGACGATGGGCACCCTCTCGGGCGGCGGCAAGCAGCGCGTGCGCCTGGGCGAGCGCTGCCTGCTGGGCGCGAACTCGGGCCTGGGCATCGCGCTCGGCGACGACTGCGTGGTCGAGGCTGGCCTGTACGTGACCGCCGGTGCGAAGGTGACGCTCATCGATTCTTCCGGTGAGGCCGAGCCTCGCACGATTGCCGCGCGCGAGCTGTCGGGCGCGTCGAACATCCTGTTCCGCCGCAACTCCCAGACGGGCCGCATCGAGGCCATCGCCCGCGCGGGCGTCGTGGGCATCGAGCTCAACGACGCGCTGCACGCGTCGAACTGAGTTTTCTCTACGAACGAGGCCGGGGCCGCCCATGCGCAGTGCGCGCGGGCGGCCCCGGCCTCGCCTCTGTGGCTGATGTGTCAGCGCGCAGCCCAGGCCTCTCGGATGCGGCTGGCGGCCGCCTGAATCCGCGCGTCGGTGGCGGTCAGGGTCATGCGGACGCGCCCGTGGGCCGCCGTCCCGTAGAAGTCGCCGGGGGCCACGAGAATGCCGAGCTCGGCCAGGCGGTTCACGAGGGCCCACGAGTCGCTCGGATTGGCGGGATCCGAGACCCACAGGTACAGGCCGGCCGCCGTGTCGGGGTCGACGTCGAGGCCGGCGTCAGTCAGCGCCTCGAGGAGGAGAGCGCGACGCACGGCGTAGACCTTGCGCTGACGCTCGACGTGTTCAGTGTCGTTGAGAGCGACGGCCATCGCGTGCTGGACGGGGGCGGGCACCATGAGTCCGGAGTGCTTGCGCACGCTCACGATCGGAGCGACCAGCGCGGGATCGCCGTAGATGAGAGCGCCGCGGTAGCCCGCGAGATTCGACTGCTTGGACAGCGAGTACAGGACGAGGAGGCCCCTCGCGTCGCCGCCGCACACGTCCGCATCGAGCAGGGAGGGCACTCCATCGCTCACGTAGGGCTGAGACCAGGGCAGGGCCGCGTAGCACTCGTCGGAGACGACGACGGCACCGTGGGCGCGCGCCCAGGCGACGACGGCGCGCAGCTCGTCCTTGCTCATGACGTGCCCGTCGGGGTTGCCCGGCGAGTTCAGGTAGACGAGAGCGGCCTCGGGCCAGGCATCGGGGTTCGTCGGATCCACGGCGACGGGTGTGGCGCCGGCCAGGCGGGCACCAATGTCGTAGGTCGGGTAGGCAACCTCGGGCACGAGGACCGTGTCGCCCGGGCGCACGCCCAGCAGGGCGGGGATCCAGGCGACTGCCTCCTTCGAGCCGATCGTGGGGATCACGCCGCCGTGGCCCACGTCGACCATGCCCCGGCGCGCACCCCATGCCAGGATCGCGTCGCGCACCTCGACGGTGCCAATCACCGTCGGGTAGCCGTGCGCGTTGGAGGCGTCGGCGAGGGCCTCTCGGATGAAGGCGGGGGTGTCGTCAACGGGCGTTCCGACGCTCAGATCGCAGATTCCCCCGGGATGTTCAGTGGCGCGCGCCTTGGCGGGTGCCAGCTGATCCCAGGGGAATTCGGGCAGGTCAAGAGGGCGGGGAAGGATCGTTGTCATGCCCCTCACCCTATCGACTGTCAGAGATTTTCGGCCTTCCATTCCTCATTCTGAGGCGGCAGCGCGGCGATCATCGGATCGTCGAAGTCCTGGACGCCGGTCTTCTGGGCGCCGCCGGGGCTGCCCAGGTCGTTGAAGAAGTCGACGTTGGCGCGCAGGTAGTCGGACCACTCGGAGGGCAGGTCATCCTCGTAGAAGATGGCTTCAGTCGGGCACACGGGCTCGCACGCACCGCAGTCCACGCACTCCTCGGGGTGGATGTAGAGCGAACGGACGCCCTCGTAGATGCAGTCGACGGGGCACTCGTCCACGCATGCGCGATCCTTGACATCCACGCAGGGCTGCGCGATGACGTAGGTCATGAGACGTTCCTCCTGGTCAGTTCTAAAGACTCGTTGATTCTATTATTCACGTATGAGTAGCCCGCAGTCACCCCGCGTCCCCCACACCGCCACAAGCGGCGAAAACACGCCAATTCAGCCCCATGCGGGCGAAGGGGCGCGCGAGGAAATTTCCACACGCGCGCCTGGCGCAATTCCCCAGCTGCCGTGGATGAGCTTTGCGGTCGGCGAGAGGATCGTCGTCCGCTACCGCCTGGCAGACGGGCTGCACGACGCACTGGGAGAGGCTCTCGAGGTGGCCCCCACGCACGTCACGGTCGCGACGAGGCGTGGGCCGGTTCGCGTGGATGCCCGCACGATGGTCACGGGCAAGCGCGTCCCTTCCCCGCCCGCCATCTAGCGGGCGAGGAAGGCAAGCACGTTCAGCGGTTGGCGCGGCGCTCGCGAGCGGCGATCTTGAAGCGCTCCTGGGCGTCCAGGACGACCTTGCGCACGCGCACGGCCTCGGGCGTGACCTCGACGCACTCGTCGTTGGCCGCGAACTCGAGGGACTCCTCGAGGGTCAGCTTGCGCGAGGGTGTCAGCGACTCGTACACGTCGGCGGTCGCGCTGCGCGTGTTCGTCTGCTTCTTCTCGCGGCAGATGTTCACGTCCATGTCCTCGCCACGCGGGTTTTCGCCCACGACCTGACCCTCGTAGACCTCGGAGGAGGGCTCGACGATGAAGGAGCCGCGCTCCTGCAGGTTCGTCATCGCGTACGGGGTGGCCTGGCCGGCGCGGTCGGCGACGAGCGAGCCGGTGAGGCGCTGCTCGATGGTGCCCTGCCAGGGGGCATAGCCCTCGGAGATGGACGAGGCGATGCCGGTGCCGCGCGTTTCGGTGAGGAAGCGCGTACGGAAGCCGATGAGGCCACGGGCGGGGACCACGAACTCGAGGCGGATCCAGCCCGAACCGTGGTTCGCCATGGTCTCCATGCGGCCCTTTCGGGCGGCCATGAGCTGCGTGACGGCGCCGAGGTACTCCTCGGGGATGTCGATCGTCATGCGCTCCATGGGCTCGCTGAGGACGCCGTCGATCTCCTTGGTGACAACCTGCGGCTTGCCGACGGTGAGCTCGAAGCCCTCACGGCGCATCTGCTCCACCAGGATCGCCAGGGCGAGCTCGCCACGGCCCTGGACCTCCCAGGCGTCGGGGCGCTCGGTGGGCAGAACCTTCAGGGACACGTTGCCGATGAGCTCGCGGTCGAGGCGGTCCTTGACCTGGCGGGCCGTGACCTTAGCACCCTTGACGCGGCCGGCCATGGGCGAGGTGTTGATACCGATGGTCATGGAGATGGCCGGGTCGTCCACCGTGATGAGCGGGAGGGGACGCGGGTCCTCGAGGTCGACGAGGGACTCGCCGATCATGATGTCCTCGATGCCGGCGACGGCGACGATGTCACCGGGGGCGGCGGAGTCGGTGGACACGCGCTCGAGGCCCTCGGTGGCCAGCAGCTCGGAGATGTGGACACGCTGGATGGTGCCGTCGTGGCGCGCCAGGCCCACGTCGGCGCCCTTCTTCAGGGTGCCGTTGTGGATGCGAAGCAGGGCGAGACGGCCCAGGAACGGCGAAGCGTCGAGGTTGGTGACGTGGGCCTGCAGCGGCATATCCTCGTCGTAGGAGGGGCCGGGGATGCGGTTCAGGATGGTCTCGAACAGGGGCTCGAGGTTCTCGGTGGGCAGCTGGCCGTCCCCAGGGTTTTCCAGCGAGCACTTGCCGGCCTTCGCGGAGGCGTAGACGACGGGAACGTCCATGAGGGAGTCCACGTCAATGTCGATGCCCTCGTTCATGAGGTCCTCACCCAGCGACAGGAGCAGGTCGGTCGTCTCGGAGACGACCTCCTCGATACGCGAGTCGGGGCGGTCAACCTTGTTGACGACGACGATGACGGGCAGGTGGGCCTGGAGGGCCTTGCGCAGCACGAAGCGGGTCTGCGGGAGCGGACCCTCGGAGGCATCGACCATGAGGACAACACCGTCAACCATCGACAGGCCTCGCTCGACCTCGCCACCGAAGTCGGCGTGGCCGGGGGTGTCGATGACGTTGATGGTGACGCCGTTTTCCAGGCCGAGAGCCTGCGCCGCGGGGGCCGCGATAGTGGACGGCGGTGTTCTTAGCGAGAATGGTGATGCCCTTCTCGCGCTCGAGGTCGCCGGAGTCCATGACGCGCTCGCCGGTCTTCTCGACCGTGTCGCGCTCGGAGAATGCTCCGGACTGCCAGAGCATTGCGTCAACCAGCGTGGTCTTGCCATGATCGACGTGTGCGACGATGGCGACATTTCGCAGGTCGGGACGCGTGGACATATGTGGGACTCCTCAAATGTGGATACAGATTTATGCGTGTGAGGGGGCGAAGACGCCGCAAACACGACCGGCTCGAACCGATTTCACGCACATACGCCCTCAAGAATATCGGCTAAACAAGGGGCAACGCGATCCTCGTGTTGCGAATTCCACCACGTCGTGGACACGTGGCGGAGATATGAGGGGCCATCGGCCGGTCTATTTGCTCGTTCACAAGCAATGGCGTTAACTGGCTTGTATGACTGACATCGCCACGCTCAGTGCAGACGTTTCCAAGGCCTCGGCCCTTGTCACCCCCTTCGGCGCACACCTGTTGTTGTGGCGTCCCACGGGTCACCCGGATGTCCTGTGGCTTTCCTCCCGCGCGGTGCTGGACGGCACGAAGGCGATCCGTGGCGGCATCCCCCTGTGCTTGCCCTGGTTCGGCAGCCCCACCGATTCCCCGACGAGGCCCGGCCAAGGAGCGAGTGCCCACGGTTTCGCCCGCACGAGTCCCTGGACGCTGCTGGGAAGCACCCAGCCCGCGAACGACGCCCCGGCCTCGTTCTCCTTCGAGCTGCACCACACGGGCGAAACCTCTGTCCTCTATCCGCACTCCTTCTGCGCGCGTCTGGACATCGCCGCCGGGGCCGAGCTGAACGTGACCCTCACCCTCACAAACGAGGATGACCACCCCTTCGCCATCGAGGCCGCCTGCACACCTACTTGCACGTCGGCGACGTGAAGGACGTGACGGTGGAGGGCCTGGACGGCGAGCGCTACTACGACAAGGTCCGAGAGCGCTACGCCACCCAGACCGGCGACGTCACCTTCATCGGCCCGACCGACCGCATCTACACCTCCACCCAGCAGGTCCAGGTCATCGACCCGAAGCTGGGCCGGTGCATCATCGTGGACAAGAACGGCTCAGGCTCGACGATCGTGTGGAATCCCTGGTCACAGGGCGCGGCCACGATGAGCGACATCGGCGAGGGCGAGTGGCAGAACTTCGTGTGCGTGGAGACCGCGGCGGTGCGCGAGCGGGCGCTGACGCTGTGGCCGGGGCACCCCCACATCATGACGCAGACCCTTGCCGTGGAGACGCTGGACTAACCGCCCCACGGGTAGGATTGGCTCCAGCTACGACCAGAAAGGCCCTCATGGCTATCACTTCCGCGATCGCGTCCGCGTATCTGTCCATTTCCCGGTGGAAGCTGTCCACGCAGCCCCTCCCGGACAAGGTCATCGTCATCGGCGCTCCGCACACCTCGAATTGGGACGGTGTCTTCATGGCGATTTCCATGTGGAAGTCCGGACGCACGTTCTCGTTCCTGGTGAAGGATTCCGTCGTCAAGGCCCCGGTGCTGGGTTGGTTCGTCAAGAAGATCGGCGCGGTTCCCGTGGAACGCAGCGCCGCGCACGGCCTGGTCGAGCAGGTTGCCCAGCGCATCCGCGAGGCAGACTCGTTCACGCTGTGCATCACGCCGAAGGGCACGCGATCGCCGCGTGATTTCTGGAAGTCCGGCTTCTATCGCATCGCGATGGAGGCGGGCGTGCCGATCCAGCTGGGCTTCATCGACCGCAACACCCGCACATTTGGCTGGGGACCGACGTACCAGCTGACGGGTGACGTGCGCGCCGACATGGAGGCCATCCGCGCGTTTTACGCCGACAAGGTGGGCATTCGCCCCGAGAAGACCTCTGTGCCGCGGCTGCGCGCTGAGGACGAGGCCGAATGAGGCTCGCACGAGCGCTGCTCGGCACCGTTGGGGCTCTCGCCCTGACGGCGGGCGGCGCTGCTGCGTATGCGGACGCGCCGACGCAGATTCACCTCGTCGAGGTCTACGAGATGACGCCGGGCGTGAGCGCGACCCATCAGGTGACCCTGTCGACGGATCACGCACTGATCGGTGAGCAGTGTCAGTCGATGGGCACCGCCGCGCAGGCGACTTCCTCCCTGCTGGTGGATGCGGGCGGGGTCATGGGGTGCCGTTTCACCTGGAACCTCGAGGATGCGGGCGCCGAGGTCGTCTCGGTCGACGACGGCGGGGTGTTCCACTTCGAGTCGACGTCGGCCCGACTGCTGGAGGGTTTTTCCTCGCCTGAGGTATCGGCCTCGATCGAGTCGGTGACCCTCATCGCTCACGATTCAGTTGTCGTCGAGGCCTCTGACGGCGGTGAGATTTCCACTCCTTCGTCGTCCACGAAGAACGATGCGAGCACCGTCGTATGGCACGGCGTGACGGGCAACGTGAGCGCGTCGGGTTCGGTTGCCCCGGACGCCTCCGCGCCGACACCGTCGCCTTCTCCTTCTTCGACCGCGGCCCCCGCGCCTCCCTCTGCGCAGCGAGGAGGGAGCTCACTCGAGCGTTCTCTGATGCCCGTCCTCGCACTGACTGGGTCGGTGTTGGCTCTGGTGATCATCGGGGCGCTCGTGCGGGTCGCGCCGCGTCGCGACGACGAGCAGCAGACGCTCAGTTTGACCGCGACGCCTCGCTGAAGAATGCGCGCCGCGCTCAGGCGGATGCGCGTAAGACCTCCGCGCTCCCCTACGCGCGCCGCGCGGCCGACTCGAACGGGGCCGAGCCGCCTTCGGACGAGGAGCGTTTCACCCGCCCGAGTGACCTCATTCGTCTGCGACAACGACTCGCCCCGACCTGCGCGAGGCCGGGGCACGTGTCGTTAGCCGATGTGGAAGTAGTGTTCGACGAGTTCTTCCACCGAAATACGCGAGTCGGCCAGGTCGTCGCGCAGGTGCACGTCCCCGAGCGCGACCAGGTGAGACGCCCACGAATCGATGAGGCCCGCGGGGAACACGCCCTTCGCCTCGTAGTCCTCGCGCTGGGTGAGAAGCCTGCCGGCGGCTTCGAAGCAGGAGCCGGGCAGCTGATCGAGGTCGGGGGTCTGCGAGGCGTCGTTGTCGACCTTGCGCTCACGCGCATAGTCGGCCATGCCCGGTTCGGTCAGGCCGATGCGTGCCGCGACAGCGATACCGGCCAGCAGCAGGTGGACGGCCGCGGAACCGTCGGGGCTGCGCAGCTCGACCGTTTGGGAGTCGTTCGGCAGCTCATCGATGGCAGGCTCGGCGGGGTTCGCGTCACGGAACATCGAGTCGTCAATGTTCTGCCATCCCAGGGGCACGCGCACGAGGACGGAACGGTTACGGTCGCCCCAGCAAATCGCCGTGGGTGCCTCCTGGTGCGGCACGAGGCGCAGGAAGGACGTGGGGACCGTGTTGCCAAACGCGGTGAGGGAAGCGGCATGCGATAGGTAACCGCCGATGACCTTCAGGGCCGTCTCCGTCAGGCCCGATCCGGTCGAGAACTGGTTGACACCGTCCTTGACGAGGCGGGTGTGGAAGTGCATGCCCGACCCGGCCTGACCGACCGCGATCTTCGGCGAGAAAGAGACGTGAATGCCGTAGGAGTGGGCGACTTCGCGCAGCACCCACTTGGCGAGCACCATCTGGTCGGCGGCATCCAGGGCGTCCACGGGCAGGAATTCAATCTCCTGTTGAACCATCTGACGACCGCCGGACACGAAGTTACCGACCTCCGAGTGGGCGTACTTGACCGCGCAGCCCATGGACACCAGGTGCAGCAGGGTTTCCGTGCGCACGCTCTCCCACTTCGAGAAGGGGCCCGATTCGTGGTAGCCGCGCTGCGGTTCGACGGGGAACAGGTCCTCCTCGTCGGAGAAGAGGTAGTACTCGAGTTCGCCGAGGGCCTGCAGCTCGCAGCCTGTCTCTTCCTTCAGGGCGCGCTGAGCCTTGCGCAGAATCTCCTGCGGCGCCGAGGCCAGGGGCTTGCCGTCGACGTCGTAGAAGCCGCACAGGATATCCAGGGTCGGAATGTGCGAGAAGGGGTTGAGGAAGGACGTGGCCAGGCGGGGCACGACGTACAGGTCCGAGGAGGTCGCCTCGACGAAGGCGAAGAGCGAGGAGCCGTCGACGCGCTCCCCCAGCGTCAGCACACGATCCAGGTGTGCCTTGGACTGGATCGCGAAGTTCAGCGTCTTCAGGCGACCATCCCCTCCGATATAGCGCAGGTTGAGCATCCTGATGCCGTTGTCCTCGATATAGCCGATGATGTCGGCTTTCGTAAATTCCTTCGCCGGCTTTCCGAGGGCAGCCACGAGGGGGTTTGGACTGAGGGAAACGGTGTCGGTCGACAGCATGAAGCACTCCTCTTTGAGCATGACTAGATTCACATTAGCGCGACCATTGTAGACCCGTTCAGCAAACCTAACAGAAGGGAGATAGTCGCAGACTTTCAATAGTTACGCAGATTGACGAACGAAAACGCTCCAGAACATTAGTGATGCTTGTTACACTTTTTGTAGCCAAGTCCAAGGAGCCACCATGGCGACCACTCCCCCCAGCCTTCCGCACGACACGACCAGACCACCCACGTGCTCGTGGCGAGGCCTCCTTATCGATTCCGCGCGCACATTCTGGTCGGTCCCAACCATGGAACTACTCCTGACCATCATGGCTCGCTACCGCTTCAACGTCTTGCACTGGCACCTCACCGACAACGCCGGGTGGCGCATGCGCGTGCCCGGATACCCCATGCTGACCGCAATCGGCGGCAACATCCCCCGAGCGCCCAGCGACTGGTACGACACCGAATGCGCCCCCGGCAGGAAAGGTTCATGGCGCCTCACACCGGCTCACTCGACCCAAGGTTTCTACTCAGACGCCAACATTCGCCACCTCGTCAACTTTGCAGCGGCGCGCGATATCCGCATCGTCCCCGAAGTTTCGATCCCCTCCCACGCCGGAGCCGCGATCCGCGCGTATCCCCACCTGGGAAACCCCGCCCTCGTCAATAAGGCTGCCCACGGAAGCAACCAGACGCTCTGGCCCAGCGCCGCCTCTCTCAGCTTCGTCGAAGCCGCATTCCATCACGCCTGCTCCCTCTTCCCCTCCCCGACCATCCACATCGGGGGAGCAGCGACCGACTGGGGGCCATGGGAATCCGATTCCTCCCTGATGCGCGCAGGACTCACCTCCGGCGCAGTGATCGAGAGGCTTTTTGTCGACCGGGCGCTGCGCACCCCTCCACTTTCACGGCAGGCGTGCGGCCGCCTGGGATACCCTCACGAGGGCCTATCCGACACCTCCTCCGGGAACCATTCTTCTCGCCCACCGTCCCGGGGACGTTGGACGCCGGGCCGCCGAGTCTTCTGGAGGGCCGTGGGTCCTGGCGGACACCGACACCCTCACCCTCAGCCACCCGGGGCGCACCAACAGCACCCTCGAACCGGCCCACACCCTGTCTGACCGCCTTACCCACGCGTTGCACGGGGAGCGACTGAAAGGGGTCGAGGCCGTGGCATGGTCCTCGACCATCACCACCCCGACCTCCTCTTCTACCATATCTTCCCCCGACTCTCGTCGTCGCGGAAGCAGCGTGGCACGGGAGGACTCCCTCCTGGGAGAAACTGGCACCTCTCGTCGAGCAGGAGATGGCACACCTGCAACGCACAGTCCCCTACTGGAATCCGCAGCGGCCATAGTGAAGGGCCGCGCACCCATATCGAATGCGCGGCCCCGTGCCCCCTAGCGGGGCAGGATTCGGAGCAGGCATGAACCCGCCCCACTAGGGACTATGAAGGTGTTACGACCAGGCTTTCAGACGCTCAGCGAGAGCGCGTGCCGCAGCATCCAGACGCTCAGCTTCCTGGACACCCCCACCCTTGACCGCACGCCAGTACGAGACCTTCGTCCGCAAGAACTCACGACGCAGCTCAAGAATCTGCGCTTCTTCCCGCAATCGTTCATCCTGCTGCTCCAGCAAAGTAATGAACTCGGAAATATCGCGCTCTCCACCAAGGCCCGAGCGAACATACTCGCGCATATCAGCAATCGACATGCCCGACGCTGACAGGCACGACACCCACGTCAACAGCTCGAGGTCATCTTCCCGATAAATTCGATGACCACTCGAAGGATCACGCGCGATCGCGGGAATAACGTTCACATCTTCGTAGTAACGCAGGGTGGACGCGGGCAGCCCAACAAGCGCCGCTACCTCCTTGATGGAGTACGTGCGCCCGGAGCGAGTCCCTACCATGACTTCACCCTAAAAGACCTCAAGTCCTTGAAGTCAAGCGGAAGTGCGGGACGTGCATCACGCGCTGCGACCTGCACAAAGGCGCAATCGCCCATCTATTGCCACGCAGGGTTGAGAATCGGCGCAAAACGCCGCATTGCGCGTGCGTTAGAGAAGCTCTGCACGCCTCTGGAAAGCCCAGATCGGACAGGTCTCCTCGCGCATATGAACATCGACGCGGTCGAGAAGTTTACAACCGCCATTGAGATAGAAACGCGCATTCTTTTCCGTCGAGGTCACGAAGCCGTAGGCGCGCCCACCATGCTTAGCCGCATAATCCGGCAGGACCCGTGAGACCATCCAGCGCCCCACGCTGCGGCCGCGCATGCTCGCATCAACGGAGAGCACCTCGAGATACCAGTCGAAATCGCCATTATCAACAGCGATCTGATCAGATCTGTCGGTGACGTCGAGAAAATCAGCCACGAGGCGTGGGGAGGCGTAGCGGAAAAGCTCGTAGCCTCCACTGACGAAGCTACGCACCACACCAACCTTGCGATCATGCATGAGCGCCGTTGCGACAACGAGCCCCTCGCGCTCCACGACAAGCGCGTGACGCACCCACCGATAGGAGGAGGCGAGCATCCGATTGATCGCGGTCACGCATTGTCGGTAATGGTCCGGCTGGTAGAGGTAGGGCTTGAGCATGATATGCAGTGGATAGTCGAGGAATCCCTCGGTGATAATACGCGTCATTTCGGGAATATCATCGCGCGTAGCAGGTCGACACTTCACGGGCCACCTCCTTCATCGACATGGACATATGAGCAATTTACTATCGAAAGCCTAACGGCAGGTAGACACCTGTCGCCCTACGAGATAGACGCCGATCTGGCCTTGTCAACGAGGCGTGTTTTTCTTTGTCACTCGAGGATCTTTCACTTGACGATCGGTCAGATAATGTCGCACACGTTCCCCCTCGTTGCTTTGTATCCACGAACGGACGATAATCTAGTGGTTCATAGCAGGAGGACTGCATGCGACTCTTTCGTGCCCTGTGCGCCACGCTCGGGGCACTGCTCATCGTGTCGACGCTACCGTCGGGGCCTATGCCGCCGACGGGCCGACACTGTCAGAGACATTCGTCCTGACCAAGGACGGCCAGCTCGTCGACACGCTGACGATCATCGATCCGTCGCGGACGATGAGCGAGTCGGCCGGCAAGCCCTACGCCGGTAAGTCGTCGGACCAGCACGTTGAGTTCGTGACGCGCGACGACGCGACCGTGTGCCACATGCAGCTCATGTATACGAATGCTGAGAGGGAATCTGAGTTCTCCCTCGAGGATTCAGGCGAGTTCGTCATGACCGCTCACGCCGAGCGCACGCTCACCGAGTCTCGCAAGTTGTTCCACCCGGACCCTGACGCTTAAGTCTCTATCCCTGAGCATCGAGGGGGAGGTGCAGTCCTCCACCGCGGGCGCTTCCACGTCTGCAACGACGTACGAAGGCCGCACATTCTCCGTCACCTCGCGGACCGACACCGTGCCCCAAATGATCACCGTGAAGGGCTCTCTCACCCCCGGCGGAGATCCCGGTGCCGCGGCGACGACGAATGCCTTGAAGTATCCGTGGGGCGTGACCCCGATGCCTGCCTCGGCCTCGGCAAGCCCTGAGCACAGCACCGACGGCGGACACTGCCGCCACACCCGGATCCTCCGATCCGCCGATTGCTCTTCTCGTCGGCCCTCATCGTTGGCCTCATCCTTCTCGTTATCGGCATCGTCGTTGTCGTCTACGTTGTGCGGGCCAAGCGTGGAAAGAAGGCCACATCCGGAACGCAGGGTGCCGCCCCGGCAACTCAGGTACGCCGTCCCTCCCCTTCTCGCGGGAACGAGGGCGGGGTGCCCAACGCTCCTCCGGCACCGAATGCGCCCGCCCCTGCTCCGACTGCACCGTCCACCCCGACCGTTTCTTCCACCGGGCATCCTTCGGCCTCGTTGAATCCCCGCAGCCGACGCCGCGTGACACCGGTTTCACGTGGGAGCACAAGTCGCACCCGAAACCCACCGCCGCTCCCACAGCTGCGAGCACACAGGCTCCTAAGAGGCGACACTCACGCAAGGACCACAGGCCTGTGGTCTTCCCCGAGCGCCCTGCCCAGCCGATCGCCGGTCAGCCGATGCCTACCGCTGGCATATCCAGCGGCCCCCTCCAGACCCCAATGGCTGACGCTCCTCAGCGCACCGCGACCCCGATTACGCCCCCTGTTTCCCCGCTTCGTCGTCGTTCGCGCCAGGCCTCGGAGGCTCAGCCGGTGGCCGACGCTCAGCCGGCGTTCCCAAGCAGGCGTTCGCAGCGTCAGGCGGTCCGCGACGCGCATGTTCCTCAGCCTATTCCGGCCCCCGAAGAAGCACCTGCGGCACAGCAGGCACCGGTTCCCATGCCCGAGCCTCCCGTCCCGCCCGTGCCGCTGCCCCCCAAGCGCCGTCGATGCTCCCGAGACAATGCTGATCCCGAAGGTGCGCCAGGCCGACATCCGGATGCCCGAGCCGGTCGTCGAACCCGAACCCGTCGCCGAGCCCGAGCCCGAAATCGATGAGCCGATTGAGTCCTCGCACGCGCCGATGATCTCGGTCGACGCGCAGGACGAGGATGACTGGAACGACTGGCAGAACTGGAACTCGCACAGCTAAGCGAGCGCCGGGGGTGCTTACAGGTGGCTCTCGGCCTTAGCGAGTTCGACGTAGTGCGCGAGCTCCTCGTCCAGATCGTCCAGATCGTCCGCCCCATCGGACGGCGCCTCGGTCTTAGCGTCCGCCTCATCCTGCCCGTAGCGTTCCAACAGGAGGCGCTCTCGGTAGAGGTTGTCCGCGCTCACGCCGATGGTGCGGATGAGGGACGCGTTGAGGACCATGCCGACGATGATGCCGATAATCGGCAGGATCTGCGCCATCTTCATGCCGACGAGATGCGCTCCGAGGGCCGCGAACAAGGAGTTCACGGACGCGGTCAGCGCGTTGTTCCCGACGCTCTCCATCGATCCGCGTTTGGTGAGCTTGCGCACCACCTTGTTAAACACACGCATCGAGGTCTCCTTCTCGACGGCATGGTCATCAGCAGCGCTGCATGGGGCGATCGCCTGGGATAAAACCATCGCGGAGAACAGCTTTTCCGTTGGGTCCTTCGTGTCATACCCGTAGTACGCAGCCGTGTGCGACACGAGGCGCGCAGAGGAAGCCAGGAACGTCGCGATATCAAGCCCGATCGCCCCTGCAACCACGCCGATACCGGGTGCCGATGCAATGCCCAGGCCGAGGATGGCCGCGACCGCCCCCTCCCGTCGCGACTACGCTGCTCACCGCTCCTTCCGTCGCGCTAACGGTGGCATATCCCACTTTTAGGTGGGGCCTGACCAATTGGATCTCTGCCAGGTTCAGGTTTCGGATGTCCTCGAGACACTCCACGTCGTTGCCGGCCCTGCGATACGCCTTCACAATTCGTTCGCGTCGAACCGAGGATTCGGCGGCTGATGTCGCCTCTCCACGAGCCCCAGGACAGCCGATGAGATCCAGCCTGCAATCGCAGCCCCTGCCGGGGATTTTGCCCGCGAGGCCAACCACTTTTTTTCACAGGGTGAGCACGTACGAGCGGATGCGCTGGGTGATGACTCGAGGACTGCGAGGTTGACCTGAGCGGCCTTCCATTCCTGGATCGCATCCCACTGCGCACGGTCGTCGTCGGTCATGCGCTGACGAATATCGTCGCGCGTGCTGCTGTCTTCCTCCAACCGTTCCGCCATACCCCAAGCCTACACGGCCGCGAAAAAGCGGCCCACGCCACAGAGCGAGCGGGGCTGCCGCTCTCCTACGGGCGGCTCTCGGCCTTGGTGATCTCCACGTAGCGCGCGACGTCTGCGCTCAGCTCCTGGGTGTCGGCAGGCCTCGCCAGGTCCGTCGAGGTACCGTCGGCGGTCTCCACCCGGCCATAGCGTTCCGCAAGGAAGCGCTCGCGATACAGGTGATCGGCTGTCTCGCCGATGGTGCGCATCAGGGCGGCATTCAGCCCGGCGCTCACGACGACGCCCGCGACTGGGACGATCTGCGCGAGCTTTCGGGATGCCAGGCGTACGCCCATTGCGCTGAAGAGGGAGTTCATCGCGCTCACGACCACGTTGCCGCCGAGGCCGTCGAGTGAACCACGCCGGGAGAGGTCACGCATCACCTTGTTGAAGGCCAGCATCGTCGTCTGCTTTTCGACGACAAAATCGTGACCGCTGCCCGTCGGGTCGATCGCCTGCGAGAGCACCATCGCGGAGAAGAGCCTCTCCGTGGGATCCTCCGAGTCGTAGCCGTAGTAAGCGGCCGTGTGTGCAACGAGGCGCGTCGCAGCCGCTAGGAAGGTCGTGATATCGACGGCGATCGCCGAGGCCGTCACCCCCAGTCCAGGGGCGGAGGCCACGCCCATGCCGAGCACTGCGGCAACGGAGCCTCCGGAGGCGAACACGCCGCTCACCGCTCCCTCGGCGGCCGCGGTCGTCGAGTAGGCCAGGCTCAGGCGGGGCTTGACGGCGAGGACGTCGTCGAGCGCCAGCGAGCGGATATCCTGCAGGGTCCGCACGTCAAAGCCCACGGAACGGTAGGCCTTGAGGATGCGCTTGCGGCGCACCGAGGCCTCGGACGCGGATGCTGCCAGCTCAACGAGGCCGAGGGCAGCGGAGGACACGGTTCGAGTCAGCGCTTCACCGCCGGGCACCTTGCGCGCGATGGACACCGCCTTGCCCAGAGGCGCAAGGGCCGCCGAGCGGACGCGCTGCGAGATGACTCGGGGGCGGATCGGGCGCATCTGCGTGTCCTTCCACCGCTGGATTTCGTCCCAGTGGGCGGCATCGGACTCGCTCATGCGCGCACGCAGATCATCAGACATGCTCTCCCCGTTTCTCTCACTGGAGCTAACTCACCAACACTACACAGTGAGGGCCTTGAGCGGGGCTGTGGCGCGTCCGCTTCCCCTGTTATGCTTGTGACCTGGTAGTCAGATTCAGCCTCGATACGAAGGAGCTTCCATGGAATCGCGCGAGTCACTCATCAACCAGATCGCTCTTCTCCATGAGGAGAAGGAACACCAGAAGATCATCGCGCTCATCGAGGGACAACCCCCGGCCGCGATGGACTACGAGCTGACGAGCCTGCTGGCGCGCGCCTACATCAACTACGCCCAGCCGTACATGGATTCCTTCCAGGAACACATCAAGCACGCAGTGGAGCTGCTGCGCAGCGTTGAGGCCGAGGGCATGGCTGACCCGCAGTGGTACTACCGCATCGGCACCGCCCTGTACTGGCAGGACGAGGAAGAAAGCGCCATGACGTACTTGGAGCAGTGCCTCGCGATGGACCCCACCCACGAGGACGCTCCGCAGATCATCGAGGAGTGCAAGCGCGCCCTTGAGCGCCGCACAGTCGTGCGTCCCCTCGATATGCGAGCGCTTGTCGACTTCTTCGAGCGCAACGACTACAGGTACGAGGTTGAGGACAATCGCCTCCGCACGGGCTTCACGAACGGCTACTACGTGTTCTCCGTGATCGACGACGGTGCGGACCTGAGCATGTGGGGCGGCATCCGCGAGGACGTGTCGATGGAGCTGCGCCCGCGCCTCATCCAGGCGTGCAACGACTGGAACGCGGCCACCAAGTGGCCCAAGGTCTACGTCGCGACGCTGGACGACGGCACGCAGCGCGTGTGTGCCGAGCAGTTCGTCTCGTCTCGCTACGGCATGACCGACGCGCAGGTGTCGATCAACATCGACCGCTTCATCTCCGCGTCCGAGTCCTTCTTCAAGGAGCAGATCGAGCGCATCCCCGCACTGGGTGGCTCGAGCGAGTAACGCTCGCACAGAGACGTTCCCCGGCCTCGTCTTTTCGGACGAGGCCGGGGTTCGTTATACGGTCGGCGCTCTACGCGCTGCGGCGGGGCACGTAGACGCTGAGGCCGCCGTCGCTGACCATGCCGGTGAGCGTTCCGTCGTCCGCGACGTGCACGGACGGGTGGCCTCCGATGATGCACTCCCACTCCTGGCCGGCGTGGCGCGTTCCCACGTAGAGTGTCTTCTCGGCGGCCATCCGATCGGAGAGGATGACGGCGCAGCCGGAGCCGGGGATCTCATCCTTGCCTTCGCGGGCGAAGCCGACCACGTCGGGATCGTCGAAGGCATTGTGCTGCGGGCCGACAGCCGCGCGGGCCCGCAGCTCCATGAGGATCGGCAGCTCGCGCACGGCAGGCAGGTCATCGGACTCGGGGGAACCCAGGAAGTCACCCCAGAACACGCAGGGAACCCCGGCCTCGTTGAAGAGGATGAGGGCGTAGGCGGCCGCCTTGAACCAAGGGGCGACCGTTGAGGCCAAGGACTGGCCTGGCTGCGTGTCGTGGTTTTCGACGAAGGTGACGGACTTGTCGGGGCGGGAGGCCGTCAGCGTGTTCTCCCACAGGCGAGCAAGGTCCACATTGCCGTCCGAAACCGACGCATCGTGCAGGTGGTAGTGCAGGGGAACATCGAAGAGCATGACGTTCGGGACTCGCGTCAGGTAGTTCTCGAGTTCGCGCACGTCGCCGCTCCAGTACTCGCCGACGGCGGGCAGGCGGCGCCCCGTCGAGGCGCGCAGGTCCTCAAGCCAGCGGGCGTAGAAGTCCGAGCCCACGTGTTTAACGGCGTCCAGGCGTAGCCCATCCACTCCGGTGGTCTCGACGTACCACTTGCCCCAGCGGTCCAGCTCCTCGCTGACGCGGGGGTCGGTCACGTGCACGTCGCAGCCCATCAGGTAATCGAAGTTACCGAACTCGGTGTCGACGGACTCGTTCCACTGTTTGCCTTCGAAGAGCCACAGGCCGTTGCGCTTCGTGGCTTCATCCCAGTCGACACCGTGGAAGCACGTCCAGTCCCACGTGAAGTCCGAGTACGCGTCCGCTCGCCCCGGGAACGTGAAGCGGGTCCACGCCTCGATTATCTCGGGTTCCCCGATCGCCTCATGCCGGTTCTGGGGGTTGATCGGGGTGGCGCGCACGGTCTCGGTTTCTTCGGCACCCATGCGGTGGTTGAGGACGATGTCGGCGCACACCGCGATACCCGCCTCGTGCAGGGCACTGATGGCGGCCAGATACTCGTCCTTCGTCCCGTACTTCGTGGGCACGGAGCCCCTCTGGTCGAACTCGCCCAGGTCGTACAGGTCGTAGACACCGTAGCCGACGTCGTTGATACCCTCGTGGCCCTTGTAGGCGGGCGGCAGCCAGATCGCTGTCACGCCCAGGTCCGCGATCCCCTGGGCGCGGGCGGCGAGGTAGCGCCAGTGGCTGGCATCCGGGGCCATGTCCCAGGCGAAGGCCTGCAGGATCAGGGGGGCCCGCCTCCATCACGGACGAGGCCAGGGCCGGGTCAGTCGTCTCATTCACCCGCATATCGTGGCAGGTTTCCCCTTCCCCGGGCGCGCGAGGAGGGCAAGCAGTGGCCGATTATACACGGTCACGAGGCCGGGGCTGAGCGCCACGGTTGAGCGCGGCCCGGCCCAGGCCTCGTCGGCGATGTCGTTACTTGCGCCGACCGAAGAGGCCCTTGAAACCGTCCGCGATGCCAGAGGCCGCGGTCATCGCACCATCGGCGATGCCGGTCGCCGCAGTCTTTGCGCCACTCGTGACGGCCTTAGTCGTGCTCTCGAGCGCATGCTGGGCATTGTCCAGCACGCCCGTCTCCTGATCGTCGGGGGTCGCATCGCTGACCGACTGCTTCCAGACCTCGGCGTCGACTCCGGGAGGCGGCAGCTCGCGCAGGTGCCCCTTGAGGCGGGTGGACTGGGACTGGAGCGACACGAACGTCATGCCGCCTGAGACAACACCGCCGATGACGGGGAATAACCTTGGAGACGCCCTGCGCAAAGCTCTTCTTCGTGAGGTTGATGCCGATGAAACGCAGGCAGTGCTTCATCACCGGGTACCACGAGGTCTTTGTCAGCGCCTGCTTGGTCAGCTGCTTCTGGAAGGCAGGCATAGCGACCGAGCGCGCGAACGTCGTCAGCGACTGGGCCGCACCGCCAACGCCGAGCATGACGCCGAAGAACACCGCGAGAACACCGATGGTCTCATCGTCAACCTCATCCATGTCGCTAAGGAGCTCGCGCCAACCGTACAGGTAGGCGAGCTTCTGCATAATCCTGAACGCATGCACGTAGTACTGCATGAGGTCCGCGGGGACCGTCCCGAGCATCGCGAAGCCGCCGGGGAGTCCGGCCACGAAAGACATCGATGCAGACTTATTCGTCTCGAAGGAAATGATACCGTCGGCGAGCTTGTCGAGATCGGTCAGGGACACTCCTGCGAGCACCGGGTTGGAGTCAACGGCGCGCCCAATCGCTTCGTCACTCATGTGGAGTTTGCGCAGTTCCTGACGCAGGAACTCGTCGCGGGTAATCCGCACGCCGCGGATGCGCACGACCTTCTTGAGAAATTCAATCGCGTACTGTTCGGCTTCCGAGTCCTGCTGGGCAATCGTGTCGCGCAGCTCTGCGACGCCCTCGGTCACATCGTCCGTGAGTTCTACTTCGCCGCTCGTGTCAAGGATGATCTCTCAGCCATCTTCTTCGAATTCACCGTTGATGCCAAGCTCGTCGAGGTTGCCGCTCATCTCTTTCCTTTACACTGCGTTGTCGCCTCACAACGAGGCCTGGATATGCGACAACTATAGCCTAGTTTTCCTCCGCGATAGCGCTCATGACACACCGTCATTTTGCTCGGATGCGAGAACGTCAGGAACGGCCCTACGCTGGTCTCATGTGGATCCTCGCCGCCGCTCTATCAGCCCTGTTCGCGGGGCTGACCGCCGTCCTGGCGAAGGCGGGCGTCGCGTCGACGAGTTCGACGGTTGCGACGGCGCTGCGCACGGTTGTCGTGGCCGCGGGCGCGTGGGGTATGGCGGCGCTGACAGGAACGGCTTCCGGCACCGCGTCTATCGACGGAACTTCTGCGCTGTTCCTGGTGTTGTCCGGGTTGGCGACGGGGGCCTCGTGGCTGTGCTACTTCGCGGCGCCGTCTCGAGGGGACGTGTCCCGCGTGGCGCCGATCGATAAGCTGTCGACGGTCCTGGCGATCATCCTCGCACTCATCCTGCTGGGTGAGCCGGTGAGTGCATGGGGCGCGGCCGGGATTATCGCGATCACGGCGGGGACGCTCCTGATGGTGGAACCCTCTGAGTTATCGGGCCTTCCTCGAGCGCTGCGCGGGGGCGGGAGCTGGCTGACGTTCGCGCTTGCGTCCGCTCTGTTTGCGGCGCTGACGTCGATCCTTGGAAAGGTCGGCATTTCTGGGGTTGATCCGACGCTGGGGACGGCGGTGCGCACGCTGGTGGTGCTGGCGATGGCGTGGGTGATCGTGGGCGCGCAGGGTCGTCCGGGCGAGGTTCGGTCGATTCTGGCCGCGAGCTGGCGTTTATCGTCGCGTCGGGCGCTGCGACGTGCGCGTCGTGGCTGGCGTACTATCACGCGCTCAAGGACGGGCCCGCCTCGGTCGTGGTGCCCATCGATAAGCTGTCGATCCTCGTGACGGTTGCCGTGTCAGCCGTGGCGTTTCACGAGCGTTTCACGCTGCGCTACCTGCTCGGCCTCGCCCTCATGTGCGCGGGTACGGCGGCCATGGTGGTGGCGTAGATTCGTACCCGCTCTGCGTTTTAGTGGCCTTGTCATTCCCCGGGGAAGTACTCCTCGATGATCCCATCCAGCTGCGCGCGAATGTCCTCGAAGGGGATGATCCAGGTCGAGCGTCGTCGCGCTGACGCGGTTGCCGCTCATGCGGTAGGTAGCGTCGGGTTGGACGTCCTCGTCGGTGGCGGCGTAGAGGAGCATGCCCGAGACCTCGTCATTCTTCCCCGCGCGCTCGAAGGCGATCTGCTTGTTCTTCACGTACGCGAAGATCTGGTACAGGTTCGCCGACTTCACGGTCTTTTTTTCATAGTACGTTTGCATCGTGGACGTGTGGTACTTCGCGTCGATGATGAGGACGCGGCCGCGAGCGCGCAGCGTGACGTCGCTGCGCATCTTCGGGAGGCCACGCGAGAAGTTGTCGTCCAACACCCAATCGATTTGCGGAGCGCTCACGCGCAGTCGCGGATGCTCTCACGATAATACTCGAGGATGAACTTCTCATAGAGGCGGCTCATGCGCTGCTCGTCGAAAAATCCATCATGCGCACGCTGCCGTCACTCTGGGTTTGAAGCAGCCCTTTGACGACGAGCCAACACACCGCCATCAGCATGCGGTACGTGCGATTGTTGCGCTCAAAGCGCATGTTCCAGTCGACCGTGTGCAGGTCAATCTCGCGTACGTCCGCGAAGAAGACCATGAGCTTCTTCAGGCTCTTCTTCCGCGCCTTCGAGATGTCCGAGCGCAGGAGTAGCCCGACCGTCGCCTTGATAACCCGGTTCATCGTCGTGTCGACGCTGAACTCGTCGTAGGAGCACACCAGCTGGGGGCGCCGGATCGCCTGCGATTTCACGGATTCGGTGACCTCGATTTTGCCGCGCAGCGAGGAGCGGGCCTCGGTCCGGTTCACGTACTCCTGCCCGAGGCCTCGTTTGAGTTGCAGGGACACGCCTCGCTCGAGGATGGCGGCGCACAGCTCGGCCGCGTTGTCGAAGTCCTCCGTGGCCACAGCACGGGTAGCCTTGCTCGCCCAGCACCGAGAAGGCGTAGGCGAGCATGTGGAAGACGTTGCGGACGCGAATCACCGTAGCGACCTGCGCAGCGTGTCGGTCCACTCGGGGACCTTGCCGGGCTCGTCGAACCAGTATTCCTTGAGCATCGGGATGAGCTCGTAGTCCACGATCGAAGCCAGGGCTGCGTCCGTGCAAGTCTCAGGTTTCATGTTGCAGAAGTAGCTATGGCCGATGCGGAATCCGTCGCCGAGAGACTCGTCCTCGGCGATCGCACCGTTGAGGGATTCCACCTCGCGCACGAGCGCCTCGAACTTCGGATTGTCGAGGCCGGCGCAGTAGTCACGGAAGCCCTCAGAGTCGAAGGCGGGGCGAAGCTCCACGAAGGCGAATCGGCGGCGCAGCGCGTAGTCCAGCATCGCGAGGCTGCGGTCCGCCGTGTTCATCATGCCGATAATGTGCACGTTTGCCGGCACGCAGAACAGTTCGTTGGAGTAGAGGAGTTGGAGCTTGTTCTCCGGCCCACGTTTATCGCTCTCGATGAGCATGAACAGCTCGCCAAAGATCTTGGAGAGGTTGCCACGGTTGATCTCGTCGATGATGAAGAAGTAGGCGTTTTCCTCGTCATCGGCGGCCTTCTTACAGAAGGAGTAGAACGCACCCTTCACCAGCACCAGCTTGAACTCCGCGCCCGAAGGACGGTATCCCCCTCGATGAAATCCTCATAGGAGTAACTCTGGTGGAACTGAACCATCATGACGCGCGAAGCATCCTTGACGCCCATCATTGAGTATGCGAGACGCTTGGCGGTAAAAGTCTTACCCACGCCAGGAGCGCCCTGCAGGATGACGTTCTTCTTGGCACGCAGCAGACCAACGATTGCGTCATATCGCTCGCGGTCCATGTAGACTTCGCTGAGAAATTTCTCGACGGAATACTCGGTCAAGGGCACCTGCATTTCCTTGCTATCGAGCGTGTCCTCGTCATTCTCAAAATAGCCCTCAATACGTGCCAGTAGATCGGGGTAGTCAGTGATCTCGGTGAGGGTCTTCACCGGGAACTGTTGATCACTTGGCCAGCTTCCCTGACGTTTCCACGACACCTCGCGCAGGTGTGGATACTCCCCGCCATCCGGGTCGTAGACGTAGCCACCCGTGACGACGCCACGGCCGATGATCTCCTTCAGGCCGCGTTTCACGAAAATAACGTCGCCTGGCTTTATATCATTCACGAATTGCCAGACCGCCCGCGCCGAATTCGTCTGGGACGTATTATCGTCGCGAGTTTCGAGCAGGCGTTGGCGCATCTCCTCCTTGGTGGCATATCCCCTCAGGTCACCGAGCTGATACCACCTCAGCCCCATAACGCCACGCTCGTAGAATTCTTCCCACATGCGGGCTCCCGGGCCGGGAGCGTAGAGCCAGTAGCGAGTGGTCCGCACACCATCGTCACCAAGAGCGGTCGTCTGCATCATTGTCTCCTCACGAAGCACAGGCATGAGTCCTGACTATCCGTCATTATGGCCACACCCTACCATCCAGGTGATCGGCGACACGATTCACGCTCGCACTCACCCAACGGCAAAGCCGGGCCACGCCCTCGCGCGACCCGGCCACTGGCCCGTCAGTCTGAGGCATTTTAGGCAACTTCCACCGTCGCGAGAGGGACAATTCCACTCAATGCATCCCCCAGCGCGTCTTCGGCGCGTTCAAGCTCGTAGCGCATCTGCAGGTTCATCCAGAATTCCGAGGTCGTGCCGAAGTAGCGGGAGAGACGCACTGCAGTGTCCGCAGTGATTCCCCGCTTCCCATGGACGATTTCGTTGATGCGACGGGGCGGAACACCTATAGCGACGGCGAGCTTGTGCTGCGTGATTCCGAAGCCCTTGATGAAGTCTTCCATGAGGACTTCGCCCGGGTGAATCGGAGCAACTGTTGCAACAGACATCGGCTCCCTCCCGTTCCTACAGCAAGCCTATACACCCCCAAGGGCAGGTCGTAGGAATCCGGCCAGGCTCACACCGAGGGCATTATCCACGCCGACGTGGAGCAGCCACAGCATCTCGGTCGCTTCCCGCAAGAGTACCCAGCTGCCGTCCACTTTCGATGCGCACCAGAAGTTCGAGGGCGTTCTGAATAAGCTTGGCTCGGTCCTCGAATCCAGTGAGGGCTATCGCGCGCGCAAGCGTCTCGTCATCAACGTCAATTGTCAATCGCATAGAACTCTCCAGCACCAGGATAGGGCTGATCGACACAATCATGCGATGTGCCGACCAGAACCCGTTCACACTCATGCATTGTTCACAACAGCAAAGCTGGATCACACCTTCGTGCGATCCGACCACCGCCTCTTTCAGGAGTCATTTTCTGGCGGCACGAGCCATTCCCTTGCTTTCCTGCAGATCATCCGGAAGCGCGGATGGTCTTGCACGATTTCACGTTGTCGTTCTGCTGGTAACCCAAGTTCATAGAGAACATTGAGAATCACGACAGCGCTCGTCGTATCAACAATGGCAATCAGCTCATCGATGGAATGGCTTGGGGTATTGCCCTCGTGTGCGAGGTCATTGCGAGCTCGCGTCGTTCGCTTCGCCCAATGTTCAACGTCTGGCACAAGCTGCTCGATCGCTTCCTGATCAGGCCGAGCAGCTAGGGCGAGAAGCCTGTCCCGAACGCTGAGGAGCTACTACAACAATCCAGTTTCGCTATTGCAGCGATTCAAAGCGATCTCTGAGAGTGTTGGTGCAAGCGACGGAGGAACCGCAAAGGACAAGTTCTTTGCAGAAATTGATGGCCCATTGGATGACAGATACGTTGGCCTTCTCACAGACGGTTCCAATGGGGCATACGGCTACTCGGGCGTTGAGCCTAGCGAAGAAACCAAGAGGGCAGCATGTCAAGCTCTAGCTGAATTCATCTACTGAGTTTGTCATCTGCTTCACGGCTGGGGCCAGGCGTAAGATACCTGGCCCCAGCCACTGCGGCATAAAGTGCCCAAGCACCCACGAAGAAGACCAGGTTTCCTGCCAGTCCCCGACGAAAATCTCGTGTGTGTGAGTACTGCGATAGAACGAGTTCGTGACAACAAGTAGTAATGCTGCTGCCCCGCTTGACAAGAGTCGTATCCACAGTGCCTTCACTCGCGGTTGCGGCCATCGTCGTGGCGGGTCAACTATTAAAAGAACCAGGCCGGCGAGGAAGGTTCCATAAAGCGGAAGAACCATCAAAAGAGTGCCAGCTGCGGAGAGTCCTGCGGCGGGGATATAGAAAATCCCGAAGCAGATTCCTATCCATGTCGTGTAGGTACGGATCGCGTCCCTGATCGTGTGAGCAGGTGTGCCAAATCGGGCGGAGCTGCTCATGAGCATGTGTCCTGCCACTACCGTGAAGACAATCCAACCGAGACCGAAAGATAGGAGCGTCTCACTCCAGTGTTGAGATCCATAGTGGGTGGAAGCAACTGCATCAAACGCGATGAGCATGGTGGCTGCAAATCCTACACCCAATACTCGGATCAGTAATGCTCGCCAGAGCGGCGGCTCCCATGTTGATGGCCGATCAATGACAAAAAGCAGCAGCCCGGCGAAAGGTGCAAGCCACAATGGAATGTTCACCGGGGCGACTTCAGCAGTGAAGAGCAGAGAACCGGGCACTATCGCGAAGCCGAGGATGAGCCTACCCAATACACGTAGGTCCGAACGAATAGTTTTAAAGACTCAACCACTCACACCTCCCATGGACTTCAGCACCGTAACCATGACGATTCTACGGCGGGGAGGCAACCCATGGCCAAAGACGGCACCAACAGGGGCGGACGCCGCGTGCGTGCAGGCGCGAAGCCCGGGCCCACTGGGCGAGAAACTCGCCGCCGGACGCCCCACCACCCGCTTGGAAGACCCGCTCAACGAACCCTTCGACTTCGCAGGTAATGACATTGGCGACGGTGCGGTGCGTGCCGGGGAGACGATGCCCGAACCATCGGACTATCTGTCGGAGATTCAGCGTGACGGCAAACCGCTTGGCGCTGACCTCGTCTATTCGGAGACGTGGCAGTGGCTCGATCAACGTGGCTGTTCCCAATTCGTGGCGCCTCGCCTGATTGACGCGTATGCGCAGGCGTTTGCCCGGTATGTGCAGTGCGAGCAGGCGATCTCCAAGTTCGGCCTGCTCGGCAAACACCCCACCACCGGTGCCGCCATCGCCAGCCCGTTTGTCGCCATGTCCCAGAGTTTCGGAAAGCAGGCGAATGTGTATTGGTACGAGATTTACGAGATCGTGCGCGCCACCTGCACCACCGACTACGCGGACACCACGCCCGGCGACGAGGTGATGGAGCGGCTGCTCAACGCCCGCTCATAACCGCCCCTCATGATCTTCGCGTCCACCCTCTAGTGGGGTGGACGCTTTCTTGTTCCCCTCCGATTCGTGGAAGCGAGTGTGCTTATGTGTTCGATTCGTACTGCCGAGTCTGTGTGTGCTGGTCATCCGGACAAGTTGGCCGATCAGATCGCCGACCAGATCCTCGACGACATCCTCTACGACGACAAGGCCGCACGGGTGGCGGTGGAGGTGATGGCAGCCGGTCGTCGGATCATCGTCGCCGGCGAAATCACCACCAACCACCGCCCGCATATCCGGGAGTCTGTGCGCACCACCCTCGCGCGACCCGGCCACCGCCTCGTCAATGCGCACTCCTCAGTCAAGCTCCGCCAACACGCCCACGTCACGTGCGGCCTGACGCAGGCGCTTATCGCGTGTCCACAGCGACACGCCGGGGGTCACGACGACGCTCGCCAGGAGCGCCGCGTCGACAGCACTGAGCCCCCTGCCCCACAGCCGCCGCTCCTCGACGAGATGCCGCACGCCTTGATCATCAACGTTGCGCACGATCATCAAGCGTTCAAGCGCCTTGAGGAAGACTGATCGATTCTTGAGGTTCCCCAACGCGAGCTCGGTGATGACACTCTGATGCACACACACCTGGTCGCGCTCGAGCAGATCGACCAGAACCGGCTCAGTTTGCCGTAGGTGATCGATCCAGATGTTCGTGTCGACGAGGACTCTCATGCGCGCTGCCGACTCCGAGGCGCAGCCTCCGCCGCGGAATCACTGCCGCCGAGCGCAGCGAGCTGCCGACCGCTCTCAATGCGAACGAGGAGTTCTACCGCATCCCTGATCAAAGCGGATCGTTCTCTGACCCCGGTCAGCTCCTCGGCGCGCGCAAGCAGGTCATCATCGAGTGTCACAGTGGTTCTCATAGCTACCTCCACATTCAGGATAGCATCGCACGCATCATCATTTGATTCGACTATTGATGCTCACTCACGCTCACGCGCCCTCTCACCAACAGCAAAGCCGGGCCACGCCCTCGCGCGACCCGGCCACTGCCTCGTTAAGGTCGAGGCGGTTTAGGCAACCTCCACCGTCGCAAGGGGAACGATTCCACTCAACGTATCGCCCAGTGCGTCTTCGGCGCGATCAAGCTCGTAACGCATCTGCAGGTTCATCCAGAATCCTGGGGTGGTGCCGAAGTAGCGGGAGAGACGCATAGCAGTGTCGGCCGCGATCCCCCGCTTCCCATGGACGATCTCATTGATGCGACGGGGCGGAACACCGATCGCGACGGCGAGCTTGTGCTGTGTAATTCCGAAGCCCTCGATGAAGTCTTCCATGAGGACTTCACCTGGGTGAATCGGAGCAATTTTAGTGGTAATCAACGATCTCAACCCCTTCTGGACCAGCATCGCCCAGGCCGCCACGCATCACGGACGCGTTCGGAGAGATCCCTCCACTGAACGGCACCCCCTGTGACTCTTTACGACCCCCAATGCTAACATTCTACTAATCGCGTCGGGCTTGGACCGGCGCACTCTACTACGGGGATCCTCGCCATCACGGCGAGGATCCCTTGGTATTCCAAGAGCATCGCACACTTCGTCACGCAGATGGACCTGTTACTCTCGGGTTATAGGACATTTCGTATTTCTGGTAGGGTGACTTTTTGGCTTTCTGGTGCGGGAAAGTCGGTATTTTAGTCGGTTGGGACCAACTATGAGGATGGACAAATCGTGTTGCTGGAAGGTCAACTTTTCAGCGCCGACGGCGCGGCCACCGTACGCAACGAGAGGCGGGATCCTTCGGGGTCCCGCCTCTGTCGTCTCCCTGGTCATATAGAGAGCGTCGGGACGCCTGCGAGTCGTCAGGCCCCACTTCTGTTTCTGTGAGCTCATCCTGCGCACGTGAACCCTTTACCTCGCATGCTAACCCGATAGGTGGTGGCCTGGGCCCGGCGGGTGGCGGCCTGGGCCCCTTCATGCGCACGTTAACCCGTGAGGTGGCTACCTGGGCGGGCTGCCCACCATGCCACCAATGGGGTTTAGCTGCGCATTGAAGGGTTAACACTGCCAGTAGACGGGCCCAGCTACCGTCACGGCCTCGCACGATCGCTATCACCGCAACACAATCAGTCCTCGCAAGGCAGCGCAGCCCCACGCGCGCTCCCTCACTCGCACGTGGGCCCTATCATCCGCACGTGGGTGCTCTCACACGCACGTTCACCTGATGACCTGCACGCAGGCAACGCCGCCCAGGTGCACATCTAGGGGTTGACGTGCGTATCAAGGGGTTAACGCGCAGGCTCAGAGGTTCGCCTGCGAACAGCACGCCGCGATTGACACCGAATCCGCCAAAGTGCAGACCCATTGCCTCAAAATGACCGATTTTCGGAGTTTTTTACCCAATGGGTCTGCACTTTGGCGAGCACACCGACCCACGTCGCAGCCTCACCACCACCAAACGGGGGAAATGGCGTCATTAGAGATCCGACACGCCGGCGACACGCCGACAGCCAGCCTCTAATGCTGCAAAACCCCCACCACCATCGGCGTGGAGGGTGCCGGAGAGGCCGGAGGGCCTGGCTGCGGGGCCCGTGGGCGGCGGGGCCGGACAACGAGCCAACGCTCCGATCGAAGCTAGCAGCGCGGACGGCCGAAGCGGGCGGCACCCACACCACCGCCAGATAAATTTCGCACGTAATTTATCGCGGCCATTTTTCGAGATGCCCCAAAAACGTTGCAATTCCAACGATGTAAATTCAATGTTTGAATGAGTCATCGAGGAATTACGTGCGAAATTGCTGGTTGACAGCCATAGCTGGGCATCAGGGCAACGCACCGAACAACACCCGCCCCGAAGGCACCACCGGAGCGGTGGGCACCGGAAGAACCGCAGGGCCCGGCGCCCAGAAAACCCGCGGCGCCACACAGCAACAACCAGCGCTGCACAGCAACACGTAGTGTCCTATAACCCTTACTCTCGCCATAAGCAAGCGACCGGGCCACGCTCACGCGCGACCCGGCCACCGCCTCGTTCAGGGATGATTAAACATTAAACCTGAACTCCACGACATCACCGTCGTGCATGACGTAGTCCTTGCCTTCCA
>BNJU01002892.1_pt1 | contig 44868 bp, 79 predicted proteins | sample 8539281 | NCBI WGS metagenome assembly BNJU01 (sample SAMD00202456, study PRJDB9452) | human saliva metagenome | isolation source: human saliva | place: Japan
TTTGGGTGCTGGAAGAAATAAATACGATACTGATTTTCAGGTGGTTGCGTAAATATCGAGCGGTTTTACGCACACTTTCTCGTTTGTCGGCGTGCTTATCGATGAATTATGTAGGAAGTGAATGCTTAGCTGGTGGGCTATGTTTAAGTGTTCTCAGTTTTGCTCACCTTATATATGAGGTGAGCAAACCGCGCAAGCCAAGGTTGCAAGTTGGCGGAAAGGTTGCAAGCTAGCAATGCAAGCTCAAAGGTAAGGGGCGGGGCAATGATGCTCTGCCCCTTTCTTATAGTTATGCTTTAATTCCGCGTGATGCCATGTAACGATCGCGGAGGGGAATGGCTAATACCTCGCAGACGATGGCGGTGGACAAACCAATTTTGTCGTTTCGTGCGTCTTCACACGCTTTGGCGGTGACTTCGTTATGGGGACGGAGCGTGGAGAGTATCGTGATGTTCATACTGTACTCTATACGGACGCGTAAATACACTTTTGCCCCCGTGACCAATTTGCAAATTCCGCGTTTTCCATTCTCCACGATGTGTGCTTGTTCGGCCGCGGGTATGGCGCAGATAGATTCGTGTCGTCGTGCTTCGGAAGATCGCCGTCGTAATAATCGCCCTCTTCCGGCAAACGATCTTCGGTTAACTCTTTTGCAGCAAGAGGCGACAATACCAAACTCTCTTCTCCGTCGGGAGTTACGCGAAAGTACTCGCCCGGAATTTCGGGATTGGTGAATATGGCTCTTAAATCAACGCGCTTCGATAGGTATTCGGATAGTCTACGGGGGCTAATTCTTATGGCCGTGCAGTCGTACTCGTCAGGGAATAGAACTCAACAAACACAAGTAGAGACTTTCCACTGCATCTGTTGCGGTGAAAAGAATAGGCTCATCGTAAAAAGACGAGTACCTGTTTTTGGATTGATTGTTCTCATTGTCATATAGTATTGTGGCCTCCGATATGTCGTAGGCCGTTGTTCGCCACCACGAGTAATGCTTCTTATTATGTCCGGTCTGTCCCACAACCCCATCTTTTGGGGCGTATTGTCACACGGGCTATGACGGTGTTTTTGTTCTTGAACGGCGGCTTTTTACGTAATTCTTCAGCTTCTTTCTTAGTGGAAAAGATAGAGACGGCTCTCGCTTGACATTCGTCAACCTTAAATATCCTCGTGGGATATCGCTTGCGGTGTGAGAAGAAATCAGATTCGCAGGCGGGATCACCAGCAACAAGTCTGTAAAAGCTCTCTCCGTTGCATTGATAGGCTTCCTCGGGAGGGCAGCTTTCAGGGAGATCTTCGCTCCATTCGTAGTTGTGGTTCATTGTTCGTTTCTAACGGCTAGTGCTATCAATTCGTAGTTCATATTGTCGAGGGTGCTATGGGTATTTTATATGTGTCCGTTTCGCTCTTTCCTTCCAATTCTATTCATCGAGAGGAGAGAAGTGCTTCAAAGAGTGTTTGCAGTCATCTCCACACTATATGGAATTATCGGTATTTCGAAACTCATAAATCAGAGGCCTCGTTGATAAAATCTGCGATCGGTTCGTAAGTAAGAATTAAATATAATCTTTCCTTTTCGTCGTTTCCTCGACCTCTGTGTAATGTAACGTTGCCATGTATAGTAACGCCATCAACTTTCTCGCCTAAAAACTCTGAGCACTTAAAGCCCTCTTTATTCTTAGATTCGAAAAGCGCGTATTTTAGTTTCAACATCTTCACCAAGTAGTCTCGTTTGGACTTCAAAGTCTCTGTATCGCTTATACTTGTTGTCCAATCCTGAAATTCTGCTTTATAGAATTTTGCAGTGCCACCTGACCATTGGAAATACAAGACACCATATTGAAAAGGAATATCTCCCACTTCAAAATTACATAAGGCCAGATTCCCATTTGTTTCGCCCAGCTTATAGCCATATCTTTTCTCTAAAATTTTCTTGGCTTCCACATAGCTCTCTCCAACCTTAATTCCAAGTATCGTTTGAGCAAGAGTGGAGAGCGTTGAAGCAAGTATTAATGCGACTATAAATAAAAATCTTTTCATTGTAAGAGGTATTATTGAGTGATGGATGAATTCTTGTTTGCGGCTCATCATTAGATGAACGCGATAAACGCCCTGGATAGATTCTTTGGAGACTTCGTGGAGGTTAGTATCTGCGTAGATTTATGTACTTTTTCGCGAACTCTACTTTTGTGAAGTCCTTGTCTATAAAGTAGAGCGTTTTCAAGTTTGCGGCCGAGTCTATGACTAAAAAATTGTAGCCGATGAATTCTTCTTTGTCGTTATTCCGAAAGTGTTCGTCCTGAATCTTTCGTGCTTGTTTTTTGAAGACCGCTGCTGATGCCGGTCCATTCATTCAGCTCTTGTTTTTCGTCGGAGCTAAGCTCACGCTGATATGAAATCCTCAAAAGGCTGTCTCGTATAAAAGGCCGCTACGTCTGCCATATTTGTAGCGTCGCGCTCATCCTCATACCCAAGCACGCTGTCAATTCTTGAAACTTCAGGCAAATGCTCTTTGCGCAGCAGCTCGTTTGCGCGAACTAGTGGCGGGCGATTGTCTTTCTGTTTGCATCCTATGAGAACGCAAGAGAGGAGCAGGAGAGATACAAAGATAAGATTTTTCATGGTGATTTCTTTTATGCCATTCTTTTGATTGATACGAACCCTGCAACGCGGAAGATCTCCACACTATTCGTAGTTGCTGATTTTAGTTGGTCACAGGTCTGATTCCTCGGTCTTAAGTTTGTTGCTGTAATTAAGAACTAATGCACATTTTCCTTTTGGCGTAGGGTATTCTCTTGAAATAAAGAGAGTCCCAAAGGCTTTTGCTGAATCCCCCATGTGATAGAATTTTACAATCTTGTCGCCGTTCTTCTCGATTGTTACCACAACGTCGTTCTCCCCATATCGTTCCTTTAGTTTTCCGATGAGTTCATTCTGCTTCCTCCTTACATATCCGATATTTTTCAAAGGCTCTTCCATAAAGGCACCCCCACCGTCAAGAACTTCACCTTTTTCTCTGTCTTCCGTGAAGAATACCGTCGCATAATCAAATAACACCCCTTCAATTCTCGGGGTCGTTATCACACCGCCAATGTCTGAACTCTCGTATTGGCTCCCATATTGTTCTCTTAATATTTTCTCTGCTTCATACTTAGACGTTCCGTATGGGATACCAAGAAATGTTTGCGACTGTGCCGAAATCGCAGTGAGTACGAGAATGAATGCGAATATAAATCTTTTCATCGTTGGTGGTATTATTGAGTGATGAATGAATTATTTGCGGCTCATCATTAGATGAACGCGATAAACGCCACGAATAGATTCTTTGGGAACTTCAAAAGGAGCGTATCGTCGCTGGTCGGGGTTGAGCGATATGCAGCGTATGAAGTCCGCGTCGTCGGATGGCTCGAGGGTCTTTAATACGATGCCGTTTATGGTGTCGAGCACGTATTCGCGTCCCCACTCGATAAAGAGAGCGTGGTTAATTCGTTTGACGACCACGCGGCAACCTTCGGGATAATTGGGTTCCATGCTTTTTGCCCGAAACGGTTATCGCCATGTCGGCATCTCTGATCGGGGAGAGATCACCTCGCAATCGGGAAGAGATACGCCGAGGTTGTCGAATCCGTCGAGCGATCCCCTTCGGCCGATGGCGGGAGCAAAGGTATGAGTTTCCCGTCAGACTCTTCGTCTTCTTGCTTTTGTTACGGCGGGCGCCTTAGTGTTGAGCATTTCACCTTCGCCGAACAAAAAGCCAGTCTCTATTGATTTCGGGATGTTTGCTTAGAATCTTTTCTGACGATTTGGGGTGGATCGTCATTTTTATGTTGTTGATGAACCCGTTGCTTAGAGCCAACTTCGTTTTCGAAAGCCTTCTTGTTATGCCGCTAAAATGCGATACTAGAGCGAGAACCCTCTTTTTATAGGGCTGTCGGGCAAGTTTTCAGAGTCTGACATAGTCCTAAGTGTTAAAAAACAACCTGCAATAGAAAACAATCTACCGTTTGCTTGTTTGACATTAGAAAACTATCTATCTTTGCACTGTAATCAAACGTAAGCTACAAGCGCAAGCGGCGCAACTTGCTGAAAACAACGACGAAACGCCGCAAAAGAATACGCAAATATCCGTATTTCCCGCGATTCAGCAAAGCGAAAGCCGCGGAAAAACAAGCATTCAAAAAGAAAGAAACAATGACAACCGCACTCGAATTCATCATCAAGCAAACGATCAACCGCAAGTTAGAAGCCATGGAGGCTCTCGTTAACAACGTCGATAGGGATGAGCTTTCCGAAGGAGAGCTGCTCTATCTCTGGCAAAGACTGACCGTATCCTTAGAAGCTGGTGCCCGCATCTGGAAGACGTTAGATGACAAGGCCGCAGTTCTTGAAGCGCTCGAATGCTTTGAAGATTATACCGCCTACGCAAACAAGATGATTGCCTTGCACGGTAAAGGCGAAGCGGCGGAAAAGGCGAAACGCTACTTCGAACATAGCGAAGGCTGGATCTAATCAACGGCCACGCGAACGCAAAACAAACATTCAACAAAGCAAGACAATGGAAGCACTGGTTTTAGAAAGACTGGAAGAAGGTATCGACGCATTCTTTGTGGAAGCAATGGATGAATTTCAGAAGATAGAGACGAGATCCACCTCGACGAGGAGAAAGCAAAGCAGACTCGAAATCAAAGAGTCCGACTGCACAGAGGCTATTCGCGCACGAAAGATCTTCATTACTCGGAAAAATGGGAGAAAAGAAAACACAGAGTGGTCTTCTACAACGGGAAAAATCAACGAATACAGCTGGTTTATCAAAAATCTGCTCGTGTCGAACACACCGCGATCGTTGAAAGACGGCGAGATCCGACACTGCGCAGCGATCCAGGCCAAACGAACGAATGCTTTGTTTAAGAAGATCAGAGTTGTCGATAGTTTTAGAGAGGTGAATCTCCGAATCTTTCTTCAATCGGCATTCAACCGACGCGTAGTTATCCCCGTGTCGCTTCATCTCCGCAGCGCTATCAAAATGAAGAATTACGATGCCGCAGAGCGCTATCTCCATCTCATAGCTCCCGGTTTGGTATTCTTCGAACACCTTTTCGCCGACGAAGAAACGGAAAGAACCGCTAAGAAGTGATCACGTCGCAAGACACACCTCAGCACAAACCCACACACAAGTATGAAAAAGTTCGTTTTACACCCCGCCCGCTGGGCTTTTCGCTCTGCTCGTGGCGATTTCGATATTCGGAGACGGTTTTTCTCCTCTTCTGCTACGTGCCCGGCAGCTTTTTTGGGCGTCGGTTCTCCTCAAACTCACGAGCGTTTTTGGTCTTTATCTGGGGATTTTCCTCGGAAAGGGCGGAATAAAATACGGAATGTTCCCCACTGCGGTGCTGCGCCTCTTGGCCTTCCTGAAGCGCAACGCGAACACCGACGACGAATAACACACACACACACGGCGCGCCGCCCATCATTTCATTGTTGGGTAATGGGTAGTTCCACCGGGCGGCGCGCCACTATTACACCTAAACAAATTCAAGTCGTGAGTACAATATACTTTGACTTATCGGTGGACACCGACGAAATCCTCGACAACGTGAGCGACTCCGAAGAAGAGTACTTCCTCCTCGATGTTCTCGAGAGGTTTAGCACCAAGAATATAAACGCCGCTTTGCGCGAATACTTCGAAGATAAAAACGAACGAGTGACGGATTTTTCTCGGTTGTGTAGGCTACTTCGAAGAAGGGCGCACCCTCCTGAGATTCTCGAGAAGTTTGACGCCCACAACGTAAACACCGCTTTTACGCGAATACTTCGGATTACAAACCCGAAACAAACTCCCGATTTCGTAGACGCTGAAAAAGTTATGAAAACTATTTCCCTAACCACGGATGTGAAAAATTGACGACGTCCTCAAGAGCGTGGAAGACGCGAAAGAACAGGACTTTCTCATCGAGGTTTTTAGTCGTTTTCGCAGAAAGAACATAGACGCCGCCATTCGCCAGTTCTACCAAGATATAAGAGCATACGCCGCCATAGCCCAGGACTTCAAATTAAAGGATCGCTACAGGTGGATGCACAAACCTCTATACGGGGAGGAACTTCCCGATTTTGTGAACGCTAACAAGTTATGAGTGCAGACGGCTCTCTACTATTACACCTAAAACAATAAGAAGACATGAATACAATACAACTGAACGCCACGCTCGAGATTAAGGACATCGTCAACAGCGTGGAAGAGAACAAAGAAATCGACTTCCTCGGGGAGCTGCTCGGCGCTTTTGACGACGCGAACGTGGAGGAAGCCTTTCGAATCTACATCGACAAACAGATAGCGAGAGGGAAGGACATCCCCGCGTATGAAAATCCCTCGAAGCTGTAACGACATAGCGCGCCGCCGAATTGAGTTAGATATATAATTGAATCGTAAAGAAGTTAGTAGCCACAGGCGGCGCGCCCCACACGTTTTTCATCTCTCCATTTGAATGCTTCCCCGCGCCACGTCGCGACGACGTTGCAAGGGGACACGGCGAGCCAAGGAAGAGGGCATCATCAATTTAGTGCAAGGACGTTCCTTCGCCGCGGGGTTCGACTCCTCGCCTCGCCACAACAACTGTTCATTAGATTATAATTGATTTCCCGCGCCACGTTGTGACAACGCACGCGGACACGGCACGAAAGGTTCTTGACGAGGTTTTTTATCCTGAATTTTTCCCTCGTCGCGGGGTTCGATTCCCCGACGTGCCACAAAGTGTTTTTCTCATTCCATACTATCCCGGCTGTTGCCCGCTCGTGAGTAGACACAGCCACACGGCCACGGAGAGTGCAAAGCGTTGCATTTTTCACACGGAAAGGGAAGGAGGTTTATGTCCTCATCTGCGTAATAGGTTCCTCCCCTCGGCGGTTCGACTCCGCCCGTGGTCACTATAATTTCAACGTATGAAAGGAAAAGAAGAAAGAGCCCGCATCACGGCGTATCTCCGTGAACCGACCGATCTGCGACGCGTGGAAAAGGTCAGCCGCCAGATGATACGCGACATCAAGACGGGCGAAAAAGTGAGATTCATTCTCCCCGACATTCGCGCAGTGGAAAAGCGCACGCGCCGCGATCACATTTATAACTCGCTACCAGGGCGAGCGCCTCGTTTACCAAACAGACGGCGTCAACCGCTGGCTTACCATCGCCCGCCCCGACGAGTCGTTCGACAAACAAGCCCCCTAACACACACAACAATGGAACAAGCGATCATCATCTCAGCCGCTGACCTGCAAGCGATCGTCAAGAACGCCGTGAATGAAGCCCTCGAACAGCACGAACAGCGCAAGACCGCCGAATCCTCGGAGAAGGTCTTCGGGCTACGAGGTATCGCAAAATTTGTTCGGGTGCTCCATCGTAACGGCTCTCAAATATAAAAACATTTCTCGCCCCCGCCGTTCGGCAGATCGGCCGAAAGATTGTCACCGATACAGCCAAGGCGAAGCAGCTTTTTGCCCAACACGCCGAGAAGGAAACCCGAGAACTCAGAAGCATTGTATGATCTACCCACTAATCGACACCAAGGGGAGATGCCTCACCCACGCTCTGATCGTGAAACCGGCACCGCGTTTCGAGGAGCGAAAAAGAATCATCTTCAAATCTCCCGCAACCCGCACGTCTGGTTCATCCGTTCTCACATTCGAAAGCCAACGGAACGGCACAACTCTACTTCCGAGTTGAGAAGTCCCCGAGGGCACAGAGATGCTCCGCAAGATACTCCGAGACGCACGCGCCGCGTTCGCCCGCACCCACGTCGAGCTGTTGCCCATCGCCCCGGGCGCTCTTCACGAATACGAACTCTAATCACCCCGCACCGCTATGTATTTCGAATATGAAAACGATTTCCTCGTAAAGAGTCGCATCCACGACGGCACCTCCGACGAACTGGCCGACATCGTCGAGATGCTCGAAGACGACATGTTCGACGTGCTGCACATAAGTCCCGAGGAACTCGACGACGAGCGATTCCGGCTCCTGGGCGAAACGGACGACGAATACGAGCCCATCGAAGAAGGGACGCTCCCTGCCGACGAAGAGGAAGCGCGCACACTGTATCTCCTTTTGGTCGATCTGCACAAACGCGCCAAACAAGCGCTGGTCGAGCGCGAAGCCTCGGAGGAATACGACCGACAGATTCGCGCCGATCAGGTGAACGACTACTCCGATCGCTGCGCCCACAAACCCATATACTACATATAAATGACAAACGGCGAATTTTTCCGCCCTGCTTGCCCACCGCGCAGACTTCAACGCCCTATTATTCCGCATCGCACTCCGCGAACGCAAAAGCCCCGAAGAGGTGATGCGAGAGTTTGAAGCCCTGCGACACCGAGAACTAAAAACCATCACCCATAAAAACAAATAGAACATGTCAATTATCAAACTGCAAAATCTTACCCTCTGCAACTTTAAGGGTATAGAATCTTTTGTCTGTTGACTTTGGTTCTCACACGGTCATCTCCGGAAGGAACGGTACCGGTAAGACTTCGATTTTTCGATGCGTTTACATGGCTACTCTTTGGAAAAGACCACGACGGAACAGTAAGTTTGATCTGAAGCCGTTGGACGCTAACGGGGAAGAAGTCAAACGCAAGGATGTGCAAGTTAAAGCGAGTATCGACGTCGACGGACATGCGGTTCTGTTGGAAAGAACATACAAAGAGAAGTGGAAAAAGACACGTGGCGCTGTTGAGCCAACTCTTGCCGGGCACACTGAAGAGTTCCGCATGAATGAACAGCCATTGACCGCAAGCGCTTGGAAGAAAGCAATCGATGAGCTTTGCCCCGAGTCCATTTTCCGTTCGATTACTGCCCCCGGACACTTCGCCGAGCAGAAATGGGAAGAGCAACGGAAACTTCTTTTTCTCGATTGTAGACCTCTCACCCGAAGATGTCAGAGAAGAACTCAACACCATTGCACCGGCAAACGATTCGGAGCAGGTCTTTGAAGCATTCAAAGATGAAAACCTTGATGCAGCGCGCTCTTCAATTCTCGCGAAAAAGAAAGCATTGAAAGCGCCCATCGACAGCATACCGACGCGTATTGACGAACTGAAACGCTCTGCTCCCAGAAATCGACAAGGACGAAAAAGAGGTTCGTGCCATGTTGGATAGGAACGAGTCGGAATAAGGGAAACTCTTGCGAGGGCTGGGCAGTAGTCCCGAATCGGAAGAACGTAGACGCCTTTCCGCAAAATTGGAAACGCTCTCGCACAAATCAGAGCGCAGGTCACAACGGAGTACAATCAGCGACCATGAAAAAGAGCGGAGGCTGTTGGCAAACTAAATGCGGAGTTCTCCCAAATAGAGCCTATCGCCAAGCTCGTGGCGAGATAGAAGCTCAAATCGAAAAGTTCTTCCAAAGAACGAGAAAGACTGATAGAAGAGTGGAGATCTATTAAGGCCGAAACTTTTAATGCGACGGCCGAGGACTTTAGATGCCCGTGTTGCGACAGACCGTTTGAACCACACCAAATTGAAGCAAAGCGTGTGGAACTGCTGGAGAAATTCAACATCGACAAAAGCCGAGCGTTTGGAAGAAAACCAAAAGAAGGGAAAAGATTTGAAGAGACGACGCGAAGATTTGGAGCGTCGCCTTGAAGAATCCCGCAAGGCAAAAGAGCGAATGATTGAAATCAATGCCGAGCTTTTGTCTCTGAGGACAAAAAGAGCGTACGGATTCCCCTTTGGAAGACACCATTGAAAAGGCTGTCGACGGGAACGCTGAAATCTCTGAACCCGCATCCTCATTGAAGCGCTTCCCGACATGGAAGAACCGGAGGACAACGAGCGTCAACCGAAGACTAGAGGAACTGCGTAGTGAACAGAAAGAGTTGCTCGAATCACTCTCCGTCTTTGAACGCGTAGAAAAACGAATCAGCGCATCAAAGAGTTGCGTTCCGAGTTATCGGATCTTTCACAGCAATACGCAGAAATCGAGCATAAGGAGGATATGCTGTCAACGTACATGCGCGCCTTTGCCACCACTGCAGAACGAAAGATCAACGAGAAGTTCCGCATTGTCAAGTTCCGCCTTTTCGACTATCTGATTGACGGAACGCCCAAAGAAACGTGCAAGGCTACGGTTAATGGAGTCGCCTATAACTCAACGCTTAACAGCGCAGCGCGAATCAACGCAGGATTAGACATCATTCGCACCCTATGCGAACACTACAAAGTGCAAGCCCCCGTCTTCGTTGACAACGCAGAAAGTGTGAACAATCTTTTGCGCATTCCCTCACAAACAATAGAGATGAGAGTAACAACGGAAGATTTCACTGTCACTATACAAGACGACAACACCAAGCAATAACCAATAAAACCAGAAACAATGGCAACCCAAGTCGCAGTATTACGCACGATGCTTGAAGCAGACAGCGTGCAGAAACAATTTTACAACGCACTCAAAGAAAACAAAGATGCGTTCACGGCATCGATCATCGATGTGTATACAGGAGACCAAGCCTTACAAACTTGTGAACCACGTTTGGTGATACAAGAAGCACTCAAAGCAGCAGTTCTCAAATTGCCCATCAACAAGGCGCTGGGATTCTCCTATATCGTTGTTTATAACAACAACAAACGAGACAGCAACGGGCAATGGGTAAAGATCCCCACTCCAACTTTTTTGTTGTAGGCTACAAAGGCTACATTCAAAGTAGCGATGCGCACGGGGCAATACCGAACAATCAACGCGGACGTGGTCTATGAAGGCGAACTCCGAGGGGTAAATAAACTAACCGGAGAAATCAAGTTCGACGGCGAAAAGACGTCTGAACGAGTGATCGGCTACTTCGCCCACTTTGAACTTCTCAATGGTTTCAGCAAAACACTCTACATGAGTGTCGATGAAGTGGCCGCCTACGCCAAACGTTTTTCGCCTTCCGTACGTCGCGATACAACGGTTGAACAGCTTATCGGAAAAGCACAAGAGACTTCTACCGGGAAAGGAACGGGATGGGAAGGAAATTTTGAAACCATGGCATTGAAAAACCGTTATCCGACGTCTCCTTTCAAAATACGGTTATCTATCAATCGAGATGCAGGACGCGATGATCAACGAATCTTCGGTGGAATCGTCTGCACAAGCTACTCGAGAAGCGATGGTTACTTCACCCGATACGGCGATTGATCTTGACGCAGACAGCTACGTAGAAGTAAAAGATGAACCGCACAACAGTTCTTCTCCAACTGCCACTACGGGAGTAGATGAGAACGAAACCCCCGATTACTAATTTATTCGGCAATGAAACTGCAAGTTTTAGGATCGTCCTCAAAAGGAAACTGTTATCTACTCACCGCGAACGATGGCAGCACCTTGATTATTGAGGCCGGTATCGCGTTTCTCGAAATCAAACGAGCTTTAGCCTTCAATCTTTCACGGATGGTCGGATGCGTGGTGAGCCATCGGCACGGAGATCACGCAAAAGGGCTGGCAGACATGGCACGCGCCGGAGTAACGGTGCATTGCTCATCTGACGTGATCAATTCTCAAGACTTAGATGTGCAGCCACTATTGGTTGAAACATCCCGTCGACAATGGATGCTCGTAGGAGGAGAGTTTGAAGTGCTCACATTGGAAGCTTTTCACGATGTGCCTTGCGAGTCTTTTGTAATTCGTCATCCTGAAATGGGAAAACTTTCTCTTTCTCACAGACAGTGTTTCCTTCCCATATAAAATCCAAGGTCTCGATCACGTACTCATCGAAGCGAACTACTCCGACAATGTTCTTGAAGAAAACATTCTCACGGGCAAAGTTCCGTCTTCTATGCGATCACGTCTTCTAACGTCGCACATGGAAATCGCCACAACGCTTCACACCATACGCAAACAGGATTTGTCGAAGGTAAAAGAGATTACACTATTACACCTCTCTGACAATAATTCCGACCCCAAAGAATTTAAGCGTCTCGTGGAATCTAAGACGGGAATAGCAACATACCTCGCACAGCCCGGATTGGAAATAACGCTTGAGGCATAGTATAAATTCCCCAATGTTCAGATATACCCTCGAATTAACTCAGCACAACCGCCACGACGAACAAAACTTTGTCCCACTGCGGCTCTTTCTCGAAACCTCGCCCGTCGGAGAATACGTTTGCACGGTGCAACGGAAGCAACGCCGAAGGACAACACCTCAAAACAAATATCTCTGGGGCATTGTTTACCCGATACTCTTAACGGGATTGCAGCAGGCGGGATGGGAGTTCACGAACTGCGAACAAGTTCATCAATTTTTCAAACAGCACGTGGCCGGCGAACACATCATCAACTACAAAACGGGCGAAGTCGTAACACTCCCCAACCTCGACGGCCGCGATGACCACACAAGAATTTGAAACATACATCGACCGCCTGCGTAATTACTCCGCACAATATCTCAACATCGAAATTCCCTGAACCACAAAAAGAAACACTACAATGAAATACTACGAATGTAAGACCAACGTCGAAAAGGTCAATGAAGAAGGCCATAAGGTCGGAAATCGTTTCTCCTACCTCGTGCAGGCTGACAGCTGCACACGCGCCGAGCAGTTGGTAAAGGCCGAATACGAGAACACCGCTGCGCTGGTAAGCGTTACGGACGTAGTCGGCCGAAAGTTCAACGAACTGATCACCGACAAGTGCGACGCCCCCGAATTGAAGTATTACAAAATCGTCTACACGATTACTTCTCTGAATAGCGTAGGTCTCGAAATCGACAAGAAAGAAGCCGCACTCGTGGCCGCCGAAAAGCTGACCGACGCAACGGCCTTACTCTTTGAAAAGTTCGACAAGTCAATGCACAAGCCCGTACTCCTTTCGGTCGTTGAAACGCCGATTGTCGAGTTCATCAAAGACACAAACGAAGAAACGCCCGCCGCTTAATGCAAGATCCCGAACACCGACTCCAATGCGCCTGCGTCCGCTGGTTCAGATACCAATACCCGCAACTCTCCTCGCTCCTCTTTGCTGTTCCGAACGGCGGACGAAGAGACCCAGTGACGGGAGCACGTCTGAAAGCCGAGGGCGTGGTCGCAGGAGTCTCGGATCTCATTCTTTTCCTCCCCTCTGACAAGCACCACGCGCTTTGCATTGAGATGAAGACCCCGAAGGGTCGACAAAGTTCCTCGCAAAAGGAATGGCAGCAGCAGGTGGAGCGATACGGATACAGATACGAAGTGATCCGCGACTTCTTAGAATTTGAGAAGCTCGTCAAATCCTACATACAAGAAGTCTGTAGCAATTTCGATGGCTTCCTTCGTCTCATGAGTTTAGATAAGCGAAACAAAAAGGTGGTTTCAGACTTTCAAGATCTTGGCCAACACCATGGTTTCCTATTAAGAAACCCCGAAGTACACGCTCGACTCGTGGCGATGTACAAACGAAATAAAACCACACAATGAACACATAGTCATGGCACGCCCTACCAAATTGGGGCTGGATTACTTTCCACACGACACGCACACAGATCAAGACACCGCGCTCGCTCTCGTCGAAGCCGAATTTGGTCTTGAAGCCTATGCCGTGTATTTCAAACTTCTCGAGTTCATCTACTCGCAAGGGTACGCAATCCCATGGGGTCCCGATGAGTGTCTATTATTCGCAAGGCGTATAGGTGCCTTCGGCGTTTCATCGAGGATTTCAGAGATCATCAAGGGGTTGGTTAGGCGTTCTCTTTTCGATGGGAGGGTTCTTAACTCGTTCCAGATCCTGACGTCGGCAAGCATACAAGCCCGATGGCTAGAGGCCAAGCGCAAGAAGGTAGAGGACATCGATAAGCGTATCCGATTAGTCGCGGACAATCGGACAGCCCCCGAAGTATCTGCACCCGAAATCGGGGTTAATACACCCGAAAAAGAGGTTTTTGCAGCAAAAACCCGGGTTTCTACGGTAAAACCCCCGTTTCTGCAGAAATAACTCCCCAAAGTAAAGTAAAGGAAAGTAGAGTAGAATATACTTTCTCCTAACGTCGAAGAAGTACGTCCGTCTTCCGACGGCGCGCCGCCCGCAGAGGAGGAAAAGATTTTCGGGCGAAACGCGAAAAGAGTCCGTGCCGGCTGAGGCTATCGACCTGAAAGCGTTTGCCGACTTCTTCAACAAGACGATGGAGGCGCAGGGTGCGCAGATCCCGCCCGTCCGCAACCTACGCCCCAAAAGCAAGCGCACGGCTTTCCTGCTCGCCCGTCTTCGCGAATACGGCAAAGAAGCCCTCGCCGAGGCGGTGAAGAAAGCGGCTGCGTCCGATTTTTCTCAACGGCGGCGGTTCCCGCGGTTTCGTCGCAGACTTTGAATGGCTCTTCCGCCCGAACAATTTCCCCCGCGTATTGGAGGAACGTATGACAACCGCCCGCAGCAGCCCACAACTCAACTCGCACAGCATGACACACCCGCAAAACATTTCGACCGTTATGGCGAAGAGCGGCGCGCACGCAACGACGCCATCGCCGACCGTCTGCACAAACTTGCCTTCGGAACAGATTAAGCAAGCGCGACAGTACTACGTTACGGCCTACTCCTCGGATATTATGCCACTGTGCGCGTTGGTTCCCGAACGCTGCTACTTTGGCAATGCGCCCACGTTGGTGCAAATGGGACGACAATGCGGGAGAGAATTTGTCATCTCGTGGCTCTCGGATAAAATCGCCGCCTATTCCGCCACGCTTTCCGAGGCCGACCGTTTGACGGCGGCGGACATTGACCACCTCGCCCTCGAAATCTTCGGGAGTTACTCGTCGCTCAATCTCGCCGAAGTGATGCTCTTCTTCTCCCGCTTGGCGGCGGGCGTCTACGGCCAAGTCGTCTATGGCAGCGTCCGCGCCGAGAACATCGCATCGCGGATCCCCCGATTTCTCGAGTCTCGGCAAAAGGAAATCGACCACTACGAACGACAACGCGAAGAACAGCAGCGGCGGGCGGAGGAAGAGCGGCGAAAGCTGCACGCCGTGGACTACGGCACCTATAAATCGCTCCTGGCGAAGTTGGCCGCCGAGCGTTTTGCCGGCGATGAAGACGCCGCCCGTGCGTATCTTTGCGGCGCATCCCCGCGAATTTGACGCACACCGCGCTTTTCAAGGCGCACACGGATAAGTTATCAAAGCAAGCAGCAAACGCAGCCAGCGGCGAAATAAACAAGCAATGCGCGAATTTCAGCGCGATAATCTCCAACAAAAAAACATGACACACAAAAAGAAAAACCCCGAAAACGGCGCCGACGCCTCCGAAAAACGCCCGGCACCTCACCACCGAACGCTTGCACGACCTCGCCCGCAAGTGGAAACGAGCCCAAAGCGCTGAGCGCGCCGTGGCACTCTTCACCTATTCGCCCGAACACGGCGTGCAGTATGCCGTATTTGGCTGCGATGAGCATCTCACCGAAATTGTAGCGAGCGGCGTGCGCTTGTGTCTCGCTCCTCAACTCCGCGCCACGGAACCCGATGCGCACCTTTTCTCACTTGGGAAGACACGGCGGCGCAGAAGCCCGCGAACTTCTGGCAGCGTCTGCGCACGTGGTTTCTTCCTTTCAACATTGAGCGCCAACCCATGCAAGTAATCAAATTCCGCGGCCGCTCCATTGCAGACGGCTCCATCGTTTACGGCGGTGTGTTGCACTACGCCACCGCGTCCTACATCGTTCAACCCGATACCCGCCACGCCGACGGCGCACCGCGCTGCATTGAGGTGCACCCCTGATTCGGTGGCGCAATACATCGGCGTGAAAAACAGTGGACGGCGACGAGATCTACACCGGCGACGAGGTGATCTACTACGATATGAACAACGAGGAGACACGCCGCGGCATCGTTCGATACGATGAAGAAACAGCGGCTTTCTACGTCGGCGACATCCTTCAAATCCCCGTGTACTTTGAGCCCCATTTCGAATACAAACTAAATTCCAAACAATGACAGCAACAGAATACGAGCAACAAGCCCACTCGCACCATTGCCGGCCACGCGGCAGAGAACATCCCCTATCTCGGTTTTGGGCTGATGGCTGAGGCCGGTGAAGTGGCCGACAAGATCGCAAAGGCCGTGCGCCGCGGTGAAATCGAAATCGACAACAACGAGATTTTCTTTGTCCGCGGGAACTGTTTCCAATTCAGGGACAACATCGTGGACGAACTTGGCGACGTGCTTTGGTTCGTTGCAATGTTGGCGCGCCGCCTCGGCTTTTAGTCTTGAAGAAGTGATGCGCCGCAATCTCGACAAACTCGCCGACCGACAAAACCGCGGCGTGATTATCGGGGACGGCGATAAGCGATGAGCCCGCAGTTACGACGCAGTTACATAGAAATCACACAGAAGAGCCCCGCGAATGCGGCAAGTTCGTGTTCGCGGGGAGCTTCTTGGTTACATCATAGTTACAATGAAACAATACATCGATCTACTCGACCACATCATAGCAAACGGGGTGCAGAAAAATGATCGCACCGGCACGGGCACTCGCCCGTGTTCGGCTACCAAATGCGGTTCAATCTCGCCAACGGATTCCCATTGCTCACCACAAAGAAAACTACATTTCAAAAGCATTGTCTACGAGTTGCTGTGGTTCCTTCGCGGAGACACGAACATCAACTATCTAAACGAGCACGGTGTGCACATTTGGGATGAATGGGCGGACAAAAACGGCGACCTCGGCGAAATATACGGCTATCAGTGGCGCAAGTGGCCTACTTCATACGGCGGACACATTGACCAACTCGACCGCGTTGTGCACGAGATCAAGACGAACCCCGACAGCCGTCGCCTCGTTGTCAGCGCGTGGAATGTCGAAGCGCTCGACCGTATGGCGCTCCCGCCGTGCCACCTCTTTTTCAGTTCTACGTATCGGAAGGCCGCCTCTCGTTGCAACTCTACCAGCGCAGTGCCGACGTGTTCCTCGGCTTGCCTTTCAACATTGCCTCCTACGCGCTCCTCACGCACATGGTGGCGCAGATTTGCGACCTCGAAGTCGGCGATCTCGTCGTTTCTCTCGGCGACGCGCATCTTTACGTCGACCACATCGAGCAGGCGAACTTACAGCGCCACCGCACACCGCGTTTTCGCCCCACGTTGCGACTCAACCCCGAAGTGCGCAGTTTGTACGACTTCCGCTACGAGGACATTACGCTCGAGGGTTACAATCCCCACCCACACATCAAGGCGAGAGTATCAGTTTAGCAAGCGTTTGCCCCTCATTTCGGGGGCAACGCTTTGCGCGTTTGTATACCAAATTGACGCTGAGTGTCACAGATGAAAGTTTTTTTGTATCTTTGTCGGAACACAACACAGAACTATGGAACTAACAGAAATGCCGTCGAAGACGACGACTGAGCCCCATAAATCACACAGAACCATAAACACGAAACTATGAGCTTACTCCCAAGACCGCCGAAGACGGCAACTTAAAACCGCACGGCTCGACATCATAGCAGAACTATACAAACGAGGATACAGCCTGCGAAAAAAATAACAGAAGAGGTGAAACGACGACTCAACATTCCGAAGCTCGCCGTATCGACTACATACAACGACGTGCAGACGCCGCTCAAAGAGTGGAGAGAAAGCCGGATCGAAAACATCGACCAAGCACTGCAACTCGAACTCGAACGCATCGACGACACTACAGCCGAACTTTGGGAGCAGTGGGACAAGTCGAAAGGAGAAGCACAAAAGACCACCACACGAAGCGGACGAACCAATGGGAAAGGGAACGCAGGGCATCGAAACCGACGCCGTATCCGAAAGCCGTACCAAAGTCGGAGGACTCGGAAACCCTGCCTACATCGCCGAAATTCGACAGCAGCCCATCGAACGACGAAAGCTCCTCGGCTTGTACGCCCCCGAAGCACGACAAGTCAAAGGCGAAGTCACCGTGCATCGTCCGCCCTGCGAGATGAGCACCGAGGAACTCGAAGCCGAACTCAAGGCCTTAAAACTAAAGTGATGAATGGGGTACGAAAAGCTCCTACAAAGTTGAAAGTTCCTACAACGTAGTTAGGAACTACAAAGTCGATCAAGCCGAACATGCGGTAAGAGCCTATTATCTCGCACGGGAACTTAATCGGCGAAAGGCTGTGGTGTCTTTCCCCCATTTCCTCGACTACACCGACCCGAACTACTCGCGACAATGGTTTCATACGCTCATTGCCGAGAAATGTCAAGATCTCCTGCTCGGAAGACTCCCGACCGGCCGCCTTATGGTGTTTGTCGGCCCTCAGCACGGAAAAATCGGAGATCGTATCGCGCAAGTTCCCGGCGTGGGCTTTGGGCTACAACTGAGACTAAAAATCGTCGGCACGTCTTATGCGGCAAGCCTTGCACAAGGTTTTTCGCGTTCGATACAGCGCACGATCGACAGCCTCGAATACAAAGAGGTGTTCCCCGCCACGTTTCTCAATTCGCAGAACGTATCGACCGACGCAAAGCGCGGCTATCTGCGCAACATCGACATCTTCGAGACCGTCGGTTACGGGGGCTTTTATCGCGCCGTCGGTGTGGGCGGCGGTTTGACGGGTACGCCCGCCGATCTCGGCATCATCGACGACCCCGTGAAAGACGCGATCGAAGCCGCGTCGCAGACGTATCGCGACCGCGTGTGGGAGTGGTACACCGACGTTTTCCTCACGCGTCTGCACAACAACTCGAAGCAGTGTCTGATTATGACGCGCTGGCACGAAGACGACCTCGCGGGGCGTTTGCTGCGTACCGAGCCCAAGAAGTGGACGGTGATCCGTATTCCCACCATTCGCGAAGATATGGACGACTCAGACGACCCTCGCGCCATCGGCGAGGCATTGTGGGAAGAAAGACACAGTGCCGAGCGTCTGCGCGAAGCTGAAAAACGCTCTCCACGCACTTTCGCCGCGCTCTATCAGCAGCGCCCCTCGGTCGAAGGCGGCAACATCATCAAGCGCGAATGGTTTGGCACGATCTCGCAAGCCGATTTTGCGCGCATCGCGAAGAAAGCCGCCCCGGTGTTCTTTATCGACACGGCCTACACGGACAAGACGACGAACGACCCGACGGGCATCATCGCCACCTGCAAAGTGGGCAACGACCTCTACATCACCCACGGCCAAAAGGTGCACATGAAGTTCCCCGACCTCCTGCGCTTTATCCCCTCTTATGTGGAGACGCACGGCTACACGTCGCGAAGCTACAATTCGCATCGAGCCGAAGGCAAACGGCCTTTCGGTCATCGATCAGTTGAAAAGAGTCTACAGGTTTGAACGTGACGAAAACCCCGACCCCGAAGGAGAGCAAGGAAACGCGCTTGAACGCCGTCTCGCCGATTGTGGAGTGCGGCCGCGTTATTCTCGTCGACGGCGTGTGGACGGAGGGGCTTCATCGATGAGGTTTGCGGTTTTCCCTCGAAGCCGCACGACGAATATGTGGACGTGTTGTGCTACGCCATCGGGCATCACCTCGGCCACTCAAGCCGCGCAATGGACTGCGAGAGCATTGCACGCATGGTATACTAAAAACAGCATAGTTTTATATTGTGAAGCCCTCTTTCGTCGGGAGACGCGAGTGGGCAAAAGGCCGCGGAAAGCCGTGCACCGGCATTCGCTCGAAGGGGCGACGCATCCCGAAGCGGTTCGATTCCGCTCGCGGCCGCGCATTTTGATCAAAAACAAGGGACGTTTCGCTCAAAAAGTTGGGGCGTTTCGTCCGAAAGACCCCAAGATTTCAAACACAGAAGCTATGGATATTCGCGAAATCCTCGAATCTTCGATGACAGAAGACGAAAAAATCGCCGCTCTGAGTGAAAAGCTGCTCAACATTCCGCCCTGGAGCGGCCCTCTCGGGCTGGTCAGTGCCTACGACCCGAACCTTCACCCCGTGGCCGACAAAAGGCTTTATCCCGACATCATGACGGAACACGGCGCGCAGCCCGTTACGCGCATTACACTCGACTTCCAGCGGCTCGCCGTTCGCCGTATGGCCGAATTGGTGTGCGGCATTCCCGTGAAACGTGTGTACAAGCCGACGAACGACAAGGAGAAGGAGGTGGCGACGTTCATCGAATCGGTATACGAGCGCAACCGCATCGACTCTTTGAACATCGAACGCTGCAATCTCCTCTTTTCCTGCTGCGAGGTGCTCACGCTTTGGTATGCCATCGAAGATCCCAACACGGCCTATGGGGTAAGAAGCCCGATCAAGCTGCGGGCAAAGAATTTCGCCCCCTCGTTGGGCGATCGGCTCTTTCCTTACTTCGACGAATACGGCGACATGGCGGCAATGAGCGTTTCTTTCACCCGAAGGAAGGGGCGCGAGAATGTGCAGTATTTCGAGACGTTCACGGCCGACCGACACATTCGCTGGAGCAACTCGTCGGGCGAATGGGCGGTGGAGAGCGACGAGCGCATCACCCTCGGCAAGATACCGGCCATCTATATGCACCGCCCCTCGCCGATATGGGAGGACACGTCAAACACGATCTACGAAATCGAGTGGGCGCTGTCGCGCAACGGCAACTATCTGCGCAAGAACTCAAAACCGCTCTTCGGGGTGTTCTCCGACGAGATGATCGACTACGGGAAAGACGCGGACGGCCGTCGGGGGGCAAGCAGTGACGCGCTCGGTGTGCTGCAATTCCCGAAGGACAGCACGGCGCAATACATCACCTGGACGCAGCCGGTCGAAAATCTCAAGTTCTACATCGAGCAACTCCGCTCGCTCTTCTTCACCCAGTTGCAACTTCCCGATTGGAGCTACGAGAAGATCAGTCAACAGGCTATCTCGGGCGAGAGCCGCAAGCAAATGTTCATCGACGCGCATTTGAAGGTGAAAGACGAGAGCGGCCGTTTGCTTTGAGTTCTTCGACCGCGAAATGAACGTGATTAAGGCCTTTGCCCGTGTGATCCTCGGTTCGGGCTATGCGGCGGCCGTCGATGCTTTGGCCGTCGAACATCTCATCACGCCCTTTGCCATCACAGACGAAGCCGACACGATTAAGAACCTCGTGGCCGCCAACGGGGGCAAGGCGATCATCTCACAGCGCGAGAGTGTGGAACTCTACGGGCACAGCAAGGACGTAGACCAGACGATGAAGGAAATCGCCGACGAGAATGCCGTCGACGTGTTCCACCCCGAGTCGGGATTCTAACAACGCGAAACCATGCCGAAGAAACTAACGTACGAGCAAAAGCACCTCCGCAATCTCCTGCGGTTGGAAAAGCGCATCGACAAACTCTTTCAAGAAGCCGCCGCGCGTGTGGCGCACTTGTCGGAGAGTGTCGAGGGCTTTTCGGCCGACGACGTTTTTCACGTTCGACAAATACCCCTACCTGCGTAACCGCGCCAACAAGCTGGTGGCGGAACTCAACAATGCCGTAGAGACTACGATCTTCGACGGCGTACGCTTGGAGTGGGATTTGGCGAACGAGAAAAACGATGCGCTCGCACGTTCAGTTCTCGGCTCGGCGGTGGAGCATCTCGACGGTACGACGCGCCGCCGATACTTCGCCACGAATGCCGGTGCGTGTGAAGCCTTTCGCGCGCCGCGAACGTGGGCTCAATCTTTCGGAGCGGGTGTGGAACTTGTCGAAGCAGTTTAAGGAGGAAATGGAAATGGGGCTGGATCTCGGTTTGCGCGACGGCATTTCGGCCGTTGAGATGAGCCGCACGCTCCGTCACTATCTTCAGAATCCGACGGCGTTGTTTCGTCGTGTGCGCGATGAGCACGGCATTCTGCACCTTTCGCAACGCGCGGCGGCCTATCACCCCGGGCGCGGTGTCTATCGTTCGGCCTACAAGAACGCGCGGCGTTTGACGGCGACGGAGGTAAACATCGCCTATCGAACGGCCGACCATCTGCGCATGCAAGATCTTGATTTCGTGGTGGGGGTGGAGATCCAACTTTCGGAGAACCATACGTGCCTCGGGGCGGATGGCAAGCCGCATCGCTTTCACGACATTTGCGACGATCTGAAGGGGAAATATCCGAAGACGTTCAAGTTCACGGGCTGGCATCCGCATTGCCGTTGTTACGCCACACCGATATTGAAGACGGAGGAGGAGTTCGACGCGGACACGCAGCGCATTCTTCAAGGGAGAAGAGCCCACGGAGGGGAGCGAGAACGCGGTGGACGAGCTGCCCGATGAGTTCAAAGCGTGGGCGAAGGAGAACGAACCTCGGCTCGAAGCGGCGAAAGCTCGCGGCACGCTCCCGCATTTCGTTCGCGACAACGATGCGCTCATCGACGGTGCGTTTGCGCCGAAGAAAAGACGCTCCTCGAAATTGCCGAGGAGCGCCATGCGAAGCGTACGAAAGAGGAAGAGACGCGATCCGCCAACGCTGGGCGGTGCGTGCGAAGGAACACGCGGAGGTGAAGAGCGCGGCGGCCGAAACGATCAAAACGGCGGCCGACTTCGGAGAAATCGACGCGTCGGGCTTGGCGCAGGCCGTCGAATCGGGACAAATCGCGAAGATCAAAGCGGAGACGACGAAGTTGCAAAGCGCGATCGAGGAAATGAAGAAGGCCGAAGACGAACTCTCCGACCTGATTCCCGATGCGCATAAGTGGCACAAGGAGTTCTCTCTCGAAGAACTGAAAAGTACACACGCGGCGGTGCAAAAGAAGCTCGCGACCTTTGAGGGCATGTCGCTGGAAGAGCAGGCCGACGTGTTGAAGTACGAAACGCAATGGGTTGCCGACAAGAAGAAGTATTCAACGTGGCAGGTGGCCGAAAGCGCATACAAGGCTCAACACGCCGCGGTACTTGAAAAGATCGAATGGCAGAAGGTCGATGATCAAATCAAGGGGCTTTCGTCGTTCAAAACGAAGTCCCCGATCTTCAAGCAGGCCATCGCAGACGCAAAGGCGGCGCAAGAGAAGGGGGACATCGCAAAGGCGAAAGAAGCTCTCGAGATCGCGGAAAAAGAAGCGCGCGGAACTCGAAAAAGAAGAAACAAGCCTCTAAATCTTCGTCGGGAACGTGGACTGTAAACAATACACCGCAGAAGGGACATGTCTACTTGGATTCGTCTACAGAGGAATCTAAGAAAGCGAAGATAAGTGAGTTAACGGGAGTTTACGACAAGCAGAAGATAGACGACTACTACAACGCTGCTTATGGTTTCTCGTATCAATGGGATTATGAGATTAGAAGATACCAAAGCGGATTATTAGACCACACTTTTGTTTCAAGACACGGGCATTCTTACGAAGAGATCAAGAAACGAGCCGAAGATCTTGAAGAGTGGATCGATAGAAGCCCGAAATGGGATGGCGGAACCACCTATCGCGGAATGTGTCTCAGTAAGAAACAGCTGGGTGACCTCATTGACAAACTATTAAGTGAAGAAGGGGCAGGAATGTTAGGCGCATCGTCGTGGAGTACAAGAGAGCAAACGTCGAGGGACTTTTCCGAAGTTGGGTATCACGACGAGATAACACCGTATGAGCTTAAAACCCAAAAGGTCGTTTTGGTTGCGAAGACACAAAAATGCGACAAGTCTGCGTTACTTGTCGCGCTTCAAGGGTGAGTACGAAGTGCTTTCCTCACAACGGAACAGATATCGTTTCCTTCGTATGCGAGAACGTGATGGGTATGTTTATATAGAAGTCGAACCGAAATAAAGGGGAAGGGTTCTCTTGATAAATCCTTCAATGACATACTTGTCGCCACAATCTCGGATTTCGTAAGGTAACAGAATAGATGTGCGATAAGCTCATCCGAAGCCTTTCCCTCCCATGCTGATTTGAAGTTCATCAGCCCGACATTTTCTATCAGACGCAGGAGTTCTTCCGTATCTTGCCCGTAATTCTCGACGAAATCTTTTTCGCCAATCCAAAACAATATCCCAAGCTCGACGCTTTTAATCGAGTCTGGATATTCTTCCTCCCCCTTATAATACCTGCATTGCTTGATTAGCTCTTCTTTTTCATCATAATACGAAAAATGTTAGTACGCAAACTATAGCTGTTTCTGACCGCATTTTATCATCTAACAGCGTTAAAAATGCTCCAAAATGAGGGAAACGCACCGAAAGCGTGCAAATACGTGCAATTACGTTACATTTGCGACGTTTTGCCGAAGCCTATGCCAATCAAAAAGAAAATACTAACTTTGCCACTACACAAAAACTATAAATAGCATGCACAAAATAGCTTTGGACGCGTTGAAGACCCGATTTGAGGGGATCAGCGAATCCGTACTCGACAGAATGGCGAAGAAAATCGCCAAAACTGCCACCACCGCCGAAGAAGTAAAATCCACTGTGGAGGAGGTTACGATTCAGCAAATCATCGATGCCGAAGGCGACCGCCGCGCGACCGATGCTCAAAAGACCGCCGTCGCTAACTACGAACGGAAACACGGATTGAAGGACGGAAAGACGATCGAGCCGTCCGACCCGAACGAGCCAACGGATACGCCCGACGCGAAAGTCCCCGAAGACATGCCGCAATGGGCGAAAGCAATCGTCGAGACGAATGCAAAACTGCAACAGCAACTCTCGGCGATGAGTTCGGAGCGCATCACGAACGATCGAAAGCAACAACTCTCGGCCGTCGTCGAACAGCTCCCCGAACATCTGCAAAAGCCCTACGCCCGTATGAAACTCGACGGCCTTTCGGACGAGGAGTTCAAAACGACACTTGAAGACGTGAAGACCGAAGTCGGGGGATCGTCGACAATCTCAAACAAAAGCGGACTTGTCTTTGCCCGTCCTTTTGGGTGGAGAAAACAAGGGCGCTCAAGAACTCACGAAAGCGCAGCTGGAATCCATCACGCATCGGGACGGCACAGCGTCGAAAGACGGTCAGCCGTTCTAAAAAAACACACCCTCACAGAACACAGAAAAAACTAAATCAAAATGGGTATGACAGTAAAACGGCGCAAAGACCAGGCGGTGCCTCGCGTCTTTGAGCACAAGGTAGCCGACATTTCGGGCGGCGTATCGGTCAAGACCTCGGAACTCGGCGGCGATTTCCTTTTTGAAGGCACGCCCTCAGCGCTCCCGACAACGGCATTTGTCACGTCGTGAAGCAGGCCGTCGTATCGGCAAAGGTGGAAGCGTCGGGGACGAAGGTGAAAGTGAAGAAAGGCCACCACTTCAAAGTCGACGACGTGCTGCTCCTCAACGTGGGCGGCAAAGCGTCGAAGATTACGGAAATCGACACCTCAACGAAAGACACCGACACGTTGACGCTTTCGGCCGCTATCGGAGAAATCCCCTGTGTTGTCTGTTGTCGCCGAAGCGAAAGCGGCTACGACGGCCGACGACGCGGAATTGAAATTCATTCCCTTTCCCTTTCGGGAAGAGGTCGCCCCGTCGTGCAAGGTGACAACCTCGACACGGATGCGTGGCTGATCGGCACGACACACGGTGCAACGCTTCACCCCGACGTGGAAAAACACCTCAAGGGCATTGTCAACTATTAAATCTAAATTCCGATGATTACAGATACTTTGATTCAAGGCCTCACACAACAGATGGTGCAGGCTCGTGTCAACAGCGTCGACGTTCGTCCGTTTCAGTTCGCTACGTTTTCCCCGTTCGCCGTGTCAACGGCTTTTACGTGGAGTACGATCAGCAACCAACTCGGGCGCAAGAACGTGGCCGCCGACATTCACTCGGACAACAGTACAACCGTGCGCAAGCGTCGCCCGATGTTCGAGAGTGCGAAGGGCGACATTCCGTTTATCTCGATCAGTCGTGAACTCACGCGCTCGGAGCTGAAGCGAGTTCCAGTGGCGTACGCTCGCCAAATCCCCCGACGCGGCGCGCTCGTGCAGTATTGGGGTGCTGATGTGATTTCTGCTTCAACGGAGTGCAAAGCGAGTTGAGTACATCGCGTTGAAACTCGTATCCAACGCCGGCAAGCTCGCGTTCAACACCACGACGAACGCCACGATGGCGAACGAGTTCAACCTCGACTACGATGTGGACGAGGATCTCAAGATGAAGACCTCGACGAATTGGGGCGACGCGTCGAACGCCGACATTATCGGCGATTTGAGGGAAGCCGTAAAAGCCGCCCGCGAGAAGAATTTGCATCCGCGTTACGCCCTCGTAAACATGGAGACGTTCTACAAAATCTGCTCTTCGGCACAGATCATCAAGGCTTGCGCGTCGTTCGTCGCCAATGCCGTGGGCGTGGCTCAAACGCCGTCGCTCGAGCAGGTAAACAAAATGCTCTCCTCGCAGGCGTTTCTTTACGGCTTGCAGCTCCACGTGATCGATCAAAACATCACCCGAGAGTTCTCCGACGGCACGTTCACGTCGGGCAACCCGTTCGAGAACGACCGCCTTGTGCTTTGCGAAACGCTGATCCTCGGTTCGACCCAGTACGACGTGCTTGCCGAGCCGCATTTCGGTGGTATCCGCACGGAGCGTGCTCATACGGTAATCAAGAAGTACGGCGTGGATGACCCCTATTCGGAAGTAACGCTCGGGCAGTCCGACGCGATCCCGGTATTCGACACGGCGTACCGCAACGTCTACCTCCGCACCGACAGCCAAGGCTGGTAACACAACGAAAGCCCGAAACGATGTACACTGTAGAACAAGCCATCCGGGGCATATCTATGTACCCTCTGCCGAGTGCCACGCTTGACGGCGTGTGCATTCGACGCGGGCTTTCGCGTGATACAGAAGCGACGACCGACGTTTTCCAAAGCGCAGCCTATCGTCTCGCCGAAGCCGACGTGCTAACGTGGCTCGCCGCCGCCCCGAACATCTCGCAAGGCGGACAAAACTACACGTTCAGCGACGAACAGCGCAAGGCGTATCGAGCACGAGCGGCCGCCGTCTTTGAAGAACTCGGAGACCTCGCTGCGCCGTCGTCTAAATACGGATATAAAGGCAACAGTCTATGATCATTCCGAACGGACATTTGGCCGTGAAACGAAAGACGACACCGGGCATTGACCCCGAGACGGGACACCCCGTGCGGTCGTCGGGCGAATACGTCGGAGCAATCCCGTGCCAATACACCGCGGTACACTACAATGCCCTCGGGACGACGCACGGCGAACACTTCACCCCCTCGGCCTACACGGTGCTCATCGACGAACAGCCCTTTGACGGGGAGCAAGTCCGACTGACAGACCGCAACGGCCGACGCATCGGGGATTTCTCCGTTCAACGCATCGAACCCCTCGAAGCCGTTTGCCAAATCCGCCTTTGGATCTAAACCAACACGAAGAAATGCCGGTAGTAGACCGAACAGACTACAACGCCGTCGAGCGTTATTTCGAATCGTTCCGACAGAAGTACGAGCAGGCGTTCATTCGCACGCTCAAATACGTAGCGCTTCGCGTCGTGACGACCGCCCGACGAAAGGAAGCTATCTCTGACCAAACGGGAAATCTCCGCAGTTCCGTCGGGGCGGTGATCGTGATCGACGGAAAGATTCTCTGGAGTACGAACTTCGAGCCCGCGAAATCGAAAAGCCGAAGCAGCCCGAACGGCGCACCCCCGAAGACCGCAACGAAAAACGGCGGCTACGACGGCCGACGCTTTGCTTCGGAACTCGCGAAGAAATACAGTAGCGGCGTTGCGCTTATCGTCGTCGCGGGTATGGACTACGCCGTACACGTTGCCAACCGCGGACGCGACGTGCTCGACAGTGCGACTCTTGAAGCAGCGGAACTCGTGCCGAAGATGCTCGCTAAACTATCATCGAACCAAAGAACCTAACCATGGCGAAGACCTCCCGACAAGTACAAGGGGACGTTTACCGCAAACTTCGCAAAAAGCCCGATCGCCGAAGTGATCACCGGCGGCGTGTATCGCGAAGGACAACGCCCGAGAGACAGCCCCCACGAAGACGCCGTGGTGATCTTCACCGCAGGAACGACGGGCGACATCCAACGGGGCGTTGTGACGATAAACATTTTCGTCCCCGATATTGACCCGTACGACAACGGCGTGCTGACCGAAGACAGCGCCCGAACGGAGGAAATAGAACGCGCCGCACAACGATGGGTGGATTCACTCTCAACGCGCGACTCGAACTATCGATTCCGATTACAGCAGACGATTGCCACCGACGAAGCACCCGAGCTACACGAACATTTCATCGTCGTAAGGCTCGAATACGACTTCTTCGGAGACGATGACACAGACTAAACACACACATTAACCACACAAAAACACAGAACTATGGCAGTATTGACATGGGGCATTGGAAGCTTCGAACACAAAGATTCAGTAGGCGGAGAACCTAAAGCCGAAGGCGCGTGGGACAAGATTGACATCCCCACACAAGACTCCCTCAAGGTCGAGACCAAAGAAGGGGAAACCATCGAAGCGAAGGACGAGGCCGGGAACGTCGTCGACAGCAGAACCACGCCTTCTTCTTATGAAATCACCTTTGATCTGTTTGTAAAGAAGGGCGTCGCTCTTCCATTCACGGACAAAGACGGTATCATCGACGGAGAGCATGCGTTCCGCTACATCCCCGAAGACCCGACGTGTGAAGGATGGCAGGCAGATCGAACCACAGTATCCCTCGACGATCTTGTTCTCCACGAAGGAGGGCGCAAAGTACAGATACAAGGTAAAGGTTCTCAAGCCGAAGACCGGCAACGCTTTCAAAAATGCAGGTCATCTCCTAAACCCTAAGCACGAGAAATGCACAGGCGCGCAAGGAAGGGCACTCGGGAATGTGAGGGCTACGAGTGCAGGTGGTTCGATTCCACCTCGCGCCCCAACAACTGATAAAAAAACACAAATGACCAAAAACGCAAGAACAAAAGGTTGCAGCCGCAGTATTGCAGACCCCGACGAAGATAAAGGTGGACGGCACGACGTACGAAGTCGAACCACCCATCTCGCAACATTGATCACCGTTTCGAGATCGTGTCCGCGTTACCCACTCCGCCCGACAAGGAAGGGGCGGATGTCATCACCGCGAGTTTGGCTTATGCTGCATCGTGTAAGCCCCTCGGGTTGCTTGCTGCCACGTTGATCCTCGGCGCACGTGTTGCGAAGGAGAAAGCCGATGTTTCCCCTTTTGCGCGCATTAAGCGTTGGTTCGGGCTGAAGGGTACGGAGGAACGCACACGCGGCGAAGTCCTCGGCGAAGAGATCCTCGAACACTGCACGGCAAAGGAGGTGCAAGCGTTGTGGCCGACACGTTGAAGCAGATGGAGATCGCAAGTTTTTTCGCGCTTACCACTTTCCTCAAAGGGGTAAATCTTCTCAGACCGACGAAAGTGGAGAGCGAAACGACAGCGTCTGGGCAATCATCGGAGGAGTAATCAAGGGCTTTAATCTCTCGCTTGATTACGTTCTCTACGAATTGAGCTACACGAACCTAATAATGCTCGGGGCGGCTCTCCCGTCCTACGACACAGACAAGGACGAGAAGGGCAAAGACGACGATGTAATCGACGCGAGCGACCCTGCGAATCAAGCACGAGTGCGAGAGCTACTCGGCATAACATAACGAACCATGGATCAAGAAACGGAAGACTTTTATTTTTGACGTTCTGCTGAACGACGAATCTCTACAACAAGGGCTGCAACGCTCTCGGGAATCGTTCCGCAGCTTAGGCGAATCGGCCAACGCCGAACTGCAAAAGCATGGACGGCTTTATGGCAAAGAGCGCAAACGGCCGCGGGCTTGTTTGCCGTCGACAAGATCAAAGACTTTGTCTCGCAGCTCGCCCTCGTTCGCGGCGAATATCAGCAGCTGAAGTGGCGTTTGAAACGATGCTCGGCAGCAAGTCGAAGGCCGATGCGCTGATGGGGCAATTGATCGACACGGCCGCCAAAACACCGTTTGAGATGAGCGAGGTTGCCGAAGCGTCGAAGATGCTCCTCGCCTACGGAATGGAGGGCAACAAGGTGAACGAGACGCTAATCCGTCTCGGAGACATCGCCGCGGGCTTGTCTATGCCGCTAAAAGACCTCGCGTTTCTTTACGGCACGACCATGGTGCAGGGGCGCTTGTCCACACAAGACCTCAATCAGTTCCTCGGCCGTGGTATTCCCCTGGCCGACGAACTCGCCAAGCAATTCGGCAAGAACAAGAGCGAGGTGAAGAAACTTGTCGAAGAGGGCAAGATCGGTTTCCCTGAAGTGCAGAAGGCTATCGAGGCGTTGACGGGCGAAGGCAAGTTCGGCGGCTTGATGGATAAGCAGTCGAAGACGATCTCGGGGCAGATGTCGAACATCGAGGACGCGTGGGAGCAGATGATGAACGAGATTGGGCGCAGCCAGGAGGGGAATATCTCGGGGGCGCTCGACATCACGGGCAAGCTCATCGAGAACTGGAAGACGATCGGGAAGGTGCTGCTCTATGTGATTTCGATTTACGGCGCATACAGGGCGGCGACGATGCTTGCAGCTGTAGCAACGCGAATCAATGCCGCGGCGGCGCAGAATGTGGCCTACCAGCAGAAGCTCGCCGCGATGCAGGGCATCGTGTTGACGAATGCGCAGGCGGAAATGGCGGCAGCAACTTCACGGCGCGTTACGAGTTTGAGTCGTTGAAAACGGCCTTTATGTCAAAACCCATTCGGAATGCTCGCCACAGCGATTACGGCCGTCATCTCAGCGATCGTCATCTTCCGAAAAGGAGGTCGACGAAACGGCTCAAATGTCCGAGCGTTTCGGCGAGAGTGCGGCGAAGTCTATTCAACAGGTCGATATGCTCGGCACGGCACTAACGGGTCTTGACGAGGGTACGGGCGTGTACAAGAAGACGATGGACGAACTCAACGCCATTCTCGAAGAGTACGGCATTACGCAGATCAAGGAAGGCGACAACATCGACACGATCAACGAGAAGCGCAAGCAGGCGATAGAGCTTATCAAGAGCGAGGGTGCGGAACGCCAACGGCTGAACGCGATACAGACGGCGAACGACGAGTACGAAAAAGCAATAGAAGAGAAGAGAAAAGAGGTCGCATCGATTTTTCAAAAAGGCAGATGTGGCTTATTCCGGAAAGGGCGAAAACCTCCGAATGGACAATTCGGGATGGATGAAGAAGAATGCAGAAGTACTCTCTACTATTTATATCGACATTCTACGCAAAAACGTCGGAAAGGGGAAGGAGGAAATTGATCGTCTATTCAGAGCGCACCTCGCCGAAATGAAGAAGAAAGGCGAAAAGATACCGGACGCCATAATCTCGGGTCGATGGGAGAGCCGTTGGGAGTACAATGCAAGTAATGCGCTAAAGGAACAGTCCGAAGCAATCAATGAATTAAACGAAGGACGAAAGAAGAGCATCGAGTTGATCAATGCCAGCGCAAAAAGCAGCGAAGGAGGAGGGAGAGGCCCACATGTCCTCGGCTGATCGCATCGAAGCAGGCCGGCGGAAGATTCTCAACGCGAGCAAGACGGCCGACGAACTCTACAACAACGTATCCAAAATAGTCAAAGACTTTGCAGACAACACGCTCAACTTCCACATCAACTTTGACGGCGAACCACCCGCGTGGATGCTCGAAAATGGACTCCGGCAGGACTAAAGACCTTGCCGCAGGCTTTGCGAGTATCTTAGAGGATATGAAGCGAAAGGGTGAAACAAAGAGAGACATCGGAGGAAAGATATACACCGATGAAGAGGTGGGACAACGCGTCGTCGACTACGGAAAGGCGACACAGATACTCCGCCCGTCAAGAAGCCGCCCGAAAGAAGGCAGAGGAAGATCGAAAACAAGCAGCCAAAGATGCAAAGGCCGAAGCCAAGCGACGAGCGAAAAGCTGCCGCCGACGCACGAAAGAAAGCCGAAGAAGAGCGCAAGCGCATCGCACTCGAAAAGCACGACCTCGAAAAGGACATCGAGAAGTACAAGGATTCGATCATCGAGAAGGAATACGAAAGCAGTCTCGAAATCCGCCAAAAACAAAATAAACCTCCTCGAAGACGGGTACGAGAAGGAGCGCCAACAGATCGAACTCAACTATGAACGTCTGCTCTTCGAGAACAAGAAGCGTTCGGACGCCATGGTCGAAGCCATCAAGGAGAACAAGATGCGCGAATGGAAAATCGCGGAACCCGAAGGCGACGAAAGAGAAAGAGAACGCATATCGAGACAAGCTCGACGTGACGGAGAAAGACTTAGATCCGTCACAAAGAGCGATGCTAGCGCAATACAAGAGCGTAGCCGACGATACGCGCGTCAAAGCATCGGGCGATCTCTACAAGCGCGCCATTGCCGAGTTTCAGGACTACGACACACGACGCACCGAAATCGCGAAAGAGGGCGAACAGAAGCGCGCCTCAATCGAAGCCTATTTCTCACAATACGCCTGAGAACTCAAGAAGTGATCGCCAAGGCGGGCAAGGACAAGAACGACGCCCTCGCGAAATTCGACTCGAAGCACACACCGCGGCCGAGAAGCGCGAAAAAGGAAGCGGTCAAAAGCTCGCCGACATCGCCGGCACGAAGGAACGCGCCCTCGAAGAATCGAAGCGCAAGCAGGAGAAGGACATCAAGGCCGTGAACGACGAGGAAATCGAGAGCACGAAGAAGACTTCCGCACTCTTCGTGAACCTCTTCGGCGACGCTGCCGAGAAGAGCCGCAAGGAACTGCACAAAGTGATCACTGAAACCGAATCACTCCTGGCCTATCTCCGCGAGACACCCGACGAGAAGATCGTCCCGAGCTTTCGGCTCGGCGCAAGAACTCCGCAACCTTAAACAAGCCCCCGAGAAGGTAAAGGAGATCACCGATCAACTCAAGCGATTGAAGGATGCGGTGAAGACCGAAAACCCGTTTGCCGCACTGGGCGAAGCCATCAACGACTTGTTCCGAAAGGCCGAACAGGGAGAGGATCTCCCCCCCCTCGAGGTGCGTCTGAAGAAGTTAGCGGCAGCAGCAGCTGCAACGGCCGACATGATCGCCACCATTTTCGGCGAAGCTCCGCCATGTTCGAAGCCGCGGGAAGTCAAAAACCTGAGCGAGCAGGCCGATGCGTTGACCGAAACCATGACCACCGTGTCGAACATCGGGAAGGGCTTTGCACAGGGCGGCATTGTGGGCGGCATCGCGGCTGCGGCGGGCGAGGCTATCGGCTATGTAACGAAAGCCTTCCAGGCGGCCGCTGCACACTAGAAGGCGTTGCTCGAAATTCAGAAGCAAATCAACGATCAGCAACTGCAATACAACGAACTCCTGCGGCAGGAACGCCTCGAAGCCCGCGACCTCGAAACGATCTTCGGGACGGACAAATACGCGAAGGCACGCCGTGCACTCCTCGTCGCAAAAGGATTGGGACGCGGACATCAAGAAACGCATCAAAGGCGACCTCAAAAACGCTTGCCGACTATCGCTTTTCTCTCGAAAAGAAAGAGCAATGGGCGGGCGGCCGCATCCTCTTCGACCAGAAAGCCGAGGGCGATAACTACGGGCTGGGGATGATCAGCGTGAAGACGGGGCACGCGCGTTCGGGATTCTTCGGACTCGGCAAAGGGCGGGACATGTACAGCGGCATAACGCAGCTCGCCGAATACAAAGATCTCGTCAAAGCCAACGGCCACCTCAATCTCGAACTCGCCAAGAGCATTGCTTCGACGCGAGAGTTCGAAGGCGACGGCAAAAGGCGTTCGAATCGCTGATCAAGGCGGAGGAGAACTACGAAGCCGCGCTCAAACAACTGGACGACTATCTCGGCGGAATCTTCGGCAACTACGCCACGGACATTATGGACGTCATCGCCGACGCGTTCGAAAGGGGCACAGACGCTGCGGAAGCTTTCGGAGACGTGACAAGAAAGGTGATGCGCAACGTGGCAAAGGACATGGTGCAAGCGGCCGTTCTCCAGCCCGTGATTGAACAACAATCTGAGTTGGTAAAAAGCCTACGCAACGGGAAACGAAGGCGAAATCACCAATGCATTGGGGGCGGCAGCCCACGCATTTGCGGACGTTGAAAAGGTGGCGCAGGAGGAATACAAGAAAGCGGCCGAGATGTTCAAGCAAAAAGGCATCGACCTTTCGGGAGGCAGTGCCGCAACTCGCGAAGCCTCGCAAAAGGGCATCGCCACCGCATCGCAAGACTCCGTCGACGAACTCAACGGGCGAATGACCGCCGTGCAAGGACACACCTACAACATCGCCGAGAATACCCGAATGCTCCTCGGGACGGCCAACGAGATACTCAAGGGCGTGGTCGGCATCGAACGCAATACGGGCAACGTACACGCACGCCTTTCGGTCGTCGAGCAACACTTGAAGTCCGTCAAAGACACCGTCGGCGACATCGCACTCAAAGGAATTAAGATCAAGCAATGAACGCATTAGACTATTCAGGACGGCTTTTCTTCGGCGACACGGACGTTCGGGACTACTCCTACGTCTGCACGGCTTTCGGGGGCTTCAATGAGCTGATTGCCTTTCCGCCGTTGAAGACCCCTCCTGCGAACGATTGGCACGAAGAGCGCGGTTTCGACCCCGATCTTTCCGCCCCCGTGCTCGACACACGCGAGGTGACGTTGCATCTATCTGCCGGCGACGAGGATGACTACGCCCACGCGCTCCGAATGCTCGCCGAAACGCCCGTCGTCGAAGTGCGCGCCCCGAGCATCGGCCGTTCGTGGTCGCTACGTTTCGTCGCTCCCACAGACAGCGCGCACTCGTCCACCTTCGGCCTTAAATTCGCCGACGACACCCCGATGCAGGCCTACACGTACCAGCCCCCAATGCCGAGAAGGAGCGCAAGTGGATATTGAGCACCTCGCGGCGCGATGATTTCGTGATCACCGAAAGCCCGAAACGCTCCTTTGCCGACTACGGGGCACGGGTGCTCGGCGACGTGGTCGACGAAATGGAACGGCGCAACGAAGTGAAGACCGGATTACTCCGCAAGTTTCTCGACAAAACCAGGGGCGTTTTACGACAAAGGCGCCTTGTTTAACGAAAAAGGCGGCGACCGCTCCGTTCAACTCCTGATGCGCGCCGACACCCTCGCCGAACTTTGGCGAAATTACGACGCGCTGCTCGCTGATCTCATCCGCCCCGGTGCGCGACGATACAAGGACGCGCCGTTCTACTACAGTTCGTGCCGTGAGACAAGTTCATTCTCGACGAACCGCGCCCGTGGCTGCACTTTCACCCTCACTCTCACATTCTACGAAGGTAGTTCCGAATTCTCATACGACGAAATATGATCATCTATTCCCCCACGGGCGCAACGCTCCTCGACGTGATGCCCGACGACAACTCCTATCGACACCGCGCAATGATGGGCGACAACTCGCTCACCCTCTATTTCTCCCTCCCTCAGCACGTCGAAATCCCCGTCGGTGCCTATTGTGAGCACGACGGCGAGCGCTACACGCTGATGCACCCCGAGTCGCTCAAAATGCAGCACACGCGGCATTTCGAATACACCGCCGAACTCGTGGCCGAGCAGGGGAAAATGTCGATCTGGAAGTTTCGCAACACCGTCGACGGGCGTTTGCGCTTCTCACTCACGGCCAGCCCCACGAACACCTGCAAATGCTCGTCGACAACCTCAATCGCCGCGACTCGGGCTGGACACTCGGCACGTGTATCGACAGTCCCGAGCGCGTGGTCAACTACGATCACGCCTTTTGCCGCGATGCCCTCGCGATGATCGCCAAGGAGTTCGGCACAGAATACGAGATTGTGGGGAAACGCATCTCGCTCGGTGCCGTGGAACACGACCGCGCAAACGCCCTCCCGCTCTCCTACGGCAAGGGCAACGGCTTTGTCTCGGGAGTGGCACGCACGAATAGCGAAGACAGCGTGCCGACGGAGATTCTCTACGTGCAAGGGGGCGAACGCAACATCGACCGCTCGAAGTACGGCGCGAGCACGCTGCATTTGCCCGTCAATGCCGCCATAGCCTACGACGGCGCACACTTCGAAGGCGAAGCGGGCTACGATGCCACCCACGCCCGCCGCTATCGCACGGACGAAAAGGGCTCTCCGTGCAACGCGCAGACCGTCCCCTTTCGTCGATGGCCGAAGACAGCGTCGATTTGACGGACATTTACCCGAGTCGCGTCGGAACGGTGGCCGAGGTGATCACGGCGAACGAGAAAAACCACTTCTACGACTTCACCGACCCGACGATTCCCGAGACGCTCGACTTCGAGCAGTGCCTGATCGCGGGCGAGAAGATGACCGTGATCTTCCAAAGCGGCATGCTTTCGGGGCGCGAGTTTGAAGTTAAATACGCCCACGCGGCATCGGGAAAAGAAGGCGCGGCGCTTTGAAATCGTGCCGCAGGAGATCGACGGACAGACGATGCCGGGGGGCGCGTTCGTTCCGCGTTCGGGTGACAAATACGCCGTCTTTCATTGCATGCTCCCCCAGGCCTACATCAACGACGCCGCCACGCGTTCGGGGGCGGAGTGGGATTTGCTGCGCAAGGCCGTGCAACATCTCTACACCCACGAGATGGTAAAGTTCGCATTCACCGGCACACTCGATGGCATTTGGGCAAAGCGCAACTGGGAGAACGTGGGCGGACGCTGAAGATCAGGGGCGTTCATTCTCTTCTCCGACAAGCAGTTTCCAGCCCGAGGGCGTGGCCGTGCGCATTGTCGGCATCAAGGACTACATCAACACGCCGCATTCGCCCGAAATCGAACTCTCGAACGCGCCCGTGTCGTCTTCGTTCGGCACGACGTTGAAGGCGCTGGAGAGTGCGGCCGTGGCCGTCGAGGAGAAACACCGCGAAGCGTTGCAATACAGCAAGCGCCGATTCCGCGACGCGCAGGAGACGGCCGAAATGATCGGGGCGGCGCTCTCCGATCGGTTCACTAATGCCATCAGCCCCGCGGCGGTGCAAAACCATGTCGCTCCTCGTAGGCGACGAAAGTCTGCAATTCCGTTTTGTGGGCAGCCGCACGAACCCGACGGCCGTTCCCACGCCGTGACCTACAACGCGAAGACAAAGACGGTGAACGCGGCGAGCGGCATCTTGCAACACCTCACTCTCGGCATTCGCACCGTGAGCGCCAAGCACAGCCCCTCGGAATATCGCTTTTGGGACGTGGCGGCATTCACGAGCGGACGACTTGACGACGCGGCGAAGAAGTACTATCTCTATGTCCGTGCCCCTCGAAACGGCAACCGCGCGGAGTTTGTGCTGAAGGAAACGCCCGTCGGTTTTGAGAGCGACGCGCAAATTATCACCTTCTGGTCGGGGGTACTCAACAGCGAGTATGACGGCGACCGCAGTTTCGCGCCTTTGTACGGATTTTCAGAGGTACTCCCCGGGGCGTATCACCACGGATCGTGTGGCCACTTCCGACGGCCGCTCATTCTTTTGACCCTCGCCGCGGGTGAAATGCGGCTCGGCGATTCGTTGGTTTATCAGAACGGCCGCTTGTCACTCCGCGGCACGTTGGTGCAGAACGAGGGCGGCGTCACTTCGCCGTTGGCTTGTTATCGCGGTGAATGGAACGCAACGACGACGTACTACAACGGCGACGAGGTGCGCAACACGGACGCGGAGGGCGTGGTTTCGACCTATCGCTACATCGGCGAACGTTCCTCCCTCGGGTGCGCCGCTGACGGACAAAAACGAAGTGGACGATTTCGGCATCGGGGGTGAAGGGCAAGGGACGGCGACGCGGGTAAGAGCGCACCGCCGACGGGGGCAAACCTTATCGACGGCACGAGCTTTCGGAGTATGGAGGAGGTGCGCCGCTGGGAAAATTTCGACCGCTTCACTTTTGACACGTCGCAAACCGACCGAGTGCACCCTTTGGCACAAGCCGTGTGCGCGCTTAAAGATTTGAACTGGATCAAAGGTTCTTTGAAGATTGCTGGTCTCTTGCGCCCGAACACGACCCTACACAATCTCAATTTATTCGAAGGGGCGGGAGGCACTCTGGCGGTGCAAATGATCTCGAAAGAGGTCAACCGCTACATTGCTTGTCCTAACGTGGACAGAAATAAGTGGACACGCTACGCTTATACGTTCACTACGCCCGAGACCATACCCGACAACGCGCACATCTTTTTGGGGTGCTGGGACATGCTGGCGAAAACCTACTTTTCGGCGCTGAAGTTGGAGGAAGGAGAGGAGGCGACCGCGTGGTGCTTGTCGGAGAATGACAAAACGGGAACACCGGCGGCAAATCCGAACCTTTGGCACTGCACGGATTACGTGACGCGCCCACACTTTATCGAGGGGTATTTGAACAAGAGACCCTACGCGAGCATTTTACCCGGCGGCGTGGACGGCGACAACTATTGCCATATAGAAGGAAATAACGAGGAACGTGTAGCCAACGTATTTGATCAACCTTTCGGGGATCTGTATCCACGGGGCACGTGGTACACGATTTCTTTTAAGTGCAGGGGGAGCGGTACTGCTAGGTTTCATTGCTACCCGATGGCATGGAAGAAGAACAGGTATTACTTTCCACGTATCAAGAGAGAGGGATTGACGGGATAGGACAAGGTTATCTTATCTTGTATTTCAGGCTTACGAAAGAGTGGGTAACGCATTCGTTGAGCTTTTTCTACGATGAAGAAGAGGACGATTTGCCTAAATTATTGAGAACGCATTTCTCTTTGCCGAAAAGCGAGGGCAACTATATGGACATTTGTCACGCGAAGATGGAGACGGGCGAGTTCGCCACGCCGTGGTGCTTGTCGGAGATGGACAAGAAAGGCGCCCCCGGCAAAGACGGAAAGAGCAGCTACACGCACGTGGCGTATTCCAACAGCCCAGACGGCAATCCGTGTACACTCGATCCAAAGGGCGAAAATTTCGCCTACCTCGGAACCTATACGGACGAAAATGAAACAGCGTCAACAGCCCCCGCACACTACGTCTGGGCAAAGGTGCAGGGAGACAAAGGGGATAACGGCCGCGGTGTGAGCCGCATGCGCGCTTTCATATGCTGACCACCGAGAGGAACGAACCGCAGCGCGACACGTCCGGATGGACGGAAACCGCCCCGCAGCCCACGAAGGAGTGCCCGTGGCTTTGGAGTTACGAACGCTCGGAGTACACCGATGGTGAAGCAGACCAAACCGTGGTGCGACTGATTGGACATTACGGAAAGGACGGCACGAACGGCACGAGCATTCGGGCGCAATACAGCGCCGATGCGCAAACGTGGCACGACGATTTCGCGGAGGGCGATGTGTGGATGCGTACGGGCAACGGCACGACGTGGGGCGGCGCGCTGCGCGTGGTGGGCGAATCGGGGACGGACGGCAAAAGCCCCGTTTACGATTTCGCCGCGTCCTCACAACTCGCCACCGCATCGGGTACGACCGCCCCGACTATTCGGGGAACGTGGCAAGACGCGCCCCCGACCCTCCGCGACGGCGAGGTGCTTTGGTATCGGCTCACCGCGGCGAACGGCAAAATCACCTACGGCCGTTTGAGCGGGAGCACAAGCTACATACACATGGCCTATGCCAACAGCGACGACGGCAAGAAAGACTTCACCTTGGAAGAAGATCTCGGGCGAAACTCTGTAGAGGATTTCCGCTACTTCGGTATCTACTCCGATTTCGACGAGACCGCAAGCCATACCTACAGTGATTATACGTGGACGCAGCTGCGAGGAGCGGATGGACTTGCACCGAACCCGAATTTGCTCGACGGCACGAACTTTGAAAGCCGCGTGCCGTGGGTGACGTTCAACGTATCAGAAAGTTTATTCTCGTTCAAGGGGAAACCTGCTCAGTTCGGGAATAGCCAACTTGCAGAGGGGCAATTCAAAGACCTACTCGTGCAAGAGATTACCTCCGTCTTGAAAGTGGGACAAACCTATACCTTCTCCGCGTGGATGCAAGCCCGTAGAACATTGACGTGGATATTCTCGGGTATCGAGTTCGCCGAAGCCCCCAAAGTGAACGGCGTGCAAACGGGTAATGCGAGCGGTGCGGGTAACATTCCCGAAAACAAGAAGTCGTGGGAGTACGAGAAAGTGACAGTTTCGTTCAAAGTGAAGACGATCACCTCGCCGAGACAGTATTTCTATATCCGTGCTTGGGGCGAATCTTCGTTGAACGTTGTAGACCCGAAGTTAGAAGTCGGAGCGATTGCCACCCCGTGGTGTCCCTCCGAGCGTGATCTTCGCGCCGATTATCGCGAACTGCGCTTTGCCGTGAACGGATCGCCCACGCAACCGCCTGCAATCTCTTCCGATAGACGAACGCCCGACGGATGGAACATCGCGCGCCCGTTGTCGGAGTTGGGCAATACCTGTGGATGACCTCGGCCATGGTAAGCCGCTACGAAACAGCGCTACTCGACCGCTGGAGCACGCCGACGCGCATAACTCCCGAGGACGGAAAGGACGGCCGCGACGGCGAAGCCCCGGCCATGGTGTATCGTGGCGTATGGGACGCGTCAAAAGAGTATTACGGCACGAAGCACCGCCGCGACGCAGTATTTCACAACGGGGCGTACTACATTGCGAGAACCGATGCAGGTATGTTCCGCGGTGTTGCCCCGACAGACAAATTGAAGTGGAACGACTTCGGCGCAAGTTTCGAGAGCGTGGCCACGCAGTTGTTGCTCGCCGAGCACGCGAATGTGGGACGCTGGATCTTGAGCAACGGCAATTTGGTTTCGGACTTAGGCAACACGCGGACGCACATCAGATTGGACGCGCGGGATAATGAACTGTGGTTACATTCGGCTTATATTGAAGACAAGCCGAAAGGGCTGAAAAGTTCATTGTCGGACATCGTTCTCAAAGCGTCGTCGGGCGGTTTAGGAACGTCTGCAAGCTTTGTTTCATCGGGCAAAACGTACCATTCCGACACGGCGCTGTTGGGAGGGTATCGTCGATTGTTGAATACGTTCCCGACCCACGCGCCCCTCGTGATGAAAGGCGCGAAGCGATTTCGGGACGAATGACACGCGCAGACAACGGAATTGCGGTCGGAGTCGCAGGGTATGCTGAAAATTACGGCGACGGCGAAGCGTTCGGCGGGTATTTCGTCAATCTTAAAGCCCTCGGCCTTGTCGTAGGTTTGAAGCGTGTAGGCGAACAAAACAATAACGCCGTGTCGCTCAACTTGTCGGATACACGCGTCGTCGGGCTGTACGACAACTTCGGCAACGTCGACGTGCGTTTGCCAGCGAAGGCTTCGAAGGCCAAACAATCGTCTTCACACAAGTAGGGCGCGGCACGATGAAGATTCTCCCTCCCGTTGGAGAGTCGAACCACCGATTTGGTAACGACTCCGAGCGCATTCTTTCTGAGTGTAGCGTCAATCGAAGTAAAACTGTTCGCCTTACGCTCCTCCGAAACGTCAATATCGGGAACGAGCGTGGCATCAATCTTTGGATCGTAGAAGAATAACCCTCACAGAACACAAAAATAACAACAAGACAATGCAAGAGACACTCATTCATTTCGCCGAACAGCATTTGTATCTCCACATCGTGCTCATCATTTTCTGCACCGCGGCAATACTGATCGCCATGGCGCTCGACCTCTTCTTCGGCATTCGCAAAGCTCACGAACGCGGGCAACCCACGACATCGCGGGGGCTGAAGATGACAAGCCGAAAGGCGGTGAAATACCTTGTCCCGTTTCTCGTGCTTTCGCTTATCGACATCATCGGCTCCCCGCTCTGCGCCGCGCCTTACTTCTCGATGGGCTGGGCGGCCTGGTGCGTGCTGTGCGAATTTTGGAGCATTCGGGAGAAGGCCTGGGAGAAGGCCGAAATCGAAAAGCTCCACGACATCGTGCAAGCCACCATTTCGGAGCACGACCTTTCGAAGATGGCGCAGAAATTTGCCGTCGCCGTCTTCGATGAGGCCAAAAACCGCGACATCGTCCCCGAGGAGAAAGCACCGGCGGACGAGAATCAAGAACCAGAAAACGCAAAACAATGACCATGAGCGACGTATCATGTACCCAAAAACGGCAAATCGGGTTCACGACAACCGAAACCGTTAACCACCCGGCGCACTACAATCACGGCGGCGCGGAATGTATCGACATAGCGCGCGGAATGCCCTTTTGCCTGGGCAACGCGCTGAAATACGTTTGGCGCTGCGGACACAAACACGACGGCACGCTCGAAGGAGCGCGGCGCAAAGCCGTGAAGACGCGAAAAAGGCCGTCTGGTATCTGAATGAGTTTATCAAAGACGCCGAAGCGGGCGCGATGGACGCATACCTCGAAGTATAAAACCAACCAAAACAACAGACAAATGCAAATCCTTATTCAACGCCACGCCATGAAGGCGGGCTACACCATCGGACGAATGGAAATCAACGGCCGATATTTTTGCGACACGCTCGAAGACACCGACCGCGGTTTGTCGGCAGAGATGTCAGAAGACGAAATCGCCGCGCTCAAAGTGAAGGGCGCGACCGCCATCCCCACCGGCACGTATCGCATCGACATGCAAACACGTTCGCCGCGTTTCGGGCGTGTTCTCCCGCGTCTTGTCAGCGTGAAGGGATACGCGGGAGTACTGATCCACAGCGGCAACACGGCCGACGACACCGAGGGCTGTATCTTGGTGGGCGAAAACCGCGAACGGGGCAAAGTGCTCAACAGCCGCGCCACGTTGAAACACCTGCTCGTCTTTTCTCCGCGCTGCACAAGCCGAGGGCGAAGAAATAGAACTCACCATCACCCGCGCCGGCGCCTCTTCGAACTAACGAGAAAAGCTCGGCAGTTCAACGCACCGCGGGCTATTCTTTCCAATTTCGCGACGATTGGAAAGAATCGGACGCCAAAACGGGGAAATTCTCCCCAAATCGCGCCGAAAATGCTCCAAATGCTTTCCAACTCTTTCTAAATTGGAAAGAATTGCCCGCGGGGCGTTCTATGTTCACCTTTTCAAATTCCACCTTCTCGATGAATTACAACCACCGAAAACCTCCTCCCGACCCCTGGGCGTTGTACGTCCTGGCGGCCGTCGGCGCGCTGTGCTTTGCCGTCGTGCTGAGTATGCTCACGGGCTGCACGACAACGCGCACCGTCGAACGGGTAACCGTGCACCGCGACACGCTCCACGTTGTTCACCGCGACACACTCCGCGAACTGCGCACTGTGCGCGATAGCGTTTTTCTCCACGACAGCGTCTATTTTGAGGGCGCTACGCTCGTGAAAGAGCGCACCCGCGACCGTTGGCACGTTCGCCGCGACACGGTCTGGCGTTCGCGTGTGGACACGGTTCGCGCACTTCGCACCACACCGACACGCGCAACGAGAAGAAGACGACGCACAGCGTTTTCCTCTGGCCGCCGTTGTCGCTGATCGTCTTCCTTGCTGTGTTCGGCCTGATCGGCTACGCGCTGAAACGCAGAACGTAGACGAAAACGCCCCGCCGCTCGTGTGATGAGCGGCGGGGCTTACTCTCGTGAGATCGCGAAAAATGCTCTCCGAATACGTCCAAAACGCGTCCAAGATGTGCCGAAAAAGGACCCGCCACAAAGGGTCTTTTTGAGCGTTTTTGAAGGCAAATCGTGAAGATAAGCTCGTTGCGAATCCGTCCAAAATGCGTCCAAAATCACCTCTTGTCGAATAGCGCCATCGCCTCCGCCTTTGCCGAGTTTGCGATGTCGATATACGGCTTCATTGCGCTGTAATCGCTGTGCCCCGTCCATTTCATCACGATGTTAGCGGGAATTCCCATCATAAGGGGCGTTGCAAATAAAGGTTCGTCGACCGGTGTGCGTCCCAACAAAGGCGTATTTTGGCCGCGTGTCCTCGATACGCTCTCCTCCTTTGTAGTACGTCTTTGTTATCGGGGTGTTGATTTCGCAAAAGCTCACATAAAGCGTGGATCAGTTCGTTACCTTTTGAGTTAGTTATCCTTGGGAAGACGTACTCGTTGTCCATCCCTCGATATCGGTCGATGATTTCGAGAGAGTATTTGTTCAGTTCTATAGTGATCGTCGATGAGGTTTTTATTGTGGTAATTGTAATGGTGTTTTCTGACACGCTCGACCACTTTAGATTTTGCATATCAGAGAAGCGCAAAGATGTAAAGCAGCAGAAGCAAAAGAAATCCCGAACGAACTGCATACGCGTTGACTTCCCGATTTGCTTTTCATACGTTTGGCCGTTGTGGTCTTTCAGCAGAACTCTCGTACCTTTAGGAGGGAACTCGTAGTTGTAAATCTTCATCAGCTCCTCCCATTCGAGGAATACAATCGGATTCTGCGGTGTCTTCGTCTTTAATGAGAACTTTTGATAATCCAAATTTGTGTTGTAGTCTTTCTTCGTAGCCCAACGGAGAACCCAGAAGAGAGTCCCGACGACGAGTTTAACGCTCGAATCTTTCATGTTCTTTTGCTCTCTCAGAAATGCCCGAAGTCGTTTTAATCGCTTTTCGGAGAGGCGATGAAATGTCAAATCCTTGTCGAACTCATCTACAGAGGTTTACCATATTTCGAAACACACTACATGTATTTACGCTCCATTGATTTTGCTTTGGCACTTCAGAGTAGTAGAGTTCGAAATAATCGAAGATGAGCGCTTGCTTTCCTCCCGTCGTCTTTTTCCTCGCGAAGTGCTCTGCAAGCTCTTTCTTTATTTCGGCGCTTGTGGGCTTTATCTTGTCCAGCATACATTGATGCTCGTATGCGCTGAAGTGCTCCGATAGTTTAGCCAGCGCAGCGTTGATCGTTAGTACGTGACCCCTGCTCCCGGCCGTCGATCCCTTTTTAACCTGCTGTTTGCTTTGATCCCATTTCGCAGGTGCGACCTTATAGCCGGTTGAAGAGATAAACCGTGCCCCAAAAATAGAGATGCTCACTCGTATGGGGCAATCTCCATGTTTGTCTGCTCGCTTGTCAAGATAAAAGTTTACTGCCATATTGTCTTTCAAGTGTGTGCGCAAAGTTACGCACGGTTTTTGATTGAATGCATTTGTGCATAGTCAAACCTAATTAAACACTAGCCAAAGAGAAAGGGCAGAATCAGTGGATTTCTCAAACGCATTGTTGCTTATTTCAATGCTCGGTGACTTTCGG